>Ga0209573_1000693_pt1 | contig 64610 bp, 50 predicted proteins | sample TNRBio252014_DNA_FD_185870 | JGI IMG/M metagenome (GOLD analysis project Ga0209573, IMG submission 185870) | Wastewater treatment Type I Accumulibacter community from EBPR Bioreactor in Madison, WI, USA - TNR Reactor_6/25/2014_ DNA (SPAdes)... | ecosystem: Engineered > Bioreactor > EBPR >...
CCTTGAATCACGGTAAGTTTAGGCAGATTCACCAAGTCCAATATAAGGATTTCTAAATGGAAGGTACAATTTTTTAGGAACTTCTTTGACGTGCGTTGTGAGGTAAAAGTATTCGTTGTTCAATGAGGTGTTGCCCCAAAAGCGAAAAGTATCGCATGAGACCTGTTGAAAAGAAATCAGTTGGCCAAGCCGCCTACGGAGGTTTCTTTGTAATTGGTATTAAATGGTTACAAGTTAAAGGCTGGTTCAATATGCTATTTCAGCAAAAGCTCCTTCACCAGAATATAAATGGCCATCACCACAATAAACCAGCCAAAACCTTTTTTAAGAGCGGCCGGAGCTACGTATTTGGATAAATAACTTCCGGCGAAAATGCCGATGGAGGCAAATAGGGTAAACGTTAGCAATAATTGCCAATCTATGGTGGGCAGATTCATCACATCCCCCATAAACCCAAAAAGAGATTTTACGGCAATAATCAGAAGGGAGGTTCCGACGGCTTTTTTCATAGGCAGATTGGCCAAGAGTACCAATGCAGGAATAATCAGGAAGCCGCCACCAGCACCTACCAACCCCGTAACGGCCCCAACGACCAAGCCTTCGAACATGATGATTGGATAATTGAACGTTCCAGTCCCCGTACTTTCATTCGCTGTTTTACTGGAAATCATGGAGAATGCAGCGCCAAGCATGGTGACCGCAAATAAGACCATGAGGCCAATTTCCCGTGTCAATGTAAATCCACCAATGCTGAACAAGATGTCTGGAATGGCGGGTACAACGTATTTCCGTACCAAAAAAACAGCCAGAAAAGAAGGCAATGCAAAAACGGCTGCTGTTCTAAAGTCTATTAAATTCTTTTTGGCATAGTCCACCGCACCAACCAAGGAAGTACTCCCTACAATAAAAAGGGAATAAGCTGTTGAAATAACAGGGTTTAGCCCCATAACATAAACCAAAACAGGTACGGTTAAAATAGATCCGCCACCACCAATGAGACCTAAAGAAAGGCCAATGAGCAGCGCCAAAAGATCGCCCGTGAAATGTTGTACCATCGTGTTTTGCTAAAAGATTAAACAAGATCATGTATTTACTTGTAGTAACAAGATACGTCTAATTGAATATACTTCCAAATAAAAAAAACATTCCGCTATATAAAAACCTCCGCCCCTTAAATAAGGAACGGAGGCCTGAAATGCGCATAAAAGGGCATTAGATATCGAAAACAGGCCCCAGCCCCAGCCCCAATACTGCTTTATTGATGAGAACTTGGTTCCGATGGAGCAACTCCCGGTCGCGTTGCGCGGTGAAGCGTGCCACCCATTGACGGGCTTTAGGCTTCCAGAGGGTGCTTTCAACATACAACGGGGCGTAGCGTTTTAGGGTCTTGTGCAAGTCCTTCTTTTGTGATTCGGGCACTTTGGAGAGGAGATAAGCCGCATAGGCAACCCCTGAATTGTGGTGGATGCTATCGTCACGGATTAATCGCGTTGCCATATCCCCCAGAATGGTTTGGTGTGCAGCTGCCGAGATTTCTTTGAAGGCGTAGATGGCGGCCCCCTCAAAACATACTTGGAAGGCCAATACGCGGTTTTCCAATCCTTTTTCTTCGCGGAAGATATCGCCCATTTCAGCCAGATAAGGGTTATGCGCCTCGACGGGGTCTAACATATGGGCTAACTTGGTCCATGCTTCGCAGTGTCGGGCCTCGTCACTCACCATCGTGGAATAATACATGCGTGCCTCGAACTCGGTAACGTCCACCAAGAGGTTCGAGGCAGCTTCTACGGCAATAATATCTGCTTGTAATTGCTGTTGCACGACACTTGCCCAAACAATGCGCCAGCGCTCACTTTCTACACGGGGCACTGGATCTGCGTTTTCCCAAGGCAAATCTTTGATGCTCCATTCACCCTTTTTGGCTGCATGATAAAATTGTTCGAGCCTCCCAAGTGGGTCGGATCGGCGCTGTTGGTCTGTTTTACGGCGCGTTAAAATTTCCGGTATGACGGTTCCGTTCATTGTTGGAATTCCATTTAAGGGAAAGTTAAGTCCCGTAGGATATTGGGACAAGAACCATAAAGTTATAATATAAGCAATCGCAAAAAAGAATGGTGCAAATATACGGTGAGCAGCATAAATTTTATTTCTCGGCAACCGCGAAAAGCGGGCAAATAGATGGCTTGGTTTGATCGGTTTAACGATTTGGAATAGCTTGAATATCTGCCTCGATGGCCCATTTGAGGTAACGCGCCAGCATTTGCTGTTTTTTGTTTTTGGGTGCAATGGCAATTTGGGTCAGATGATCGGCCTCTATGGTCTCGGAGAAACCACGCCAGATCGCACTTTTTACCGATACCAAGCCGTCATTTTCTCCTTCGTGCCCATAAAGAATGCGGTTTTGGGTGAAGAGGAGTGGTGAAATGGCTTCGGGCGTATTTTTACCGGCACGCGCTGCAATGGAGCGATAAACCACCTCTGGATGATCTTGAACGTCCACATTAAAGTGGTTGATCATGTATTCGGGCGTGAGTTGTTGTAGCGCTTTTAGGGCATTCGATGGGGTATCGGGGAGGCTGTATTGCCCCGTAAAGTCCAAGAGTCGTACCATTGAACGAGAAAGCAGGGCGGGTTTTTTTAGAAAGAACGTTGCCAAGTAGGAACCATGATGTGGTGTTGCGATGGTGGTTATTTGGGCTACATGGGGCGCCATTCCCAAATTACTCACCAAAAACCGTGCATCTAAGCCCCCCAAAGAATGTGCGATGAGGTGTATTTTATCGCTTTTGGTCTCATTCAGAATGCGGAGGAGATGGTTTTTCCATGTCAAGGCCCGGATTTCGGTATGGTGGTAGGGTGCAACATTGGGCGCAAATGCCTTACAACCATGAAGCCGTAAGTAGAGGGCGATAGGGTCTAACATGCCTCGTCGCCCCATTGTCCCCATAAGCCCCATACCGTGCATCAACATCACGGGCATCGTGAAATGGTATAATTTGGGTTGTGGAAAGGGCGAAAGTCTGGGAATAAGCATGTTTATTGGGGGACTAGCATGAGTTACGGTAGAACAAAGAGCAATAATTACAAAAAGCTTTTGGAGAACGCCACTTTCTTATTTCTTCTTAAATAACAACAACTTTAAACCCATAACTCATGTTCATAATAAAGGTTTTGTAGTCTTTAGAAACCGAACTGCTATTAAAGTATAAATAGGGACACAAAATTGAGTAGCCCTTCTTCATGTGGAAGAAGGGCTATATTTTTTTCCTCTTTGTGAAGACCACAATGCTCCTTAGATGATTACAATTTTGCTTACAAAGGCTTGACGGTCAACTACTTTAGTCCTTCGCCATGAGTTACTGTTTTTTTATATCGCTTAATTGCGAAATAGTAAATTATACAAAGAGAAAGGAAAATTACCCATGGTACTAAGCTCGAAATAAAGTAACGGTTTTTCAGATTGAGGTCGAATACGATAGAGATACCCCATGAAAACATCAGGAGGAGAAATAAAGTACTCAAAACACCTGCAAGCCAGTATCCCTCTTTGGCTTTCAAATATGGAGTTAAGAAGACAATCATTACAATAGAAAGCCAATTCCCCACTAACCGTAAAGTATAAATGACATCCATTGGTTCAAGGCTCCAGCCATTGTCACCCCATTCTTGAAAGGTGAGCCAACCAATTAGTGGGGCGGGACTTAGTGCTATTAGCCTTCCAATTGTCATTTTTTGTTTCATAACCATGTCTAAAGTGTCAAGCATCGTTATTCTGATTTAGTCGTTTTAAACTAATTGATTATTCATCATGATGGGCTTATGAACATCCGTCCACGCAGTCGTAATAGTCCCATACAGCAAGGCCAACGGAAAATGCACTTAGGCCTTGAACTCCTACAACACAAGCAACAGCAAGAGGGCCAGAGAAAGCACAACCAATTGTACCACTTACATGTGTACCGCCAATAGCTAACAAATTTCTTGCCAATCCATTTTTACATCTCTCCCTGCAAGAAAGCTTGTTAGTTTTGCTTAAATTGACGTTGTCCTCTTCTTCATCAGGGAAAAGTTCTTGCAAGAATAATAACCTTTCCTCCTTGTCCATGTCCAAAAATTCAGGGTAATCGTTTGACAAACCATTTGCTGCCTCTAAAACAACTTCCCACTCGGCATTGGTAATAAGACCTTGGGTTGCTGTTTCCATATCCTCTGCATCTGATCTTTTGCTTGTCCGATCCAACCCCTGCTTTTTGGCATACAGATTAAACTTCATTAACTCAATCTCTTCCTTTGAAAACTGCTGTCTCCGCAGTTGCATGGCTTCTGCGACACTTGCAACCTTATCGAAAGTTGAAGAAACTTTTTTTGATGGTGTTTGACTAACACTTTGAGATTGATCACAACCCATCATAACTACCATAAAGGCAAAACAACAGAGTAATAAAAGATGATTTTTCATAACCTTAAAAGTTTAAATTGTTAAACAAATTCAGTTCTTGAATTGAATTGAATTGAATTGAATTGAATTGAATTGAATTGAATTGAATTTAGGAAATTTTCCAAGCCAAGTCAACACCTCTGTATTGTTTTTTTCCAGATTTGTGCATTATAAAGTATTTATTCCAGTGCCTTTTTCGCAAGAATACGTGTTCAAATGAAATAGCCATGTCTCAATATCTTGATAAGTGATGTGTTAGTATGTTAAGATTTTGTATATGACTTAGAACACACTTTTCCGATGTGTAAGCTACTATGATGGCAAGATTATTGCAAGAGCCAAAGGACGCTTCCGGCCACAAGTGGGATACGAATATTGTCATCCAAAGGGAGGGGGAGGGCCTCCACAACTGCGGCTATGAGGATGGTAAACAGCAAGGGCAGGATGCCAAGACTTGGAACAAATGGATAGACTAAACAGGAAAACAAGACAAAAGCGAAACTGCCTTCAACGCTTTTTCCGGTATTTCCCAAAGGTGTCTTGCCGTATAAGCGGCCAATGATGGCGGCAAAGGCATCTCCTAAGATCAAAATGCTAAACGCAGCGAGGGCAATATCCTGCGGGAATATTGAGAAGGTAAGAACGGCCCCAAGCAATACCCATGTTGCCCCATTGATGATTAGTTTATTGGGAACCAACTCAAAGTCCCGCATCATGAAGGCCATGGTATGGTCTATCAACGTCCTGAAATATTCAGATTTTGCCCGTAAAACATCTCCCAGAAGAAATAAAAGAAACAGCGGAACCAAAATTTTGAGGGCCAGAGCAGCCCCCCACATCCATACAAATGCGGATATCCCCAACGAGCTAAGATGCACCGCTTTACGGCTGAGTTCCGCCCAAAAAGGAATATGACCTGAATTATCGTTCGTTGTTGACACCGGAAACCTTCGCTTGGTCTAAAAAAAATCAAACCAAAAATACTTCGTTACCGTGTTCGGGTTCTGTTTTTGAAAAAAGTTGTTTATTCTTTGAAAAACACTTCGTCAGAATGGCCTATCGGCTGATGGTCATTTGTTTGGAAGTGCCACCAATCGGGGTTTCTAAACGCACAATATAGCGGCCATTGGGCAACCAATCTCCGTTAAACTGAAGTTCGTGCGTGCCAGCGCTTTGGAATTGGTCGGTGAGTTTTGCAATCGCACGTCCGTTTAGGTCAAAAACGCGGACAGTTGCCTTCATCGGTTGGCGCAAATGATAGCGGATAGTGGTAATTCCTTGGAAAGGATTTGGGAAATTTTGTTCAAGGGTGATGCCATTGGGCAAAGGTTGGTCTTCGCTGGTCGGGGTTGCCACCAACGAGGGGAGGTAGTTCCCAACGGAGAATGAGGACAAACCAAGGATTTGTTGGACTTCGGTGACGGACATCCCGAACCAATTGAGCAGAATAGTGCCATACACGGCTCGGAAGTCTGTGCTGTACTTGATGTTTCCGCCTGCGTCTAAGTTTACCAAGTCTGGCCCTGTTCCAAAAAAGCCGCCATTTACGCCTTTTCCAAACAAGAACATTGGTGCGGCAGTGCCATGATCGGTTCCGGAAGAACCATTTTCTTTTACGCGGCGGCCAAATTCCGAAAACGTCATCGAGAGGACACGGTCTCCGTATCCGGCGGCATTCAACTCGTCGGTGAAGGCTTTTACGGCATCGCCCAATTGTGTGAGGAGACTTGCGTGCGTAGTGAGCTGTGAGGCATGGGTATCAAATCCACCCAAAGAGACATGGTAAATACGTGCGCCCAATTCTCCTCGGATAAGTCGGGAGACGATGGCTAAACTTCCGGCAAAGCTTGTAGAAGGATATGTGACGTTAGACTTTGTTTTGTCGTAGGAGGTTTTGAGAGCTGTCCCATAGACGACAGAATCATTGGCGACCGAGCGGACATATGAGAGTTCCGTCCCATAATGTGTTGCAGGGACATTCTGGGGATCATAGACTGCTCCACCGGAGACGATGCGGTAAAACTCGGCTGGATCCGAAACCGAAAGCCCCATGGCGGTATCTGGCCCACGAAAGAGCATAGAAGCAACGGAGCCAATCTGAACCGCCAGCGGATAAGGCGTTGGGTTGTTTTTGTATTCGGGATACTCGGCATCCAAACTTCTGCCCATCCAACCGTCCTCCCAATAGTCGCTGGAGCCACTTCCAGAAACCCAAATATCGGTTGCGCGGAAGTGCGACAAATTGGGAGAAGGATAGCCGACCGAGTGCAAAACGGCCATTTCGTCGTTTCCCCAAGCATTTTGGAGGTTGGTCAAAGATTTGTGGATGTGGTATTCGGTGGATAGTTTGATGGAATCTGCGGCCTTGATACCAATGTTTGGGCGGTTGCTGTAATAGCGGTCGTTAGTGACTGGAATTATAGTATTTAAGCCGTCATTCCCGCCATTTAGCTGAATAATAACGAGAATTTTGTCGGTATTAAGGAGCGATAGACGTTCCAAGAGGTTGCTCCCGCCATATGCACGGACGGGTAATCCGCTCATCATGAGGCTTGCACCGAGGGAGGCTGCTCCCACCCGATACAAGAAGTCGCGACGTGTCCAGCGGATGTGGTCGTTGGTATGGGCTTCGCCGTGGGCCAGTGCATCACCAAAGCGGCCTTCTTCAGCATTGTTCTTTTTGGGGTCTTTTGTATGAGAATTGCACATATAATTTGGATATTGGACGTTTGGAAAGGAAAAGAAAGGATCAACACAACTGAAATTCTGGTAAACGAACCAGATACCGTAAGTAATTTTTAAGCTTACTCTCGGCAGTAGAGGCATTGATAGACCACTCATAATCAGGCATTCCATCCAATAATTTTAGTCCCAAAGCGGTTTTTTCGGAGGATGGAGATGGGACGGAGACAAGACGATTTGCCATCTCGAAGGCAAGTTCGTAAGGGTCTTCGATATTGGGCAATCCCAAAGCGAAAGTCTTTACCGGAAGCGCTGGGATGGTTTTTGTCCCTAATGCCAAAATGCCCAATAAGTCCCAGCGCCTTGCTAAAGCATTGGCGGAAATCCATGAACGATATTCCGGCCACCCAGCCACATTGGGCGGCGACATGAGCATTTGGTCTGCGCGGTTCATATACGTTCGGACAATGGACGTATAATTGGCTTCGGAGAAGGCAGGGAGACCTACTTCATTAAAAAGGCCAAGGGTAAGCTCGGTCGGGCTTTTGTATTTTGCTCCAATAAAAGCCGATTCAAAGAAGTGCGTACTTGCAAAGAGGGTACGCAAAACAGGCGCAAGCTCGAAATTGCTTGCAATAAACAAGTCTGCCAATTGATTGACAATTTCGACATTCGGAATATGGTAAACAAAAAACTTGTAGAGTTTACCGCAAATGAAGCGTGCCGTTTCTGTTTTCCGCTCCGAGAAGATTAGGTTTATTACGTCGTCATAACCCCATGCGCCCGTTTTGCCGAAGATGGTTTTGTTTCCGGTCTCAAAACGTGTACTGTTCAGGAAGGAACTTAGGGTTTGGGTATTTACTTGCCATCCGGTGAGGGCTTTTGCCACTTGGACAATGTCTTCTTGGGTATAATTCCCAATTCCCATCGTGAAGAGTTCTAACAACTCGCGGGCATAGTTCTCGTTTGGTGCGCCTTTGCGGTTGTCGCGGCCATTCAGATAATAGAGCATGGCCGGGAGTTTACCAACTTCGCGTACAAAGCCCGTAAAATTCCCCAAGGCATACCGCCTGAGTAAATCTATGTACTGATACCCAAAGGGGCCATTGTTAACATAACTACCATAGGCCGTCACAAAATGATTGCTCCAAAATAGCGTCATTTTTTCCCTCAAGGCGCCACCACGCATTTCTTTGTACCACGTGTTCTGGTATTCATAAAGCCAGTTGCGGGCATTGGTATTGTAGGTGTCCTTCTCTGCCTGTGTTGCCGTCGAGGCAGGGAAGCCTGTGGTAGCCCAACTGGGTGCTGTTGGAAGCGGACGGTTAAGCGCGTTGTTCACAATCTGGTTAACGGCTTCTAAGGGCGTTTGGCTTAAGAAAGCACTAACATCACTGGGTGTAGCCCCAAAACCAGTCCGCCGAAGCAAGTGCATCACCCTTTCTCGGTTCCAAGGCATCTCTTGGGTGGGCGTAAAAGGCGCTAAACCGCCAGCAACAAAGGGAGGAGTGGGGCTAAAGGTGGTATGATCGGTCTTCATGGGGCCATTGTTGGGTTGTGGCATCGCTTTGAGGGGCAAGTACCGGAACTTATGGTTGTGGGAAATAAGATACGTTTAAAATCGGTTAATTGCGATGTTGATTTGTGTTGAAATGGTCGCAGGCTTGCGGCTTTTTTGGAACCAGATGGATTTAGGTGGGTTGTAAAGGCAATTTTATCCCAAAATCATAACATGGCCTGCCGAAAACAGCTTTTCATGGTGCTTGTTACACATTAATTTTTGTTCACTCTTAAAGCACCTTGTCCATGAGACGCACCTTGTTCACCCTCCTGCTCTTCCTTGTCCCTTTTGCCCTAAACGCACAACCAAGCCTTCAGCCCACTGGTTTTTCATTTCTTCGTATTGATCCCTCGGCGCGGGCAATGGCGATGGGAGGGGCATATGCCGGAATGAATGGCGATGTAAATACCTTTTTCTACAATCCCGCTACCTTAGCGCCTTCTTCTGCAGGCGTGTTGTCGGCTTCTGCACTGCTTTATCTTGCAGATGCACGCTCAACGTCTGGTGCTTATGCCCACCATTTGCCCAAAGTGGGTACGGTGGCCATTGGGGTACGGGCAATGGACTATGGCGTGCTACATGAGCCTTGCCCCTACAACGATCTCGCATCGTGTCTGGGGCCATCCTTCTCGGCGGGTGATGTTGCGGTAACGGCTGGGATCGCCCGTGATTATTCGCCCCGCATTCGTTACGGGATGAACGTACATGGCATTTGGTCGCGCATTTCGGAGTACCGCGCAAGTGCAGTTGCTGCCGATTTTGGCGTGGTTTACCATAACGACGAGGGCGGCTTTACGGCCAGTGCCAGTGCGCTGAATGTCGGTAAAACCTTAGATTCCTTTGGAGAAACAGCCGATAAACTGCCCACTGATCTACGTATTGGGGTATCGCAAAAGCTAAAATACATGCCTCTCACCGTTTCGGTGATGGCTTATAACTTGTTGGATTTGGATCAGGAGGAGGACATTACGGTGCGCCGGGTCTTGAATCACTTTAGTATTGGAGGGGAATTTCGGTTAGGAACGGCCATGAATTTCCGCTTAGGATATAATCCACTCCGGAATGAGATGCTACGGGTTCGGAATCGGTTGGATATGGCAGGGTTAGGGGTGGGCTTCGGACTGAAAATCGCCCAGTTCCGCTTAGACTATGGCTACAACAACTGGTCTTCGGCAGGAAAATTACACCAGTTTACGGCGCAATTCAGATTAAAATAACGTTTGGTATTAGGTGTTGACAAGCGCAAAGCTGGGATCAACCTATCACCACCCAAAGGGGTTGCAAGCCTTGATGATCAAGCAGGTGCTTAATTGCTAATTGGTATAAGGAGTTACATACATGAAAACGATCGTGCTACCTTTTCTCTTGCTTTTGGCCTTATCCATTGCCGGTTGTAATACCTTCAAAACGCAATATGGAGACGAGTATTTGCTGAAGCCCAAAGAAGCGGCCACGTTGCCCGCAAATGCCCGATTATCCTTCGACAAGGTGCTGGCGGATTCTCGGTGCGCACCGGACGTCCAGTGTTTTTGGGAGGGTGTTGCCGAGTTAAAGCTGTTGTTGAGGACATCCGGTGGCCAAGAAAAAACATTCTCCCTGTTTTCTACCGATGCCGGAACCAATCATTACAGAAGCATTGTGGTCATGGGCTATCGTATTACGTTTGTGCAACTTGCGCCAACTCACGATGCAACAAATGCCGTCTCGCCTGTGTTGACTGTCCGTGTAGAACTTGCCGAATAGTTGCCCCGTGCCGTATTTTCGTGTCTTATTGGCCACTTAGGTCAATCCCTCTACACAAAATACAAGCTACATGTTTAATCTTTTTGGTAAAAAGGACTTCCCACAGTGGGATGCTGCGCCGGAAATGGCCATTGATGTGGAAAAAAAGTATCTTGCCACCATCGAAACCTCGAAGGGCAATATCGAATTGGAGCTTTATCCCGCATATGCGCCCAAAACCGTCAATAATTTCGTATTCTTGGCGCGAGAAGGGTTTTATAATGGAACCATTTTCCACCGCGTAATTCCCGATTTTATGGTTCAAGGGGGAGACCCCACAGGAACTGGACGTGGTGGGCCGGGCTATCGCTTCGAGGATGAGTTTACCGGAAACCCATTGGTACACGAACCCGGCGTGATCTCGATGGCAAATGCGGGGCCACGTACCAACGGTAGCCAGTTCTTTATCACCCATATCCAAACCCCTTGGTTAAATGGAAAACATACGGTTTTTGGAAAGGTGACCGCTGGCAAGGTGGAGGTGGTGGATGAAATTGAACAAGGGGATCAGATTGTTCAGGTTTCGATTCAAGAAGTGGACTGATTCAAGACGGGTTCTTATAAAGCGGCTTCATGCTATATGAGGTCGCTTTTTTTATGCCCACGGCAAACACAACACGGACGGTTCGAACGTGTTTGTTTAACATAATACCAATTAGGGGAAATTACGGTTTATATTACTCGTTCAACCTTTTAGGTGTTGACAAGAGCAAAGTGGGATCAACCAATCACCACTCCAAAGGTTGTAAACGTTGATGGACAAAGCAGCTAATTAGTATAAAGTGCTGACAAGAGCAAAGGTTCACCACCCAAAGGGTTGTAAGCGTTGATGGACAAAGCATGTGCTCAATAGCTAAATGGTATAAGCTAATTTACTTCACCTACTTTTTTTCCCGATAATTTATAGACGTACAAAAGCCCCTTACGTCTCATGTAGATGAGGAGCGTAAAGGGCTTCGTCGTTTAAATAACGTGGTTTTGAAACGCCGCCTTCTTCAGCCTAAAAGTTGATACTGAAGGTTGTTTTTCTCATCACAAGTGTTCTTGGAGCAGGCGCTTCAAAGGATGGTTTATTGTTTATAGATAGACTGGAGGTAAGGGAGGCACGGCGTTTTAGGAAGGGAAACGAGACGCCAATGGGTGCTTCAAGACCCAAGCCTGTCGGGCAATTTGGATTAAATTGAGTTCCCTGGATTGATGGAGTATTACAAACAGCGTAATATAGCCCAACGCCCGCCAAGCCTTGTACTTTTTTGGAAAGGTCAAATGTACGCAAGATAGAAACGTCATACTTTTGGTTTATGACCAACTGCTTGTTAGACCAGCTGTTGTTTTCTGAAAAGCCATCAGATACAGACACCGTCGCGGCGGCCTTAAATTGGAGTTTCCACTTGGAGTCTCGGATGGGCTTAAGGAACGTATAGGCCAAATCCACATGCCTTAGACTGAGGTTGTTATCTGCCTCTGTATCTATATCATATACCCGATACTTATTCCGCCAATACTTATCTTGCGAAAACCCAGCTTCTATGGCATGTTGATCGGAAATCCTATATCCGATGGTTCCGCTAAATCCAAAATGACCACTGCCGCCACGAATGGGCATTTGATCTAACTTTATGTAAAATCCGGGCTTAGAATGGAAAACCAATTGTGCATGTGCCGTCCCAAAAAGGCCAAAGAAAAGCAGGCCAGCCACAAGCGCGGCCCGCAAAGAAATTAAGTGTTTCATTAAATTTTGGTGTTTGGTTTGTGAGAACAATCCAACAGGCGCATGCAAATGTAGGATGTGAGCATAACGTCTAAAAAGGACAATTTGGTATAAGTACCTTAAAGAAAAACAACCACAACCTATTTGAGTTTATACAAATAAATATCATTTCCTTCTGGGATAATGCGAAATTCTTCGATGAATAATATTGAGGCCGTCTCTATCTTATCGTATAATTGTGTTGTTCAAGAATGGAAGAGGCGCTGTTAGAAAAATCCGCCTTATAGTTCAGCCATCGAACTTCGACTTGGCTCAGCCGCCGGGCTTCGGCTACGTTCAGCCTATCCCTCGTCATATATAGATGCCACTCCTACGGGGCTGGGCTGTGCGTTTTGTAAAGCAGAATAAACCCTTAAAAAACAGCAATTTATGCAATTCCGTGAGTTCCTCCATGATTCTTGAATGGCAAGGCGGCCCTTATAAAAATCCGCCGGAGCAAGGATGACTTCGGCGACGCTCAGCCACCTTGCTTCTTGTGGCCGTACAAAAGATGGCTGCCGGCAGGCTTGATTTAATTAACCCTAAACACATGGTAAATGGTTACAAGTTACAGGCTCGCTTAATAGTCTTCTCCCCCTTACTTGATCACCCTACGGAAACAAAGAATCCTTTCGCGAGGTCGCGGTGGTGTGTAGGGGATTTAACTACGTGAATAGCAAATAAGACGCTACACTAAACCGTAATTTTCCGGCTTTCTAACGACACAGAAAGTGTTATAATAGCTTTTATAGACGCCTTTCTATTTATACACCTTTTAACCACCAATCATATGAGAAACCACACCTTTTATAAATCACTGTTTTTGTTAACCTTAATTGGTTTATTTCTGATACCTATTGACCTAAAAGCGCAAGTTTCTGGGCTAAGCTACACCCTTTCCCCTTCAGCGGAATATGCTCGATGGAACGCAAGCCTCGGATTACGCAATACTCCTTTGGTGGGCGGACAAGTAGGATTTGGTTTTGGGGAGTTTGTGGAACTTCGTGCACAGTACCTTTGGAACAATAAAATAGAAACCGATTGGGATCAAGTTGCTGGGCTAACCGCGTTTCAGAAAAACGAATTGGGAACGCAGACATTGGCCTATAAAAAGATGAGTGGGGATTTGCGTTTTAATTTGATGCGGGGCAATGTTCTCCCTTTTCTAACCCTTGGCGCGGGTGTGCAAACCTTCAAACCATCTGACCAAGACGACCGATCTTCCATTTTTTTGAATGTGGGCGGCGGTCTTACCGTTCGCTCCATTGATCGGATTACCTTCTCGGTCTATGCCCGGAATACCGCTTTTCGGCTTAATTCGCTCGCCACTTTTGTGGATGCGCAAACCTTGGATGAATTGGAAATCAACACCACAGCCACCGCACGCCGTAGCTTCCAGAATTGGGGTGCTGGAGCCTCATTTGCCTTGTATTTGGGCGGACGAAAATCAGGACAACTGACAAAAGTAGATCGGGACATGATGCAGCAATTTTCTGGTGGATTCTCCGGCCTAAGTGTGCCTGCACATGCGTTTCTGGGGAAACTGGATTTCTCGGAGGACTTGCCTTTCTGGAGCACCCGTGTTGCTGGTGCCAATGCAGGGCTAAACTTCGGGCCTTTGTTTGGGCTAAGGGGCTTTTATTGGCAGGCAGTTCAGGATGAGGCATGGAAAAAAGACGATCTACGGATGTATGGCGGTGAACTCAACTTCCGTTTAAATGAAGGCATGGGCATTACGCCTTACTTAGCATTGGGGGGCGGAATGTTAGACGTTGGGGACACCTACGTCGGTAAAAATGGGCTTAGACCAGACGATACGCCTTTTGTGATGGGCGGAGGGGGCATAACCGTTCCTCTTGGGCGGTTTATTGCACTAAATGGCGGCATAAGGGCGATTTTGGCAAGCAATCAAGACCTTGACGACTTAGGCCAGCCAGACCAACTCAAAACCAATTGGATGTATCACGCGGGTTTAAACCTGATCATTGGCCGGAAGCCAAGCCGACCCAATGTGATCCGAAAAGACCAAGCTGATGCAGAAAACTTGGCCACTAAAAAGGCTTGGGAAGAAGAAATGAACGCCATGAGGGCTTCTTATGAAGCAAGGATGCAGGCCCTCGAAAGTGCTATTGGGCGTGCGGAAGCGCGTGGAGACTCTTTGGCCTCGGTTCAACTCCAGAAAACGCTACAAGAAACCCGTGCCTTGCACGACGCCGTACCCGTTACGCCAATCACTCCGCCAACCCTTCCGCCAGCAGACCCAAAAGCGGTTGGTCGTGTCACAGATGCCACAACGCCGAAGCCATCCTCGACGCCAACCGTACAAAATGCGGTAGCCCTACCAAGCCAAGAAACGAGAGTGATCACCTTACCCGTATTGGAAGACGGCGAAATCTACATCCGTTTTGGGAAAACACCGTCCACCCTCCGGCCAGTTGGTGAAACACCATCGCAAGTGACACCGCCGGAGCTTTTAAGAAAGCTAAAACAATTGGAACAAAAAGTTGACTCCTTGCAAACCGAATTGCTGAAGCGGGATACCCTGCAAACAAAGGTCATCATCAGCCAAGCGCCGACCATCCTCCGGTATAACGAGGCTCCGAAAGAGGCCGCTGGCACGAATCCCCCCGCAACCGCCACCCCACCAAAACAAGAGGTTAAACAAGAGTCGCAACAAAAAAGTGAAGTTTTGAAGGTGGAAACGGTTGCAGATAGCACCCATTTCTCCGCACCCGTTGTTCCCAAACGCAGTATCAAGTTTAAGGAAGGCCGCGTTTTGGGCGGTTTGGGCTTGGGAAACAACCAAAATGGACTTCATCTTGGCGCACAAGCATGGTTCGGACTGACCGGATCCATGATCAAAGTGGTTCCAGAGGTGGTTTATAACACCGGAACACGGAGTGGATGGGGCGGAACCTTGAATGCTGTGGTAGGGCTGCCCTATCGGCAAGCCCGCGCTGTGGAGCCTTATGTGGGCGTGGGATATGGGGTTCGGTTGGTTAATGACGCTACAGGCGGTGGCCGAGATGCCTTTTCTGGGGTAAATTTGATGCTCGGAGGCAGTTTTAAGTATGGAAATGCCGATCTTTTTCTGGATGTTTCCACCTTGCGCTTTTTCGATTATACCCGAATTGCACTTGGCTATCGGTTTGACTTCTAAACGTTGATGGATAAAGCATGTGCTTAATTCCTAAATGGTATTTCTACCAAAATGCCACCCCTACGAGGCTTTGCTGTTGCTTGAAAGGTTGGGTGGTTGGGTACGAGCAAAGCGAACCGCCGAAGTAGAATCAACCTTTCAACACCTAAAAGGTGTGTAAACGTTGATGGACAAGGCAGCTAATTGGGTGTTGACAAGAGCAAAGCGAACCGCCGAAGTAGAATCAACCTTTCAACACCTAAAAGGTTGTAAACGATGATGGACAAAGCCGCTAATTGGGTGTTGACAAGAGCAAAGCGAACCGCCGAAGTAGAATCAACCTTTCAACACCCAAAAGGTGTGAAAGCGTTGATGGATAAAATAGCTAATTGGGTGCTGACAAGAGCAAAGTAGAATCAACCTTTCAACACCTAAAAGGTGTGTAAGCGTTGATGGACAAAGCCGCTAATTGGGTGTTGACAAGAGCAAAGGTTCACCACTCAAAAGGTTGTAAGCGTTGATGGATAAAGCCGCTAATTGGGTGTTGACAAGAGCAAAGCGAACCGCCGAAGTAGAATCAACCTTTCACCACCTAAAAGGTGTGTAAGCGTTGATGGACAAGGCAGCTAATTGGGTGTTGACAAGAGCAAAGGTTCACCACTCAAAAGGTTGTAAGCGTTGATGGATAAAATAGCTAATTGGGTGTTGACAAGAGCAAAGCAAACCGCCGAAGTAGGATCAACCTTTCAACACCCAAAAGGTGTGAAGGCGTTTAGAGAAAACAGTCATGTAATTCCTAATTGGTATTAGGCTACACCGAACAAGACATAAAAAAACCGGAGGGGAATAAACCACCTCCGGTATCTGATCGGAAATGCTGAAAGCTACTTATTTAAGCAAGGTCACGTTTTGGGTTGCTTTGAAGTTAGCACCCGTAACGCGAACAAGGTACATACCGCTTTGCAAGCCAGCGGCATCAAACTTGGCGATATGGGGCACATTGGCTTCGAGCGTTCCATTAAAGAGTGTGCGGACTTTTTGGCCCAACGCATTAAACACTTCTGCCTTCACCGCTTGGCGGGTAGCCACTGCAAAAGTAATGGTGGTAGTAGGATTGAACGGATTGGGATAAGCCGGATACAGCACATATTGGCCGGGGACTTCTACGTTTAACTGTACGGAAGCGGTATAGCGGGCATCGCCGTTTTTGTCCACGCTTTTCAGGCGGAAGCTGTGTGTGCCCACTTGCAGGCCCTCTACGGTATAGCTATAGTTGCGGAGGTCAATGCTGTTGCCAGCGGCTTGTACCGTACCCACTTTTTTCCATGCACTGCCATTGGCCGAGTGCTCTACATCAAAGTGGTCGCTGTTTAGCTCGCTCACCGTTACCCAGTTCAACGTCGCTTTGTCTTCGTTGCTGGTACCCGTGAAAGACGCAAGGGAGATGGGGAGGCCTGTAAGATTGAATCCACCATTACCGCTACTATTCCAAGTATAAGTGGAGCCACCATCATCCGAACAACGAGCAGTATATTCATAACCGCCATTGTTGGTAACAGTGATGGTGCCTTTGTATTCGTCATTATTCCCTATGTCAGTATTATATGTCATACTGATTGTTCCTGTAGATGGCCAAGATCCTCCAGGATAAGGAGATACAACACCGCCGCTCCAATATATTTCACACGTGATTCCTGCGCCTTGCCCACCAGGTTCGGTAACACCGCTTTTATATACTTGGATATAAACATCGTAGTTGAAACTTCCACCGCTACCAGATGACGAATTGTTTGTTCCAGATGGGTGTATATTACCAACCCATCCAATAGCAGCATAAGAATACGCAGCAGAGCTAAGGAGTAATACAACGAGTGTAACGATCTTTTTCATGATTGTTTGTGTTTAGGTTGTTTGAGAAAAGAGGTCTCTTTATTTGAGCAAGGAGACCACCCGTGTTTGAGAAACGGAATTTCCGGTCAGTTTCAGGTAATATACGCCACTTTGCAGGTCATTACCAGAGATACTTGCCTCAATATCTTGGCCTGCAAGTGCGGTTCCGGTATAGAGGGTTTTCAGTTTTTGTCCCAAGGCATTATACAGCACCACTTGTACGGTTTGTGTTTCGGGAACCGAGAAGCGGGCGGTGGCTTCGGGGTTAAACGGATTGGGATACACCTCTAAGGTGGCGGTGGTTGGTACTTCGTCGCGCTCGGTAGCGGTGGCGGTTCCACTAAACAACGGTGTTTGGATGGTTCCGGGAGCAACCGAATACACATTGCCATTTTCGTTGCCATACACCACATACAGTTGGAACTGCGCACCTGCACCGGAACCCCAAAGGCTATACGGCAATGCAAGTTCAAATCCACCCGTCGCGGCGCTCATGCTGGCGGCTTGTACGTGCGCAAACGTCATTCCGCTATACGTAGCTGCCGTTCCGCCATAGGTTACTTCTCCCAAATACGCATCCGTATTGCCCGTTAAATAATTGAGATGGCTCATATAGCCTTTTAAATTGGCCGCATCCGCCGTCAGACGAACACCATAATCCGTTTCGATGGGGTTCGTAAGCGGGAACGCATATTTATTGAACGGAGAGAGGCCGTCGTTTCCGGCTGGAATCTCGCCCGCAGCACCCGCTGGGATCCCGGTCTTGTCGGTGGCATTTATAAACACCAGAATATCGTGATAGCCCGTAGGATTTACGGCTCCTTTTACAAATACGTACAACGTTTGGCTGTGTGTACACGCTTGCACTTCTTTCACGCCCCAATCTCCGAAGGCCCCATTGCTCCCGCTAAAAGTACCTTGAGACTTATAGCAGGGATCTCCGCCTTGCCCATCTACCACAGGTTGTGCCACGGTGATGGCTGGCAATAAAAACAAGAGTAATAAAAACTTTTTCATGTATTAAGCATGTTTATTTGGTTGCAAAAAAGCCGGAAGCGTCCTTAGTGTCCCCTTCCATTTAGACACTTCCGGTGAATAACGTTTATTTTGTTAGGATCAAGGATTGTGCGCGTACCAAGCCATCCGCTGTTACCAATCGTGCGATGTAGGTTCCAGAAGGCAGGCTTGTGGCATTCACCCGAATATTCTGGCGTTCGCCCGCTGGAACGGTTCCGCTAAACAATGTTTGAACGCGCTGTCCGAGGGTATTAAACAATTCTACGGTAGCCGTTTGCGTGGTGGCAAGTGCAAACGAGAGGGTGGTGGAGGGGTTAAACGGATTCGGGTAGGCGGGGTATAGCAACGCTTTTTCTGCCAATAATTTGGTGTCTATGGCCTCTGGCGCATCTTTGGCGGTTGCTACGCTGGTAGTGAAAGCAGAAATTACGGAAATTCCGCCCATATTGTACGTACCCGTTCCATTGTTCACCTTTAATCCAAAACTTTGTGGGCCGCGCGACTTAGGCCGCTTGGCCTTAAAGGTAAAGTCGGTGGCATCTGGCAACCAAGTGATGGTTTGGGTCAGAAATTGTTGACCTGTGCTTTGCTTCCGAATGATCAAGCGGAGGTCGTCCCCGGCTTTTAGGCGGCCATTGTTGTTGTCAGCCGTCCCATTACCCAAGACCTCGATCAGCATATCGTTCACGCCATCCCAGCGCACACTTTGGCCTACGCGCCCAAGTCCGGCAATGCCCGTCTTACCGAAGGCATCTTTAGGGCCGAGAATCGCAATTTCGTCACCGGGTTGTAAAGGAGTTCCGCCGACCTCAAAATTAGCCAGATCGGAAGCGCGAAGGACGACAAAATGTAGCTTTCCGCCCTCGGCAGCCGTCACGGTGAAACTTGGAGCGGCCTCGTTGTTCGGTAGGGGGTAACGTCCGGTGGGCGCATACCATGCATAATTGCGTGCATCTGCTTTCATGAGGGATCGTTTATCGCCATACGCCGGATTGGTAACGAACATAAAGGCATCGGAATAATCTTTTAATTCTACATCTGCCCAAGGCGTATCCACCCACACGGCTGCTTGCTTGTCTGCACGGTCGTTGAGGGCAAACATCATTCCATCGCGCTTCATTGCAAACATATTGCCGCCGTGGTTGCTGCCATCGTAACCATCTACGCCAAACCACGGATTTAGGCTTGCAACTGGTGTCGCAAATCCAGTCGCCATCGTCCGCCGGAGGTTCATAAGCCAGTCAATCTCCTCTTTAAACCCATACCACCAATAGTCTTTCCAGAAAACCATTGGGCGAGGCGGGAGCGCCATTAAGAAGGCATATCCCATGTGCTTGTCACGAAATACGGGGTCATGATCGGGTTGGGTGAAGTATTTTAGGCAGGAAAGCCCCGATTTTGAATATCCAACACCTGTACACGTTGGGTTATAGTCTGGGTCTCGGATGTCGGAAGCATCTTTGTACCCGCCTCGGTCAAAGTCGTGGTTCTCAATAAAGGTGACCACATTGTCGCCATGTACGCCGTTAAAGTTCAGCCCCAGCGTATTCAGATTCCATGTATTATAACCGCCGGAACCATCGTTGAGCAAAGACTTTAGGCCAAAATACATGTTAAAGTCGAAGAGGGAGAGGCTTGCATTTTTGCCCTTCGAGCCATATGCACCATTAAAGGTGTTTACTTCATTTAGGTAGCTTTTCAGAGCGCCCAAGTCGCCATCATAAAATTCACCAACGGTATAAGGCTGTGTGCCATTTTTTGTTTCTACCAAGAAGGGCGCCAAGAACCCGGGTTCAATGTGTTTTACGGCATCAATCCGCATTTCGTCAAAGCCAAGGTCATTCATCAACCAACGTCCCCAAGTAATGAGCGAATCGGCAACGGTTCCCACATTGTGCGGCCCAAAATACCATCCACCGGGCGGCGGAGATTGGTCTATATTGGCGAAATACCCAATATCTTGCCCGAAAATGGGGTTGTGGTATGGGCCGTTTACGTCACAGTGGGGATAAGTGGGGTTAAAGTGATCGGGTTGGCCCGGAAAACGGCCACTGGATGGGGTGAAAATGGTGTATTGGTCGCCATTCAGGTGTGGATTACAAACGTGTGGTGCAACGGTATCCCCTCCAAAACGGTGGTTCAAGACCACATCCACCATTACTTTGAGTCCATTTCCTTTAACAGTAGAAACCATGTTCAGCAATTGTGCTTTGTTCCCAAATCGGGTACGGAAAGCGCCGGAAATCCGGTTGCTAAAATTGCCGATGTCATAATAATCGTTGATCCCATATCCCATATCGGCGGTTCCCCCCGTGCCTTTGGCTGGGGATGGAATCCAAACCGTCTTAAAGCCCGCAGCAGCCAATTGGGGTGCTACGGTGGATAGCGAGTCCCACCATACCCCGCCGCTGTTTTTCTTAGACAAATCGCCCGGATGGGTATTCCAATAGAAGCCTTGTAGCAAGACGTCTTGTGCGGAGAGTTGGGCGGGTAGGTATAGAAGGAAGGCTAATAGGAAAAAGATTCGTTTCATTATTATATAAAAGGACAAGATTCAAATGATGTAAGCGCTTACAATTTAAATTTAAGAAAATCTTTCCGGATAAGCAATTTTACAAACCTTTCTTTCTTGTAATTTTAATAAAGATGAAGTTGGAATTAGAGCAGACCTGATAAGTAACTATAGACTTTTGGTGGAGGTGATGGCTTCGGCAATACTACGTGTAGGAAGGTTCCACCCCGTTGGAGCTATTGGCTTCGTTCGGAATATGGAGATTTTTCTTCTGGAGTTAACAAGGCATTTTTCAGGGATAGCGGAATGGCCTCGGCAAATTGGCTTTCTTCGAGTGTCCATGCGTAGATTTTCTCGCACAATGCAGAAAAATTGAGACACTCTTCTGGCGTAAGCAATTGTGAAAAAAACTGATGTGTCGCCTCCAAAAGCGCATCCATCTCGGCCAAAAGTGCTAATCCGGCTTGGGTGATAACAGCCACCGAAAGCCGCTTGTCGGTTTCAGAGGCTTTTCTCTGAACCAATCCCGCTTTTAGCAGGCGGTCAATCAGGCGGGTAACATCTGGGGATGGCTCCAACATGCGTTCAATGATGTCGCAACGGGGATAGCCATTTGGATACACACCGCGCAGGATCCGCAAGACATTATATTGCCCATGAGTAATTCCGTGTTTGGTGTATATTTTATCTAAGAGGGTGCGGATATGCCCCGAAGCCACCAATAAATTGAGCAGCGCCTCTTGTTCGGGCGAGCTAAATTTTTGTTGTTTTATCCGTCTGGCTAAAATTTCGCCCATTGTTTTTTTCTTACCTTAAGCATGAGAACCCTAAAACAAAACAAACCAGAAACGCTTAAGGACGTATCGTGTTGCAACACACAACTATTTTTCTATGCCCTAAGCGGCTGGTTATTCGATTTTTGATGACTGATTATTTGATTAAGTTATTATATTTTAAAGCCTTAATCCGAATAATGAATACATCATTGTTGAAGATCATACACTTAACCAAAGCGAACTACAGAACCCAAGCTTTTTCCCGAATTATTCATGAGCGATCAAAAAATTATCGGCATTTTAGGGGGTCTTGGCCCTGCTGCCGGCGCAGACTTGTTCCACAAAATCATTGAAGAAACCACGGCTACCTGCGACCAAGACCATCCTGCTGTTGCACTTTTGTCTTATGCAGACCGCATACCCGACCGTGCGACCTACATCCGTGACAGCGCTAAGCCAAATCCGGTTCCACCCATGTGGGATGTTTTGATGCACCTTCAGCGGGTTGGCGCTTCAGTAGCCAGTGTCCCTTGTATCACAGCCCATGTTTCGGTGATTTTCGGGGTATTAAGAGACCGATTGGCACAAGAAGGCCACGCTTTGCGACTCTTGAGCATGATCGAGGAGACGGTTAAGTTTATACAAAAGCAATATCCTGAAATTAAAAAAGTGGGGGCCATTTCCACTTGGGCAACCAAACGCCATAGGCTTTTTGAACAAGCCCTCGTTGGTGCTGGGTTTGAATTTGTTCCACCGGATGATGATATTCAGGATGGCGTGGAGGCCGCTATTTATGATCCACAATTTGGAATTAAAGCCATTTCAAGTCCAGTTCATCCGCAAGCCCGCGAAAATCTTGTCCGTTCACTCCGTCATCTACGCCAAAAAGGTGCCGAGGCCGTTATCCTTGGTTGTACAGAACTGCCGATTGGAATTCCAGAATCCGAGATCGAAGGCGTAATAACCATTGACCCTACCCGCGCCTTGGCGCGTGCACTGATCCATGCCGTTGCGCCGGATAAACTACGAAAGTAAAGGGTGGCTAAAGTTTATCCATTAGGTGGTATTGCGCCCCAGCCTTTAACTTGTAACCTTTTACCATGTGTTTTGGGTTAATCAAATCGAAGCCCGATGGCTGAGCTATTAGGCGGATTTTTCGAAGGGCCGCCCTGCCATTGTTGAACAACACATTATGCCATAAGATAGAGGCGATCTCAATAGAACACGGTTTTCTATAAACATGTCGCCCTACTGGGATTCTCTTTGCCCTTTTCGATCAAGTAGGGGCGTTTTAATCTATTTTTTCATATACCAAATTCACAACGCCGATATCAAACGATTTTGAATCTACGAGTTTCCATGTTCTTTCTTTGGACTTCCCTGCAAATAAAAGTATCCCTTCCCCAATGGTTTTAGGGATTATCGTAAGGATCATTTTGTCTATAAGTCCTTGATTTATAAAGGCAGAAACAAGTTGTCCTCCACCAACCAGCCAAATATCTTTTTTGGATTTTGCCTTCAGATCTGTCACAAACGTCTTGATATTATCGGTTAAGACAACTGTGTCAGGGCTTTTAATTTCCAGTTCCTTATTTTTTGTCACGACATAGGTTTTAATGCCAGTATATGGCCAGTCAATGCCAAAACCAATGATCTCGTCATAGGTCAAGCGTCCCATGATCGTCGCTCCTATGCTTTCTAAAAGCTCGGCATAGCCATAATCCTCATTTGTTGGATTTGGGATAGAGGTCAACCAGTCTAAAGCGCCATCTGGTCGCGCAATAAAGCCATCTAAACTGGTGGCAATGTATAAAATGATCTTAGGCATATCCTTTTTTTAGCGATTATCTTGGTGCTTGGTTTGGTCTAAACCCTGCTCCAAGTCATTGGGTTATTTGATCTTAATTCACGGCGTAAGTTTTTAATTTCAAAAGAGACACACCGTATTCATTGCCTTATTGAGACCAAAATTACCATTGGGTTAATTTTTCTTTTGTAAACTGTTTGATGTTTTCTTGAGCGGCTCGGATTTGTTGGGAAGTAGCAGCCGAGGCAGGCAAATTGAGCATATCAGTCAGCTTTTCTATACTGTTAATGTAATAGTCCCGCCACGTTTCTAAGATCAACCGTTCGTCTTCTTGTTTTTTCCCACCTTGGATGGCCGCCTTCGAGAGGGCAAACTCGGTATTAAGCCGCTTGCGTGCGGTATTTACCATCATCAGCGCCGCATTTTGAACGGTTTGTTGGTTCGCCGTAGTGAGGGTTAGCGCCGTAACCAAGGCACACGTCCCCACATTTTGCATGGTTTTGGGGGAAACCATCTCCAATCGGTCGCCATCGGTATGATAAAATTGGTCGGTGAAGTGCCAGAGCAATAAGCCCGGCTTTCTGGCATCCAAGAACGGCGTATGGTCGCTTCCTCCCTCAAACGGATTGGTATTCACCGTCCAGTTGGCGAATTTGCCTTGTTGTTTACAAATATCTATCACAAAGTCATTAAAATAATGGGGTACAATCTCCGAGATTTTGAGCGGTCGCCCGCCCCATTCAGTATGTTTATCCTCGCCCCGCGTCCAAACTGCCGAGGGGTCTGGCATTTTCTCGATCAAGAAAGAGCCACCGGTTTTAGCGGTATCTTCGCCCACCATGTCTAAGCTCATGCCCCACCGGATTCCGCGTGCCCGCAAGGTGTCTTCGCGGATGTATCGGTTGGTGGAGACGATTTCGTCACCCCACAAAAATGTAAGGGTTCTATTGGGTTTATAGGTTCCTTTTTTTACCAATTGTGCGGTTGTCCGTGCCATTTCCAACAACGTTCCGACGCCCGAAGCGTTATCATTTGCACCCGGTTCTTGTACATGGGCACTAAATACAAAACGTTCATCGGGTTTTACACGTCCCAGCACCTCGGCCACGACCGTCAATTCCTCCGCATGATAAGACTTGGTGGCTATTTTTACGTGTAGTTTTGCATTGCCACGATTGATGGCATCCATGATCCGGTTTCGTGCATGATACGAGACCAAAATCCCCCATTTTTGATCTCCAGCGGTACTGATCGGAATGCTTCCAAATTGTATAGAATGGATGTTTTTTTCTGGTTGGGTATAACTTGGCAAACCATAGGCCATCACGCCAATTGCCCCGCGTGTTAACGCATTTCGGTATAAGCCAAATAGACTGCCTTCTCCAAAGACAATTTTGCCAGCGACCTCCTTTCCCTCAAAGTCCGTCGTTTGGCCTTTACCCACATAGACCACTTCCGCAAGAATACCTTCTGGCGGTGTAGAAGCCGAGTTGATGGCCACCATATTGCGGTTTGTGGTAAAATCTAATAGGGGCTTATCCGTTCCTTCTATGGTGACACTCGCCGAAATGGGTTCCCAAGTTGGTTTTTGTAGCGGCCTTTTTTCAATCCGATACCGCAGACGGTTTGTTGACTTGGCCTTGGCTTCCAATACAAATCCAGCCGCTTTTAGCTTCTCTTCGATGTGGTAAATGCTTTCATTGAATCCTGTATTGCCCGCTAAACGCCAGCGTTTTTCCACAAACGAGACGGTTTCAAACGCCCGTTCACCATTTATTTCTTTACGCACCACCGAGAAAAAGCGGTCGGGTGATTGGGCATAAACACCGGAAGTCATCAATAAGACAAAGCAAAGAAGGCTACGCATCGGAGATTGGGTATGGGTTAAGGCAGTGCGAATGTGTAAAGACGATAAGACCCACTTCAAACCAAAAAGGTTTCCATATGGCTTCTTACATGGTCGAGGAATCAGGCCATCCGAATATGCTAATTCAGTTAATAACAATAGTTTAAAGCCAGAGACCAAAATTTTTCATTAACTTAACTGTTTCTGACAGCCCATCTATGTATCCTGATTTGGAGCGAATATCGTTTCTTAGCCCATGATACACATGCCTTTTGTTTTCCTTAACCTTATTGTACCATGCCTTTACCCAATGTTTTTACCCGTGAGGTGACGGATCAACTTTTGCAACGCCTCAACCAATTAACGCCCGCCACACAACCACAATGGGGCAAAATGAATGCAACTCAAATGTTGGCCCATTGCAATGTTACCTACGAGATGGCTTATGAGAACAAGCATCCCAAACCCAATGCCCTCATGCGCTTTTTTATACAGCTTTTCGCCAAACAAACCGTCGTTGGGGAGACCCCTTATAAAAGAAACCTCCGTACCGCACCAATGTTTGTGATCGGCGATGATAGAAATTTTGAAATGGAAAAAGCTCGTATGATTGGTTACCTGAACAAAACGGTTGAACTGGGCGAAAGCTACTTTGATCAAAAAGAGTCGTTGTCTTTCGGAAAGTTAAGCATCACCGAATGGAACAACATGTTTTATAAACACTTAGACCATCACCTAACCCAATTCGGGGTATAAGTTTGGTATAAATCCTTTCTAAACAGGGATTTAGAACGATAAATTGCGTGAAAATTGTTTAGCGAACCCATACGATTTTCCGGATGATATCGCCTTGTAGGATTGCATCTACAACAGCCCAATCACGCTCAGGCACATGGCCAAAAGCGGTGTAATTGCCGTCTAAATGGGGTTGCATGGAATGGGTGACAAAAAACTGAGAGCCTTCGGTATCCTTTCCGGCGCTGGCCATTCCTAATGTCCCCCGCTGATAGGGGACTCGCGTAAACTCGCTACGGATGGAAAAATCGGGACCACCAAACCCGCCGGCGTGTTGTATATCGCCTGCCTGAATGACAAAATTGCTCACCACTCGATGCCATGTATTGGCGCTATATCGTCCTTGCTCCACCAACTGTAAGATCGTTTGAACGGTTTGTGGTGCTTGCTCGGTGAGCAAATAGGCATGAAAAACGCCTTTATTTGTCTCGAAACGTAAGGTTGGGGAGTTGCCCACTTGTTTTAGAAATGCCCAATCTATAGGTCGTTCGTTGGGCGAATGCTTGCTTGATTTCGTCGTTTTCTCGCCTGTTAAGGCATGAAGTACATGGGCTGCGGCTTCGCGTATGGCTGGATGTGGGTGAGTTATGGCTTCTCGGAGTTGTGGCACAATGGCCGTATCGCCTAATTTCCCTAACGAAGCGAGTGCCTCGGTAGCAACCTCAAGGTCGTTGGGTAGGTTGGCTTCCTGAAAAACACGGAACAATACATTGACACTGCCAAAGGGCTTAAAGCGCTTATCTCCGAGTAAACCTACGGCAGCATAACTCAAAGGAAGTTTTTTACGGCTTAGGGCTTTTTGGATCACATTGAAATAAGCCTCAGCACGGAGCGAGTCTGGTTTATAGATACGCCACCTCAAAGCCAAAGCCTCTAAGGCCGCCGTGGCCACGGTCTGGTTTTCTGCCTGCGTGGTTTGGGATAAGTATTGCCACGAATCTTGGTCGGTTGCTCTACCAAGTGCCCCCAAGCCAATTCGCTTGGCCTCGGTGGTTGTGGCAGAACGCTGGAGCCATGCTCGGATCACGGTTGGTTCTGTTGCTGCAAAAAGTGGTAAAAACAGACCCGAAACCCGAAAATCTTCTGGATTTTGGAAAAAATAGCCTTTCCGATGATCAAAGCCAAAACTTGGCGCAAGTTGCGCAATACGCATAAGTACGGTAGCCGCTGCCATGCGTACATGCTCGTTTTGATCTCTTAGGGAAGTTAAAAGTGCTTGTTGTACAACTTCGTCTTGTGCCCTTCCTGAAAAAGCCATAACGGCATTGTACCGAATACGCCAATCTGGAGATGCGACACTGATTTTCCGGAGGCGGACCAAATCTTGTGGATCGTTTAAGCGGCCTAATGCCGCCGCAAGGTACATCAAGGCGGGGTCGTTCTGATTGAGCCGGTCAAATGCGCCGCGAAGTTGGTCGGCCATAAAGACCCATGCCGCTGTTTGACGGACGCGCCCGAAATAATAGGCGGCATTTTGGCGTAATTCGGGGCTTGTTGCCCGAAGGCCCTCCATGAGTTTCTGAACGGCTTTTGGATGATGATGCCCTTGTAGCCCATACCGCGCAATAGCTAAGGCTTGGTCGGGTAATAATGCCGTAGGTAGAACCAAAGAAGCCACCTCTGCGAGGGAGGAACGGTTCCCTTTTTCGCCCAGAGCCTCTAATAATCGTTTGCGAACGTTGGTGTCTTTTTCCTGCGCGAAAGCCATTAATAAAGCATTACTTATTGTAGAATCCGCTGTTTGGCTTAATGCAAAAGCGGCATCAGCCCGGACACTTGAGACGGGGTCTTTTAAGAGTGCCAATAACAAAGGTGTCGCCAAGCTATCTTGGATGGAAGCCAAGGAAAAGGCTGCCCTCGCACGGATTGTAGGTGATTTGGACGTTAGAAGTGGGAAAATTTTTTGGGCATTCCGTTCTGCTTGTGCTTCTACAATGGCCTGAAGGTCTGGACGCCGCAACAAGCCGTCAGGAAGTCGGTCTGTTATGGTGATGGACTGCGCCATGAGAAGCGTATTGCTCGTCCATAACATAAAAATGCTTAACCAGCGTAGATTTTTCATTCTTGATCGGGTTAACGGTCTGCAGCTTTGCACTGCGCGGGTTTCAGGGCTAGAATGTATCACACAAAACGCAAATCTCCAAGCAGCTTGATGACTTTTAGAACCACAAATCCGCACGTTGCGCAAAACCGCTGTTGCTTATATTGAGACAGCCTTTAACGTGTATCCATTTAACAGGTGTTTGGGGTTAATCAAATCAAGCCTGCTAGTTGAGCGCAGACGGGTCTGCCGGCTGAGCGCAGATAAGCCCGCTGGCTGAGCCAAGTCGAAATCCGGTGGCGGAGCGAAGTAGAAGCCATCCTTGCTCCGGCGGATTTTTCTAAGGGCCGCCCTACCACACGAGAATCATGGAGGAAATCACGGGATTGCGTAAATGCTGGTTTTTCAAGCGTTTGTTCCATTTTTGAATAAACAGCAAAGCCCCAGCAGGGCGACATCTTAATAGAAATCCGTTTCCAAACGCACAACAAAGGGTGGCATCTGTAAATGACAAAGAAGTAGCGCGTTGATGGTAGTCGAAGTCGGGTGGTTAAGCTATTAGTCGGATTTTTCTAAGCGCTGCCTTGCCATTGTTGAATAGAACAATTATACCATAAGATAGAGGCGATCTCAATAGTGCGTTTTTATTTTTGTCGAACGATCTCTATGTCTGGGCTGTTGTCAACTCCTGCCTGATCTACGTGCAAGTTTACCTTTTGTGCTCCGGTTAAAATTGGATGAATGACCTTGTTTAGACTTTTTTGATCCGGATTTTTTGAGATTCTCGGTTTTACCTTTTTTAGTGGCGGTTTGTGCTTTACTTTTTTTCTCAACTACACCGGATGATTCTTCCAGCAAGCTATAAATGACCTTTATTTCGCTTTCGGTTAGATCTCTCCAATCGCCAACCGGCAAGCCTTTCAAATCAATATTCATAATGCGAACCCGTTCCAGTTTAATTACATCATATCCGTAATGTTCACACATCCTGCGAATCTGCCGGTTTAGCCCTTGTATCAAAATAATCCTAAAAGTATTTACTGATTCCTGCACAACCTTACACTTTTTGGTCGTAACGCCAAGTATGGGAACACCATTTGCCATGGCGGTGATCACACTTGGGGTTAAAGGCTTGTTCACCGTTACAACATATTCCTTTTCGTGATTATTTCCTGCCCGTAAAATTTTGTTCACTATATCGCCATTGTTGGTCAAAAATATGAGTCCCTGCGATTCTTTATCCAAACGACCAATGGGAAAAATACGCTTGCTATGGTTTACATGTTTTATAATGTTATCTCGTACATTTTCTTCGGTTGTTGATGTTACGCCAACAGGTTTATTCAATGCAATAAAAATAATATCCTCGCCTTGCAATGGTTGCAGTTTGTTTCCATTCACGCGAACACTATCACCCACTTTCACCAGATCGCCTATATTGGCTTTGCGTTCGTTTATGAATACAACGCCTCTTTCAATAAAACGGTCGGCCTCGCGCCTAGAACAAAGACCGCTTTCGCTGATAAATTTATTGATGCGTATGGAACTTTGATGCATGGAGATATGGTGGTTTTTTATAATGCCCTATTCCGGTTTTCGGCTTGGTGAAGGTGGCGAAAATCGAAGCACACATGTTCAGTTTTGTACAAAAGTTCAAACGAATAATTACCGCTGAATTTAGCACAGAACCCGCTATTTGCCAAGTTGCTGTTGCCGGCTGGGCTTCTTGTCTGTTCGTTATGGTTCTATGCCTAAAATCAATAATGGAACTGGTGGACTATTTCGTCCGTTTCTCATTACGTTGTAAACTTCTCCTTCATATTGAGACAGCCTTTAGCTTGTAACCATTTAACAGGTGTTTAGGGTTAATCAAATCAAGCCTGCTAGTTGAGGGCAGACGGGCCTGCCGGCGGCCTTCTTTTTACGGCAATAGAAGCCCGGTGGCTGAGCGAAGTAGAAGCCATCCTTGCTCCGGCGGATTTTTCTAAGGATCGTCCTGCCACACGAGATTCATGGAGGAAATCACGGGATTGCGTAAATGCGGGTTTTTCAAGCGTTTGTTCCACTTTTGAATAAACACCAAAGCCCCAGCGGGGCGACATCTTGGTAGAGATCCGTTTCCAAACGCACAACAAAGCCCCGTAGGGGTGGCATCTATAAATGACAAAGAATATCGGGTTGATCGTAGTCGAAGTCGGGTGGTTAAGCTATTAGTCGGATTTTTCTAAGCGCTGCCTTGCCATTATAGAACAATACAATTATACCATAAGATAGAGACGGCCTCAATAACGTCTGGATATGTATGGAAGCGTTTTATAATGCCGAGAACTGCCACCCATCGTCCTTTAGTGTTGAAAGGATGGCACGGAGCGCTTCCGGTGTTTTATGGAATACTTTGGGATTATCGTGTAGCAGTACCACCGAGCCTTTTCGGGCGTAGCGACAAACGTGGTTGCTAATGTCTTCCTCCGAAACAGAGGGCATATAATCCGCTGGCAAAATATCCCACATGACCATTTTTTGCTGGTTTTGCACACACCATCGGCGCATGGCAGGTGTAAAACGGCCATAAGGCGGACGCATCCACTTTACCCGCTCGCCCATTACTTGTTCTAAAGACGTTGTAGCCCGGGCCATCTCCTCTAACACTTGCAATCTGGGCAATTGCCAAGCGTTCGGGTGGGAATAGGAGTGCTGGCCTAAGGTATGGCCAGTGCGCATAAGTTCACGAACAAGGTTTGGTTCCGATTCAATATTTTGGCCTATCAAGAAAAAAGTCGCCTTGGCGTCAAATTTTTCCAAGATTTCGGCCAAAACACCCGTGCATGAAGCCGTTGGCCCATCATCTATGGTGATATACAGGACTTTTTCTTTCGTAGAAACATGCCACAAAATATCTGGATAGAATCGGGGTAGAAATCGAACGGTTTGTGTAGCGAATATATTGAACATTAAAGGAATACCGACAAAATGGAGAATGCACAACTGCTTAGAAAGCAAAGACATCCACACTAACATACAAAAATTAAAGGTGGGTTAAGGGCTTAACCTTACTTTTTCACGTTGAATAAAATTTTGCCTTCAAAGGCACTGTCATAGACAGTCTATCGCATTCGCAAAAATCCCACACGATACACAATCCGCCATTTTGTCATAGGGAAAACCACTGTCCACATTGTGTTTTCTGGCAAGTAGCATGCTTTAGAATAAATGTATTACCGATCAATATGCCGCCCTTTCCATTTATACCCGCCAAATTGAGACACAAAACCAATAAAAACTACATAAGGAATTTGAATAAGTTGTTCAGGCAGGAAATACACCAAAAGCCGCCGCTGCCGCCATTGCCACGCTGCTTGTCCGAGCAATGCCACTTCCGCTAAGATTTTACCGAAGAGCGCCAAAAGCAACGGGACTAAGGCATCTGGTCGCCATATAAGCGTGAGTAAAGCGATGAGGAAAAATACAAAACACAAATAGATAGACACAATAAGGGCAACATGGCCTTTATTCGGGTATAACGCCCCTTTCGAGGCCCATCGTTTGCGCTGTTGAATCAGTGCGCTAAGGCTGGGAACGGGATCTGTCTGAACCAATGCTTGATGGGATGGGCAAAAGCGAACGCGCCAATGGCCAGATGCTGCAATTTTCTGCATCAACATCTCGTCGTCGCCGGAGGTGAGGTGGTCAATACCGTCGAAGCCTTTGATTTCTAAAAACACGCTTTTACGGTAGGCAACATTGGCACCATTGGCCAAATTGGGGCGGTTCAACCCTATTGCTCCTCCGCCAACCGCCACCAATCCGAGGAACTCTAAGGCTTGCATGTCTTGAAATAGATTATTCTTTCGCCTAAAAGCCACAGGGCCAGAAACAAAGGCGGTATGCTCATCAAAACTACCTACCATGGTCTCGATCCAATGTGGTGGTACGGCACAATCTGCATCGGTTGTAAGAATAAAATCGCCTTTGGCTTGGAGTACCCCTTTCTCTATGGCCTTTTTTTTATGTGCCCTTGTTCGTATCGCATTCTCTGGCATCTGTAGGAGGTGCAGGTTAGGGTGCTCGAACCGTAAGCGTTCCACAATTTCGGCGGTTGCATCGCTTGAGTCGTCATTGACAACGATGACCTCAAAACAATCGGAGGGATAATGATTGGCAAAAATGTGGTGCAAACAAAGCAGGATATTTTCGGCTTCATTTCTTGCCGCAATGACCACCGATACAAAGGGCCGGTCTCTCCCCGACATCTGGCGAGGCACATAGGTTTTAATGTTCTTCCGAAATCCATATGCGAAGAGCAACATTAAAACAATATAAAAGGAAGTGAAAAGACAAAATAAAAGCAAAAAAAATGTCATTAGGGTGTGGTAACGTTTTCAAGATTGGCCTTTGGTTGCATTTGGCCATGTAGTTTAAGCCGGAAAATCAGTGGTAAGCCCATTGCAGCGGGGGTAAGAATATTCACAACATACAACAAAAGCGAGGTACTAAAAGCAATGGCTGCCGGAACCCCAAAGAAGCCCAGAAAGAATACAGCCGAGCCTTCTCTAATCCCCAATCCTGCCAATGCCGGCGAAGGAATAACGCTATTTGCATAAAAAAACAGTATAATGGCAATGATTGCATCTTCCCATTCAATTTGTGCGCCAAATCCGTATAAAATCAAGAGGCACTGTAAAGAAAAAACAGCATACCGAACCGTCGTAAGACCAAACAATTTATAGACGTCTTGCAACGAGAGGTGACGCAAAAAGCCAAACGTTTTTAGCACATGTGGATACGGAAAACGGCTAACAATGAAGCGATAAACCGCACGAGGGTGCAACAGAATCGTGACCAAAAGCAGTAAGGTTCCAACACCCATCACCAACAACAAATACCAAAGATAGGTGGATAACTTAAATTGGATCAGCAAAAAATAGAGCAAGGCTGGGATTCCAAAGCCGATATAACACGCCAAGGCAACAATTTGCTGAACACCCGTGAGTGCTGCCAATTCCCATTTGTTGCTCTGTTCCAAATAATAGGCACGCCCAATAAAATCGCCTATACGTGCTGGTGTAAACAAACCAAGAGATTGCCCAACCAAAATTGCTCCTAATGAATGCGTAAAAAGCTCTTCTGGATAAAGCCGACGAATCAACATTTGCCAAATAGCGGCTTGCAAATAGATGTTTAGCCCCAATAAGGCCAAAGCAGCGCCTGCAAACCGCCAATCGGCTTGATAGATGGTGTTCACGATCTCGTCCCACTGGACAAACCAGATTAAGCAAAACAAACAAAAGAGGGTGAGTGTAGGTTTTATGAGAGACTTAAAAGACACGGCCTTACCAATAGATGCTAATTGAATTGAGACAGATTTTTTAGAAACGGCTTTATATAGTTGGGCTACCCAAAATCCTAAGATGCCAAAATCCTAAGATGCCAAAATCCTAAGATGCCAAAATCCTAAGATGCCAAAACGTAATTTGTGTTTATCAAGGGTAATTTTTCCTAAATTTACTGGTTGTTTTTCGAAGAACCAACGTCTTCTACACGAATCCACCTTTGATCATGGGAATAATCCTGTATTTTAATGCTTTGTGAGTTATCAAAACGGCCTACGTATAATGTATCTGCGAACCTTTCCCTTGATTTTATTGATCGGCTTTTTGTTTTCAGCGTGTACGGAGAACCCCTCTCCAGAACGTGCGCGGGCAAATTTGGAGGCCAAAAAAATTCCCTTTACCGAACAAGCATTTCTGGAAGCATTTGCGGCTTACCGCATGGAGGAAATTCAGTGGTTCTTGGAAGCGGGCATGAAGCCAGAAGTTGCAAATGGCGCCGCATGGCGAATCGGCATACAGAAGAACTTCTTCCAACCGACTAACCTTCTGATGCTGCATGGCGCTAAGCCAGACCAAGTTTTTTCCGATGGTTTTATTCCGTTGGTACAAGCGGCGGCCTATGGGCGTACGCGAATGGTGTCGCGCATGTTGGCCTATAACCCTCTTGTGGATGTCAAGGATCCTTGGGGACGCACCCCACTGATGATGGGTGCAAAATCGGGCAATGCTTATGTTGTGGAGCAACTTTTGAAGGGCACTCCATTCTTAGAAGCTACGGATATAACGGGCAACACGGCCCTTCAATTTGCCTTGCAACGTAGTCATGTGGCCACTACCAATTTGCTGTTAGATGCCGGAGCCAATCCGAATGTAGGAGATGGAAAAAGCACACCACCTCTTCTTTCCGCCGCCTATCAAGGCAATACTACTTTGGTGCAGCGCCTCTTAAAAAAAGGAGCCAATCCAAATGCCGTAAATGCAACAGGCTATACCGCCCTCATGGCCGCTGTTCGGGCGGGCAAGTCCCAAGTGGTGGACATACTCTTGGCTGCGGGTGCAGACCCGAACCGTAGCAATACCGAGGGCTGGCAAGGCGGAACAGCACTGCATCTTGCCGCTATCCAGCAAAACAAAGCCATGATGGAAAAACTCCTGAAGGCCGGTGCAAAACCCAACCAAACCGACCATTATGGCCAAACCGCTGAAATGCTCCTTTCCCAGAACAAAGCCGCTGTGGATCCCGTTCAGCAAGCAGTGCCCAAGCCATAATCTCTTATTGCACATTTTACCATTCGGGGGAACTTTCAATAATAGACTTATTCCATCAGAAAATATGTTAAATTGCGCAATTTGGTAAATTACTCCATAATCCTGACACTATAGAAAGTTGTCTCCGGCGAGGAGTATAGCCCCATCGGGCGAGTGGCATCATAACACTAATAGCACGTTTTAACGAGTATTTTAACGCCATCGGGACGCCATCCTAAAAAGAGAAGGTGTGTGTAAGCTAATATCAATTAGCTATTAAGCACATGCTTTATCCATCAACACTGTGTTGAAAGGTTGATGCTCTTTTTCAGTTCGCTTTGCTCATGTCACCAGCTAAAAGGTTGAAAACGAGTAAGCTATAAACAGTAATGTTCCCTAATTGGTATTGAGCCAGCCTTTAACTTGTAACCATTTACCATGTGTTTTGGGTTAATCAAATCAAGCCTGCCGGTCGCAGACGGGCCTGTCAGTGGCCTTCTTTTTACGGCAATAGAAGCCGGCGGCTGAGCCAAGTCGAAGCCCGGCGGATTTTTCTAAGGACCGCCCTGCCACGCGAGCATCATGCAGGAACTCACGGGATTGCGTAAATTACGGTTTTTAAAGGGTTTGTTCTGCTTTACAAAACGCACAGCCCAGCCCCGTAGGGGCGATATCTTAGTAGAAATTCGGTTCCAAATGTACGACAAAGCCCCGTAGGGGTGGCATCTATATATGACGAGGGATAGCTGGTTTAACGTAGCCGAAGCCCGGCGGCTGAGCCAAGTCGAAGTTCGGTGGCTGAACTATTCGGCGGACTTTTCTAACGGCAGCCCTCCCACTCTTGAGCAACACAATTATACGATAAGATAGAGACGGCCTCAATATAAGGGTGCATAGGAGGCGCTTGTAAGAACGAAAAATGGAGGTACTATTGCGCGAAAAAATGCTAAATGAGACCTCCATTGTATTGAATGTTTCTTAGTAGCCCAAGGCCAAACTTTGTCCGCGTGGATCGGCACCGCCCCAATAGACCCGTTTTTGTGTTTTCGCTTGGTTGGTATTGATACCACTGGGGTCTGTTTTTGTGGAGATGGTTTCGTGGGTGATCAAAATGCAATCTGCCATCCCACTGGTTCCGGTGCGTTGGGAGAGTTTCCAGCCTTTGCTTTCTAAGTTTTTAGACACATCTAAAGGGAATGCCCATTTTTCGTGGAACAAGACTTCTGGTAGCCATTGGTGATGAATACGCGGCACCGAAACGGCCTCTGCGATGTTCATGCCATGATCTATCACGTTGGTAATCACCTGATAAACGGTGGTGATGATCGTAGAGCCACCCGGAGAGCCGGCCACCATGAACAAGCGGCCTTCGGGATCAGCGACGATGGTGGGGGTCATGGAAGACAACATTCGTTTATGAGGCTGGATGGCATTGGCCTCGCCGCCGATTACGCCAAACATGTTTGGTGTGCCCGGTTTGGCGGAAAAGTCGTCCATCTCGTTGTTTAGGAAAAAACCTGCACCATCCACCACGACAAAATTCCCAAAAGCACCGTTGATGGTGGTGGTAACGGCTACTGCATTTCCGTCTTTGTCCACAACCGAATAATGGGTGGTTTCGGTGGATTCTCCGATGGCGGGGTTCCCGTGTTTTACTTGTGCGCTTGGCGTTGCCTTTTGTGGATCGAAGCTCTTCATCCGTTCTTGCATGTAGCGTTTGGCGATCAAGCCTTGTTGTGGGACCTTGAAAAAGTCGGGGTCTCCGAGCCATTCTGCCCGATCTGCATAAACACGCCGCATGGCTTCTGCTTCTAAGTGGATCAGTTCGCTTGAACGGAAGCCCATTTCTTTGATATTATAAGGCTCTACGGCATTTAGGAGTTGCATAAGGGCAATGCCGCCCGATGATGGCGGAGCCATCGAAATGATTTTGTATCCGCGATACGTACCGGTGACCACCTCGCGTTCTTTGGCTTGATAGGAAGCAAGGTCTTTGTGGGTAATAAGCCCGCCACCACGCTTCATCTCGGCCACAAGGAGATCGGCTGTGGGGCCTTTATAAAATCCATCATGACCCTGGATCTGTATGCGTCGGAGCGTTAACGCCAAGTCTTTTTGGGTGAACAATTCGCCCGCTGAATATGGTTTTTCGGGGCTGCCTTTTGTGAAGTACTTGGCCGTGGATTTGAACTCGGCAAAGTCTTTATAGAAGTAGTTGAACATCTCGGCATCTTGCTCGGTGAGGCGCCAACCCATAGAAGCCAAGCGGATTGCGGGAGCCAAGACCGCCGGAAGCGGGAGTTTTCCTTGTTTGGCATGTGCTTTTAACATACCAGCAACAGCACCGGGGACGCCATTTGCCAAATAGCCTTTGGTACTTCGGGTAGCGACAAAGTTCCCTTTTTCATCCAAAAACATGTCGCGTGTGGCGGCTTCAGGCGCTTTTTCGCGGTAATCGAAGGAGGTGGCTTTTCCGTTTTTGTCTCGGATGACCATAAAACCGCCGCCGCCAATATTTCCGGCAACGGGATAAACCACCGCAAGGGCAAATCCGGTTGCCACCGCCGCATCTACAGCATTTCCCCCTTTTTGCAGGATTTCAAGCCCGGCTTTTGTTGCCTCTGGATGTGCGGAAACCACCATGCCTTTTTCCCCTCGAACCGGATCGGGCACGGCATAAGGCGTTTGTGGTTGATGCGTAAACGGGGTAATACCCGTAATAAACAACAGTGTGAAAACAAGAGGCAGGACAAAAAGGCGGTACGTGCGTTTCATGAAGGAATAAATTTGAGGTGAAAGAAGACTAAATCTACAATGAAATTCTATCATTACAAAATACAAAAAGGGGCTTAACTGGTGCTAAACCCCTTTTTTACGAGCGTATAAGCGATTAGAGGGAGTAGCTCAGGCGGGAATAAACATAACGCCCCATAAAGCCAAATGGCGAGAAGGCGCTATAGGGCAAAATCCCGCTGTTGCTGTCCACCTTCCAAACTTTATCTGGATAGACATCCAAGATGTTGTTCGAGCCAATGGAGAGTTGGGCACCACGACGGAATTTGTAGTTCACCTCGGCATCAAACAAGGTTTTGGCCGAGAATACTTGGTCACGCGGGTTAAATCCAGTGGTTTTGTCTGGAGCGTCGGAAGCAAGGGAGGTCACTTCGCCGTAACGGATGGCACGGAGTGTAAAGCCAAGGTTGTTTACGTCGTACTGCAAGGTCAGCGTTTGTTTGTTGGAAGGCTGGGCGTCCTCAAAGTCATTCAGGCGCTGACGACCAATGAGTGCGGTAAATCCAAGGGCTTTTAGACCAGTTGTAGCTGGAATGTAACGTAAGAAGGGGTTGTTGGGGTCTGTTCCGGCATTGGTGATTTCCGTCTGATTGAAGTTTAGCGCAGCAGAAACACGGAGTTTACCAGAACCAACTTGGGTGGCATACCGTGCGGTTACATCCAAGCCTTGTGTACGGGTGTCAATGGCATTCGTAAAGAAACGCCCACCGTTTGCATTGATGCCTTTGGTGGCGAGGAAGTTTTGGACGGCAGTTCCGGTAAAATTCTCGGTGAAGGTAATCCGGTCTTTGATGTCAATTTGATACGCATCAACCGTAATGGCAAAATTGCCTGCATTATAGGTAATCCCAGCGCTCAAGTTAAAAGAGGTTTCTGGCTTGAGTTCGGTTGCTCCTAATGCTTTGGCAACAGGAGAGTTTACGGTAAAGGTTCCAACTTCAAAAGGAACGCCATTGATAAAGTTGGTGGAAATGGTGGTAAAGTATTGTTGTTGCAAAGAGGGTGCACGGAAGCCCGTGCTGACGGCGCCACGAAGACCGAGGTTTTCGGTGATGTCAATCTTGGTTGCGAATTTACCGGAGAAGTTCGAGCCAAAATCGCTATAGTTCTCAAAACGTCCTGCAAGGCTGAGGAGGATTTTGTCGGTAACGTTGTTTTCAAGATCGGCATAAGCGCCAAAGCTGTTGCGCTTGGCATCGGAGAGGCTGTTGGGTGCAAAGCCGGGGAAGCATTGGCAACCTACCGCCGCCGCAGCGCCTTTGTTTGGGCCATCCAAAACCTTTTGGCCGCCATCTTTGTACGAAACTTCTTGACCTTGTAGGATTTGGTAGTTCTCCCAACGGAATTCGCCGCCTAATGCAACGGAAAGTGGAGACGCGGTGCCAATATTGACTTGGCGATAGAGGTCTAAATTGGTTGTTGCTTGTGCAAAGGATAATGCGCCGGAATCAATTTGGGTAGGAGACGAAGCGCCATAGGTTACGTTTGCAACGTCTTTCATGTTGAAGCGCAAGGTGTTCGAGCCAAATTTCTCGCTCAGGTCATAGCTCCAATTGCCCAATGTGCCTTTAAAGCCACCCGTGAGGGTGTAGTCTGTCACCAAACCATTGATCTTTGGTAGGAATCCGTTTGGATATAGGTCACGGATGGTGCGGTTGTCACTTGCCGGACGGAAAAAACAGCCCGTTAAGCCTTCGCGGTTGCTATAGCCCCCAAAGGCATAGAGGTTTGCACCACTAGAACCTAAGGGCATGTTTCCATTAAAGAACAGACTTAAGCCAGTTTGTTCGCCATTTCCATACCAGAAGTTGTTACGATCAAAGGTGGCTTCCCGTGGATCGTCCGTTCCTGCGGTCTGGCTGGTGTTCAGGGTTCCATCTGCATTGATCCCAAAATAATTCCGGCGGGGGTCTAATCCAGCGCGGCTAGCATGGGCTTTGTCCACAAAATTGGCGGCAATATAGAGCGAGCCATTTTCGCCGAGTCCCAAACCATAACCGAGGTTCAGGTCTATCGCTTGTCCGTCACTGCGTGCAACGGTTTCTTGCGACGAGCCGCCAATTCTTTTGGTTCCGGCTTCGTTTGCACCGTCCCAATTATATGTTCCAGCGGCATCCAAAACATTCCCATTTGCATCTTTTGCAAGGTTTCCGTTCTTGTCTAAGCGATTTCCTTCGGTTTCGGTATAACCACGTACTTCGTTGGAGAGGTATTGTCCTGCATTTACCCGTACATCCAAGCCTTTTTTCTGCTTCAGCACAAGGTTAATCACACCCGCAATGGCGTCGGAACCATATTGTGCCGCTGCACCGTCGCGTAGTACCTCAACACGCTCAATAATGCTGGCCGGGATTGAGTTCATGTCTATACCCGTAGAACCACGACCTACCGAGCCATTCACGTTTACGAGTGCGCTTGTATGTTGGCGCTTTCCATTGACGAGTACCAACATTTGGTCGGGAGCCAAGCCACGCAGCGTGGCCACTTTGATGTGGTCGGTACCGTCGGTGATGGAGGATTGTGGTGCATTGTAGGAAGGAACCATTGCTTGGAGGACTTGCATGGTCTCTGTTGCTCCGGTTGACTGCAATTCGCGCGGCGTGATTACATCAATCGGGACGGGAGAGTCGGTTACAACACGGTCGTCCCGACGTGTTCCAAGCACCACGACTTCATCGCTACCGATCAAATCTTCTTGCAGGGCGACATCAAGAACATTTTTACCGGCTTTTACGGTGGTAGAGATGACTTGCGTTTTGTATCCTACAAAGCTGGCACGGATTTGATACGAGCCAGTAGCAATAGAAAGCCGATAGTTGCCATCTGCACCCGTTACGGCGCCAAGTTGCTTACCTACAACCAGCAAGGTTACGCCGGGCAACGGCTGCCCGGAAGCTGCATCGGTCACTTTACCCGTCAGGGTTGTTTGCGCCCATGCCGTAGAGGATAGCAATAGTAAAAAAACGAAGAATAGGATAGCGCGCCTGCTAAAGGCGCTCAAGTGTAAAGAGGTCATATTGTTTGGGTTTGAGGTTTGGGATAAATCCAATTCGGTAGGTCTTCAAATATAATACATAATACGTTAAAGAAAAAGTATCTTTTATAACATATTGTCATAAACAAAAAAAACTCCGATCAAATGACCGGAGTTTTCGGAAACAAAGATTTTGGGCGGATTAAAGGTTGAAGGTGCTTCTAAAGTCTTCAATCTCGGCTTTTTCGCGCAACTGTTCCATCCAGCGGGTTTTTACTTGTTGTAAGCCTTGTTGGCGCAGGGTTTGTAGAATTTGCGCTTTTTCATCGGGCTTCATGGTACTGGCACTAAAGTTTCCTTTACTCGTCAGTTTTACCACGTAAACCCCGTTTTCCCCAACGATAGCCCCGCTTGATTGTCCGGGCTTCAAGGCACTTAACGCGCCAACGAATTTTGGTTCGCGGCCTAATGTCTGGATGAGTGCATTGTTTGCTGTAAGGTCGGATGCGGTATTCACATTGGTTTTTAAGGCTTGGGCTAAGTTGTTGCCAAAACCATTTTTAGCCATTGCATTGCGGAAGCGCTCCTCAAGCATATTCTTTTTCTTTTCGTTTCGGGCACGAGGTTCTAAAACGGTTTTTAGTTCTTCTACGGATTTAAAGCCCTCTGGCTTGGTTTCGAGCAGTTGCACCACCACCATTTTGCCGTCCAGTTCCACCACATCACTGACTTGGTTCGGCTTGGCAGTGGCGAGGAAGTTCATGATTGCACGGCTGGGACCAAGCAGCGGGATGGTGTTGGCGCCTTCTTCTACCGAGGTGGTTTGAACCTGAAGTTTTTGCTTTTTCGCCTCACCCCTAAAGTCGTTTGCCTCTGTTGCAAAGTACTGGAAGTCTTCCATGCCTTTACGGATACGGTCCACCGCCTCTGCACCTACATCAATCGAGCGCATAAAGTCCGCAACTTTAAGTTTAGACGAAGTGGTTGCCGTTCGTGAGGCTACTTTAATAATGTGGAATCCAAATTGCGTTTTGACAGGTCCGATGACTTGGTTCAAGGGAGCCGTTTCTACGGCATTCTTGAACTCTGGGACATAGTTGGCGGTAGGCGCTTCGCCGAGGTCACCACCATTTTGTCCTGATCCCGGATCTTTCGAATTGGCTTTGGCAAGGGCCGCAAAATCACCACCTGCTTTTAATTGCGCCATAAGTTCTTTTGCCTTTGCTTCTTGTTCAACCAAGATGTGGCTGGCGCGTGCGGTAAACGTTGGTTCGGACTTTACGCCCAGAATCTTGACCAAGTGGAAAGCGCCGGCATCGGCAACGGGGCCAACAACGGTTCCAACGGTTGGATTGGCAAAAAGCGTATTGGCCAGAACGGGGCCAAACTGCGTCTTGTCGCGGTAGGTAGAGTCGAATGGAACCATCGCCGTGTTTTGCGTAAAGAAACTGGCATAGTCTTTGGCATTTGCAAACGGCTCACGGAGTGTGGCCATTTCATTTTTTACGCGCGCGCTATCTGCAGGCGTTGCCGATGTTTCTTTGCTGGCAAAGAGGAAAGAATACGATTTTTTGCGTTTGAACTCTTCTTTGTTCTTGTTGTAATATGCTCGGAGATCGGCATCGGTTACGGGAACAGATTTGTCCTGAATATCGGCATATCGCAACGCAATATATTCTGCGGAATAGGTTTGGTTGCGGCGTAGATATTCGTCAACGACGTCGGCATCCGAGACCCGAACGGTTGCTTCAAGGAGCTTGTCCAATTTCTCTTGCGCCCGTTTTTCGCGGAGATAGTCTTGGATTTGCAGTACTTGAGGACGGCGTTCAGGATTTTCCCAGAAGTTTTTGAGCGCGGTACGGTTAATCCCGCCTTTGCCGTCACTAAAAGATTGCAGCACGATGGGATCTGGCGTAGCGCCAAAAACCATATCAATAACCTCTTGATCGGTTACTTGTATGCCTAATTTTTTCATCTCGCGCTCACGGAGTTTGCGCTCAATTAAGGCATTAAAAACCAAATCGCTGTATTGGTCGCGCATGGCTTGAGTAACTTCTTGGCCATTTTGTTGCGCTTGTTGGATGTAGTTGTTCAGCAAGTTTTGGAATTGCTCGCGCTCAATCGGCTCGCCATCCACCGTTGCAACATTTAGGGCATTTCCTCGCCCAATTACATCCATTGCACCGGAGTCCGTGAAGACCCAGATTCCACCAAATGCAATAACCAATATCCAAAGGACGACTGCGGTGCTTTCCCGCATTTTGTTCATGACACCCATAGAAAAACCTCAGCTTAACCTAAAAATAAAGGGGGGTCTGTTTTGTTTGTTAAAAACGCTAAAAATCCGGCGTGTTTGGGACATTCGCCGGATCGGTACAGTTTTAAAATATACAACAATCAAACCAAAAACACAAAAGGACTTCTGTTTTCGTCTCGAATATTTCCAAAATATTGTTTTAATATAACGGGGATTTAGGTGACGGGGCCTTTGGCCGCGAGTTTTGTTTGGAGATAAGCTTTTGAATTTAAAGCACTTCCGAGAATATCGAAGAGGCGGTCTAATTCGGTGTGATGGTTCCAAACAAATGGGGCAAAGCGCAATAAGTTCGCCTTCCTGCTGTCTGTGAAGATGCCATTTTGTTTCAAAAAGAGGCACATTTTATCGGCGTGTTCCATTTCGAGAATGACCATCGGGCCACGTTGGGTGTCTTCAAAAGGAGAACGTATGTGCAACTGGAGTGCTTTTGCCCGCATTAGGGCGTGTTCTGTAAGAGACAAGGAGTACTGTCGCACCGCTGGAATCCCCATTTCTAAGAGGATTTTAAGCCCCTCGGCGGCATGATATAACGGTGCGACTGCTGTTGTTCCACCCAAAAAACGCCTCCTGACTTCTGGATGCCATTTTGGCGTAGGGTTGAAGGCGAATGGTTCGGCATCTGCAAACCAGCCGGCGGTTCGTGGTTTGAGGTCTAATCCAGAGCGGATGTAAAGGTACCCATTTCCGGAGGAGCCAGAGGCTTCTTTTAGTAAGCCTCCCACGTAGAGATCGGCTTCCATTTCCCCAACAGAGGTCGGAACAGCACCCGTTGCATGGTAGCCGTCCACAACCAATAGGCCGCCGTTGTGGTGGGTTTTTTGTGCGACCTCACGGATAAAGTCGTGCGAGAGGATTTCGCTGGTGGTAAAACCGACATGGGTGAGGAATACCAAGGCGGTATCGGTAGAAATGGCCGTTAGAATGGCTTTTTGATCGGTAAATCCGTCTGGTGCAAGGGGAACGACTTCTATGTGCAAGCCAAAAAGTTCTGCCCATTGGTAGAGGGGGAACAATGTTGAAGGGAAGGCATCAGCGGTTACGACCACTTTCTTTTGGGTTTCAAAAAGGTGGCTACAACTCATGAGACCCGTTATTGCAGAATGTGCATTGGGAACCATGATACAAGTTCCTAAGGGGGCGTGGAGGAGGGGGGAAATAAAGGCATCCCCCAAATAATCGGGCAAATTCCACCAGCCCACCTTTTTGTTAGAAGCTGGTTTCCAATGGTTTGGGATGTGGTTCCACGCATCCACGCCATATTTTTGCCAGTCTTCCGCAAAGTGTTGCATCATGTGCGGAACCGTCTTGGGCATAAGGCCATGTGTGAAGGCCCTTAATTCGATCGTGGGTGTATCTGGAACCAGATAACGATTGCGGATTTCATGGTGAAGGGGCATGGCGAAGGAATGTGGCTGATGGTTTAAGCAAGTCTTATTCCCATTCTGGCGAAACCGGTGAGGATAAAATTTCCGGTGTTGGTTTGTCTATCCATTCAAGCGGGTGATCTTCTGTATTGAGGTTGGCGTTGGCATTTTCCGAAGCGGCTTCCTGTTGGTCTGTCTTAGGCAAAAATTGGGACGTAAAAGAGACGGCAATGGTTTTTGAAGGCGTGGCTATGTTGGTTTTTGGTGGTGCAAGGAAGGTGTCTAACACCGGTTGCAGCAAGCCTTGTGAAAGCGGTTGGGGTTCGTTATCAGCGAAATGATGTTGGGAGGGTTGCCAAACGGCATGTGTGACCTTTGCTTTTTTGGTATTCCGTTCATTTTTTTTCGATGGCGAATGCTTGGTCATCAATGCTGTGGTTTGCCATATAATTTCGGAAGCCGGGGTCTGTTCCGGTTTTGCAAGGATGGGATGATGTCCCACCTCGTGCGCTTTCTGCGCGTCCTCTGTCGGTGGTTCTGTGAGGATGGCGGGTACAAGAGATTCTGTTGAAGTTGTAGGCGCATCGAAAGCAATAACCGGAGGTTGGGGCTTCTCTATCGAAACGGGCATTCTTTCTGGGAGCACAAATTGCTCATGGGGTAAGGTTTCCACATATTGTCCTGCCATTTTAGCAGCGTGGTACATAGATTCGTCCGCATTTTCGGTGAGGGCTTCTGTGTTTTGGGAAATGTGTAATGCTGCAAGGTCGAAGAAATGGGTGAAAGCAGCCCAGTCCCGTTCAAATTCAATGCCGGAAGCCGCTTGGTTGCATAGGGTTTCCATTTTTGAGAGGCAAGCCGAAAGTGCAAATAAATAAATAGCATTCTCGGCCAAGCGTGCTTGCAAGGCTTGTCGGGTAACGATTTTTTCTTGCTGAACAAAGCCCACTTTTTTTACGTGATAGCTGTGTTCTGTAATCAAACGGGCCAATTGCGTGGCAAAGGGTTTCAGTTCGGGATGTTTGGTGGGGATATGGGGCGCTTTTTTTCGAAGACCCAAGATAACTTCTGTACCCAAAGGCACGGCAATTTGCCAAACAGCGGGCTTAAGAAATGCGGGTATAACGCGCTTAAGGTTCTGGAATGTTTTTTGTTTTTTTTGCCAGAAAACACACCCTTTTAGGCTTAATAATTGTGAGGCAAGTTGTTTATTTCCATAAGCATAAATAAAGGACAGCATCACCTCATTTGCCCCTTCTACGATGGGGTAAATACGGGCGTCGCGCCAAGCGCGCTCTAATTCATTCTCGGTCATATAACCCTCGCCACCCATAATTTGCATGGCGTCGTTTAGGATGAGGTTTCCCATATCCGAGCAAAAAACCTTGGTGGCGGCAGTTTCCACCATGATGTCGGGGGCTTTTCGGTCTAATAGCCCCGTTGTGAGGTAGAGCAGGGCATCCATAGCAAAAGCACGCGCAGACATCCTTGCTATTTTTTGTTGCACCAACTCGAAATCGGCCAATGGGCGTTTGAATTGATGTCGGGTTTGGCTCCATTTAATGGCTTGGTTCATGCCGCGAATGGCCGCTCCGGTAATACCAGCCGAGAGGGTGCAGCGCCCATAGTTAAGGCAGGAGAGCGCCACTTGCAGTCCTTTACCTTCTTGGTGTAATAAATTTTGGCGTGGGACTTCCACATTGGTGAACCGGATGCGGGCTTGCCAAGTACCTCGGACGCCAGTTTTGGAGCGGTTGCGCTCAAAAACCGCTACGCCGTCAAGGTCTGGCGTTACGATCAAAGCCGTCATTCCTTCTGTACCATCTGCAAATGTCTGGCGCGCCAAGACCGTAAACAATCCGGCGATTGCCCCAGAAGTACTCCATTTTTTTTCGCCATTTAAGACATAAACGCCTTTTTCTTGATTCCAAAAACACGTGGTCTCTTGCCCATTTGCATCGCACCCCACATTGGGTTCCGACAGGCAAAATGCCGAAAGTTTTTGGCTGGCCATCAAGGGTAGGAAGTCCTTTTTTTGTGCGTCAGTACCATATAAAACCAAGGCTTTACACCCAATGGATTGGTGGGCAGAAACCACCACCGATGTTGCTGCACAATAGGCTCCGATGACCTCCAAAACCTTGTTGTAGCTGGTAACCCCCAAGCCCAATCCGCCAAATTCTTTCGGGATGGTCATGCCCATTACCCCCATCTCGAAGAGTCGGTCTAAACACCAAGAAGGGATGGCCTCGTTTTGGTCAATTTCCTTGGCTGGGTGCTCGTGTTGCATATACGCACGAACCTCCTGAAGCAATTTTGATAAAGTCTCGGCCTCGTATGAATTTTCTTGTGGATACGGCAAAACCAACTCCTTCTGGAATCTGCCCCAGAACAAGTTCTTGATGAAGCCCATTTCCGAAGGTTCTGGCCCCATCATCTGCTCGGTTTCTCGTATCATTTCTCGGTCTTGATCTGAAATATTTTGCAAGTTGGAAAATTGGCTCATGAATCAGGTTGATTTTGACAAACGATGTAAAAAAGGCGCAACAAACGTGCCTGATTGTCTTTTTTGGAGGCCATTTTATGGGAAAGGTTTAGCGAATTAGCCCCTTGCGCTATTTTGTTCTTGTTCGGAAGCGGAATTGTGGTGGTTATAACGTATTTTAAAGATTGAGTTTTGTTGAATTTCGGATTCAGTACATTGTTTCATTTACAACCAGAATATTCCGATGATAGAAAAAAGACGATCCTTCATCCAAAAAATAGCAGGCTTGGGCCTTGCATCATTGGCGGCTTGTAAGCCTTTGGGAGCGAGCATAAACCCGAACAAAGGTGCAAGAAAACCGGTTATCCTCTCCACTTGGGATAACCAACCCGCCAATAACCGTGCATGGGAAATTCTTTCCAGAGGCGGGAGGGCTTTAGATGCCGTGGAGCAAGGCGTGATGATTACAGAGGCCGATCCCAACGATACCAGTGTGGGATATGGTGGCTTTCCGGATCGGGATGGAAATGTGACCTTAGATGCGTGCATTATGGACGAAAAAGGGCGGTGCGGTGCTGTGGCGTATTTACAACATATTATGCACCCCATTCAAATTGCCCGTTTGGTGATGGATAAAACCCCACATTGGATGTTGGTGGGCGATGGAGCCTTGGAATTTGCACTGGCACAAGGGTTCAAAAAAGAAAATTTGCTTACCCCAAAGGCCGAGGCGGCGTGGCGGGAATGGCTCAAGACCTCTAACTATAAACCTATTTCGCCGGAAAACCACGATACCATTGGGATGGTGGCCTTAGACCAGAATGGGCAACTCTCCGGCGCTTGCACCACCAGTGGAGCTGCTTGGAAAATGAAAGGGCGTGTGGGTGATTCGCCGATCATCGGGGCGGGGCTTTATGTGGATAACGAAGTGGGTGCGGCAAGTGCAACAGGCTTGGGCGAGATGGTGGTGCGTGCCTGTGGAAGCCATAGCATTATTGAGTTTATGCGGCAAGGAAACTCGCCGGAAATGGCCTGTAAAAAAACATTGGAGCGTATTATTAGGTTGTGGCCGGAACACAAAGGCCAGCAACTTGGGCTTTTGGCGATTGATAATCAAGGGAATATTGGCGGGTACGGCCTTCGTCCCGGATATAAGATGACGGTGACAGACGAAAGTGGAACCCGTGTGGTGGTTCCAAAGCACCTTTTTGAGTGGGATTAAGTGCGATAAGGCATTTCATTAGCCCATTTTTGTGCTTCTTTGGCGGCGACCTCGGCAAAGTCGCGGCCGGAGGAGGCATATAAGATGCCTCGGCTGGTGTTGATGAGGACTGAGCCACCGTTTGCCGTTCCGGCAGTAATGGCCACTTGGAGGTCGCCTCCTTGGGCGCCCACCCCCGGAATCAGGAAAGGCATTTCCGGTGTTGCGTCTCGAATGGCCATCATCGCATCTGCTTGGGTTGCCCCGACCACCAAGCCAGCCGTTCCGAGCATGTTTTCTTGCCAGTGTTTTACCTTTTGGGCAACGGCGAGAAAGAGCGGTTTGTGTTCTTGGTTCTCGTCAATAATCGTTTGTTTCTCAAAATCATCCGCACCCACATTGGAGGTGAGTCCCAGAACAAAGGCTGCTTTTCCGGGAAATCCCAAAAATGGCAACACCGAGTCTGCACCCATATAAGGAGAAACGGTGATGGCATCGCAATCGAATTGTACCAAAAAAGCCTCGGCATATTTACGCGCCGTATTGCCAATATCGCCGCGTTTGGCGTCTGCAATCACCAATTTATCTGGCGGAATACGATCCAACGTTTTTTTGAAAACCGTCCAACCTTGTACGCCCAATGCCTCAAAGAAGGCCAAATTGGGCTTAAAAGCGGCTGTAAAAGCTTGTGTCGCCTCAATAATGGCCGCATTAAAGTGGAATACGGCCTGTGGGACGTCGTACCGTGCCAAAAGGTGCTTTGGAATTTTTTGCGGATCGGGGTCTAATCCTACGCACAAAAGGCTGTTACAAGCGGATTGGGCTTCATGCAGTTTTTCGGGAAAGGTTTTCATAAGGCTCATGGTTATACATTTTCCGAGTCTTCGGCCAAATATTGGGCCAATTCAAACACAAGTCGCGTTCCATAGCCTGTCGCATGGCGCATTTTTCCGAAGGGGCCATCACCATATACCACACCAGCTACATCCACATGCGCCCATGCCGGATGTTTATCGGTAAAGGCTTCTAAGAACTTTGCTGCGGTAATGGCGCCTGCCGGACGACCACCAAGGTTCTTGAGGTCAGCAATATCGGATTGTATTTGTTTTGTATAATCGTCCCAAAGTGGTAAGCGCCAAACACGGTCTCCGGAGTTTTCTCCGACTTCGGAAAGTAGGTTGGCTAAGCGATCATTTGAAGTAAATAAACCAGCGGCATGATACCCCAAAGCCATTACACAAGAGCCTGTAAGTGTTGCAAAATCAAGGAGATAATTGGTTTTGTAATGTTTAATTAAATACGCAAGTGCATCCGCAAGAATCAAGCGGCCTTCGGCGTCTGTGTCTTCTACTTCCACGGTTTTGCCATTGTATAAGGTAATCACATCGCCGGGGAGTGTGGCATTCGCCCCCGTCTTGTTCTCGGTTGCAGGGATAGCGGCGATGACGCGGACGGGCAGTTTGGCGGCGGCAATGGCACTTATGGCGGAAAGCACGATGGCAGCTCCGCCCATATCGCACTTCATCATATACATGTTTTCGCTGGGTTTCAGGTTGATGCCGCCTGTATCGAATGTAACGCCCTTGCCCACCAAGCCGATGGTGGTTTTTGCTGCTTCCGGCTCGTATCGGCACAGTATAAATTGTGCTTCGTGCTGGCTTCCGGCATTTACGGCCACGATACCGCCAAGCCCCATTTCCCTAATCTTCGCTAAGGTATAAACTTCGGTCTCAAATCCATTTTTTTCGGCAAGTAAATGGGCTTGATTCGCAAAGTCTATTGGGGTGAGTTGGTTTCCCGGTGCATTGATGAGCGCCATACCTGCAATGGTGGCTTCTGCCAAGACTTGTCCCAAAGCAAAGGGCATTTGTGCGGTTTCCAGATCTGAGACCACCAAGGCTGCTTGGGTAAGAAGTACTTTTTTTGGCTCGGATTTCCAGTGCCCCAAATCATAAAGTCCCAAAAGGAACCCTTCGGTAATGGCTTGGATGGCACTTTTTTCCTCCAACAATGCGCCGTCGGGAAGTGTAATGCCCAGTGTACTGATTTTGGTTTTGTAGGTGTGAACAAATTGCCGCACCACGCGCCGCAACGTGTGCGTGTTTGGTTTCTCGCCCATTCCCAACCACCAACCTTGATCGTTGTTTTGCGAGAAACGTTGAATTTCTCCTTCCTCCGCCTGAAAATCGCCTAAAGGGCGTAGGTTCTCTGAAAACGTTTGGCCTTTGGCAACAAATCGGAGGGTCTCGAAGGAGGTTTGGGTAACGGTTTGCAAGATCATGAGCGTGGTGGCTAAGTGTTTATTTATGATTGGTTTATCTATGCCGTTCTTCCAAAACAGCAAGGACGTCGTTTAGCGGAATATTTTTGGCTTCGAGCAGCACCAAAAAGTGGAAGAGCAGGTCGGCGGCCTCGCCTTTAAACAAGTTGTCGTTGTGGTCTTTGGCCTCAATCACCAATTCTACGGCTTCTTCTCCCACCTTCTGTGCAATTTTGTTGATGCCTTTTTCAAAAAGTGAAGCGGTATAAGAGGTGGCGCCTGAAGTCGTTTTGCGTTGATGAATTACAGCTTCCAAATGTCGTAGAAACAATAACTTATCTGAAGTGTTTTCATCGCCCCAGCACGTATCATTTCCAGTATGACAAGTAGGGCCAGCGGGTTTTGCCGTGATAAGCAAGGTGTCTTGATCGCAGTCTAAACGTATTTCCACGAGCCTAAGCACATTTCCAGAGGCTTCTCCTTTGGTCCAAAGTCGGTTTTTACTCCGGCTAAAAAACGTGACCAAGCCGGTTTCAAAGGTTTTTTGTACGGCCTCGTGGTTCATGTAGCCGAGCATGAGAACCTTGCGGGTGATTGCGTCTTGGACGATGGCGGGAACCAAGCCGTCTGATTTTCCGAAGTCTATTTTTTCTATACTAAACATGTTGTTTGTGGTTGACGTTCATTGGATGCACTTAGAGACGCATGGTAATGCCCGCTGCTGCAAGAAAAGCTTTGAGTTCCGGAATAGGAATTTCGCCAAAGTGGAAAATACTGGCGGCCAAAGCAGCGTCAGCGGCCCCTTGTAGGAATACATCTGTAAAATGTTCCTTTTTTCCGGCTCCGCCCGAAGCAATGACGGGAATGTTTAGGTTGGTGGAAAGGAGTCTTGTTAGTTCGAGTGCAAAGCCGTTTTTGGTTCCGTCGTGGTCCATCGAGGTCAGGAGGATTTCTCCCGCACCCCGCGAAGCCACTTCTTTGGCCCATTCCAATGCACGCCGCTCGGTTGGTGTTCGGCCACCATGGGTATAAACCACCCAATCATCGCCACATCTTCTTGCATCTATGGCCACGACCAGAAATTGAGAGCCAAACTGTTGGGCGATTTCCGAGACCAAGGCAGGATTTCGGACGGCAGCGGAATTGACCGATACTTTGTCTGCGCCAGCATAGAGCATCGTGGAAGCATCTGCGACGGTATTTATCCCACCACCAACGGTAAAAGGGATGTCGAGCACTTTTGCTACGCGCTTCACCAACGAGACCAAGGTTCCTCGGTTTTCTACGGTTGCGGTAATATCTAAGAAAACCAATTCATCTGCGCCTTGCTCCACATAGGCTTGTGCCAATTCTACGGCATCTCCGGCATCGCGCAAGTCCACAAAATTGACCCCTTTCACGGTGCGTCCGTCTTTTACATCAAGGCAGGGGATGATGCGTTTGGTCAACATAATTTCCGTTATTCAAAATCAAAAAAACCGCTCTAAGTCGCGGAGTTGGATGCTTTCTTCATAAATTGCCTTTCCGATAATGGCGCCATGAAGCTCTTGTTCTCGTAGTTTTTCGAGGTCTTCGAGGGTGGTGACACCGCCACTGGCAATCAATTTTAGCCCGTTGCAAGCGGACGTTAGGGTGTTATAGAGTTCAAAAGACGGCCCAGCCATTGCACCATCTTTGGCAATATCGGTACAAATCACTTGCTGTACGCCTTCTTGGAGGTAGCTTTGAATAAAAGGTAAAACGGGCACTGCGGTCACATCCTGCCAACCACTTACGGCCACGTTTCCATCTTTAGCATCGGCACCAAGGATGATTTTCTCCGGCCCATATTCAGACAACCACTCAAGAAACATGGCGCGGTTCCGGATGGCGATACTTCCACCCGTAATCATGGCTGCACCTGAAGAAAAAGCAATTTTTAGGTCTTCATCAGATTGTAGCCCGCCACCAAAATCCACAATAAGTTTGGTCTTTAACGCTATCTTTTCCAATATCTTATGGTTAACAATGTGTTTTTGCCTTGCGCCATCCAAATCCACCAAATGTAAACGGGTGATGCCGGCATCTTCAAACATTTTGGCTACTTCAAGCGGGTCTTCGTGGTAGGTTTTCTGGCGGGAAAAATCGCCTTGCGTAAGCCGAACGCATTTGCCACCAATGAGGTCTATGGCTGGAATGATTTGCATGGTGTTGGTTTAGAGGTTTAAAAAATTCTGCAAAATCATCCCGCCCACATGGCCGCTTTTTTCGGGATGGAACTGAACTGCATAAAAATTATCGCGGTGGAGTGCGCCACTAAAGGGCAAAACATAGGTGGTGGTGGCAATGGCCTGCGGGTCTGCCTCGGCATAATAACTGTTGTTGTAATAGACATAGACGCCTTCTTTAATACCGGAAAAGAGCGGCGAAGACAAGTTTTCAAGGCTGTTCCAGCCGTTTTGTGGCACTTTTTCGGAAACATTCGGGAATTTCCGGACGGCGACATCAAAGATGCCCAAGCACATGGTATCGTTCTCTTCGGAATGGCGGCACATGAGCTGAAGCCCTACACAAATCCCCAAAACCGGTTGTTTGAGGGTTGGTAAAAGCCGATCTATCCCATTTTCTCGGACGGATTGCATGGAGGCGCGGGCTTCACCAACTCCCGGAAAAATGACCCGATCTGCCGACTGGATTTCTTCAGGATCGTTCGTCCATATAGGCTCAACTCCCAACCTGCTTAAGGCATTGATGACCGAGACGATGTTTCCCGCGTTGTATTTAATTAAAGCTATTTTCAAGGCAAGTTTAATTTAAATAAGGGTTTAGAGTACACCTTTTGTGCTGGGTAAAATGCCCATCCTTGCGGGGTCGCGACGCACGGCCATGCGGATGGCTTTGGCAAATGCCTTAAAAACCGATTCTATAATGTGGTGGTCGTTATCGCCACGGGCTTGGATATTGAGGTTGCATTTAGCTGTATCGCAGAACGATTTAAAGAAGTGATGCCACATCTCGGTGGGGACATCGCCCACCCGTTCGCGGGTAAAGGGAACATCCCAAACCAGCCATGGCCTTCCGGAAAAATCAAGGGCTACTTGTGCCAAGGCTTCGTCCATCGGCAATAAAAACCCATAGCGCTCGATGCCGCGTTTATCGCGCAATGCCTCCAAAAACGCTGTTCCAAGTGCCAAACCGGTGTCTTCTACGGTATGGTGTTCGTCTATATGCAAATCTCCGCGAACCAAAACCGAGAGGTCGCAACCGCCATGCCGTGCCAACTGCTCCAGCATATGGTCAAAAAAGCCCAATCCCGTGTGTAAGTCTGCCTTCCCGGTTCCATCCAAGTTTAAATGGATGCGGATGTCGGTTTCATTGGTTGTCCGCTGAACAAGGGCCGTTCGAAGATCCTTTGGGACTGCGGGAAGCGCCTTCAAACGATGGCTAACGGCCAATTTATGGGCTTCTAAGCCTTCGGCGGCTGCCATGATCTCCACCGTTGTGCCAATGTTTTGTAAGCCTTCCGGCGTGAGCTGTTGAAAGGTGACTTTACGCACAAAGGTATCTAACGAAACCCCTGCATACATTCGTGCATAGCCGTTCGTCGGAAGGGTGTGATTGGTTCCAGAGGCGTAGTCGCCCACCGATTCGGGTGTCCAATGTCCCAAAAATACCGATCCTGCATGGACAACGTGTTCCGCAAGTGCATAGGCGCGATCTGTCGCCAAGATGAGGTGTTCGGGGGCATAAGTATTGAGCAAGGCCATTGCTTCGGTTTCCGTATTAACCTGTATCAGCAAGCTATTTTCCAAGGATGCGGCGGCCATTTCGCGTCGGGGCAATGTGTCAAGTTGTGCTTCTACTTCGGTTTGGATTTTTTGGATCATGTCCATCGAGGTGGAAACAAGCAAGACTTGGCTATCTGCACCGTGCTCGGCCTGCGACAAGAGGTCTGCCGCCACAAAAACGGGATTCGCCGTATCATCTGCAAAAACAGCCACTTCCGATGGGCCAGCCGGCAGGTCTATCGCTATTCCTTCTTGTTGGATCAACTGCTTCGCGGCAGTGACATAAGCATTTCCCGGCCCTAAGATTTTATAAACTGCGGGAATGCTCTCCGTACCATATCCCATTGCAGCAATGGCTTGCGCTCCGCCCACTTTATACACCTGACGGATACCAATAAGTTGGGCCGTAAAAAGAATTGCCGGATGTATGCTTCCGTCTTTTTGTGGCGGGGTACACAAAATGATCTCTTTACAACCCGCTAATTTGGCCGGAATCCCGAGCATGAGCAAGGTGGAAAACAAGGGTGCAGTTCCGCCCGGAATGTACAAGCCTACTTTCTCGATGGGCAAGGATTTGCGCCAACACCGCACGCCCGTCATGGTCTCTATTTCACGCACTTTTTCGGATTGCGCTGCATGAAAAGCCCGAATATTGGCATAGGCCGTTCGGATCGCCACTTGAAGTTCAGGCGAGACTTGCGGAATAGCGGTGTTAAACTCGGCTTCTCGTACCAATAAATCTTGTTGTGCAACCCCGTCGAATTGCTCCGTGAATGCCCTTAATGCCGCATCACCTTCCCGCCGAACGGCTTCTAAAATAGGCGAGACTTTATCCGTGATAGATTTGAGATCCAACGCTGGTCTTGCCAGTAGCGCAGGCCAAGCGGTTGGAGGAGGATTTATAACTATTCTCATGGTGTGGAGGTTGGGTTAGCAATCGCTTTATCAGGGGTATGTTCTTTTTCTTATTAGGCCATCTTTATACGAGAAGGCCATCCTTTATACAAGAAGGCCATCCTTTACAAGATCATTTTTTCGATTACAAGATCATTTTTTCGATTACAAGATCATTTTTTCGATCGGAACCACCAAAATGCCTTGTGCCCCGGCAGCTTTTAGACCCTCTATCACGTCCCAGAATTGGTCTTCTTGGATTACAGAATGCACCGAACTCCAACCGGAAGCTGCAAGTGGCAAAACCGTGGGACTTTTCATGCCCGGTAACAAATTGATAACCTCCGGAACCTGCTCGTTTGGAACGTTCAGAAGAATGTATTTTACATGCTTTGCTCGGTGAACAGACCGGATGCGGAATTTTAATTTTTCCAATACCTCCAATTTTTCTGCCGAAAGTGCTGGATGGCGGATGATGACGGCCTCGGAAGGTAAAATTGCCTGAACTTCTTTCAAACCATTGCTCAATAGCGTTCCTCCTGAACTCACCAAGTCGCAAATCGCATCTGCAAGACCAATACCGGGGGCAATTTCTACCGAGCCGCTGATTTCATGAATACTGGCCTCGATACCAGATTGGGCCAAGAACCGACGCAAAACATTCGGATAAGAGGTTGCAATACGCTTCCCATTCAGGTCTTCTAAACCCGTCCATGCAAAGGATTTGGGTACTGCAATGGAGAGCCGGCAACTCCCAAAGCCTAATCTTTCGGAAATTTCAACCGATTTCTGGGTTTCTGCTACCACATTCAATCCCACAATACCGAGATCGGCAGTTCCATCGGCCACATAACCGGGGATGTCGTCGTCCCGCAAAAAAAGGATTTCTGCCGGAAAATTGTGCGCTACACACCGGAGTTTGTTTTTGGTATCGGGCAAATCAATGCCACATTCTCGGATCAAGGCCAACGAGTCTTCGCTGAGTCGTCCGGATTTTTGGATGGCAAGGCGTATCAAGGTTGCTATTGGACTGGTTAAGTGAGGAGAAGGAAATCTTTTCCGGACGGAACTTAATTCAGAATGGCCCTTTTTTTGGCGACATTCACAACATTTCCTTAGCGAAAAAACGCCGAAGACATTATTTTGCGTAAACGCTTACACCTTTAAACAAACGGCTTTATGACACGCAAATTCTTCACCACTCCAAAAGCCGCCGCCTACATCCTTGTTTTTCTTTCCTTTATGAATGTTGATGCACAGACACACACTTTTCCAAACTTCACGGAAGAAGTGCGGCAAAATGGTTATTTACACCAAAATGATACCACCTATTTTGTATTCGACGCCCTCCGCTATGGGCAAAACAATGTCGAAAAAGTGGTGGTCACAGGCGCTTTTCGGGGCTGGGATCAAAATATGGACGATCCAAAGTGGTTGCTAAAACCCACAAATGAGAATGGGCAACTCTGGTACCTCGCGGTCGTCAATCGCGACCTGCAAACCATTCCACCCAGTTCATCGTTTAAATTTAGGATTAATAAGGGTATATGGCTCGATCCATTTACCGCTGCGCCGAATGCCGAGGGCGGTAACCTGATCTTTATGAAAGGCGTTACGCCACCTGCCCTAAAAGCGGAGTTAAGAAACAGCCGTGCAATCTATGTGAACGTCCAAGGAGAGGGTACAACACGTCCTTTAGACCCACGCCAATGGGCACTTACGGACGTGAAAGGCCGCTTAATTCCGATTAATGAAGTGCTTCCGCTCAATGCAAAAGATGCACTTCTGATTCCTTCGGAAGACCTGAACCGCAAAAAAGTCTATTATGTAAATCTGCCCGGACAAAAACTAAAAACATGGGCAGACTTTGAAGGCTGGTGGCGCGATTTGTATTCCGAGAAACCACTCGGCGCAAACATTAAGCCTGATGGGCGTAATACCCATTTTGGTTTATTTGCCCCAAGAGCAGATGCTGTAACACTCTATCTCTATCGAAATTCCTCCGACGAAATCCCGTATGCCAAAGTGCCCATGTCGGAAGACCAAAACGGTGTCTGGGAAACCACACAACCCGGAAATCTTAAGGGAACTTGGTATATGTTCTGGGTGCAAGGCGTAGAAACGCCGGGTTTCCCGTCCGATCATTTGGTGAGTGATCCCTATGCGCGTGTTCAAGACGGTTCTTTTGGTAAAAGCCGCGTTTGGCCAGCCACAAAGCCCGCTTCGCCCCTCAAAAAGGGCATTCCGAAGATGGAAGATGTGGTTGCATATGAGGTGCATGTGCAGGATTTTACAACACTCCTGCCTGTTTCCCAAGAGTTGAAAGGAACCATTCCGGCCATGATAAAGCCCGGTCTTAAAAACAGCAAAGGCGCACCCATTGGCTTTGATCATTTGGTGAAAACGGGGATAAATACCGTCCACCTGATGCCCATGCAAGAATACCTGCATTATCCAGATGCCGTTTGGAAGGAAGCATTCCAAAATGATCCGGTAATGAAGGCTTTAGGGGTCTCGGAGGAAAATTATCAGTGGGGGTACCGGATCACCCATTTTATGGCCATCGAGAGCAAATATCGTCAGAAAAATACAGAATCCGGTAGCGAACGCGAGCAATTCCGAGACCTCGTACAAGCCTTCCATGATAAAAATATGGCCGTTATTGTTGATTTTGTGTTCAATCATACGGGCGAGAATATGGAGGGCAACCATTGGGCCATGAACTTCAACGGCATAGACATGCTCTATTATTACCGAACCAAAGACTTTAGGCACATCGGCGGATATGGAAATGAAACCAAGTCCGAAAACCGTCCGATGGTGCAACGTTGGCTCATTGACCAGTGCAAAATGTTCCGTGAAGAATTTGGCGCGGATGGGGTTCGGATTGATTTGGCGGGCATGACCGACGAACAATCGCTCTACAAAATTAAACAGGCAATGGGGCCGGATTGGATCATCTACGGCGAGCCATGGATCAGCCCAAACGATCCCGAATTTCGTAAAAATCCCGATTGGGATTGGTATAAAGCCGATTCGCCGATTACCTACTTTCAAGATGATGCCCGAAATGCCTTCAAAGGCCCAACCTCCGATCCCAATAACAAGCACACTGATAGGGGCTTTGCCGGAGGAAATGCTACAGAAAGAGACCGCGCCATCTTGGGCCTCACCAATGGCTTCCCTGAAGAAGGAGACCCCAATCGTGGCCTAAATTATTTGGACATCCACGACAACTGGGCGCTGGCAGACCAATTTGCCACACGAGATTGGGATGGCCGGAAAGGTGTGGATGAGGGGGCGTTCAAAATTGCGGCTACCTTGCTTTTTACTTCACTTGGCCCCATTGTTATTCATGGCGGAACCGAGTTCATGCGGAGTAAGGGTTCGATGCCAGATTCGCGTGGGCAGGTGATCAAAGAAACCCGTATGGGTAAAATCTACCTAAAAGGCCGTGGAGATACATATAATGCCCTTGTTCCCAATTTGTTTGTCTGGGAAAATGTTGGGAAATCACCAAAAGACGATCCGAATTGCAAGTGCGACTTTAAAGGGATGCAAGCCTATTGGGAAGGACTAACCCGATTCCGCCTCAGCGAGAAAGGAAAAATCTTCCGGTTTGGTGGAAAAGTGCCGCCACCCCATTACTACAAATTCATAAAGCCGGAAAATCCTTATTTACTCGGTTATACCGTCCAAGATCAGGTTTTGGTGCTAATCAATACCGCCGAGGTCGCCAATACCATCCGTGTAGAGAACCTACCAGAAGGAAATTGGCGCTTAATTGCAGATGGGCAAAAGGTGGATTATGTAAAAGGCTTGAAAGGGGCCGCTGCAAACTTGAAAGGGGGAAGCATACAAGGTCTCCAAATGCCTCCAACAACAGCCATGATTTGGATAAAAGACTAAAATCGAAAGAATAAAGCAAAGCCCCTTTGGCAAATACTAAAGGGGCTTTTCGTTTGTGAAACTGGAGGGAGGTAGAGGAACAACTTTCAAAACGACAAAACAATCTGGGTGCGGAAAACAAAACTTATGCCGAGTAAACAATCAGCATCAGGATTGCAACGAACCCCATACATACGAACATAAGCCGCATGCTTTTGGTTTGTTGGGTCATTTTGGTTAGAAGAATAAGTGGGAAAGAACAATAATGTGTGGGAACAACTCGAAAGTAAAAAAACGATTGTCTTAAATCAAGTGCTAAAATCATATTTATTAAAATTATTTTATTCAAATGAATTAAGAGATTATGCTAAAATGATCCGCATCTAAGTAAGCAGGAAATTTATGGCGGAATGTCGAAAGTTCGTGAATCGAAAGCGGATATGTAACGGCTGTGTGGATGTCGCGCCCGTCCCAAAGAACATGGCCTTTGAAGTCTAAAATCAAAGAATCTCCGCCATAAGGAACGCTTAGACCATCCACGCCAATTCTATTAATTCCAACAACATACGATAGATTTTCTATGGCACGGGCAGATAGCAAGGTGCGCCAAGCCGAAGATCGAGCTTGCGGCCAATTGGCTACATAAATAAGCAGATCATAAGCGTCTTCGATATTTCTACTCCAAACCGGAAAACGTAAGTCATAACAGATTAATGGACGAATTTTCCAGCCTTTCCAAGTGACCATTAATTGTTTTTTTCCGGCAGAATAAATGCCATCTTCACCAGCCATCCTGAATAAATGCCGCTTGTCATAAGTTTCAAACCGTCCATCCGGAAATACCCAAAACAAGCGATTAAAATAGTGGTTCTCTTCAGAAACGATAAAACTGCCTGTAAGGGCCGCCTGTAACCGTTGTGCCTGCTGTTGCATCCACGCCAAGGTTGGGCCATCGGGCTGTTCGGCATAGGGCTGCGGATTCATCGTAAAGCCCGTCGTAAACATTTCGGGCAAAACAACTACATCCGTTTGGGTAGAAGTACTCGAAAGAACTTCAGCAAGTTTTTTGCGGTTCTCGGCTGGCGATTCCCAAAACAACTCCGTTTGAACGGCAGTAACGTTTAAGATTTCTTGCATGTGATTGATTGGGCATGAAGTATAATGTTGGATAATACGCTGGGCCATTGTCTGAGGGTTTGAAACTATAAAGAATGTGGCTATATTCCAATGTTCAATCAAAATCGTACTAATCATGTCCCGACTGTCTGTGCCCAAAACCTATAAGATGTACATCAACGGCGCTTATGTCCGCTCTGAACGTGGATATGTGGAACCCCAGACCTATCCTGATGGGAGGGTGATCGCTTCATATCCAATCGCCTCCCGAAAAGATGCGCGAGATGCCGTTTCTGCGGCCAGAAAAGCACAAGCCGGCTGGTCAAAACGATCGGCGTTTAACCGAAGCCAAATCTTGTTCCGAATAGCCGAAATGCTTGAAACACGCCGGAAAGGTTTTGAGGAAACCCTCACTTCGTGGTTGGCTTGGTCCTCAGAAGAGGCAAAAGCCGAGCTTGATGTGGCCATTGATCGGATATTCTGGTATGCTGGTTGGGCAGATAAATACGCCCAAGTTTTGAGCAGCGTAAATCCCGTTGCGTCCCCGTTTTTTAACTTTACTACACCCGAACCAACAGGCGTGGTGGCAGTTTTTGCACCGGCTTCTTCGCCATTGGCGGGATTGATCTCGGTGCTAATACCTGTAATCCTCTCTGGAAATACGGCTGTATTGCTTGCAGATACCGTTTCGCCCCTCACGGCTTTGGATTTTGCTGAGGTCATCGGCGTGAGTGATGTCCCTAATGGCGTGGTCAATATCTTAACCGGAAAACGCTCGGAGTTGATCGCACCGTTGGCCAAACACATGGATGTTAATGCAATTACGGGCTTCGGATTCGATCCAGAGGAGGTGCAAAAAACAACCGAGTGGGCCGCCCAAAACATGAAACGAACCCATTTCGATGACGACAACGGCGCTACATCATGGGTCAATAAAGAAAACCAATCGCTTTATACCGTTTTGCCCTTCATTGAGTTTAAAACAGCTTGGCATCCTATCGGTGTATGAACATGCTTCGTCACACCTTTTTCACCTATCGTTTGTATTGGGCAGTGGGCTTTTCGGCCTCACTCTTGATGGTGGGTCATTTTTTCCCCTTATTTAATGCGTTGGGGAAGGTCTTTCTGCTATTTATAGTAGGCTTGGTGCTCTTTGAGTTCGTTCTTCTATACGCGAATAAAGACGCCATCTCTGGCGAAAGGAGCCTGCCCCCCCGCTTCTCGAATGGTGACCTCAATACGGTGCTGCTGCGCGTAAGAAATGGTTATGCTTTTACAACCACGCTCGAAGTCATAGACGAAATCCCCATTCAATTTCAGGAAAGAAACTTTTTACACCACTTTTCCCTATCTGCTGGCGAAGAAAGAAACTGGTCATACCAACTTAGACCATTCCGACGCGGGATTTACGAATTTGGCGTCCTAAATGTGTTTGTAAGCTCCCAACTTGGCTTGGTTCAACGCAGGTTCCGCATCGGAGAAGCAGCATCGGTAGCGGTTTATCCCGCCTTTTTGCAGATGCGCCAGTTCGAGCTTTACGCCATTTCAAACCATCTGACCGAGGCCGGCGTTAAACGCATCCGTAAAATTGGACGTGCGACAAACTTTGAGCAAATCCGTGCTTATGTCCCCGGAGACGAGCCGAGAACCGTAAATTGGCGAGCAACCGCCCGTCGTGCAGACCTGATGGTCAACCAATACGAGGAAGAAAAGGCACAACAAGTGTTTAGTGTGATAGACCTTGGACGAACAATGGAAATGCCATTCGAGGGTATGAGCTTTCTGGATTATGCCATCAATACAAGTTTGGTCATTTCTAATATCGCAATGCTCAAACAAGACAAAGCGGGCTTGGTCTGCTTTTCCGACCAGAAGCCCATTATTCTTCCGGCGGAACGCAAAAAAATGCACCTTCAACGGATTATGGATGTATTGTATAGACTTACAACCGATTTTAAAGAGTCCGACTTTGAAAAGCTGTACACCTATACCCGCAACCATCTCCATCAAAGAAGCCTCTTCTTGGTCTATACCAATTTTGAGTCGGCTTCCGGCATGAAGCGGCGACTAAAACACCTACAACTCCTTGCTAAAAGACATTTGGTGGTGGTGATCTTTTTTGAAAACACTGAATTAACCGCCCTAACCACAACTTTGCCACAAAAGGTAGAACAAATCTATATACAAACCATTGCCGAGAAAGTTCGGTTCGAAAAACGGGAAATTGTACGTGAACTCAATCGGTATGGCATTCATACGATCCTTACGCCGCCCCAAAATTTGTCGGTTGCGACCATTAATAAATACCTTGAGTTAAAAGCTCGTGGATTAATATAGCCATTCACAAATCGGTTTTTGATAAACATAATAAACATGCACACACGCCTTTTATTGCTTTTACTTCTGTTTATTGGCTTTGGTGTATCAGAAGCACAAAGCCCCTCGGTAAAGAACCAAAAGAAAATTTCCGTTACCGCCTCATCAAGAGCGGGTGAAGTAATTCCCTTTAATGTGGTTAACCCAGAATCAGTAGGAATGAGTGCACAACGGTTGGCCAGAGTGGATAGCTTGATCCTTAAAGAGATCGCGGAAAACCGCTTGGCAGGTGCTATACTGTTTGTTGCACGGGATGGGAAAACGGTACGTCACAAAGCATATGGGATGGCTGATAAGGCCGCAAAAATGCCGATGCGAGAAGATGCCATCTTTAGAATCGCTTCGATGAGCAAAGCCGTTACAACGGTTGCGATCATGATGCTGAACGAGGAGGGAAAATTAGACCTTAACGACCCCCTGCATAAGTTCATACCAGCCTTTAAAGAAATGAAAGTAGCCTATCCTAATCCAGACAAAAATGCAACAGAAAAGTACCTAACTAAACCCGCAAATCGTCCTATCACACTAATTCAACTGCTTACCCATACGTCCGGTTTGGGATATGGATGGGGAGTGGGTACGGAGGCTTGGCAGGCCGCCGGCATTACAGGTTGGTTTTTTGCAGATCGAAAAGAAAAAATTGGAGATGTGGTGGAAAGAATGGCCGTATTGCCATTAGAAGCGCAGCCCGGAGAATCATGGGTTTATGGCTACTCCACCGATGTCTTAGGGCGCGTCGTCGAAATTGCATCGGGTATGACCTTAGACCGCTTTTTTGAGACTAAAATCTTTCAACCGCTCAAAATGAAAGATAGCGGCTTTTGGTTGTCGCAGGAGAAAGCCGGAAAATTTGCCCCCGTTTATGGCTTATTCGATGATGGACTCCGAATCGTTGAAGATAATGCAAACACCCAGTACCTGAATGGCCCTAAAATGTGCCTTTCCGGTGGTGCGGGGCTGCTCTCTACGGCTCATGACTATGCCCGCTTTATCTCCATGTTGCTCAATAATGGCTCATTGGATGGTGCACAATTGTTGTCTCCAAAATCTGTGGAAATGATGCGAACCAATCAAACGGGAGATTTTTACAGCAAAATTGGATGGGGGCGTAAGCAAGGCTTTGGACTTGGCTTCTGGGTGAATGAGCAAGCCGGCAGTGGCAATAGAATAGGGACCGCAAATGCTTATGGCTGGGGGAGTGCCTATTATCCAATTTATGCGATTGATCCACAAGAAAAATTAGTCTTTACATTCCTTACGCAATTGATGCCCGCCGGTAATCAAAAAATCGCAGACCATCTCGGTACACTAATCTATCAATCAGTTCTTACATTGCATTAATTACGAAGTCTTTGGATTATTTTGATTGATTTTTAATTTTTGTAGTTGTATCTTAAAAAAAAAATATGTAGTCATTCATAACTTTTAGAATCTGAGCCACAAAAGTTTTTGATATATCCCATATCAACTGGTCATATCGGCGGAAGGGGTAGTACTCAGTTTTTGTCACCTCTATGGGGTACTACCCTTCCCTGATATTGTTTAGATGCCTTTTCACAAATTTGAATAATCGTATGCCTTTTTACCCAAAAAATAACCAAACGTCCATCAATCCATTTTCTGGTTATGACGGGAAAATCGTGCACGGTGACCGCATGTCTTTGGTTTCTTGGGAGATTGAAGCCCTCGCCGAAGTCCCTCTCCACTCCCACGAACATGAACAAATCGGTATTTGTGTTGAAGGTGCTTTTCTCTTTCGCTTGGGAGATGAAGAGATGGAGATGACACCCGGTGATATGGTGGTCATTCCGTCCAATATCAAACATGGTGGCTATGCTCGTTCTGCTTGCAAATTTATAGATGTGTTCTCCCCCCTACGTCTGGAATATGGTTGAAATGTGAAACAATGGAAAAAGTGTTGAAAAGGGTTGACATGGGGCCTGTTGGCGTTTTATCTTAAAGTCCTTATAAAAAATGCTGGCATAGCTCAGTTGGTAGAGCAGCTGATTTGTAATCAGCAGGTCATCGGTTCGAGTCCGATTGCCAGCTCACCTCAATATAAAGGTGTTCTTTTTATCAGGGCGGATACCCAAGTGGCCAACGGGGGCAGACTGTAAATCTGCTAGCTAAGCTTTCGGAGGTTCGAATCCTTCTCCGCCCACCTGCACAAAAGTGCATTTTTAAAGGTTGTTATTAAGCGGAAGTAGCTCAGTTGGTAGAGCGTCAGCCTTCCAAGCTGAATGTCGCGGGTTCGAATCCCGTCTTCCGCTCAACGTTTAAGCCGCCTTAGCTCAGCGGTAGAGCACTTCCATGGTAAGGAAGGGGTCCTGGGTTCGATTCCCAGAGGTGGCTCATAGGTATAGCAAAAAGTCTTCTTGCTATACCTTTTGTGTGTTAATGAACATAATCTACATGCTCTAAAAGATCTCCAGCTATGGCAAAAGAGAAATTTGAACGTACTAAGCCCCACGTAAACGTCGGAACGATTGGGCACGTTGACCACGGTAAAACGACGCTGACCGCAGCAATTACCACCGTATTGGCAAAACATACGCCCGGTA
>Ga0209573_1000694_pt1 | contig 64550 bp, 49 predicted proteins | sample TNRBio252014_DNA_FD_185870 | JGI IMG/M metagenome (GOLD analysis project Ga0209573, IMG submission 185870) | Wastewater treatment Type I Accumulibacter community from EBPR Bioreactor in Madison, WI, USA - TNR Reactor_6/25/2014_ DNA (SPAdes)... | ecosystem: Engineered > Bioreactor > EBPR >...
TTGCTGGTGGCGATTTTCGATTTCTAACAGTTTCTATGTACATAAGTCTACCTAAATTTATAGATTTTAAGCGATATTATAGGTAAAAAAGTTAAATGTCAACAAAAAAACATATATTTACATGGGTGCATTTTTAAGAAAATAAAACATTAGAAACACATGTTTTAAGCTATTATAATGCGCAGAAAGGCACAAAAGGCGATTTAATTATCCTCGTAAGTCCAGTTTTAGATTTCTTTCTAGGGTCGGAATCAGAATCGAAGCAAAATAGCCGTATACAATTTTAAATATGACTTTCGTTATTTATTATGGTCAATTTTGGGCTAGTCGCAGAAGCTTGAAGGCAAATTGACTCTTTTAGGCACTCAGCAATAATTTTTGAATACTTCCATTTTTAAATGTCGCGACCAATGACCTGCTCTCATCGCAAATGACACAAAAATCAAGACTAAAATCATAGACACCTTTTTCTTCTTCGAAAACAGGAAACGAAATACCTTCCAATTGTATACCGTTTTTCGTTTCTCTTACATATCGACCTGTTTGTTTTATATGCTCTAAAACTAATTCTTGCAGCTTTGGAATATCTTGTTTTATACTGTCAATCAAATCTTGCGAAGGGCGATTGCTTTTATTGTAAATTATGGTTAATTCTTGTTCACCAAACTTCCAGCTCTCTTCTTCAACAGGCGGGATTTCTCTTATCTTCTTGGCTCTGTTGAAAAAAACCCAAATCGCAATAACTGCAAACAAAATTAACAAATACCCAGGAACTATATAGCCTAACAATTCATTCATGGTTTTATTTCACTTCAAATCGGGCACTTACAACTGTACAAATTTCTTTTTCAAAAGATGTTGTATCATTGATACCTTCACTGGAAGTTGCAGAAATACCTTTTGGATTAATTTGAATGACTCCCATTCTGGCTTCTACAAGTCTACCTAGCTGACCATTTGCATTGTTAACAATAGCCTCAGCCCTTAGCGTTGCATCTTTAGTTGCATCTGCCAGCATACTCAATTTTAATTCAGATAGTTTGGTATATAGATAGCTAGGGGCTTCAGAATCAATTTCAACACCATCCTTGATTAAACTTGTAATATTACGGGATATAAGTGGAACTTTAATCACATCTGAAGAGCTGATAGAAACGGTTTGCGTCAAGGTATACATAACAACCTTTTCCGTTTCTATTTTGACAGGCTCTCCATCACCTTGTGGCGGGTAAATAATATCCACATGAAATCTTCTGTTTGTTATAATCGCCGAAAAAGTTATGTCTTTTTCAGGTATACCCTTTTCAATAATATAGGCTTTTACTAAATCTGCAGAGCTTTTTAAAGCATCATAAGCTGAACTCAACACTTCATTTTTTGCGGAGATCTCACCTGACCAGCATACCCAGTCGGATTGAATTTCTTTTCTTGCACTACCCGTAACAGATAAAGTTTTAGGCTCTAATTTGACCGATAAATAAGCCCAAGTCAAAATGCCCACACAAATAATATTTGCAATCGCAAAAAATATTCCCCCCGCTTTTAATGATACATCTATCTTGTTTGGCATCGAGTTTTGTTTTTCATTATTATCAGTCATATAAATTCTTTGTTATAAAAATTATTTTTTAAATATTTAAAATGAATGCCTATCATAACAAGTACCGTTCAATTTTACATATAAAATGAATGGAATTTTAAAACTAATTTCCTAAACAAATTAGGTAGTACGATTTAATTATAGAATCTGCAAACAATTCATCATTAAAAAGTTATTTTTGAAGTATGATTAGTCACAATAATTACTCCATGGGGTATTTTACGCCCCAGTCTTTTCTGAGAGCGTCCATTATTTTCATTATATCTAGGGTTTGGGAGTGTTTTACGAGTGGGCTTTCCAAACACATATTTTTTAGACATAACATAGCTTCTTCAGCTTCATATTCATAACCATTTGCACGCATTGGAAATTCTTCTTCGATTGTGGTATCGGTGATTATTTTCATTTTCGTAGGTTGCCAAAACGGCTCAGAAATGACGATAAAGCCTTTATTACCTTTGATTACTAAATCATTTTTTCTAGCATTATTAAAGGAAGATGCCAGTTTTCCCAAAACTTGATTTTGATAGTGAAAAGTAATTTCGTTTTCTTCATCAACACCAGTAGCACCTAGTACAACACTGCTTTCTATTTTTAGCGGTTTACCTAGAATCAAGTAAGCGATTGCAATAGTATACACCCCCACATCAAGCAAGGCACCACCACCTAAGTCAGGGTTAAACGCCCTTGAGCGTTCATCTCTTGACTTAATCTTAAAACAAAAATTGACTTCTAATGATTGAATTTCGCCGATCACCTTTTGCTTTAGCAAATCTTTTAACTTTAAAATTAAAGGAAAACAATGGGTCCACATAGCCTCCATAAAAAACACTTTATTCTTTTGAGCTATAGCAATTAACTCATTTGCTTGCGTGTAGTTGATAGTAACGGGCTTTTCACACAATACGGCTTTTTTAGCCAGCAGCGCTGCTTTTGCGACTTCAAAATGTTGGGAGTGAGGGGTTGCAATATAAATGATATCAACAGCAGGGTCAGCAATCAACTCATCATATTGCCCATAGCATTTTGTAGCCCCATATTTTGCCCCAAAATCATTCGCTTTTTCTAAACTGCGTGAGGCTACGGCATAAATACAAGCATCTTTTGCAACTCGTAACCCATCGCAAAATTTATGGGCGATAACGCCTAAACCAATAATTCCCCAATTTATTTTTTCTTTATCTAGAATCTTTGACATGATTTATCCTTTTAAACGATTATTTTGCCACTCAACTAAAGGCACATCTTCTTCTTGTGGAATGTAAAAACCAAGTTCACTATTTTTATGCCCAAATAGTTGTTTTTGAATGGGAGTACACTGGCTCAACAACAACTCTGACTGCGAAACATAATCGATTGGTTTTATATACCTCCAACCATAACCAAAATAAATATTCTCACGACTCACATCCGAATAATTAGGCCCAACGGCATGTAAAATTCGATTGTCAAAAATGACAACGCTACCTGCAGGCACACGAACTTCATGGGTACCTATCGGGTCTTTTTGGTTTTTGCAGTATTGCAGGTTTTTATCATTTAAGTGGCTACCCGGAATCACTCGCAAACTACCTGCATTTTCTATCATTAAGTCTGTTAAAAAAATACCTGCCTTTGTATACAACCAAGGGAATTTGCCATTAATAGAAATACCGCCCTTCGCAGGGCCATCACGATGCCAATCTATTTGTTTAAAGGTGGATTGCACCTCTTTCGTTGGAGGGCGATAAAACATGTGGCTGGTGACTAACGAAATATGTGGCCCCATTAAATCTACAATTAATGGGAAAATTTTGGGGTGGGTCATCAGTTCAATTAACTCTGGATGATAGGATACTGCATTTCGAAGTTCCAGCAAATCATTAACACCGCGTGGTTGGCCGGCTTTATCGCCATACAAAAATGTTTTTGTTTTAGCCCTTTGCTGGACGATTAACTCTCTGTACAGGCTTATTTCTTCTTGGCTTAATACATTTTCATACACTAAAAAGCCATTTGACTCAAACTGAAGTCTTTCTGCCTCTGAAAGGTGAGCCGTATTCTGATATGAAATTTCATCTAAGGTTGTTTGCACTAAAGCATTCATTTTTTTCTCCTTATTTAAATTCTTTCTAAAAATTGGATGATTGACCTACACAAAACTTCCCCTAAACTTCTGGCTGTAGCCTGATTCACTTCCTGCCCTTCGGCATTACCATAGGGTATTTCAATAGAAGCCGCCATGGCAACATGTGATTGAGTTGCGCACCAAGAACCATTACTTGTAATCAGTTGATTTGTATTCCATTCTTCCCCAAATGGTAAAATATTTTTTTGTGAAAAAGGCAAAGGACATTTATTTTCTTTTTCAACAACAGACAAAAACTCTTTTTGGGCTAAATAGTTTTTAGGTTGAGACGAGCCAACAATATAAACCTGTTCATTCCATACGCCTTTTAAATGTGGGCAATGAATATCAATGGTCACCGTTTTCAAATTTACATTTGCCAAGACTTCTGATTTTATAGCTGGTATTTCAGGGTAAATGCTATTTCCTCCATAATCCCTATTATGATCGTGTGGCGCTCTGCCTTTGCCTTGATCCCCCGCTTCAACGCCGTCTAAATCAACAAAAGGAATCACTACAAATTCCGTATCAGAAAAAGCAATGTGATTTTTATTTTTTAATGCATATTCCACTAAACCTTCGACCATATAACTCGCCATCATTTCACAACAATGATGACGAGCCGTTATGATTACCTTTTTTGTTGTTGGGTTTTTGTTTTGCATTCGAATGAGAGGTGATTTTCGCAGGTCTCTAGTTAGGCACAAAACTTCCTGTGAAAAACAATAATTGGCTGCTATTTGGGTATTTATAAAATCCACCCAATTCTGTAAGGTGTAGGTCATGCCCACGCTGAGAATAACTTCTTCTGTCGCAGCATTGCCTTGATATCTAATGGTGGTATCTTGAACGGTTTCAGGGTTAGCCCAAACCCAATTAAAGCCATTATCCGTGCTGATTGCATAGCCCTTTTGACTCATTCTTCTTTTTGCAAAATGAAAAACATATTCTTGATTCTCTAGCTCCGTTAGTTTAAAACACCAATAAAACCATTCCATTGTTCCATTTCTTTGGTCAGCTTCTATTTCATATTCGTAACTTCCTATTTGTTTAATAATGGCATTACCACCTGGAAAATTAGTAGTGATTTTCATTGGATTCCTTACTGATTTAAAGATTTATTTATTATTTCAGCTGCACTTAACAAACGATCGAGATTTGCTTGATGATCAAAAGTATCAGTATAACCAGCTAAAGCTAAACCGGCGATTACATTAGGTTTGCCAATTGGAACAGCCAATGATACTTGCGATGTTTCTGCATAGGCATAACTATAACCATCTTTGAGAATTTTTTTCTCTGTAGTTGTCAGGAAATCTTTTTTATTACAGATTCGAATGATGGTGCCAATACTAGATTTTTCTTCTGGGTATAAGCCACGCGAACCAATGCACTGTTCAAAAGGCATTTTTGAATTGCCATGGAAAATATAGCTGACTTGGTTTTTCCAAAGCACGCCAAGTGCAACTGTTAATTTTGATTTTAGCAATTCTTTTAATGGTTCAAAAGCATGGTGCAATAACTTCGACGATGACAATGTAAGCGAAGCCATAATATGAATAGCGGGGCCAACTTTATATTTATTGTTAGCGGTTTTTTCAACATACCCTAAGTGACAAAGGGTACCTAATATCCGATTTACTTTAGTAGGCTCTTCATTTAAAAGACGCGATAATTCTCGTGACCCAATGGGTTCTGTTAAGGCTGCTATTTCTTCCAAACATTTCATTCCGCTCATAATACTTTGATTCGGTTGGGCTGGTAACATCGTCGCTTTCTATCGTTGTTAAGTGTAGTTTTTGGTATTTTGGCTGCACATTTGGTGCTATACTAGCAACATTTTTTGCGTTTTCATCAAAAATTTGCTTGTTTTTTAAAAATGATGCTATAATAGCACCATAATGAAATGAATCGAAAAACACACAAGGGGGTTCGCTATGATTCAAAAAGGGTTGCCTTTTTCGCTCGATCAATATGAAACGGAGGGTTATTGTGGGCCGGTGCAAGGCTTAACTAGCCAAGAAGCCGATTATTACTACAACGAATTCTTCAAAGTGCTTGGCCAATCAAAATTTTCACCTGGCCCCTCTTCCATGAATATGTCCGCTTGGCATCATCAATATCGATGGGCGTATCAGCTTGCAACACACCCTTGTATTGTGGCACCAATGACGGAAATACTGGGTACCGATATAGTTTTGTGGGCAATGCATTTTTGGTATAAGGAGCCACATAATAAGAAGTTTATTCCCTGGCATCAAGATATCAATTATTGGCCCATGGAGCCTGCTATCAATGCAACGGCATGGTTGAGTTTAGGTTTCTCGTTAAGAGAAAATGGTTGTTTACGCGTGATACCTGGCTCACATCGTCAGCTGGTTAGCCATGTTGCGGTCGAAAACAACCAAAGTGCTTTTCAGCAAGGGCTACCTAAAGATATCATCAAAGAAGAAAATGCAATTGACATAGAAATGGCACCTGGTCAAGTTTCATTTTTTAATGAAGCAACCTTTCACGGGTCAGAAGCAAACCAAAGCGAAATTGCTCGGGTGGCGTTTTCGGTTCGCTACACAACCCCAGAAGTAAAATTTAAAATGGAAGAATGGAACGGTAACCCTGAGCGAATAAAGACCTTCTTAGTGACTGGCACCGATCGTTTCTGTTTAAATGATGCTATTAAGGGAACTGTGCCAAATTAAATTTATAAGAAACTATTTGTTACTAGTAGTAGAAAAAATGGGCCTAATATATACGATAAAAAATAGAAGGCAAAACAACAATGAAAGTATTGTATAGACAAATGGCATTGAGTAATCTTTTTTAACCAATAGAATACCTGTTAAAAAGGTACTAAAAGCAATGCCTATGTTTTTAACAATTGACCTAATTCCAGAAAATAAATTGCGATCATTATTGGCAACTATCGAAATGGCTTGGCTTTCAACCATATTCGTTAACATCTGCCCAAGACCGCCTCGCACCATAATAAAAGAGATAAACAACAGACTTGGCAAAGCAAATACAAGAACAAAATTCGATATAATGCTTAAAACAATAACGAGAAGATAACATTTAAACACGCTCATTTTTTCTAATAAGAGAGGCACCAGCATCGAACCACCAAACATAAATAAGCTATAAATCGCGAGAGCCGAGGATACCGATTCATCAGGCCAACTCAATTTAACTTTTAAAATTACATTGACAAAACTGCCAACCCAACCGGCTACAAAGTTCACAAGCAATATAAAAAAAATCAGTAGTGCAAAATTTTTGATTCGACTCTTTGCATTTGCAGGTTGTGGTTGCTCTATGAATTTGATTTCTTTTTGCAGTTTTGGCACATTCGGTAACCAATAGGCTCTAATGATTGTTAATAAGATTAAAATTCCGCCGGAAACAAAAATAGCAAATTGATAAGATGACCCAGATGTCTTAATCCATTTTGGTATATAACCACCGATTAAGATTCCTATCGACATACAAAAAGTAAACATCGCATACAAAAAATTAAATGCTTTTACCTCGTCTTTTTGATTGCGACAATAGTCATACAATAGCGGCATTTCAAATGTTACTAAAATGGTATTGCCACAAATTAATATTGTTTGCGCTATCAAAAAATGCCAAATTTGTGTACCAAAGCCAAAAACAAAATAACTTAGCCCAATAAGACCTGAACCTAAAACAAACAGTTTTTTACGATCAAACCGATTTGCAAATATTAAAATCGGAATACAAACAATGCACATTAAAATAGGCCCAAATGACAAAACTTCGCCTATCTCTTTTTCGTTATACCCTAGTTCCAATAAGTGCAGGTTTAAAACCAATGAAAAAATCCCGATCCCAAACCCAATTAGAGCTTCGCTAATCAAAAAACGACGCGCGCCCATTGAAAAATCGAACAGCTTGCTAAAAGAATTACTCATGGCGTAAAGACGATCTAAAATACATTTTCTGGCACAACAAAATTTCAGAGGATTTTAAATCAATTACGATATAGTCAACCAAATAAGAGGTTAGCACAATTTTCTGCTTTCAGTGACACTTTTGATGCAAACGATTTTAAATAGTGAAGCCGAAAAATTCAGATATTTTTGACTCCTAGCATATTAGGAACTTTAGTTTATTTGTAGCGGGTGCATTCGTCTCATGATGCAGATTTGTGAAGCTTTAGAAGGCGACTTCTCTACCAGACAACGGTGGTGCGTCACTTCGCCGATCTGGCTACGCAAAAAATGCGTAACCAGACCCTCCGCGGTCTGGTAGTGAAGACTAAGAACAAAAAAGAAAAAAACTCATAAATTAGATTGGACACATTCGTCTTATGATATATTTTTGTACAGCTTTTATAGGGGGGTGTCGGCTATATGAAGTAACCAATGAACCTAGATTCAGCAGTTGAAAGCAAATTTAAATATTTACATACAAAAACAAAAAAACAGAGATATATTTGACTGAAAAAATGCAGGGAATAGGCCTTTTTTGTTAATTTTTTCATAAAAAATTTTAAAGTAGAGACGCACTATATCTCTACTTTAAAAGAATTGAATCAATGCAATTGCTGATTTTAGGATGAAACATCATACGGCGAACACACCCTTTGTAACTATTCAGCGAGTAATTAAATTGGTAGTCAGATAGCCCCCGATCAGGCAGTAAAATCAAAATTAATGGTAAACCAGATCGAGGACGATCTGGCTACCCAAAAAAATACGCTGAGCAGTTACTATTATTTTAATTTTAATAATCGAATCATACCATTGGCTAATAAGTCTGGTTCAAAAATGGCATCAAATGATAGATAATCTTTGATGCGTTCAAAATCACCACCAGTTGCAATTATTTTTGCATTTGGATCTAATTTTTTTAATTCATTTACAACTTTTTCAATACCGCCAGAAATTAAATACACCAGACCAGACCTTATTGCTTGCCCAGTATTTTTACCGGGCAAATTTACTTCACCAAATAATTGATATCCTGCTAATAAAGGTGCATTCGTAACAAGAGAGTTCGCACAAGCGCGTAACCCGGGGGCAATGATTCCGCCCATAAACTCTTTGCCCGATGATATAAAATCGATTGTCAGAGCGGTACCCAAATCAATAACAATGGCAGCACCTTGTACCATCGAATACCCTTCATAGGCACCGATTAATCGATCGCTACCTAAAGTTTCAGGATTTTCTATTTTAATCAAAATATCGGGGGAAATATCTTCCCCAACAATCTGCACTTCTACTTTTGCATCTAACATTAATTGTTTTAATGCATTTTTTTTATCTGGCACAACGGAGGTCATTATTACTTTTTTAGCATTTTCTAGTCGCGGGATAAATGAACTTACATCAAAGGTTTTCCAGGAAATTATTTCTCTCCCAGTGATTTTATTTTTAGCAATATGATAAATTTTTAGATTGGTGTTTCCGATATCTAATATTGCGACTCCCATTGATACTCCTAATAATGACTCAATTCTGTAAAATCATTTATTTGTAGCCTTTTTAATTCTATCCGTCGAAACACGAAACTTTTGTCTTTCGCCATTTTTTAACATCTCAATGGTAGCATATTTAGCACTATCTACAATCTGTTGATATAGCGAAATCAAATCATCTTCTGTTTTATTGCCAAGCGATTGCCCGTTAACTGATAAAATTACATCTGAATCGGATATGCCAAAGGCATTAAAGAATTTCTTCACTTCTTCGTTTCTAATATTCTTAATTACAACACCATTTGCTTGAAAAACCAAATCATAATTATTGGAATCTGTAAATATCATGATGCTCTCTTTTGATTGTAATTTAACAGCCATTTCTTCAGGTATTTTTCTATGCACAACACCATCATCATCTTTACTCTCTTCAAAGGCAAATTCATTTCCATTGAATGTGCCTTTTGTCACGACAACTTCTCTGGGAGGAGGAGCCACCACATTATCATTGAGCATAGCAGGAGTATTTGGAACTGCATTATTTACTACCGCTGGAGTATTTGGAGTTTTTATCGTCTCTTGTACTACTGCTGCGGGTTTATTTGGCTCTCGATTATTTCGTGAAGGTTGTGGCATTAAACTTGCCTTATTAATATTGGTATCAGTTGCATCACCAGCACCAACCTCAGGCTCTAGCCCTTCCATCTTTAGTATTTCAATTTTGCCGTTTAAAAGAATGGTTACACTGGTTTCTCCCACTTCTTTAAGTACACCTAACACCTCGCCATTAGCGTCTAATATTTCTTCACCAGCAATAATACTTTTTACAAGCTTATCTTTTTTGATTAGTATAAAGGCAAGGCGACCTAATATTGTTTGCAACTCAAACATATTGTTAATGTTAGAGGTTTTTACAACAGGCTTTGGTTCTTCTACTTTCTTAACGGGCTCGGGCTTTACTGGTTCCGGTATCTTTGCAGGTTTCCATCCAAAAACATTTTCGACTTCACTTTTTGTAACGGCACCAGCATTTGCAACTGTTTTATCGGTAATTTTTGGTTCAACATATTCGAAAGGCTTAAGCTTTACCGGTGGCAAAGAAAGTTGTTTATAAACAAAAAACCCAACCATTCCCAATACGCCTACTACCGCTAAATTAATCAACCAGATAATTTTTTTCACTTCTGAGCTATTCATAGTAATTCCCAACTAGTTTATTCTTCTTTTTTCTGCCCAAAAAAGTCTGAGCCCTTGGCGCCTTTAGATATACCTTTGAACTCTAAAGCCAATTCATCTGGTTTATCTGACGCTCTTAGGGCGTCTTCCTTAGTAATTATCCCTTTATTGGCTAAACTTCTTAGGTGGGTATTGAATGTTTGAGAGCCAAAATACTCCCCTTCTTTGATTGCCCCATACAATTTAAGGGTTTCGCCTTCAAGTAAAATTTCTCTTACATAGGGGCTTGCAATCATTAATTCACATACAGCTACACGCCCTGGCCCATCTGATCTTTTTAGTAATCGCTGAGAAATAACCCCTTCTAACACCATAGATAACTGCATACGAATCAAGTTGTGCTGGTGTGGCGGAAAGAAGTTAATGATACGGTCAACCGTTTGCATTGCATCCACACTGTGCAATGTAGAAAAAACCAAATGCCCTGTTTCTGCGGCATTAATCGCCGCTTCCATTGTCTCTTTATCTCTCATTTCACCAATTAATATTACATCAGGGCTTTCACGCATTGCATTTTTTAAGGCATTCACAAAATTACGACTATCCATACCGATTTCGCGTTGATTAAAAAAACTCTTGTCGTCCGTATACACAAACTCAATTGGGTCCTCAAGCGTTAGAATATGGCGTTTCTCTGTGTTATTAAGCAATTGTAACATTGAGGCAATTGTTGTAGATTTACCAGAACCAGTAATTCCTGTTACTAAAACTAAACCGCGTGGCTTATTACATAAAGCCGTTAAACCTTTTGCAGGTAAACCTAAATCATCAAATTTTGGAATAAAACTTTTGATGTGACGCAATACCATTGAAATTTTACCACGCTGCCAAAAAACATTGACACGAAAACGACCAACCCCTTCTATTTCATAAGAACTATCAGCCTCATGATCTAAATTAAATTTTTCTAACATAAATTTATTGGCGATTTTATTAAAATATTCCTGCATCTTTTCTTGGGTAATTGGCTGCTGCCCAATTCTCTCTAGTGTACCATCCACTCGCATGGAAGGTGGCGCGCCTACCTTCATAAATAAGTCGGAAGATCTATTCTCTACCATTATTCTGAGAATTTCATTAAACTCCATCAGAACACATCCTTTCATTCGCTGTCTTAGGTTTCTTAAGAATCCGTCATTATCTCAAAAAATTACCGATTGAAAAGTTTATTCTGCGTACTTTTCCACCGCTACCTTATGAACTTGCCTTATAGTTCTCACATAGATAATTTAAAAGAATCGTTCACCAAGGGAAACATCAAGCCTAATGTGTATTTTAAGTTAATAAGCCTAATTCGAGTTACTTGGAATAATACTGTTCGGCTCAATATTTTAGGGAAATTATAGATAATCTAATAGCGATGTATTTAGCAAATTCCCAATAGCTTTTAAACTTGCATCAACTACATCCTTTTTATTATTAAACTGAAACACGGTATCAATGTAATCAGCATCCAGGGTGTTAGATTTTAATTCACGCAAAAAGCTTGTTTGGTCTTCTAATCTATTTTTCGATAAATCGAAACGATTTAAACGCGCACCAACTTCGGCACGAGCGCTTAACAAAATGCTAAGGCTTTGGTCAATTTCTTTACCAGCATTATTTAAAGTAACGATATTATTGTTTCTTAAACCATTGATTAGATCAAATAGGGCTGTAAAAATATTCACTTCTTTAACTCGTAAGTTTAAATCAGAACCGATAAATTCTTTGCCAGCCGAACCTTCGACATCTAATAAACCTAAATCCTTTGCCGTCGTGCTACTCCCAATATCGCTTATGATAATAGGGTTAGATAATGCAGATGAAGTTCTACTATCCTCTAATTTTAAAGCACTCCCATTTACTAAAGTTGCTACGATTGAATTGTTGGTTGCCTTTGAAATGGCATCAATGACATCTTGCATATTTTTAGCTGAGCTTACATCAACTACTGTTTTAATTTGATTGGGACCATAAGTAATTTCAAAATTTTCAAAAATAATATTGCTAGCATTTTGAATTTGTGCAACTTTTGCACTAGAATTAAAAGAAGTTATGCCTAAGCTGTTAGCAGTACCTGTCAAAATTTCATAGGTACTCGTAGCGTCCAACTCTAAATTTTCAGGATTATGAAAGAAAACAGTATTATCGTTTGCACTGTTAATTCGAAAAACCGCACCAGCATTTTTACCTTCTGTAATTCTTAAAATACCACCTTGCAATATGTTTGCTCCATCTTTAAATGCACCTACATCGGTAAAACTATTTGAGGTTGCATTTTGAACGCCGCCTAAAAATCGGCGACTACTATAGACTTCAATGCTTGCATCGGGGGAAAAATCACCTGCTGAATCCAAAGTCAAAATATTTCCATCAAAATCTACAACATGTCGAGCATGAACTTTTCCATCGGTGTCAGTAATTAATACTTGTGCGCCAATTAGCCCATTTGGTTCACTTGTATAGGCAGAAGGGTTAACTTTATACTGAGTATCAGATACAACTTCCGTAAATTTACCTTGGGCAATCACATTATCAATCGATACACCATTGCCGCTGGATCGACTGCGAATAATGATTCCGCTACCATTTTCATTTATCGAAGCATCAACTGAAAGATTAGCTGTATTAATAAGATTTAATAAATCGCCAACCGTCGAAATGCTTTCCATATCATTGGTATCAAAAATTACTTCTTTTGAACCATTTTTAATTCTAAAGCCCAAATTGTTAATTCCAGCACCACCATTTAAAGACGCTAAAGTAGAATTTGCTGTAATGATAGGTGTAATATTTTCGCCTTTTAAAGTTTCACCAGCAGGTATTACACTAGAAAAGCCAATGCTAATCAACCCTAACTCACGCGCAACACTAGCGCGACCTTCTTCTTTAATAGTGATGGTTTCGCTTGTTAAATTTTGTAATTGCAACCCTTGCCCATTATCTGTAAAAGTAACACGAACCGCCCCTTCAAAACTTTGCTCTATAATATCTTTGATATCGCTAATCGTATTGGCTTTAGTCAAATCCACAACAATTGGTTTTGTGCCAACACTTCCCAAAAATCTACCAAGCGTTATACCGTTACCTGAATTTAACTCCGCAACTTTAGTCGGGGCCTGAATTACAGCAACCTTGGTACCATTCACTATTGAAATCGGAAAATTTTGAGTTTCCACCTTTACGGCTTTTGTAGTAGGGTCAAAATCTAGAATTCTAACGCTTATGCCTTCGTTTTGACCACGCGTAATAACCAATTCCTTACCAATAATGTCTTGTGATGGTAAATCTTTGAGCGTAAATGTAAACCCGTTAGGAATATTATTTGTTTCTATTTCCGTTTCGAAAAATATTTTTTCTTGCAAGCTTGGCTTTAATGCAAAAGAAGATTCAACACCTTCTTGAAAAATACCAAAAGATTTGGTTCCAGGCATATTAATTGCAGACAAAATATTTTGCGATATGGCCGTCATTCGTTCATTGTTGTTTCCATTATATATAACTTCATTGCCAATTAACTCAAATGGTTTTTGACTAGTGGCAGACCCACCAAACACAAATGCATCACCTATTTGAGTATTGGCAACTGTTACAATTTGTTGCAGAATTTGAGAAACTTCAACGGCTGTAGCTTCGCGCGTTTCTGGGCTTGCGCTACCGTTAATTTGAGATAACACTAAAACTTTAGCTCGATTTATTAAAGCATGTAGGCCATCGAGAGAATTGTCGACAATACCCAATTCTGATCGGGCGTTATCTAGATTCTTGATAAATTGTGCGTTTTGATCAATGGTTGAATCATAACCTAAAACTCTATTTACACCCAGCGGGTCATCGGAAATGGCAACAATTTCTCGGCCTGTTGTCAGTTTTTTTTGCAGTGCTAACAAATCAAGGTTATTATTCTTGATATCGCCTAAAGTTGAGTTATGCAATAAGTTATTAGTTACTCTTCCGATTGCCATAATTATATTCCTAATCTATTAATTAAAGTATCGAGCAAATCATTAATTACCGTTACAAATCTAGCTGATGCTTGATAACTTCTTTGATACTTTAATAAGTTTGCAGCTTCTTCATCTATTGAAATCCCAGAAATTTCTTCTTTTAAATTAGTTAGGTTTGTAAAAATTAATTCATGTGTTACGACTAACTCTCTAGCACGATTGGTTTCAATTGCAATTGAACTAACCAACCCTTGATAATGTTCATCAATGGAAAGCTTTTTTCCGCTAAAAATAAGCTGATTGCGTAACTCTGCCATTCGCACAGCATTGGAATTATCGCCAGCCTCAGCACTTAAGGCACCTGAAATAAGTTGTGGTTGCGTTCTTAGCTTACTATTTACAGCAATCGTTGTTGCATCCACCCCAGAAAAAAAACCATTAATACCGATAGCCGCTAAAAAGTTGCTCGTATCATTTGCAAAATAAAACTTCAAATTAGAATTAGTACTTGTAATTTGCAATTTGTTCTGGGCATTTAATTCAGCTTTAATATTTGGCACAATATTAATTTGTCTTATGACATCATTTAAAGTAGTTTCTGCTCCTACGCCATTTAAATCTATGTTGATAGAGTAAACTTTATTAGAGCCGTCTGAAATATTTTCAGAAATAATCTCAAAAGTTCCGTTTTGAGCTTTAAAAATACCTTCGTTGTTACTGATATTGAATTTTGCTACATCTAAGGCAACACTAGGGTCAAAAACAGAAAACTCACTCTCGACACTACTTAGCCCTTCTAAACCTCTACCTGTCGAATGAATTTTGTTAATTTCAAATATAAATTGACCAGCCAAATTATGAAAATCATCACGAATTCCGCTTAATTTTGTATCACGAGAAACGACTAAAGCTTCAAGACGGCCACCTTTTATTTCAAATGCTGTGCCTGTGGCAAATTGAACAATGGATATCGGTTGACCTTTTATCTCTAATCTATTTACTTCTAAAGCAAAATATTCACTTTGTGAAACCAATCTTTGACCCGCAGTACTAACATACACCGCCCCATTACTTTCTTCTCTAACATCAATATCAATGATTTCGGATAATTCCTTTAAAAAGGTATCGCGCTTGTCGCGTAAATCATTTGCAACAGAAGAAGAAAAACCACCTCTTTCTGTTTGTACAATTTCCTGATTTGCCGTAGCGATTTTGCTTAAAAGCAAATTTGCAGTACTAATATCACCACTAATTTTACCGTCGATTTTTTTTTGTATTTCTGCAATAGAAAGATCAAATCTATTAAACTCGCTAGCTAGTGATACCGCTTGCTCCATTAATGCAATACGCGTGGAGTTATCGTCTACCTTATTTGAATAATCATGCATAGCACTAAAGAAAGCATCAAATTTATTACTCAAATCTTGATCAGACAATTCATTTAAATTAAACTCAACCTCGTTCATAATGCTTGAGACTTCTTTAAGACCTGCTAAAGCTCCGCTTTCTTTACGAATTCTGTCTTCTAGAAACTGATCTGAAATTCTTGCTATTGTTTGTATCTGTACCCCTTGCCCAACTATGAATGCACCTTTATCCACTGGCGTTCTGGTAGAAAGATCTACGCGTTGACGAGTGTAACCTTCGGTATTAGCATTAGAAATATTATGACCCGTTGTTTCAATGGAGGCTAAATTTGTGCGTAAGCCAGATAATCCAATTCCAAGTGATTTGACACCCATATTTATGCCCTCTTATCTAAAAACATATTGCCTGAAGATACTTCCGTGTTTTGCAAGCCCTTAGGCGTATAAACATTAGGCGGGTTCTGGTGTGAAAAAATAAGTTGAAAAAAATTATTGAAATGTTGAATAGCAAAACTCAACAATTCGGCATTTCTTTTGTTTTTGATATTCACTTCATTAGCAACAGTTTTTACAGCTTTTTGCAATCTTATTAATTTGTCTGAAGCCGTTTTTTCAAAACATTTTGCTATTTCATCAAGCTTCATGTTGTGCAATGGGTACTCTTCTGTCGCCATTTCTGCAAGCAAACTCGCTTTAGAATCTTCTATTTCTTTGATCTGGGCAATAATAAAACTTTCGCCTTGGGCAATTTTCTCTAATTCATCGCTCTTGTTATTGATAATTGCAAACTTTTTAACTTCTGCAGAATCCAAAAGCGACTTTAAATGCTTCAGTTGTTTTAATAATAACTCTTCTAGCTTTTTTGAATCTGTATACATAAACCACCTCCTTGTGGTATTATTTTGAAACCTGCAATGTTTTTAAATAAGCTTCAGAGGCCTTTCGCTTCTGACCCATATTAGGTTGTTGCTGTGAATATTGTAATTCGCTAAATATGGTTTGCAGTAACTCTTTATTCATTTCTTTCAAACCTACTCCATAACCACCATTTACGCCTTTTTCCTCTATATAATCTTTTCTTTTTTGTTTCCATTGACTTAGAAAATCAGGGTCTATTTTTGATACCACATCTTCAGGCAATTTTTCTAATAATTCTTTTGATTTCACCACATCATCCAACTTTTTACTAACCGTTGCCGCAAGAGGCTCTTTGCCTGATTTTTGAATGTTACCCGTATGATGAACATTCTTAAGCTGTTGATAGATATTTTCTAAGCTATCCTCTGGCAACTTTTCAATTTGCTCCCACTGATAGGTTTCATTTAAGGGTAGTTTAAATGATTTGCGTAAGGCATAATCCATATTAAACATATTAGTAGAAGCCATTTTTTTGCTATATTCTTGGTCTAACATATCTTGAAATATTTCTTCGCCTTGCCCTCCATTAAACCCTTCATTTTTCTGAATCGTACTGCGCATTGAGCTTAACATCATACCAACCATTAACCCTTGAAAGTCGCGCAAACCTTCGCTTGCCTTTTGTGCTTGTGTATATTTGGATTGATTTAAATTGTCATATACATTATTTGTACTCGATTTTTTATTTGTCGAAACTGCTGCCAGAGCTACATTGTTTTTAGCATCATTGTAGGCGTTCTGCGTATTTGTGGGCAGCAAAGTTTCCATTAATCAATCTCCAACTTCGCATGCAAAGCACCTTGCTTATGTAGCTTTTCTAAAATCCCTACTAAATCCAATGGCTTAACACCTAACATATTTAACGACTTCACAAGCGCATCTAAATTTGCCCCACCAGGCAAACTCGCAAGGCTTCTATCCACTTGATTATTTGGGTTTCTTGGGTCTTCTATTTTGATTACCAAATCATTGTGAGCAATTGCAACAGGCTCCATCATTACAGAACCACTTATAATGACTGTACCCGTTCTGGAATTCACAAGCACTCTACCCTCTAAAGCATAATCTGTAATCGGAATCTCTTGTATTTCAGCAATAAAACTATTGGCATCATTATTTTTGACATATTTTTCAGGTACTGTAATTCTAATTTTTCCGGCATCTATGGCTTTCGCTAACTTGGTACTAGTACCATCAGAATCCCCTGCTCTGTCACTACTCCCATATAACATATTAATATCATTGGCTATCGTTCTAGCATTAACAAAATTAGGATCACTTAAATTTAAATTAAAAACTAGTTCTCCACCTTCTACTTTTAAATAAGATACTGGAACCTCTTCTTCAATCACGGCTTGCACGGTACCTGTATTTAGGCTTTTTTCATCAATACGAATGGGGCCACTGGCAATGGCAAAAACTCTTTTATTGCCTAAATAGGGGGAAAATAACATCGTCGATAATAATTTACCGCCTTTCAAAGATTTTGCAGAACCCTTTGAAGAAACAATAACCGTAATAACCTGACCCTTTTTCATGTAAGGTTTTAGCACGCCTGTGACTACCACATACGCCATGTTTTTAGAAGTAATATCAGACTCATTTACATCCGTACCCATATTTCTTAAAAGGGCTAACTCTGCTTTCACTTTATCTGCATCACCTTGGTCTCCTGTTCCTAGTAAACCAGAAACTAAACCAAAACCATGAATCGTATTGTTATGCTCGCCCTCCAAACTAGTGATATTGCCAATCTTAATCAAACCCTGACCGTAGACAGAAAAAGGCAACCCAAGTAAAAGAACTAAAATTATTATTTTGGCTTTCATAAACTCACATCCTTGTTGAATTGAAAAAGAATACAGGTACCCCTGGAAGTTAACTGTTGGAGGTAACAAAGCACCTGTATTATTTAAAGGCAAACTAAGGTAGCAAGCTGTATACCACTTCTAGAAATAGTTGTAAATCATTGTTGTATAGCAGTTTACAATTTCAATTCAGCAGATTTTCAATAAAAAAAGGGTATTTTTAGCCGTTACTGGAAATTTCTGCCAGCTATTTGATTTCAATAAAATTAAATAATTTTGGGCGTAAAACTGTGGTAATGAGGATTTTTGATAAAAAAGGAAGGCACCAAAAATAACAAAAAGCCCAACTTTGCTTTAGAAAGAAATTGGGCTTTATTTATTATTAAAATCTTGGACGACGCTCAGGACGCTCTTCTTTTGGACGAGCTTGATTGACTCTGATTTTTCTGCCACCCACTGGTGTTTCATTTAATGCATTGATTGCTTCTTCAGCTTGTGCATCATTTGGCATTTCTACAAACGCAAAACCCTTAGACTGCCCAGTGTTTCTGTCTGTAATGATGTTAACATTGCTAACTTCGCCATACGCAGCAAAAGCAGCCTTAAGCTCTTCTCCTGTCACACTGTATGACAGATTTCCAACATAAATATTCATTTCTATTCTCACGAAATTGTGCGATGATAACATCTTGTACATAGCCGTTTAATCATCTGCACCAATTAAACAACAATGGTCAACCTACACAGGTTGAAAATACAACTAGCTTTTCACTAAATTCATAAAGAACCTGATCAAGCTAATCTGGTTTCATTATAGCCTGATATGGTTGCCTGAAATAAATTATTTGGGTTTTTAAAAAAAAAGTCAAAGAAATTTATCTCAATTTTTCCTTAAATCGCAAAATATAGTGGTTTATATTTTTGAAAACACAATTTAATCCGAAAAATCACTTAAATTTCAAAGAACTTTTCTATTAAATTTCCTTCGTTTTCGCTAAATTTTTACAAAAACGCCTGCATTTTCGCATATTTTGGAGGCTTTTTTCGCTAAAGGAAAGACCTAAACTATAGCAGGCGCCTCCCAAAAGAGGCTTTCACTAGACCAATTACCCTATTTAGTTCTTCTGGTTCATAAGCCCTAAACCCATCTGCCCCCCATACGACTTTAGGCCAACAATAATCATTAGCAAAGCGCCCAATCACATGAAAGTGTAATTGCGGCACCACATTACCTATTGCACCTAAGTTCACCTTATCAACCTTAAAAATATTTTTGAGCATCAAAGATATTTCACTAACTTCACTCAATAGTTTGCGCTGTGACTCTAAACCTAAATCGTGAATTTCTATTTTATCTGTTTCTGGCACCAAAATAAACCAAGTCACTTGTGCGTTTTTGTTTAGCAACAAATGACAAAAAGGCAACCTCCCTATTCGATAACAATCATTTTGTAATCGCTCATGAATTTTAAAATGATTAAGCGCACCCAAATTATTTTCAATCTTTGAATATTCCATAAGGTAAAAATCTCCATCATCCGCAGTACCTTCCCCAACTACATACCAACCCTTAGAAAGATAGAAATCAATTGCACTCTGATTTTCCTGCAAACATTTTAACCGGGCCGGGTATCGCAATCGATCTAAAGCAAACTGAATTATTTGCAAACCTATCTTTTGCCTTCTGAAACTTTTTCTTATATAAAAATGATGAATGAAGGAATCTGGCTCAAACCAACTAATAAAACCTACAATTTGCCCTTCTAGGCGTGCAACATAAACTTGCTCTTCTTGAAGCGATTCTTCAAAATCTTGCAATAAAAGCACAGGATCGTTGCATTTTTTCCATTCTTCTATTAATATATGCTGGTATATTTCAAATACACTTGATTTATCATCTTCACAATATTTTGTTATTTCGATTTTCAACATTTTCTCTTAAATAGTTAAAACTAATATTACTAGCAAACAAGACCTTAACCTTGTTGTTGAATTTGGCACAAGGCAATTTTCGAATTTGCAAATTCAAATTCCCCAATAATTAAGCCCGCTAATTTTTATTTGGTCATTATAAAACCAGAAGGGTTTTATTCATTAAAATAAGCTAAGATTAATTAATTTTTAACAACAAAAGCTTCATGCATTTTCTTGTTTAAAATGTGCCAAATAAGTATATAAAATACCTGAAAAACATAAAATCGAACCAGGAAAGATTAAGGCATAATATTCAAATCTATTAAAAAGAAATACCCCCAAAACCCCGCCTAAAAAAAAGCCTACGATTAGTATAAAATAGATTTTAATGGCAAAAGAGTCTACCGTCAGATTCTTCAAATAATGACCTATCCAAATACCAAGATCCGTAAATACCCCTGTTAAATGGGTTGTTCTTAAAATAGAGCCTGCATAAGTTGATGCCATCGCATTTTGTAAACCACAAGCACTAGCGACTAAACATTCGCCCGTAAAAGACTGACGGTTCAAAAAGTCAATTGCTAAAAACAACAAAATGCTTTCTATAATTAAAACATACCCATAATTTCGTCCTAATTTCAAATTGCTTTTTTGAACAATATAGCCACTTACGACGGCACCGATTACAAAGGATAAAATTAAAACTACCCCCTTAATTGCACTATCAAACTCTTTGTTGCTTACAAAAAGGCTAATATGGGAAGTAATACCTGTTAAATGAGTTAACCCTTGATGAGCAAAACTTAAAAAGCCAACTGCATTTACAATACCACTAATTGTAGTTAGCACAAACCCGCCAATTAAAACTGTACGCGATACATTAATCATAGAAACTCAAAAACCTAACTAACGAAAAAATTAGCCTTTTTAAATAAAACTTTTATATCTACTCAGTGTATTTTATTTTTTTTACAATTGCCGCAATAGAGACGGGTTTCAAACCCGTCTCTACTTGGTGAATCTAAAATTTGCTGAGTTACAAACTTTTATTCATTTTTTTAATACATAAACCCATTCTTCTACTACAACACTTAGTTTATTTGTAACAATTTGCTTGCGCTCAAATTGAAAACCTATTTTTTCCAGCAATTTTATGGAACTTTTATTTGCAGGGTCACTTATTGCCACAATTTGGCCTAGCGATTGATCGACAAGCCAATTCACATAAGCTTTTACACTCTCTAAGGCATAACCCTTACCATGAAACGACTCATGAAAATGATAGCCAATACAAACATCCGAATTTGCAGTTACAATATAATAAAGGCAGCCAATTGCCTTTTTGATCGTTGGCAATTCAACTGCAAAGGATTGTTCATGAAAAAAACTTTCATACCAATCCAGTATTTCACAAACATTAATCTTGGCAGTAGCAATGTCAATTGGCAAAAATTCATCATATTTCGAAATATTTGGGTTCCCAAAAATTTCAAAATAATCTTGAATATCTTCTGGGGTATATTTTCGAATCACAAGCCTTTCGGTTGCAATTGGCAAGGAATCCAGCAAACAGGATGTTTTCATACAATTCCTAAATTTTAGAAACAGACTATGGAATTTTAATTTCTTTATAAGGTTTAAAAGAAAAATATGATCCAGAAAGTAAATTTATTTGTTTTTTGCAATACTTAAGAGCAAGGGATAACAAAAACACCACATTCATTTAACCCCATAAGGATTAATGATGTGGTATTTGCATTATATTTTGAGATTTTCATTTTTTCTTTGAAGATTTTTTAGCTACTTTTTTTGGTGCAGATTTTTTAGTTACGACTTTTTTTCTACCACTTCTACTGTAATCACGATTCTTATAATTTGATTTTAATTGAGATGGAGACATTACTTTTACGCCTTCTTTACGGCAAAAACGACAAAAGTTTTTATAATCCATTCCCAAGTCTTTGCAGATTTTGTTTATAAATTCGCCTTTTTTAACTCTAGCTTTAACGATATCTACTTTTTCTAGGGTATACACTCTTTCACGACTGCCACGCGCTATAGAAGATGACAAACCTGCTTCTCTCAGTAAACGGTACCACTGAGAAGAATTTAATTTGTGTTTTGGTAATTCGACTTTTAAAGTTGAACCATCTTCAACTCTTTTTAAAACTTTCTTTATTACATCCTTGCTTACTTTCATACTTATCTCATAGTAAGATTTATGTTTTGACCTGCAAACTTAAATTTGCATTGCTAGACCCTCCAGCGAGGGCGTATTTTTACTCTTTATATGTAATATTACAAGAAAAGATTTCCGAAATGTTTTTTTTCTTTCTACTTGCACATTAATAACCACTCACAATTAAAATGACATTGATACTTCAATTTTCAAATAAAACTCATATATCAATTCTAATTTTGTAAACTTTAACTTCTTGCTTAAAAATAAACTGACTATTACTTGTTTTCACAAAAATATAAAAGCGCTATATCTAGTATATAGAGTGTCAACTTAATGTAATCATGATTTTATAGTAAGTTAAATTTCCTAATTTTTAAACCTACACGAATTCTCAAAAAACCCAACTTGCCAATTTGTTTTTAGTGGCTTTTTAGCATCTATAAAGCAAATTGAATTGTTGTGTCGTTCAAACAATAAAGGTATCCTAATTCCTACTCAGAATAAAATGGCTATGGCATATTGCCTATTATCTGTTGTCTACAAAAACACGACTGTGTTTATCAAGAACCAAAGGTCTCTTATAGCAAGATAAACAATGTCATTTTCAAATTACCCTAAATATCGGAAGCAAAGGTTTTTAAATGATTAAAATTGTTGCAAATTAAATAGTCAAGATGCCCCAAGTGGCATCTTTCAAGAGTTGGGGTTCATTATTGCTTAATAAAGACAAGCTATTAGCCTAAAAAGGAACAACAATAATCGGTTAATTCGTAAACCTTTAATTTAAATTTAGATTTTTCTGCGACTTCAAAAGATGTTTTTCCTGTAAAACTTTTCCAGGTTGTAGAACCAGGCAACAAGACATCAAGTTTGCCTGAATAAATTTCCATTAATTCTTTTTCGGCTGTATTAAATTCATATTCACCCGGCAACATAACCCCTAGTGTTTTTTTGCTACCATCTGGCAACACCAACATTCGACTGGTTACCTTGCCATCAAAATACACATTGGCTTTTTTTATAACTGTTACATTCTTGAATTCAGACATATTTAAACCCTAACAAAAAACATTCCGTTTATAAGAACAATTATCGTCTAAACCAACCACCGTCAACCCCAAGGGTTTGGCCTGTAATGTAGGAAGAAGAATCGGAAGCAAGAAATAAAACAGCTTCACCAACTTCTGAACCTTCCCCAATTCTTTTAAGTGGTATTTTATCCTCCCAAGTAGCTTTGGCTTCTGGGTTAACATTTTCAGTCATTTCTGTTTTAATATAACCAGGAGTTACTGCATTGACGCGAATTCCTGCCCGCGCATACTCATCTGCTAAAGATAAAGTCAAACCAATAACACCTGCCTTCGATGCGGCATAAGCGGTTTGACCTGAATTACCGTGTTGGCCGATGACAGATGAAATATTAATGATGGAACCCCCCGATTTACGCATCATTTTAATAGCCTCAAGACAACAATTTCTCACACCCTTTAAATTAATGGCTATGGTTGTATCCCAATCTTCTTCTTTTTGACGAATAAATAAACCATCGCGTGAAATACCAGCATTATTAACACTAATATCCACAGTAGCAAAATCAGGGTTGTTTTTTATTTCTGAAAACATTGCCTTCACAGCCTCTGAATCACTAATATCACCCGCTAAAGCTAAAGGTGTATGCGAGTAACCATTTCTTTGGTATATTTCTTTGATCTTTAGTAGGCTCGGGTGATCTGCAGAAATGGTTCGTGCATTCATAACGATTTTTGCACCTTGCGAAGCAAAAGACTCCGCTATCGATAAACCGATACCTTTCGTCGCACCTGATATAAATACAACCTTATTTTCTATGCCTGAATATTTTGTCATAATCCTTCTCTATACAATTTTTGATAGCCAACAAACTGCTATTTCATTTGTTGGCTTATATTAGATATTAAAAATCAAATGGCACGACAGCTTCTATTGCGTACTCTTGTTTGCTGTTATCATCTAGGGTAACAGAAAATTTATCCCCAACTCTTTTGCCTAACATCGCCCATGCAAAAGGGGCCTTATAATTTAGAATGTTTTCTTCTAAACTTGCTTCTTGAGCACCCAAAATTTTATATACCTCTTGCTTATTTTTCGTTAGATTTTTAATCGTAACTTGCGTACCAAGCTCTACGCGGCCTTCCAATCGATTAATACTTTCAATTAAAACAGAGGTGGCTATTAATTCTTTTAGGAATTGAGCCCGACTGTTTAGTCTTTCGCGTTCTTCCTTAGCAGCATCAAATTCCGCATTTTCTGACAAGTCGCCCAAAGCTTGTGCCTCACCAATTGACTTAGCATTTTCCGGCAATTTTACATTTACAATTTCTTCGATTTCTTTTTCAATCTTTCGTTTGCTCTTCACTGTTACATACGAGGCGTTTTCATTTTCCCAATATGGGGCTTCATTACGCTTAATAAACGCTGGGAAGCGACGACTCACGGCTCGTAACACCGTCGCACGCATTTTCGACTCGCCATTTTCATCACGCGCTGTTAAAGAACGAAATATAGGCTCGATTTGATCTTTACTCGCATTTTGTAAATGATCAGAAAATATTTGGCTACATTTTTCTTCTGTAAATAATTTGGGGATATTAAATTGCAAAACTTTAGTAGCTGGGTTCACCGAAGAAATTTCAAGAACAAAAATCGCTTTACGAATCGCATCAATTTCGCTTGGTATTTTTTCGCCTATCAATTTACCATTGATAACATCTCTTACCATGCGGTAGAATGCCCCTGGGTATTTATCAGGGTTTAAAAAGATGGAATTCACACCTGCCGATAAGTTTTGTGGAAAATCTTTTTGTAATGCCGAAACCGCCTGACCCCATAAATAAATATCATCAACATGCAACATAATTTGATAGATTTGTTGCCATGTTTTTGGGTAGGTTGTCTGAATGTGTTTTAGGATGATGCGTTTTGCATCATTGTTCTTTAGATCAGCCAACACTTTAAAGAATGGCAACTCAATCGCTTTTGCCATATCGCCTTCTTTTTCTAGTGGGTTACCAAGACCAACTAAAATATCATTTAGTTTCTTTTGGTTTTCTTCCGCTTGAAATTTGCCATCTATTAAAACCGTTAAAAGCTCTACTCGCTCTGCATCTTTTGATAAGGTTCCATAATAACTATTTAACTTTTCTAACAGGGCTGTGGCTTCTTCTGGGGCGTGTTCTTTAAGAAAATTTCTTGCGACTGAAATTTTATCAAATATTGACTCAAGCTTTTTAACATTACCAAGAGCTTCGTCGGCATAACTAAGCTCATGCTCTCTCACGGCAATTGTTGCTTTTGCACCTGTCGTAACCGTTAAAAACTTGTCTTTATCAACTGATTTTTTTGCCTTAGCCCACCAATTTGTCCATGCTTTTGGGCTCGCCTTTAAATCTAAAATCGCATTCACACGATTATAACCACACATTTCATCTTTTAGTTTTGAAACCAAAATCTCGTTTCCAAAACTCTTTACCAAAATCTTTACTAATTCTGCATGACTATTCTCTAACATATCTCTAACTTTTTCTTCATCTCTAACCATATAAGAATAATAATGGTTTGATGGCAAATGATTCAACACTTTTGCCGCAAAGTGAAGACCCATCGAGTGCCCTTTTTTCTTATAAAAATCTATTTCGATTTTATCTGTTAATGGGTCAGCCGATTTAATCACTCCCGCACCAAATTGAGTTAAATGTAATACATAAGCACCTGGAACTAAATAGGAATATGTGTTAAACTCAGTCCAAGCCGTAAATAAGTCACGCTCCTTGGTTAAACCTGATTTTTCTAAATATACATCTAATAATGAATTGTTTTTATTTAACTCGCGTATGCACTCTAATGAGGTTTCGCGAATATTTCGCATCTTGGAAAATTTTTCAGCACAAAAATAAAGAATGTCTTTTAAGTAAGGCCACTTCTTTTGTGAATATAACTCGTCTGTTAACTGCACCAGCAAACTTGCAGCTTTACCACCTTGAGCTCGCGAGCGTAATAACTCGGCCACTGTTAAAAAAACATCTACTCGGGTTATGTCGGAAATCATCAGTTCCAACCAGTCAGTTTCAAGCTCTTCAAATTTATTGGTACGAGCCACTTCCACTAATGATTGCTTCATCCAAATCTACCTTAAAAAATTGTCAAAAAACACTCCGCACCATCACCGAAAACAGTGGCTCGTAATCACTTACGAGCTAACGGAGAAGAGGGATATTAGAGCCTTACCGAAAAACATCCAATAAAAACATTATTCTAAACTAATTTCCCTTCATAAAACTAGCCAATCACCCTCAAATAGCCCATTTTTAGTTGACTATTTGAAAATACTTGCGAAAAATTAAATGTCCCGTGGGGCAATTTCATTTTGTAAAATTTGGTCCAAAGTCTGTCTTTTTCTTACCAATTGCCCCTTGCCTTTTGTATCCAATAGCACTTCTGCTACTTCAGGAAAGGAATTATAATTCTTAGTACTCATTCCGGCACAGTAGGCCCCACTACCTTCTACAACCATAATATCGCTAATTTCTGCCCTTAACATAGGTCTAACTTTTAATGCTTCTGGGTCGCCAGGCGCAGGTGTCAAAATATCACCTGATTCACAGCAATGACCAACAACAATATATTCACTTGTTGATTTTTCTTGACGATTTTTTGGTACAACCACTATGGGGTGTTGGGCACCGTATAAACTAGGTCGTGTTACTTCTGTCATACCGCAATTAACTTTTAGAAACTCATAACCAGAAGCACCAGTGTTTAATTTATCAATTACTTTTGTTAAAATAGCGCCTGCATTAGCCACCAGAAATGTGCCTGGCTCAACTTCTAATTTAAGCTTACGCCCTGTTTTTTGTGCAAAATCTATAAACGCTTGCTTAATTGGCTCGCCGCAGGCCTGTAAATCAGTGGAGTACTCCGTTGCCATACGACCCACTTTATAACCACCACCAAGATTCAGTGTATGCACAGTAGGTATCTTTTCAACCATCGCAAGACTCATCAAAGCGACCTTTTTCCATACTTCTGGGTCAGAACCTGAACCAATATGAGTATGCAATTTCGTAATGGTTAAATTGTATTGTTTCGCAATTTGCAAAGCTTCGTCTAAAGCTTCATACCAAATACCAAAACTTGAAGCTGGGCCACCAACATTGGTGCGATTGGTTGAACCAGAACCTAAACCAGGGTTCATGCGAATGGAAATATCCCCGCCCTTATTTGCAGCACCATATCGCCGTATTTGCTCTAATGAACAGGCATTAAAAAAAACTTTTTCTGAAATGATTCTAGAAAAATCTTCTGGATACTCTTGTGCTGTCAATTGAATATGATGACCAGGAATACCCGCCTTGATTGCACGATAGACCTCATACTCGGAACTAGCATCAATTTGCAAACCTTCTTTGGCAAATATTTTTAAAATCGCCAAACTAGGGGAAGATTTCATCGCAAATCGCGCCGTTAACCCAAATGCATTAGGAAAACTCAAAACCTTTCTTGCGTTTTCAATCAATGTTTTTTGATCGTATACATACACGGGCGTACCAAATTCTTCCGCAATTTGCAGTACCTGCTCATTATTCAAAAATTTTAACTTTTCTAGGCTCATATTTTCACTTTCTAAGTTGAATTATATCTTTACTCGTTCTATATGGGGGGCAACATTATACTCAAAACCTATGGTTTTGTCTAATCCTTAAAGAAATACAGAATTATCTTAGGGGGTTTATTATAAAGTCAGGGATAAAAATCTCCGACCAATGTTTTTTACATATAACAACAATTTAATATGCCCATTGTTATTGTTTATTATTAATGAATACTCAATGCCCTTTAGTTTAACTGCATTAGTGTTTTTCAATTTAACTTTCTGCTCATCTTCATCTTTACAATTACTTTTTTTCAAAGTACCATCACTGATAATTTTATGGCTTTAATTTTCCAGCGCTCCCTTACAATCTGGGTAGCCAGTACATCCCCAGAATTGCTTGCCTTCATTTTTGCCCTTTTTCGCTGTTCGCAAAACCATAGTCTTGCCACATAGGGAACAAGCAGGAATTTGAGCCGAGGCCTTTGATGAATCGTTTTTACGCCTTTCAGCAAGACGAGCCGTAGCAAGCTGTTCACTGTAACCACCACCTTCAACAAAAGCTTTTTCTAGAGCAGTTATTTGGTGATCAAGCAAAAAATTCGCTTGGTGAATCAGGCAAATAGTAGCATTAGCACGCACGACAGAGTCAACATGCTCTAACCAAGGCGAATAAAGTTTCCAGCGTTCTTGATCAGTCAGATCTGTCAAATCAGACTGATCTGACTGATTTTCGCGGTACTTTCGAGGAATATTACGAACGATCTGCGCTTCGGCGCTGTCTAGCCCCCATTGCGGCAAATGCCGGTGTCGCAAAAAATCTTCGAAATCAAGTAAAAGTTCTTCGAGGCTCGCCCGCGCTACATTGAGCAGTCGCATCTCTGTTTGCGATGATGTGGCTGCAGCACGGCTCCCCTCGGCTATGTTTTGACGGCCAGAACGCGCTGCTTGTACCATCTGATCAACGGTGCGCGAACGGGAGTCTAAAAATTTTTCACAAAACCACCAAGTGGCATCATAAATAAGCGTCGTCGTTTGAAAACTCGCCGTATCGCGGTAACCACCACTAGGCCTAAGTCTTTTCATAATTTCCCTTTTGATTTGAATAAGATTATCTACAAAAATAATTTTGAATTAAACCTTAATTTTACGGTAAAAAATTAAAAATAAAATGACCGCTGAATGCTTCGTAAAACAAAAAATCTCAACTTGCCTTTGGTTTTTGATCAGACAGATTAGCTAGATCGGTCAGATCAGTCAGATTAGTCAGATCAGACAGATCAAATTCAAGAAAAACCATGCGTTTTGCATGGTACCGCATATTATATTTAACTTTTCTACAATTTACTTAGTTTTTTCACCCCCAACTTCAGTACAATTAAACCTGACTTTTGTGTTTGTGTGAGAAATTTACATGACGACGATGCTTCAGATTAAAGTAAAACCTCAGGCTAAGACTTCTTCATTAGAGCAACTTGATGATGGCACTTGGGTTGCAAAATTAAAGTCGCCTCCAGTTGACGGCAAAGCCAATCAAGAATTAATCGCCTTAGTCGCCAAACATTTTCATTGTCGAAAATCTAATGTCACAATTAAAACAGGTGCAGCAGGGCGTTTGAAATTGGTACGCATTAATACCCAATAATTGTCTTAAAAAACAATTCGAACCATTCATGGTTTTTTACTTTTGTCACCATTCAATAGTTCTAAACCTAGCTGAAATATTTTCACTTTTTTCATAGTTTTACAAAAAAACCGCTGTAATATCTGTAGAATAAAAAAGTAAAACATATAATGTTAAGGAAAAACCTCACTTTTTTGAAATATAATGGCACATTCTCACGCACATGGTCATAGTTGCCAGCACGATCACGGGCATGACTATAAACACGATCATCTTGGGCATAGTCACGGTCACTCTCATGCTCCACAAAATTTTGAAAAAGCCTTTGCCATTGGGGTAATTCTTAATATTGCTTTTGTGATCATCGAGGCGCTTTTTGGGTTTTTATCAAATTCACTCGCTTTACTCGCTGATGCTGGGCACAATTTAAGCGATGTATTAGGCTTATTGCTTGCCTGGGGGGCAATGGCACTTACCCGTCAAACACCATCTAAACGACACACCTACGGGCTACGACGATCCTCCATTTTAGCCGCCTTATTAAATGCCATTTTTTTGTTACTCGCCATTGGTGCTATCGCTTGGGAAGCAATTCGCCGCTTTGATAAACCCGCCGAAGTTGATAGCTTTAGCATCATGTGGGTTGCTGGTATTGGTATTCTCATAAACGGGTTTACAGCGTGGCTATTTATGTCTGGTAAAAAAGAAGATTTAAATATTCGCGGAGCCTATTTGCATATGGTGGCAGATGCGGCTATTTCGCTTGGCGTAGTGCTTTCTGCAATAGCCATTTATTATACAAATTGGCATTGGCTAGACCCTGTTATTAGTCTTGTTATTGTCGTTGTTATCACTATTGGTACTTGGGGGCTACTAAAAGAATCCCTTCAATTAGCCTTAGATGCCGTGCCTGCCCATATTAATTCAGAAGCTGTAAAAGAATACCTAGCTAGTTTAGAAGGCGTTATCGCTGTGCATGATTTGCATATTTGGGCTATGAGCACCACAGAAACCGCGCTTACGGTTCACCTCGTGAAACCCGATGCCAAAATTGACGATGCACTACTCTCTAAAATTAAAGTTCACTTAGCTGAACATTTTCAAATTTCCCACACTACCATTCAATTCGAACTTGGCGATAATGCCCACCCCTGCGATCAAGCACCAAATGATCATGTGTAATGCATTTTGACTTTATTAGGCTCCCTTTTTTCAAATCATGCACTCTTACCATAATGTCTGTAATTTCTTAATGGTTATGAATCTTTCGTTCGTTTTCTAATTGAAAACTTTTCCTGTTTTCTTTAAATTCAGTATTCGATATCAAAAATTATGAATCTTTGTTGTCCGCAAAATAGATAATACATTTAGAAAAAATATTTGCTTTTAATAAATAGTAATTTAAAAGTGAACAAAATTTCTTTTGAGAAAAAAATGCCAGAAAACAAACTCAATGTATTAATTGCAGAACCAGATGAATTAGCAAGCCAGGTGATGGCTGAAGTCATTATGGATGAAGGCCACAATTGCACCATCGTTACCTCAAGCGAAGAAGCGTATGAAGCCTTAAGCAAACCATTTGATGTGCTCTTTTTGCATCGCGGTATCGACAAAATAAACATTGAAAGTATCGCTCGCTATGCCCGAGGTATCAGTTATATCCCCGTAATCATTTTGATTTCATCCCAATCGCCCAAAGTTGCTGAGGTAGATCGACTAAAAGTAGATGCTGATGCCGTCATATTTAAACCTCTTGATATGCCAGATATCATTAATGTTTTAAATATCAGCAAAAAAACACATCGAAATTTAGGTTATGTTGACGATTCCATAAGATTACTAATTGTTAGTGAAGAACAAAAAATTATATCTGAAATAAAATCTTTTTTAACCGATTACACAGTGGATGAAGCAAGCGATTCAAATACAGCCTTAAAAATGGTCGGGAATGCGAAGTATGATATTATCGTTTCAGAAACCTTTGTCACAGGCACAAATGGTATTGAACTAATTCAAAGTGCAAAAAACATTAACCCTTTCATTTGGTCTATTATTATCTCAGAAAGCATGAATCTTGATATTGCAATTGCTGCCTTGAAAGAAGGTGTTAATGACATCATTGAAAAACCGATTAAATCTGCTGGTGTAGTTCAAGCAATCGAAAAAGCAAGACGAACAATTAAACTAGAAAATGATAAAAGAAAATTATTGTTCGATTTACAAAGCAAAACAAAAAGCCTGGAAGAATCAAACTCCAAGTTACATTCCTCAGAAACTTTGGTGCTTAAATTACACCAAAAAACACTGCAACAACTGGAAGAGCTCAGCAAATTTCAAAAAATAATCGAGTATTCGGGTGATGCTATTTATGTTATTGATGTAGAAACTTTCTTGTTTAAAAGTGCAAACTCAAGAGCATCCCAAATGCTTGGCTATACCAACGAAGAACTTTTAAAACTTGGCCCAAGAGATATTGACCCAACTTACCCCATACAAACAGAGGCAGAAAAAAATACTTTTATTGAACATTTTATCAAAAATGATAAACCTTTTATTTTTGCGACATATAATTCTCATAAAAATGGCACCAGAATTCCTGTCGAAGTATCAGCTATATTACAAGAAGTCGATAATAAAAAATATTTCCTAGCAATTGTTAGAGATATTACAGATCGCAAAGCAAAAGAAGAGGAGCTTAAAAAGTTATCGCATGTCGTCGAGCAAAGCCCTACATCGGTATTAATAACAAACCTCAAAGGGGTTGTTGAATATGCCAACCCCTCCTATTACAAAACCTTTGGCTTAGAGTCTACGGATGTTTTAAATAGACCTGTCGAATTGATTTTTAGTGAAATGAATTATCAAAATACCTATCATGATATTTTAGCTAGCGCATTTGAAGGCAATATTTGGAAAGGTCAAACTTTTTGTACAAATAAACATAATAAAAAAATTTGGTTGAGAGTTGTTATTTCGCCAGTCAAAAATGAATTTAACGAAAACGCTAATTTCGTGATTATACAAGAAGATGTATCCCAAAGAGTATTAGACGCCGAAAAACAAAAAGAACAAGAAAAACATATGATAGAATCTTCGCGACTTGCTACTTTAGGTACTTTAGTTGCAGGTATTGGGCATGAAATCAATAACCCAAATAACTTTATTTTAATGAATGGTGCAACCCTAAAAAGAATGTGGGATATTCTAGAGCAACCCATTTTAAATACTCTAAAACAGAACCCACAAGCAAATACTACCGGCAAAGACCTTAATATGATTATTGAAAAGTTCCCATTATTATTATCTGATATTTCAGCTGGCTCAGAGCGCATTAAAAATATTGTTTCAGAACTAAGAACTTTTGCCAGAAAAGATGATTTTGATTATAATCAATCGGTTAATATCAATGAAATTGTTGTATCTGCATGCAAAATTATAAATAGCGTTATCACAAATTCGACAAATCACTTCACCATTATAAAAGCCGCTGATTTACCTCTCATCAAAGGAAATGCTCAAAGGTTAGAACAAGTGTTTATTTGTTTTATTCAAAACGCTTGCCAAGCATTAAAAGATAAGAATAGCCCTGTAACCGTCACCATTGGGTTTTGTAATGAAACTAACCGAGTAAAAGCGGAAATTAAAGACTCAGGAACCGGCATTCCAAAAGATATTTTAGAAAAGATTTTCGACCCCTTCTTCACCACCAAAAGAGGTCGTGGCGGCACGGGCATGGGGCTATCAATTGCAAAATCTATTTTAGATAAACATAATGGTGTGGCGGAGGTAGAATCAGTTGTAAATGTTGGCACCACGGTCACAATCTATTTACCTAGGAAAAAATGAGCCTTCGTTATAAAATCCTATTAATTGATGATGAAGAAATGGCATTATCTGCCATGGAAAACTACCTTATGTTAGTGGGTAATTATGAAATTCACAAATGCGCCGACAGTCGACTTGTTTTAGATCTAGTGCAAAATGGCGATTTTCATCTCATTATTATGGATTTGACGATGCCTTATATTACAGGTAAGGAATTATTAAAAAAAATAGAAGAAATCAACCCTGAAGTGCCAATCATCGTGGTAACGGGTGAAAACGAAGTGGATACAGCTGTAGCCTGCATGCAACTTGGTGCAAAAGATTTTATTGCAAAACCTATTTTACCTGAAAGACTCGTCTCTAGCATTAACACGATACTTGAAATGCAAGCATTAAAACGCGAAGTCAACTCTTTAAAAAACCCAAACCATGAAACTAATTTAAAAAACCCAGAGGTTTTTAGTGAAATTATCACAACCAATCAGGCCATGATAAAACTGTTTCATTATATGGAAGTTATCTCTGTGACTACTCGCCCTGTTATGATACTCGGGGAAACAGGTGTTGGCAAAGAACTTTTTGCAAAAGCTATTCACACTTTAAGCGGTAGATCGGGGCCGTTTATTGCCATTAATTCAGCTGGTCTCGAAGAAAATGTTTTCTCAGATACTTTATTTGGGCATGTGAAAGGCGCTTTCACTGGTGCCGATTTTGACAGAATGGGGCTCATCGAAAAAGCATTTGGAGGCACTATTTTTTTAGACGAAATTGGCGATATGGGGGTTAACCTACAAGTAAAACTATTAAGACTTTTGCAAGAAAACGAATTCATGGCAATTGGCTCAGATCAACTGAAAAAAGCCAATGTTCGCATTATAGCTGCTACCAATTGCAATTTGAAAGAAATGCAAGAAAAGGGCACCTTTCGTAAAGATCTCTTTTATCGACTCACAGATCATCAAATTTTTATACCCCCCTTACGAGAAAGAAAAGAAGATATCAGCTTACTTATCAAACACTTTGTAAAACTAATAGCAAAAGAATTAAATATAAACCACATTCAATTCCCCAAAGAGCTTATAAATTGTTTGCGTGCCTACGACTTCCCTGGCAATATTCGGGAATTGCAAAAAATTGTGTTTGATGCCATTAGCCAACACAAAAACGGTGTTGTATCAAAAGAACTCGTCTTGCAAAAATTAAATATAACGAATAGTTCATTACAAGAAAACGCCGACCTAAATTTTACTTTTCCTTCTAAATTACCAACACTCAAGGAAATGAACCAGCTGCTAATTGACGAGGCCTTAGACAGAGCTTCTGGCAATCAATCCACCGCCGCAAGACTCCTCGGTATCACCCCACAAGCATTAAACCAAAAGCTAAAACGAACTTCCAAATAACGACAAAGGCCACTAAGGCTAATAGAAATAATAATTTACCCAATATTCTATTAATTCTACATGAGGTGCCCCAAATTGGCACTTGGTTAGGGAATTACTGCGTAACCAGACCCGCGATTTGTCGCACCACCGCTGTCTGGTAGAGAAGGCCTAAAAGGGAAAAGTAATCATTTTGGTCAAATTCTTTGCTATCTTTTGCCTACTCTACCAGACAGCGGTGGTGCGACAAATCGCGGGTCTGGTTACGCAGTAAGAAATTTATGGTAATTTCCTTATCTAAGTGCCAATAGGGCAATGCGACGCCTCTCATGTCCTACTTGTGTAAAGGAGAATTTTCGTAAAGGTGTAATGTATTTTTTCCTTCAGCCTAACTTAATAACCAATTAATAGAAAAACTGTCAAACAAAATAATATGCTGGCAAATCTTTATTTAAGGTAGGCGACCGAAATAATCAATACTCAAAGGCAATAATCATTGCACACTCTGTATTATCGAAGCGCTAATTTAGAGCTCCACAACTTCCCAATACCCATTTTTGGTTGGGCCATGATGTTTCAGGCGACCTGCTCTTTGAAGTTTGGCAATATTCTTTTCAATCGCACTTTGGCTGACTGTAAAAGCACTCGATAATTCTCTTCCCGTTGCATACGGGTTTATTTTTAACGCATTAATAACTTCTTCAGCAATTCTGCCATAGCTAACCACCTTTTCTTCTATTTTGCGATTTAAATCATTAGCCGCACCATATTCAGCTTTTGACTCAAAAATATGATTATCCAAATTTTTGGTTTTCGATTTTATATCAATAGAATAAAGAGCCACCTTCCAGTAGCCACCTTTTTTACCACCTACATACTTTAACGATTTATCGTCTTCTAATTTTTTTAGAACCGATAAAACCTCTTCTTCTGAAACTTTTAGCTCTTTAGACATCTTCTTAATCGTCACACTAGGGGTTTTTCGGCACAACTGAATGATTTGATTGGCTATTTTCTCCCCTATTTCTTTCTTGTAGTTTCTTTCTTGTAGTTTTTTCTTTCTTGTAGTTTTCTTTCTTGTAGTTTCTTCCGTATTTTTTAGCCTATTTTTCCGTAGATTTACCCCCTCATTTGGCAGCTCTAATACTTCCCAATACCCTATTTTGCGCCCCCCAATACGCGTTAAAAAGTTCTTTTCTTGTAAATTTTTAAGGTGAAAACTAACCCCGTCTGGCGTTAAATCGAGTATTTTTGCTATTTCCGCAATTTTAATTGCCTTGTTGTTGCGGCACAATGCAAGAACTTGATCTACGATTTTCAACCCCATTTCTTTCTTGTAGTTTCTTTCTTGTAGTTTTTTCTTTCTTGTAGTTTTCTTTCTTGTAGTTTCTGCCGTAATTTTAACCGGAATTCCTCCGTTTTTCTCTAAAGCCAGAGCCTCTTTTGAAATCGGAAAAACAACCCGAATAAAATTAGAAGAAAAAACATAAGCCGCACGCGAGTATGCTTTTAAAATGCGCGGTATGCCCGAACCAAGATATTCAACCATATCTAAATCTTTGAATATCCGCATTAAAGTTGTATTCCTCGGTGTCGAATACCCTTGAAAAAATTCTTCCTGCGCAACACCAATCGGCACAGAACCAGCAGAAGTAATTTCAATACGATCGTCAAAAATTTCAAATTTAGGCACGACTTCATTTGTGTAATCATTATGAATCATTGCATTAATCGTCGCTTCGCGCAAAGCAACTTGATTCCAAAGCCTATGGTTTAAGCGTTCCTTAGCGGTTATTTTTGTAACCGTACGATTTTCAATTTCTAATTTATCTAAAACTCTTTTACAAGCTTTAATCAAAGAACAATAACCATATTCGTTACTCTCAATTAGATTAACTCGGTCTAAACCACTATACCTTGCCACCTGAACAGAATTCCCATTTTTATCTGCAAAAAGATAGGCCGCAAAATTATACGAATTATTTTCCATCAACAACCCTAAGTTGGAAGTTAGCTTTTCCCCAACCTCAAAACCTGCTTCCTGATAATAAATTTTAAGTTGCTCGAAAGTTAAATCTTGTCGAGGCGACTTTATATTACTAATAGAGTTTCGCGTTCTCTTTGAAAACACTTCTTCAATCATCCGCGTAGACATTGGTTCAGAAGCACTACCAACCCGAATAAAACACCCTCGTTCTGACATTCCATTTTTTCTAATATAATAAGGCTTTTCTGGCCCAGTAGCTATCATTACCCTAATTACATCTTTGCCATCAAGAACTTCATGAATAACATCAAATAAACCAAAACAAGAAGGCAAAATATTGTTCTTTAATCGATCTTTGATTTGCAATTGAACCATATCACAATTCATTAAGCCAACTGCCTTTTTCGTAGAATCGTCTACCCCGATATAAATTACGCCCCCCTCACGATAATTAAGAAATGCGACAACTTCCTTCTCTAAAGAATCGCACAATTCTCTTTTATATTCTAAACGGTTATTTTCCATGGGTGCAGCAAACCTATCCCACCTTGTCTAACGAAAACATTGCAAGGCTTAAAATATTAATCTTGAATAACACACAAAATCATTGTACAAGCTAACAGCGTATTTTAAAATCAGAATCTTAATTTCTAGCCCATTTCTTCCGTACTTTTAAGTTTTCAATTTGTAAATACGCAATAAAACCCTAGACATTATATGTTAAATTTTAGGTAAACCCAAAAAACGCAAAAAAACAGATGAAAACAACTGTCCAGCATCACTTGTTTCTTCCGTACTTCTGATAGAAAATTGGTGGGCATTGAACCCAATGGGTAATAAGCAAAAATAATAGATGGAAGAAAAAAACTCGACAAAAAACTAACTCATTTCAATATTTGAGTTTTTACTCGCTTCTTTCAAAAAACACACAAAGTTAATCAGGAATATTAATTTTTGACTTAATATGTTTTAAATTCGCAACGATCGTAAAAGTCATAATAACAAGTAATGACCACGAACTCCATTTGCCAACATGCACTACAGACCAAGCCCCTAATTGGTTGGGGTATTTCCAAATACCAAAAATTGTACTAATATTTTCAGCGAGCCAAATAAAAAAGCCAATTAACACAAACGATACCAACAAAGGCATTTTTCGTTCTTTATCGTATGGTTTAAAATATACGACCGTACGGGCGTAAAGCCCAAGCGCACATGCTGCTAAATACCAGCGATAATCACCAATGTAATGGTGAGTAAAAAAATTAATATATATTAGCAGGGCAATTAAACAAGCCATCCATATGGGAGGGTGATGCTTAACGCGTAACTCAAAAAGTCGCCAAGCTTGAATCATATAACTACCAACTGCTGCATACATAAAACCTGAAAACAAAGGTACAGCAAATAATTTGGTATAAGCAAAATCTGGGTAACTCCAAGATTTTATACCGCTAGAAACCTTAAACGCCTCTAACCCAAACCCAATTAAATGAAAAAGAGAAATGGCTTTTAATTCATCCATCGTTTCCAGTTTTGTCCAAACCATCCAAACTTGAATCAAAAGAGCAACGATAAGCAACAGATCATAACGAGGAATTCCCAAAACCCCACCACGAGGAACAGAGAAAACTGTCGCGAAAAACAACCCTACAAAAAGGCAAGATCGCGCTTCCTTTACGCCAAAATATAAAAATTCTACCCAAAATCTTCGAAACCCTTTTAAGTCCGACCCTTTTTTTGAGTTCATTAAAAATTCATCCAGCTCATTAATTTTTAATGATACTAAACGCATATTAAATAATTTAGAAGCCAACAAAACTCCATTGCAAAATCTGTTTTGTAAAACATAGAACGAACCTGATGATATCTTACTTTAAAATGAATTCAAACTGAAATATTGATATAATATAAAATGTTAACTGCGAATGAATACGGATAAAAATAAGCCGAATTAATAAATCATCAAACAAAACTAGATGGCAATGCAAGCAAACCTAAAACATTTTATTCCTGTGACTTTTTCTTTTTTTTGATCGCCCAGCACCTCAATAGGATTTTTTTAATATTGTTTTCTTATAGAAGTCGGCTGTCGGCATCGAAATTAGTATCAAAAAAAATGATTGTAACCTCTTTTAATCTGATGTATTTTGCAAATCAATACGAATTCCTATATTGAATCTACACTTAATTCTTGAAAAACAATGTTAATCAGCCGTTCTATTTTCTTATCAACATTTGTTTAAACATCAATTTTTCTTAAAACATCATAACTTCTTGTAGCGATTGGGTTTATGACTTTTTAGAAAATTGGTATCAACAAATGTTTAAAGTTGCAAAAAGAAAACTCACCCTAAACCCTTGATGTATAAGGGGCGGCAAACTTGGTATTCCAGTTGCTTTATCTTCAACATTAAATTCAAGGGCTAAAAACAAATGACTCAAAAACATATATTCATAGTTGACGATGAAGTTTTATTGATCCGTGCCATCGAAGTTGCTTTGGAATTAAACGGCTTCAAGGTTTCTACCGCCATAAACGGGCGTGAAGCGATTGAAAAGATAAACGAAATCTACAATAGCTCAGAAAAAATTGATATGCTGATTACCGACATCCAAATGCCTGAAATGGATGGTATTGAAATGATTGATGCTTTAAGTAAGGATAACAAAAAAATTCCTGTCATGGCAATTACTGGTTTTGGAACCAAGGAAATGGTAATCGAATTATTAAGAATGGGGGTAAAAGACTACATCGATAAACCCTTTAAACCAGAAGAGCTTGTGGCTCGTATTGAAAAGTTTCTAAAAAAACAGGAACAAATTGAAGTTGTAGATACAAAACCCCATTCAGCTGCCCAACCAAATTACTTTTTAAATACAAATGGGAATGATGCAAAGTTAGAAATAAATAAAAATGTACCAATGGACCAAGAGAACATTAGAAAAATGCTACTTGAATTGCTTGCGCTAAACAAAGCGAATCTTTGTTTAGATTTAAAGAACATATCTGAAATCGACATCGCTTTCGTAAACGGACTTGTTGGCTTACATCACAGCCATCAAGAAAAATTTAAATCAGGCGTTTTAGAGCTTATCAATGTTGACAAAGATTTAATGGTAATTTTTAAATCCGTAGAACTAGATGTTTTATACAAAATTTCACACAATTAAGGAATAAAAAAATGAGCGATTTTGATGATTCCATTATAGAAGAATTTGTAGTAGAGTCTAAAGAGCATTTAGCCTCTATTGAAGGAGATTTACTTACAATAGAAAAAGATCTTGGTGCAATTACTCCTGAATCAATCAATAAAATTTTTAGAGCTATTCACACAATTAAAGGAGCTTCTGGCTTTTTAGGTTTCACAACAATTGGGCGATTGAGTCATGTGATGGAAACTTTACTTTCACTCATTCGATCAAAAGAAATAACCGCTACAACTGATATTATTGATGGTCTTATAAAAGGCGTTGACTATTTAATAACCATGTTTGACGATGTCAACACAAGTAACGAAATGGAAATTGAAGAAATTTATTCGCGAATCGAAAGTTACATAAACAAAGATGCGGTTGTAACATTGGATGTAAAAACACCGCTCACAAAAGACTCGGAAGAGCAACCAGCTACTGTTTTTACTATCGATAAAACTTTAGCCGATAGCATACCTAAAAACAATAATTGTATCTATATTTTGGAATACGACTTAGCACATCTCGCAAGGGAAAAACTAAGCCCTGTGTTTGTTTTGAAGGAACTTAGTAGTTTAGGCGTAATCGTGGATACCAGAGTAGAAAAATCTCATATCGATTTAAAAACTAGCGATTTACATAGTAAATTAATCGTGAAAGTTTTATTTGCCACTATGTTAGAACCTGATATGGCAAAAGAGTGTGTATTTTTGAGCGAAGATAAAATCAAGACTGTAACGCTTGATATGGTTACAAGCAAAAAGAAAACTAGCGAACCATCAAAACCTCAACCACAAAGTGAGCCTATCAAAAAACCTGAACCTAAAATAGAAGCCAAAAAAGCACCAGAAAAATCAGCGGTTGCCGAAAATTCACAACCGGCTTCTTCCGATTCGAGCGAAAAAAATCAAGGTGAGTCGATTCGTATAAACATCAATGTTTTAGACAAATTAATGAGCTTAGCTGGCGAAATGGTGCTTGTGCGCAATCAATTCATTCAATCGGTTGAGAAGAAAAAGTTTGATGATATGAAAAATATTTCTAGACATTTAGATGTAGTAACTTCTGAAATGCAAGAAGCAATTATGCTTACAAGAATGCAACCCGTTGGCAATGTCTTTAGCAAATTACCAAGAATTGTGCGCGACCTAACAAAAAAACTTGATAAAAATATCGACATAAAAATGTTAGGGAGCGAAGTTGAAATTGACAAAACAATTCTACAAGGTTTAGCTGACCCTCTTATTCACCTAGTTAGAAACTGTTGTGATCACGCAATTGAAAACCCTGAAGAACGAATTAAAGTAGGCAAAAATGATACAGGGTTAATTACAGTTCACGCCTATCATGAAGCAGGGCAAATCAACATCAAAGTGATTGACGATGGTCGCGGTTTAAATGCTGAAAAAATTAAGCAAAAAGCTCTTAAAAATGGCTTAAAAACCGAGAGCGAGATTTCACAGATGAGCGAAAAAGAAATTAGCGCTCTAATTATGTTACCTGGGTTTTCGACTGCCGAACAAGTATCTGAAGTATCAGGCAGAGGTGTGGGTATGGATGTAGTGAAATCTTCAATCGAAGGGCTTGGCGGTGAAGTAGACTTAGTTACAAAACAAGGCCATGGTACTACTATTCACATGAGGTTGCCTTTAACATTGGCGATTATCCCATGCCTGATTGTAAGCGTTAACGGTTTACGATATGCAATACCGCAAATCAATATAGAAGAACTCGTTTGTTTAAATCACGAAGAAGAAAGCAAAGGGCTAGAGTGTGCAGACAACCAAGAGCTATTTAGGCTTAGAGATTTTTTAATACCAATTGTACGAGTTTCAGAAATTTTAAATCGCAAAACTCGATTTAATAAAGAAACCAATATTGAAATCATTAACAAATATCATCTTCGCCCCACTAAAGAAATTTTAGAAACCAAAAGAACTTATTTTGCCGTTGTGAATGTAAAAGGGGAAAGATTTGGATTGGTTGTTGATAAAGTCATTGGAACAGAAGAAATCGTTGTCAAGCCAATGCATTCCGAATTAAAAGTGCATGAAATTTATTCTGGCGCAACTGTAATGGGTGATGGTTCCGTTGCTCTGATATTAAATGTGGATGGTATTTCAAAACATGCCAATATTAATAAGTTTTTAACTACCACCGCTGAAAATAAAATAGTTTCAACCCAACCTCAAAATCAAATGAAGAAGGTTTTGTTATTCAAAAATGGCGAAAAAGAGCAGTTTGCAATCGATATGTCACTAATTCAAAGAGTAGAAAAAATCAAAACAAACAAAATTGAATTTATCGGTGCAAATGAGTTTATCAACATTGACAATAACTCTTTGCAAATTGTTCGACTAGAAAAACATTTAAATGTGTCTGCAATGAATAATTGTGACGATGCTTTTTTGTTGCTTCCTAAAAATTCATCAAAGCCAGTAGGCATTTTAATGAGTCAAGTATTAGATATCGTGGAGGTTTCAGAGACCTTGAACAAAGAAATTTTTGTGCAAAAAGGAATTTTCGGAACTTCAATTATTAAAGATAAGTTGACATTATTTATGGATGTTAACGGGTTATTGTGCTAATTTAAGAAACTAACAAAGGGCAAGATATGGGAATCGATCAAAACTTAGCGGAACAAGGCCACATGAATATTTGCACTTTTTGGCTGGCGGAAAGGCTGTTTGGCGTAAATATTTTGGATGTTAAAGAGGTAGGCTCTGACATAAAACTAACCCCTATTTTTCATGCAAACGAAAAAGTTTCGGGGTATGTCAATATTCGAGGCAATATTAATTTAATTATAGATCTTAGAAAAGTAATGAACTGTGAAGCTCGTGAAATCAATTCAAGTAGCCGAATTATTTTGTTTAAAGAAAAAATTGGAGAGTCATTTGGTGTACTTGTCGACAAAATTGGCGATGTTGTCAATATCGATAGTAGCAAAATTGAATACCGTAAAAAAGGGGATGGCCTAGTTGAAGGGAGTGATAAAAAATCAGATTTTGAACTAGGGTTAGGGGTGTATAAGCTTGAAAAAGGCTTGATATTTTTATTAAATTCAAAAAGTTTTTTAAGTGCAATCAGAGAATAATTAATTTTAACTAGTTACAGGTAGGAGAATTCAAATGAAAATTGGAAAAAAATTGACCGTTTCGCACATTTTAATGGCTATTGTTCCTGTTGTGGCAATAGGCATTATAACAATTATTTTAGTAACTTCTAAATTCACACTATTAGATGAAGTTGCTAATAAAGATGGGGTAAAAGTAATAACCAAAAAGACGGATGAAGAAATTAACAAAACAACATTTGAAAAATTAAATGCTGTTCAACAAATTAAAAAAAATCAAATCCTATCCCATTTTGTGGCTGTCAAAAAAGATTTGAGTATTCTAAATAATGTGTTGACAACACAAGGCCAAGAAGCCTATAGCAAATTAAGTGCTGTTCGCCAAACCAAAAAAGAGTCTATCAGCAGATATTTAAATTCAATCACGGATCAAATAACTACCTTTTCAAAAGATCAAATGATTGTTGATGCGATGAATGGCTTCAGCGTTGCTTTTCAAAATACCTTAACAGAAAATAATTACCCTGTTGAAAAAATTACTGAAATGAAAAATGATTTAAACAGCTACTATGTTAACAGCTTCTCAAAAGAATACTTTACACAAACGAAAAACAATGCTTCCCCAGCCGATAGTTGGTTAAAAAGCCTTGGGGACAAAGCCATTGTCATGCAACATCAATATATTTTCGCAAACCCCAACCCTTTGGGCTCTAAGGATAAACTTGACCAAAGTAATGCGGTGAATTCCTATTCAAAACTACATAAAAAATTACACCCTATTCTTCGTGATTACCAACAAAAGTTTGGTTATTATGATATCTTCTTAGTGAGTCTTGAAACAGGCGAAGTTGTGTATTCTGTATTTAAAGAGCTTGACTATGCTACTTCGCTTAAAAACAGTCCACTTGCAACAAGTGGTTTGGGCAACGCTTATAGAAATGCGGCCACCTTGAATAGTTCTGATGAATTTTATATCGATGATATTAAACCTTATGGACCATCTTATGATGCCCCTGCGACCTTTATATCTGCACCTATTTTTGATGGAACAAAAAAAATTGGCGTTTTGATTTTTCAAATGCCGCTTGATAGAATCAATAATATAATGAAAGAAAACACTGGTATGGGTGTAAGTGGTGAGACAATTTGTATCGGCCAAGATGGCTTGATGCGTTCTGATTCTATCTTAGATGAAAATTTTTCGGTTAAAAATAGCTTTAAAAACCCTAATTTGTATAAAATTTCATCTAAATCGGCCCGCTTAGCTTTTGAAGATAAAAAAGATGGACATCTTTGGGAACTCGATTATCGCGGTAATCAAACGCTATCATTATATGGACCATTAAATGTTGGTAATTTAACTTGGTGCTTAACTGCCAAAATTGATGTGAATGAATTTTATTGTACTGCACAAGACCGCAAAGTGCGCGAATCATACTTTTTATCAAAATTTAAAACAGACGGTGGTTATTATGATTTATTTTTAATTGACCCTACGGGTTTGTGCTTCTATTCCGTTGAACAAGAATCGGATTACAATACAAATCTATTAACAGGCAAATATAAAGATAGTGGCTTGGGCAAATTGGTTAAAACAGTGTTAGGCACTAAAACCTTTGGCTTTGCTGATTTCGCGCCTTATGCCCCAAGTAATGGCGAACCAGCTTCTTTTATTGCCGAACCTGTCTTATCACCCGATGGTACTGTGCAAGTTATTGTTGCGCTTCAAATTTCATTAGAAGCTATTAACAAAGTAATGAATGAAAGAACTGGTATGGGTAAATCAGGCGAGACTTATTTGGTTGGCCCTGATTTTCTGATGAGATCAGATTCTTTCCTAGACCCTGCAAAACTTTCCGTTAAGAATTCGTTTGCACACCCAGAAACTGGTAAAGTTAAAACTGCTGGTTCGGTAAAGGCTTTGGAAGGCAAAGAAGGAAATGAAATCATCAAAGATTATAATGGCAACAATGTATTAAGCAGCTATTCTTCTCTTGATGTTTATGGCACCAAATGGGCTATTTTAGCAGAAATTGATGAAGATGAAGCCTTTGCCGTAAACAAAGAAATTCAAAATACTTCACATACAATTGAAGATAAAATTGTTGAAACTAAAAATGACGCTGTTAATTTAGTCACTTATGTGTTATTGGGTTTATGCGTTATATCAGGTATATTAGCATTTTTTATCACAAGAATACTTGCGGCTCGCATTACAAAGCCAATCATTGAAACAGTTAATCTGGCAAATGCAATGGCCCAAGGTGATTTATCAAAAACTATTGATGTTAAAACCAACGACGAAACAGGTGATCTGGCAAAAGCATTAAATTCAACAACGCAACAACTTTCTCAGATGATTCAACAAATTCAAACACACTCTAATATGCTAGGCAGTTCATCGGAAGAACTAGCGACCATTTCGAATCAAATGGTTAGTGGGGCAAAAGAAATGACCCAACAATCTACAAATGTAGCAAGTGCCACAGAAGAGATGTCAACAAACATCAACACCATGGCATCAGCTGTTGAAGAAATGAGCACCAACACAGCTAGCGTATCTTCAGCTGCAGAACAAATGTCACAAAATATGAGCGCTGTTGCAAGTGCAATGGAAGAAATGAGTTCAACAATTAATGGTATTGGCCAAAACTCAGATGAAGGTAAAAAGATTGCTGCCGAAGCAATGGAAATGGCTATTTTAGCTACAAAAACCATGAACGCCTTAGGCGAAGCCGCCAAAGAAATCGGACAAGTAACAGATACTATTAAGAGTATCGCTGAAAAAACTGACTTGCTAGCTTTAAATGCAACGATTGAAGCAGCTTCAGCTGGTGATGCGGGCAAAGGGTTTGCTGTGGTTGCAAATGAAATCAAGGGGCTTGCCAGCAGAAGTGCGCAAGCAGCTGAAGATATTGCAAATCGCATAGGTGGCGTTCAAAACAATTCGAAAGAAGCGGTTACCGTAATTGAAAAAGTTTCAGCAGTCATAAGCAAAATCAACGCTTCGGTTATGGTTATTACACAATCGGTAGCAGAACAAACTAAAACATGCAATGAAATTACAGCTAATATTTCAGAAGCAAATACAGCTTCCGTCAATATTGCTGAATCCATTGGTGAAATCGCCAAAGGCACAAACGACATCTCAAAAAATGCTGGGGAAGCCGCCAAAGGTACCAATGAAGTTTCTTCTAGCATTCAAGGGGTGAATAAAGCCGCTAAAGAGGCAAATTCTGGGTCGCAACAAGTTAATACTGCGGCACAAGAACTTTCAACTGTTGCTGGGGAATTAAACAAATTAGTGAATAAATTCAAAGTTTCCAATAACTTAGGAAAATTAAATGGTTGATAAATCGGTAACCGTTTTAATTGTCGATGACTCTAGAATCTTTCGAAGCGCTCTTGAATCGAGTCTTGCAGGTTTAGAGGATATTAAAGTCATCGGCTCTGCTTTTAGTGGTGAAAAGGCACTAGAGTTGATTGCCAAAGAAAGGCCTCGGATAGTGACATTAGATGTAGAATTACCGGGTATGGATGGGTTAGAAACTTTAAAAGAAATTTTGAAAATCAATAAAAGCACTCCAAATGAACCGCCAATTGAGGTTTTAATGCTGAGTGCTTTTACAAAAAAAGGTGCCGATATAACTATGCAAGCATTAGAATTGGGTGCTTTTGATTTTCTTACAAAGCCAGTTGGCAAAACACCCGAAGAAAGCTTGCTTGCTTTAAAAAATATCCTGATTTTGAAAATAAGAAATTTTAATAGCAAGACGGGTCACATAAATGTTGAAACCAGTGTTAGCAAAGAACCAATTGTTAAAACGCCAAAACCAAATCAAATTCCACCAAATGCGTTTTCGTTTGATGCCATTTTGATTGGCGTTTCAACAGGCGGGCCTAAAGCACTCATGAGTTTTTTACCTCTGCTTTCTGAAAAAGTAGATGTTCCGATTTTTATTGTGCAACATATGCCGCCAAAATTCACCGATTCTTTAGCAAAAGGCTTAGATAACAAATGCGCCCACACCGTTATTGAAGCCAAAGACGATGATATCGTAACTAACAAAACCATATACATTGCACCCGGAGGCTTTCACATGATCCTTAGAAAAGTAGGGGCAAATGTGCGCACAAAAATAATTGATACCGAACCTGAAAATGGCTGCAAGCCCTCGGCAGATGTATTGTTTCGCTCAGCACCTCAAGTGTATGATGGCAAATTAATTACCATTATTCTCACAGGCATGGGCAATGATGGGTCTAAAACATTAGCAACATTAAAACGCTCAGGTTCTCATATCATTGCACAAGATGAAGCCACGAGTGTTGTTTGGGGTATGCCTGGTTCGGCCGTTGCAACAGGTATGGTTGACATCGTGTTACCACTACTGGAAATACCAGAGGCTGTCAGAAAACTAGGAAAATTATAATTTTTAAATTGGAGCAAAAATGGAACTTAGTAAAAATGAATTTTTCATGGTTCGCAAGCATATCCATGACATCTCAGGCATTCACATACATGAAAACAAGGAATACTTGGTGAAACAAAGGTTTGAGCCCATTATTAAGCAATATAACTTGAAAGGCTATTATGAGCTATGCGAAATGATGAAAAAACCACCCGCAGGGTTTCTTGAAAAAGTAATAATTGCTATTACAACAAATGAAACTTCGTTTTTTAGGGATGACGGCCCCTTTGTAACTTTTGAAAAAGTCATTTTACCAAAACTAGTTAGCAAAATCATAGAAAGAAGAAACAAAGCAATTATTCGAAAAGGCCCAAAAGTTAAAATATGGTGTGTCGCTTCGTCTACTGGACAAGAACCATATAGCCTTGCGATGCTAATCAATGAATACTGCGAAAAAAACACAAGTATTTCGCTAGATGAGTTTTCTATTTTAGCAACTGACATCAATACCGAAGTGCTGACACAAGCCATGCAAGGCAAATATAATAGCCTAGAAGTTAAACGCGGGCTTGATGAAACTCGACTAAAAAAATATTTTTCCCAAGAAGTCGATAAATGGCAAATTTCTTCTAAACTTCAATCGATTGTCGAATACAAAAAACTAAATTTGGCGAATTCATTTTTATCATTAGGCGGTTTCGATTTAGTATTGTGTAGAAATGTGCTGATTTATTTTAATGATGAAATGAAAAAAAGAATTCTAAATGAAATTTATCAATTGCTCCCGGTAGATGGTTTAATGATACTCGGCTCAACTGAAAATACCTATGGTCTTTGTGAAAAGTTTCAGTCAAAGTATTTTGATAAAACATTAGTCTTTAATAAAGCCTAAAACGAACATTATGTTACAAGAAAGGTAAGTTTTGTCATAAAATGAAGTTTTTTACTATTAAACTTAAAATTTAAATTACAATAGACTCTATAAAAAAATGAATATGAATCAGACAAAAGTTACTTTGAAAGCCAAATTTAATATGGATAAAACAATTAAACTATTTCTGACATATATTTTTGCTGGTATTTTATTGGCGTTACTTATTTTTTTAGGAGCGTTTTATTTTTATTTATACGGTTCGGCCATTGAACGCGAAAAATCCATGTTGTTAACTGTTGTGAACAGTAATACAAAGCTAATTGAGGCCGTAGCAAAATTTGATGCAATATTCAGCCAGGAAGATGACCCTGACGGGGCTGAGGGCGCTACTTTAAGTCAGATCAAGTATTTTGTTTCGCAATTTTCTACCGCCAACCCAGATTATACGATTCAGTTATACAAAAAAGTTGATAATGATTTAAAACTTATTAGTTATTCGCCAAATCTTCAAAATAATTTTTCTGAAAATTGGTCTACACAAAACAATCAACTTATATCTTCTGTTTTTAACAGTCTTTCTGGCACTATCATTAGCAATGGCGGTTTAGATAATGAATTAATTGTAGCCTATTCTAAAGTGAATGTGTTAGATTATGCCATGTTAATAAGCGTAAATTTAAAAGCAATCAGAGAGCCTTACCTTCATACATTATATATTGGCAGTTTATATTGCATTCTCTTGTCGCTAATTTTTGGTTATATTATTAGAAAAAAAGCACAACCCGTCATAGAAAAACTAAATTCTGAAATAAGGAAAAAAACCTATGCTTTAGAAACTCTTAAAAAAAATGAAGAGCGACTAGATATTGCTTTATCGGTTAACAATGACGGTATTTTTGATTTAGATACAGACACACTAGATGTTTTTTTCGATGATAGATTTTATTCCATTGCTGGGTATACACCAGGTGACTTCCCTAGCAAATTTGAAGAATGGACAAAACGCATTCACCCTGACGATCAATTGCGTATCGAAAGCACATTAAAACAGTTTTTGGCAGGTGCAATTGAAGTATTTGATGTTGAATATCGCTTTAAAAAGAAAGATAACAACTGGATGTGGTTGCGTTCAAGAGTAAAAATTGTCAACAGAAATGTATCGCAACAGGCCAAACGAATTATTGGTACAAATACCGATATTACGGAGCGCAAAATAGCCGAAACAGAACTGCGTAAAAATGAAGAAAATTTAAAAGTTACTTTAAACTCCATCGGTGATGCCGTAATCACAACAGATATTAATGGCAATATTACTCGTATGAACCCAGTAGCAGAAAAATTAACTGGTTGGAGTGTTTCGGAATCCTTCGGCCAAAGGCTTACGACTGTATTTAAGATTATTAACGCTGTAACACGCGAAGTCGTTTCTAATCCTGTTGAAAAAGTCTTAGCAAGTGGGGAAATTGTTGGGTTAGCCAACCATACGATGTTGATTGCAAAAGATGGCCGCGAATTTCATATTGCAGATTCTGGCGCTCCCATCAAAACTGATTCGGGACCAATTATCGGTGTAGTGCTAGTTTTTAGAGATGTTACAAGTGATTATATGTTACAAGTACAATTGAGACACAGCCAAAAGATGGATGCGGTAGGCCAACTAGCAAGTGGTGTTGCCCATGACTTCAATAATATGTTAGGCGGTATTTTAATGTCGGCAGGGTTATTAAACAAACATATCGGTAGCAAACCAGAAGCGCAGCGCCCATTAAAACTAATTTGTGAATCCGCAAAACACGCCGCTGATTTGACTCAAAAACTACTCACATTTTCCAGAAAAGAAAATAAAGAAACCACACAAATTGATTTGCATTCTGTAATTAAAGATACAACTTCTTTGTTAGAAACCACAATTGATAAGCGAATTGAATTGAACCTTAACTTGACCGCTGAAAACCCATTTGTTATAGGAGATCATGCTTTATTACAAAGTTGTATTTTAAATCTTTCGATAAATGCTTCTCATGCTATGCCTAATGGTGGTGAAATAATGCTTGCAACCAAAAACATATACTTAGATGAAGATTTCTGTAGTAAAAATCCATTTCAACTAAAACAAGGAATGTACATTCAATTGGAAGTAAAAGATACAGGAACTGGTATTGCACCAGAAAATTTAACCAAAATTTTCGAACCATTTTTTACAACGAAACCTCAAGGTAAAGGTACTGGTCTTGGTCTTTCTACAGTTTTTGGTACGGTTCAACAACACCAAGGGGCTATCAGCGTTTCAAGTATTGTGAATGTTGGCACAACTTTTCAAATTTATTTACCAACCATTGATGTAAATATACGCTTAAATGATACTCAAGAATATTTCCCTAAAAAAGGCGATGGTTTAATTTTGTTTGTAGATGATGAAAGCGTTTTTAGAGAAACGGTTAAGGAAACATTTGAAGACTTAGGATACAAAGTAATGACTGCAATTAATGGTTTAAATGCAATTGAAATATACGAAAAATCTTATTACAAAATTGATCTAGTCATTTTGGATATGATGATGCCTGGCATGAATGGGCTAGATTGTTTTATTGCCATGAAAAAAATCAACCCAAAAGTGAAAGCCATTTTAGCTACTGGTTATATAAAAGAAAACGATCTTGAAACTTTTAAATCAGAAGGGATAAACGCTTTAATACATAAACCATATCTCAGCAATGAATTGGTTAAAAAAGTTGAAAATGTTTTGCATCCTAGTTAAAGGTAAGCTTTTTAACTTGCAAATTAATGATGAAAATGGCTACTGCCTTTTTCATTTGTATCAAACAAAGGTTTAAAAATTATTTTTAAGGTGAATGGAATGGAAAAACCTACAGTTGATGTAAACCTGATAAACCCTTTTGTAAAATCAGTCTTAAATGTATTTAAAACTATGGTACAAACAGAGTTAAAACGCACCTCTCTTAGCATCAAAACTAGCGGCAAAGCTTACGGTGAAATTTTTGCTATTATTGGTTTAGCAGGGTCTGGTTCTGGAAATGTTGTATTGTGTTTTCCTGCCATATTTGCTGGCACATTAGTTGCCCAAATGCTAGGCTGTGATGGTTCTACATTAAGCAAATCGGATATCAAAGATGGAATTGGTGAAATTGCCAATATGGTTGCTGGTTCGGCTAAATCCGAGTTTAGCGGCACGCAGTATAGTTTTAATATCAGTTTGCCTACCGTGATTGAGGCCGAATCAAATTCGCTTGAGATTGATCAAAAAAAAGATACCCCTTGCATTGTTGTTGGTTTTGAATCAAACTCTGGGCAAAAATTTTTATTGGAAGTTTCTTTAAAATCAAATATTGCCAAATAAAAACTATAAACCACAAATGTAATAAAAATAACGGAAACCTTTTTCTAAAATAAACAGGAGCAAAGCCATGAAAGTTATGATTGTTGATGATTCAAGCACTATGCGTCGTATTTTAAAAAACTGCCTCACTAAATTAAACTTTGAAACCATTGTAGAAGCCGGTGACGGCTTGGAGGCTCAATTGGTTTTAGAACAAAACAAAGATGTGGCTTTGGCTCTAGTCGATTGGAATATGCCCAATATGACGGGCTACGAACTTCTTCAAGTGATAAAAGCAAACGACGAATATAAAAACATAAAAGTAATTATGGTAACTACAGAATCAGAAAAAACAAATGTGGTAATGGCAATCAAGGCTGGTGCTTCTAATTATGTAATTAAGCCATTTACACCTGAAATCATCGCTGAAAAAATTTCAGCCACTTTAAATAAGTAGTGATTTAAAACTGATATAAAGTAAGCTTTTTTAGCGATGTGAAGTAGGTGTGGATTTCAAATCCACCCTCTACATCGCTTATAATCATCACAATTTTTGGTTTAAAAACCTAAGTGAATCGTCACAATTTTATCTTTAATATTTACTTTTTGTATAAGCATTTTTGCAGACCCTTGTTTTATATCATCCTTAAGCGTGTAAATTGGGTATTGAGAATATACATCCTCAAGCATTTCAGAAATTGACATTGATAACTTGTCTAGTTTAATTGAAAAAATATCGTCTAGCTGTAGACTTTCCACGGAAAAACCAGTTAAAAATATTTTACCCGTCACAGGTTCATATCTAAACCGACCATTAACAATCGCTGTACCAGAATAGCGTTTACCTTTTATTTCAAGATAAGGAGATAAAGTAATGCCCATTCTTACTTGTTCTGTATTATTTATCAATTCAACTAAGGGGTCCTTGTATTCTATTTTAAGAACTAAAAAATGCGTTTTATCAATTGGAAACTTGGGGTAAACAATTGATTGTATTTCAGCTTCGGAAATTCTTATAGAAACCCCATTTTTAAGTTTGAAAAACAAGGCAATCGATGCAACCAAAAATATTAAGCTTAATGAAATGGCAATCTTTTTTTTCATAATTCTACCGATAGTTTTTTTATTAAGACCGAACTAACTATTGGCGATTCTACTTATATTTTACTATTTGCCACTTATAACCTATAAAGGAAACGATTTTTTTAACTTATTCTTGTGGTTTTTTTTATTGGTTTTATACAATTCCTGTTTTTTAATATACCAAATAACCAAGAAATCTATTATGAAAAAAAATACAGGTTCTTACGACGCCTTAGGGGTTTCAGCAACTAAAGACGATGTTCATGCTGTCATTGACAAAATGGATGCGGGGCTGTATCCAGGGGCCTTTTGCAAAATATTACCAGATACCATAACCGGCGACCCTCAGTATTGTCTTGTCATGCACGCAGATGGGGCTGGCACCAAATCAACACTGGCTTATTTAGCTTGGAAAGAATCGGGGAAAACAGATTGGTTTCAAGGTATTGCCACTGATTCTCTTATTATGAATCTGGATGACTTATTATGTATCGGCGCAACAACTGGGTTTATTCTATCGAATACGATTGGGCGCAATGCTCATCGAATTCCTGGGGTAATCATAAAAGAAATTGTGCAAGGCTATCTAGATAATATAAATACCTTAAAAAATTATGGCATACAAATCGAAATGGCTGGTGGCGAAACGGCGGATGTTGGCGATTTAGTGCAAACCATAATTGTCGACTCTACTTTGACAGTGCGTATGAAACGCGCGGATGTAATTGATTGTAGCAATATAAAACCTGGTGATGTGATTGTTGGTTTTTCTTCAACCGGCAAAGCAACTTATGAAAAAAAAGAAAACTCAGGTATTGGTTCCAATGGCTTAACTTCTGCACGCCATGAAGTTCTTTCGCAATATTATGCTAGCAAATACCCCGAAACCTATTCGGCTACAATACCAAAAGAGAATATCTTTCGAGGTAAATATAAACTGGAAGATCGCTTAAACGAAAACTTAACTATTGGCGAAGCTCTATTAAGCCCAACGCGCACTTATGCGCCCATTCTACAAAAAATATTTGAAACCGTTAATCGCCAGGAAATTCATGGCATCGTTCATTGTACAGGTGGGGGTCAACAAAAATGTCGTGCTTTTGGCAAAGGCATTCAATTCATCAAAGATAATCTTTTACCAACACCTGACCTTTTTCGGTTAATTGCAGATCTCAAATACATGGAAGCAAAAGAAATGTACAAGGTGTTTAATATGGGGCATTTATTAGAGATTTTTTGTGATAACAAAACCGCAGGCAAACTGATTGAAATTTCAAAATCATTTGGGGTGAATGCACAAATTGTTGGGTACTGCGAAAAATCATCTGATGATAAAAACAAGGTAGTTATAAAAAATAATGGAAATACTTTTGAATTTTAATGACTTTATAATAGGAGCTAAAAATGGGAATTGTTCAAGAATTTAAAAAATTCGCCATAAAAGGCAATGTGCTTGATATGGCCGTTGGTATCGTAGTCGGTGTTGCTTTTGGTAAAATTGTATCCTCTTTTGTTGGCGATGTAATCACCCCACCTCTTGGTGTTCTATTAGGCGGAGTCGATTTTTCAAATCTGATGGTAACGATTAAAGACGCCGTACCTGCTATTGCTGACAAAGCGGCAATACCAGCTGTTACGATTAGTTACGGCAAATTTATTCAAACCATTTTTGATTTCACTATCATTTCATTTGCCGTCTTTTTATTAGTTAAAACCGTGAACTTTATAAAAGCTAAAGAAGAAGTAGCACCTGTTGCTCCACCACCTCCCCCTTCTGCTCAGGAAGTATTATTAACCGAAATTAGAGATCTTCTTAAAAACAAAAATTAAGACGAATGAAGCAGAGACGGGTTTGAAACCCGTCTCTACTGCGCCAATTGTAAAAAAATTAAAAATACACTGAGTAGGTACTTTGTGAAGCTTTAAAGGTGACTTCTCTACCAGACAACGGCGGGCGTGATACTTCGCTAATTTGGTTTCGCAAAAAACTGCGTAACCAGACCCGCGAAGTGTAAATTAATTTTTCCACTAGACAAATTTGAAAGTAACATCGATCTTTTCATTTTGCATATTATTTACTAAGCAGGGCTTTTGTAAACTATCAAGCACAATATGTAGCAAAAGATGCAAACATCCTTATAAAAAAATTGTAAATACTCAGCAAATAAATTTCTTTATGCAAAAACGCCTATTTTTATCATTTAATTACAAAGAGAAAAACACGCTTGTATGATGAAAAAAATTTTAAAATATTAAACTTAATTAACGAGCATATTACAAATAGCAGCATATAATCACCGTTTCTATTTTCAATATGGACCCCTAACACGAAAGGAGTGATACATGGTTAAAAGAGTTCCTAATTACCAACTTGTGAAACTTCGTATCCCAGCTGGTTTTGCGTTCCCTATGTCTAAACACATCTTTGATAAGCATATCATGGAAAAAAGTGTTTATAGCATCAAGTCAATCAACTTGAAATACGCTGACAAATTCACACCAGAAAACGCTATGATGTTTGCTCGTTGGATTCGCCCTACTGAACAAGACGGTGAATTAGTTGGTGGTTTTTTTACAATTACATTTGTCGCTTGCACTAAAGCTGACTTGAGTAATATTAGAAAAACACTTATGAAAGTTCATGTGCCAATGATGTTAGACTGGATGAAAGACCCTTCTCATGATGAAGAATGGGAATCTGAAAAACATTCATTTATTGTCTCTCGCATCAATGGAGAGTTTGTCGTCGATCAAAATTAAGAAACCTTTCGAAAGCTATTTTTTAACAGCTTTCGAAAGGCTTTCTGCCTTCTTCTCCGAAAAAAGCCCAAAGACAAATTGCTTTCGTATTTTTAATGGTTTTCAAGATTCAATTCCTAGCACTTTAAAAGGGCTATCAATTGATCTTTATGACCAAACGCTACTCATTCAAACAAATCAATCGACAGAACTTCCGCCAGATTTAATTTCGCTTATTTTAAAAAACATACCTGAACATATTTCAGTTATTTTAAAAAATCGCTTTTCTGAAAAAGGCTTATTTCTGAGCAAAACTAGTGTTTTAAGGGGTTTCTTGGCCAATGACCCTTTTTGGGTTGTTGAAAACAATCGACGCTATTTAGTACAAATTCACGATAAACTCGATACAGGCTTGTACCTAGATACAGCACTTGTTCGCGATTGGTTATTCCAAAATGCAAAGTCAAAAAAAATCTTGAACCTTTATTCTTACACCTGCTCCTATGGGGTTGCCGCTATGTTAGGAGGGGCGCTAGATACTGTTCATGTAGATTCCTCCCGCTCTGCCCTGCAAGTTGGCAAGTCAAATTATGAAGCGAATCAAATACCAATCAATAATCGCTCCTTTAACCATTTGCTTGTGAATGATTTTTTAAGGTTTGCACGCAAAAGAAAAGATTCCTACGATACAATTATCATTGACCCTTCTCCTCCAACGAATTCCATTCGCACGCCAGAAGAAATAATTAATTTTTATGGCAACCCTATCCAAAAATGCTTGGGGCTTCTCAAACCCAGTGGGCAAATATTGGTTTCCTGCCATAACTTTAATGAATTTACTCCCAATCAACTATGCGAAGCCCTAATTCAAAAAGCCGGCAACATGATTTGTGAACAGGTCCTTTATTACCCCATCGAATATGCAATTCAAACACCTAAAATGTTTGTTTTCAAGAAATTAGATTAAACTCAAAGAGTGTGTTCGGCTAATGATGTGTCTTGGTAACACTATTCGGCGAACCACAATTCATAACATGCGTAGAGACGGGTTTCAAACCCGTCTCTACCACTCTCTCATCAGCAACCCCAAAAACTAGAGTTCTTACAAAAAACACTCTTTTATAAAAGCTTCACAAAACCACATCATAGGACGAATGCACCCAACCCAAAACGGACAAAATGGGAACAATATCGGAAAATTCGCGTTTTTTGGCACTTATTTCAATTTATTTTCTACAACATATAGTGCTGCCCCACTTTGTAGCTACAAAATAAGGGAAAAAATCTAATTTTAGGCCCCCTTTACCAATTGGGATCATTATCGGAATAACAAATTCGTGCGCCTAGATTTAAATTTTAGTCGCCGACTCATTTCTTTATAAAACGCTTCCTAGTTTGTAATTCTCGTAGATAATAATCATTCTTAAAATAGAATGGCTTACACCGCAGAATTGTTTTAAAGACTTCCATCATTTATGGCTTCAAAAAAAAATCTCGTTCCTAAAACTAAAGACAAAATTAATAACGAGGAATCCGAACCTATCGCTGAACTAGAAGCAATTCCATCAAGCGATCAATTGCCTGCGATTACGAATTATGCTGTTTCAAAAGACTTAAAATATATTGATGTAGCCACCCCAGTGGCATTATTTCCGTTTATTTCTTTTTCAGGCGATAAACGAGAAGTAAGGGTTTGGAAGCGCACTAGCATCAACCCCCTCGATGGCTCTTTTATAGAACAAAAACTTGAGTTTATTGCAGATGCCGGCACAAAAAGAACCGCACAAGGCAAAGCGGCATGGCTAGCTCTCTTAGGTGTTAAATATTTATGGGAAAGACGCGGCCGTCCAGGCGATGGAAAAGTTTCATTTTCAATGCATGAATTATGCCGTCTATTTGATTTACCTTATAACGGCCGACGCGCAAAAGAATTTTATGACGCATTCATTGCCCTAAATCGTATGACAATCGCAAGCACAAATGCCTTAACTTTAATCGAGCCTAATTCTGGCAAACGAAACCCAGTTGAAAAAACGGTCAATAGCACCTTTATTAGCTTGTTCGGTAGAATCAGCACTGGCGTAAAAGGCAATTTAGTTGAAAGATTTTATGTTCAAATTAACCCTATTTATGTTCATTGCTTAAATACGCAAGATAGCTCTAGAGTTAACTTAAAAATGATTGCTAACCTAAAATCCTCTAGAAGTATTTCGCTTTATGTACTTTTGTGCTCAATTTATCAATCCCATAAACAAGAAATCATTGATTATAACCTTGAAGAACTTGTCGAAGATTTACCTCTCAACCCAGCGCGAAACGCATTTTCAAAAGTGAAAGAAGATCTTGAGCCATTATTAAAAGAACTTACCCGAAATGACCTTCTTAAGAGTTATACATTTTTGTGCCCTTCGCCAAATACCGACATCTCAAAAAGACCAAAAATTAATGAGGTAATCGTGAGGTTTGATCTCGGCCAAAGAATCTGTATTGCCCCTGCTCAAATCCCACACTTAATTGCATCAAGTTCTTTACTTTTAAATTCAACTCATGGCGAAGAAGCCACCATCACGCGCTTATGTAAAATTGGTTATAGCGTAAATGAAGCAAATTTGATATACAAAATGTATACGCGAGATCAACTCGAATACGCTCTAAAATCCTACGATTCCACTTCCAAAAAAAAGCCAATTAGCGCACCCGTCAAATACTTCAAAGCGATACTAGATAAAGCAACGCCAGAACAATATACCAAAGATGGCAACGAAAATCGCAAGAAGATTTTAGATCAAAATAAGTCCAAAAACTTAAATGAACTCTACAGCGAATACTACGAAAAATCGAAAAAAAATGTCGCTGAATCAGAAGGTCTTTATTGGGAACAAAGCGTCAAAGATGAAATTGATAAGCTTTCCTTTAACCAAGACTTTAAAGAAAAAAGCGAAAGAGACAAAAGGCTGTTTGTGGAATACGATCTTCTTACCTCCGTACCTTTTAATATTATGACCCTTGATGCCTTTAAAGATCAATACCTAAAAGGCACAATTCCTGAGCCCTATGAGGCAAATAAAAAACGCTAAACAATGCCTATCATTTCATCTAACCAGCGATTTTTTCAATAAAAAAATTGTTTTATATAAAAAGCTAGTCTCTAAAAGTTGAGCTCATTTTTTCTCAAACTCATTGCCATAATTTTGGCATAACTATCTTTTTTAAAGCCCCCATTAGCACTTGAAATGATTTCTGAATTCTTGGAAAAGCTCTCAAATCAAAACTCACTTTTTGTATTTTTCCTGGTCTATGAGAACTTCCGCCCCATTGTTTCAGATTTTCATTTTTCCGAAAATGCTCCCATCCTGACCGTTTCTGAAAAATTTCAGAAATTTTTATAAATTCATTATTATCAATGAATTATGGCTTTTTCGGAAATATTTAAGAAGGCATTTCGGTAACATTTTCTAGATAATTTGAAAAATATACCCTCAACTCGGGAACATTTCCGGCAGCTTCTGAAACAGCAAAATTTTCGGTAAAATTATAGAAATGATTTCTAAATAATTAAAGTCGAATCGAATTAGGCAAACCAAAGAACCAAAACCATAGGCGGAATCAAGCCAAATTTTATCAGGACTTGCTCAAAATTTATGAAAAAAACAAACCTCATTGGCAGTTAGGCATAAGAAATATTGTAAGACTTTCCCCTTACTCGCCTTTAATATTTATCCAAGTTAATATGTTAGGTTGCCATGTGGAAAAAAACCATAAAAAATTCTCTCGCCAATTAAAAATACTTTAAACTTTGATTGAGCTGCCAATGCTGTTAGACAAAACTAATATGTGTGAAAAATAATCGTCCTTTTGGTTCTACCAAAATAGCACCAATAATAATTGGTTTGTTTTTGGGCATAAGCCTTCGTTTGGTTCATGAACAATTATTAGGCCTGGCTAAGCATCCTTTAAAAATACTTTAATCAATGTCTATAGTAGGCAAGATTTAAAGCTAGCCTGCGTATTTGATTTGATTGGTTCTAATAAAGTATTATTGTTTTCGCTGACGGCAGTTCATCGCAAACCACTTTTAGAATTCCAGAAAAAACGACAATCTTATAAGTAGGAACATTTGCTTATATAAACAAATGAATAACCTATAATGCTTCGAATTTTCAAGGCCTGGGTAACTAGAAAAGCATTTTAGAATTCCTAAGCGTGAAAGCTTTTAGGGTGAAAACCAATGATTAAAATCTTCTTAGGTAAATCGAAATTTTGGGATCGAAACCGGAATAGTTGCCGAGAACAAAACCGGAATCTATACCAGAAAAAGATTTAAATTCTTTAAATTGATTCAGAACAAATACTTATAGCCAATTCAGAAGAATTTTTATTAGGGAAATCAGCACTTTTTCGCTTTCGGAAATCTTTCTGAAAGTGCATAAAGTATTGTAATAAATAGACTTAGAGATAACTACCACAGGGAACAAAACTGGAAAAACAGGCGTGGGAACTACATCGGAAATAAAAAAGAGGCAAAATTGCCCCCCTAACCTACTACAAAATAAGGGGTTAGAATTATTTTATTAAACGAAACCCTTTTAATCGGTGGATTTTGTGGTACAAAAAAAGTCATAAGTCCTTGATTTTGCTATAGGAACTAAATCGGAAGAAAAAGAAGAGCAATGGGAACTTAATCGGAAATCAATTTTAACCACATCAATATCTTGCGATTTAAACTTTTTAGCTCAGCAAATATGGTGTGATTTATAGAATGTAAAATATAAAATATACTCATAGCAAACAAAATACCCCTAAAATCGCAAGCTATAGATGATTATTGCAATAAAAACCACCATATAGAGTAAGGAACAAAACCGGAAATTATAAATCTGCTTTTACAAGAGAAAAAACCACAACAGGTCGTGGTGCTAATTTACAGCGATAATTGCTAGGAACAAAATCGGAAGTTGATTCTCGTTATTCGACTAATTAATTCAAAGTGATAAATTTAAACTGGATCATATTCGGAAGTTTAAAAAAAGAAAAATCGGAAGAAATTTCCTAAACCCTTGTTATTAGCGAAAAAATAAATCTCTCTTGTATTGTTAAGTTGTTGTATTTGTTATTGTTTTTTTTTATTCATTAAAAAGAGAAAAAATTAAACCTCATTCAAATGCCTTATTTATTAGAGAAACTGCCATTTTGAGCCATTATAAGCTATAACTGCTATTATTTCTATATAAAAAAGCTTCGCAATTTTCTTGTTCTCCAACTTTGTAAATTGCCTAAATTATTTTTTAATGTCTTTATCAGCACAAGCTAGTACCACAACCAGTAAACCCCATCTGTTTTTGGTCTTCTCTAGGGCACCCACAAGGCGGTTTGACGCTTCGAATGCCCATACTAGAAATTCTCATTTCAGACCATTATTTAATCAGGTAACTCCAATGATGTCGTAGGGGCAGCCCCTTGTGGGTGCCCATACGCATCGACTTAAGGGTTTCCGGCAACTACTTTTTTCGTTCTTTTGCGTAACCAGACCGTCCCCGGTCTGGTAGAGTTGACACGGAGAAAAAAGAGTTGATTTATAGTCGCTCCTTTTTTGAAAAGTAATCATTTTGGCCAATTCCTTACTATCTTTTGCCTACTCTACTAGGCAAGGTGGTGCGACACTTCGCTGGCCTGGTTACGCACTAAAAAGCTTAAGTTGATGCGTATGGGGCATCCCCCCAGATGGTCTATGTAATAAGACGGGATTTACTGGTTACGGTACTAGGTATCGGAATCAAATTCTTAAATCCAAAGACCACCACAATTTAAAACCTCTCAAATCAAATTGTTTAACCAAATACAGGGAGAATTATAATTATTCGTGTATCTAAGTCCGAAGTATATCCAATAAGCTTTAAAAATTTTACCCCCCCCTTTTTTTCAACATATTGTTTCATGTGAAACAGCCAATATCTGTGTAACCATTTAAATAACAAAGGCTTACGATAAAATGCCGATTTTTGAAGTATGAACAATATGTTTTTGAAAAAATTAAAACTAGGTAGAGACAAGGCACTGCCTTGTCTCTATTAGCAAATTAAGCTAATTCGATTACGGGTCAACTTATTATCAGGCTAATAGGTTTCTAATTGCACCATTTAGTTTCTACTCAATTCTGTGAAAATCAGCAAAGTAACCAAGATAAGCAATATAGCGCCTTTGTATTTCTATTTGATGGGCATTTTTCTTGGGAAAGAAACAAAAAGAATCACTTCCGAAGAGCTTTCCTCGACTTCCGAAGTCTTTCGAAACATTTCCGAATGTATAAGAAAATATTTCCGAAAAGTCCGTAATCATCTGATATTAATGGACTTACATAATTAAATTTGGAATAGAATTCAATTGCTTTTCGTTTTGGATCCTCTAGAATACCCTTTTTTATTTACACCTCATTTCTATCGGATTAAAACTCATGCCAGAACGCTGGGTAAGTAAGCTTGAAGCCACTTCGTTATTTAAAGTAACCGAAAGAACCCTAGATAATTGGGTTAAGTCTGAAAAAATCAAAAAAGAACGCCGAAAAGGACAAATTGTTTACGAAATTAGTCAGGTTTTAGAGGAAAAAGCCGCTGCAGAAGCTCAATTTGAGACATTTTCTAACAATTTAGACCAAAATCCTAGTCCGACCCCTCCGCCTTCTGAACCACCAGAAGAAACAATTAATGTTGAAGAACAGGTTTTAAATGCAAGACTAGAGGAAAAAAATTTACAAATAGCAACACTTCTTGAAACTCTTGAGAAAAGACAAAAGGATTTGAACACTTTGGTGATGGAAAGAGGAACACTTTCGGAAAAATCGAATATGCTTCTACTGGAAGCGAATACACTTCGGAAAGAGGCAGAAAACTTTCAGAAGGAAAGAGAAGGCTTTCAGAAAGAAAGAGAAGTGATTCAGAAAGAGTTTCTAAGGGTTTCAGAAAGGTCTTTTTCTAGAGTTTCCGTGTATTTTGGTTATTTCAGTTTAATTTTGGCTGTTTCTGTTGTCATAGGCATTTCTGTTTGGAACCATAACAACGAGATTAAAAGAATACAGCATGAAACAAATATGGCTGAAGAGAGGGCAAAAAAGGAAGAAAAGCGAGCATTAACGAGTGAAGAAATGGCCGCCAAGCTTCAGAAAGACAAAGATTTGCTTGCGGAAAAATTTTCTGAAACAAAACAGAAAGAAGCTTTAGCAATTCAGAAGGCTTCGGAAGCTTCCGAAAGAGTTTCCGAAATCAGAAAAGAAAAGGAAAACCTTCTGAAAGAGGTCGAAAACCTTCAGAAAATTTACAAAGAGCAACAAAATGAGGTGCAAGATCTTAAATTAAACCTCAAAATAAAGGAAGCGGTTGAGCAAAACAATAATAAAAGCTTAAACATCAAAAAAGAGCCCGAAAAGCCAACTAAAGAGAAGGCATTAGAAAGGCCAGTTGAAAAACCAATAGAAAAACCTGAAAAAGCCCCCGAAAAGCTAGTAGAATCACCCCACGAAGCTACTACAGAAAACAGTTCCAATTTACCCCAAAAGGGGAGCCAAGATTGACGATAGAATCATAATATAAATAATTTATGTGATTCAAAATTCCCACAAAAAAGCGATGTTCATATGGTATCGTTTCCCATTACTTTAGGCTAATGGAAATAATACTTTACCCAATATTATATTAATCCTGTAGGGGCATTCGAAGCGTCGAACCGCCCTTGTGGGTGCCCTGGAGGTGACTAAATACAGAAAGGAAATTTTGAAGCCAAAAGGCATTCAATTGCAGAATTTAACATGGGTTAAAAAAGGGGGGGGGAACCATAAAATATAATAAAACAAAACCTCAAATGAAGAAGTGGTAAAACGATCATTTACCAAACAATAATTATAAATTGCATAGATAGGTAAAAATTCTGAAAGTCCACAAAACATTCAAAAAACCCCTCTCGCCCACACCTATAGACTATTAGCAAATTCACCCAATATCTCCAATTTTCATTTTTAAACATATAATGTATACAAATCAAAAGCGATATTTATCATTTCTGAAAAATAATAACTAGTTATTCAGCAGTAATTAGGTGTTCTGTTCTTCTAGGAAAAACGAAATGACCGACAGCTACCCATTCACCTTCGAGCTCGACATAGACCGACACGCATTGTGTCGCTATCTACGGGTAAAATGGTTCATCTCTTGGGTTGCCGGCCTCGCATTTTTAGGTGGCTTGATCGGACTTGGCACGGTGACCAAACGTATCGACAACCACAACTTTCAGGACTTTCAGGAAATTCTGACTCTTCTCGCTACTGGCATTGGCTTCGGGCTCATTTGCTCATCAATACTTGCGACAGTTCTCTACTTTCTGCTCAGTCACAGGCTTGCGTCCCTCACGGCCACCAGCCTGCGTGTAATTGTTGAGGGTGCCTTCCTTCGGATTATCCAGGATGGTCATGTTCGGCAAGATCGAAAGATCCACTTCCGTTCCATAGTTGACTACACAATTCTTGAAGGTGCATTAATGCGCCGGTTTGGCATAATGGCGCTTCACATGACCACGATGGGTGGCGGTAACCAGACCGGTCTGCAGATCGTCGGTATTCGTGGATGTCCAGAAGCCAGAGACAAATTGTCAGAGATTGACGCCCTCCGGGAGAACGGATAGGCATAACAAAATCGCTGCAGTAGACGGCTACGCCGCTACTGAGCTCTGTGTTAAACTTCTCAAAATACCAAGTCAAATATTTTCAAAAATTAAAGTATAGGAATTTCAAAGCGGTCGTAGGATAGTTCTTGTTTGACTAAAATTTGCCAGTTTTAATTTTTTAAACTATTTCGATTAAACATTTTATTTTTTTTACATTTTTAAGTTGGACTAAATTAA
>Ga0209573_1000695_pt1 | contig 64392 bp, 44 predicted proteins | sample TNRBio252014_DNA_FD_185870 | JGI IMG/M metagenome (GOLD analysis project Ga0209573, IMG submission 185870) | Wastewater treatment Type I Accumulibacter community from EBPR Bioreactor in Madison, WI, USA - TNR Reactor_6/25/2014_ DNA (SPAdes)... | ecosystem: Engineered > Bioreactor > EBPR >...
AAATAGAAGTAATGGCCCGCACTATCAACTACAGCCTGAACATAAGTCTTGAAGAGAAGGGTGAACTTGTAAAAAACTTTATTGAAAACGACATCTTCGTAGTGGAGCCCGATATCTTCACAATCTTTGACATTCAAGTACAATCGGGTGACCCGGCCAAAGCCCTAGAGCGGCCCTTTACCGTTATGCTTTCAGAAGAATATGCAACCAAATACTTTGGCACACAGGATGTAATCGGCAAACGTTTACGCGTAAACAATCAACTTGATATTGAAGTAACAGGAACATACAAAAGCTTTCCGGCTCAATCACATTGGCACCCCACCATGCTGGTATCATTCATCACATTTGAAAACGATGCCATCTATGGCCGCAAGGCATTGGAAACCAACTGGGGCAATAATGCATTTGGTACTTATTTATTATTGGAAGAAGGAGCCGATCCGAAAAAAGTAGAAGCCGGGTTTCCGGATTTTATGGAACGCCACTTCGCCACCTATGCACGGGCCAACTGGGGTGCCGCTCCCGACTTCAAAGCTTCAAAGGCAACCACCTTGTTTCTGCAAAAACTTACCGACATTCATCTTTACTCCCACCTTGATGATGAACTGGAAGTAAACGGCAACATCAACAACGTACGCATGATGGCTGTGATCGGTGTGTTTATCATTCTTATCGCTTGTTTCAATTTTATTAACCTCTCCACAGCCCGTGCAACCAAACGTTCGAAAGAAGTGGGATTGCGCAAAGTGGTGGGCGCTTTCAAAGGGCAGTTGGTTAGTCAATACCTGAGCGAATCGGTGCTCATCTCCTTTTTTGCATTGGTATTAGCCGCAGGTTTTGCAGTGGTTTCGGTATCGTGGCTCAATTCATTTACAGGTAAATCGCTTTCGCTTGATCCGATTGCCAACTGGCCATTGTACCTGGGATTGATTGGCTTTGCTGTTGTGGTTGGAATACTCGCGGGATTGTATCCGGCTCTTGTTATCTCTGGCTTTAAGCCAGCTTTGGTATTAAAAGGGCAACAAGGTTCTGCCAAAGGCAAAGGATTGGTTCGTAAAACTCTGGTAGTAGCGCAGTTTTCAATTTCTATTATTCTGTTAATCGCCACGGCTATTACGTTTCAGCAACTCGATTTTTTAAACAGTCGCACCTTAGGGTACGATAAAGATCAGGTGGTGGTGTTTGGTTATTATTCTGATGAACTGGACAAAAGTTACGAGGCATTTTATAATGAACTCCTCAAAACATCTGTGGTTGAAAATGCCACGCGTTCATCGCGCATTCCTACCGGGCGCTTGCTGGATAGCAATGGCGCACCACTGATTACAAAAGGTGATAGCCTGATCAATGCTACCGTTACTACCAAGTTTGTAGCTATCGATGAAGAGTTCTTCCGCACATATGGTATGGAGATGGCTGCCGGGCGAGATCTTTCGAAAGACTTTGTCAATGACGACTCCCTCTCCTTCATCGTTAATGAAACCGCGGCCAAAGCCTATGGGTGGACCAATGTGGGCGATGGTATTGATAAAGATTTCAGCTATGCCGATATCAAAGGCAAACTGGTAGGCATTGTAAAAGACTTTCATTTTGAATCGCTCCATCAATCCATTGTTCCCATTGTATTCTATTCGCGGCCTGGCATCTTCAGCGACTTGTCCATTCGTATTTCGGCCGGCAAAACGCAGGAGGGGCTCGCACACATCGAAAAAGTTTGGAGAGAGTTTCTGCCCGATCGTCCGTTCAATTATGCATTTGTTAGCGAAGACTACCAACGGCTTTACCTGGAAGAGCAAAAGCAGAATCAACTCTTCACCATATTTTCGGGATTAGCAATATTCATTGCCTGCCTCGGCTTGTTTGGGTTAGCTACCTTCAACACGCTGCAGCGGGTAAAAGAAATCGGCATCCGCAAAGTACTAGGCGCTTCGGTGCCCAGCATTTTGGGTTTGCTCTCCAAAGAAATTGTGATCTTGATTGTTCTGGCCAACCTGATTGCGTGGCCGCTGGCCTGGTACTTTATGCAGCAATGGCTAAATAGCTTTGCCTATCATGTGGATATGAACCTTATCGTTTACCTGTTGGCCGCCATTGCTGCTATAATACTTGCGCTACTTACGGTTAGCAGTCAAACTATTAAGGCGGCCATGACCAATCCTTCGGCAACGTTGAAGTACGAGTAACAAAGATTTCTATTGATCAGGAGCCAGAGGTGTTACTTCGCCACATCCTTCATCTTGTTCATGGCTAGCTTACGAACGGTATAACCCACTACTAGCCCAAACAAGGCAAAGCCCAGCACGATGTACAAGAGGTTTTCTTCAAACGCTTTGGCTTGCAGATTGAGCAGGCGGCCTACCCAATAGCCCGCGGTGCTAACAAGTGTGGCCCACATTAAACCCGTTACTACACTATAAAATAAGTACGAGAGAGGTCGGATGCCACTGAGGCCCACCACCAGAGGAATAATTACCCGGAAGCCATACAAAAACCGGTAGCTGAATAAAATCTGGAGTTTGTGCGTATTAAAAAACCGGGTTACCGGCTCAACCCGCGCAGCTAGTTTTGGTCGCTTTGCTAAAAAATACTGACCATTAAGCCGCCCGATCAGGTAGTAGATCCAGTCGCTGATGAATGAACCGAGGAAGGCAGCCACCACGGTAAGCGGAAACTGAAAGATGCCATGATAAATTAAAGACGAGGCCACCAGTATGGCCGTCTCTCCTTCCAGAAAGGTGCCAACCACCAGCGCCAGGTATCCATATTGATCCAAAAAACTTTCCATCCGTTCGTGAGCTAAAAAAACTTTGCATAAAAATGAACCAACTATTGAAATATTCGTTTTCTATTCCATTAATTTTGTAAAAACATTTTTTGAATGCCTTTTATCTAACGATTTAAACGCAACAACCAAAATTGAAAACAGCCACTACACCTTTTGAGCCCGCTGACCTCAAGTTCAGCCTCGCCCTTCCGGCAATTACGCTCGTGTGTACCGATTGCTTGCCCCGCCCGGGGTTCAAAAGCTTTCGAAGGCAGATCAGAATCTGATACCAGCCCTTTACTAACAATTGTATGGCGATCCCGCAAGGCGGATTTCGCCTGATGGTGCTATTAAAGCATTTTCTATCTATTCAATTTTAACGAAGAACAACCTTGGACAATAACATAATCGTCAGAGCGGCTACAGCCGATGACGCACATTACGCAGAAACCATCACCACCGAGATGGCCGAATCGGCTAAAGCACGGGGCACTGGCATTGCACAGCGCACACCCGAATATGTAAAAATGAAAATGGAAGAGGGCAAAGCGGTAATTGCCCTTACCAAAGACGGAACCTGGGTAGGCTTTTGCTACATCGAGGCGTGGCAACACGAAAAGTATGTAGCCAACTCAGGGCTTATTGTTTCTCCACCCTTTCGCAAAACTGGTGTGGCCACCGAAATCAAACGCAAAGTGTTTGAGCTTTCGCGGAAGAAGTACCCTGACGCTAAGATTTTTGGGTTAACTACCGGGCTGGCCGTAATGAAAATCAATTCCGACCTGGGTTACGAACCTGTTACTTACTCAGAGTTAACCACCGATGAGGAATTCTGGAAAGGATGCCGCAGTTGTGTGAACTACGAAATTCTGATGGCCAAGGGCCGTAAGAACTGCATGTGTACGGCTATGTTGTTCGATCCGGTTGAAGACGCGAAGAAGAAGGCCGAACTGGTTAAAACGGTAGTTACACCAGAAGGTACACTGGAGGAACACAAAAGGCGCGAGTTCAAGGGCAACTTTAAGTTGTTCGAACGCTGGGTGCGCTTTAAACAGTTTGTGCTGTTGAAAAGCTGGAAGAAACAAAAAGAGGAAGGTAAAAAATCGTCTTTTCTCAGTTTCTTATTTTTCTGGTAGTCCGGAACAGTAAATCAAGTTTAAATTTGACTTGGAAATCAGGGTTAGCCTGAACGGTTAACCTGTTAGCATCATATATTAATTGAAAATGAAAAAGAAGGTTGTTTTAGCATTTAGTGGCGGACTGGATACTTCCTACTGCGCCATCTATCTCGCCAAAGATTTAGGCTACGAGGTACATACCCTTACGGTGAATACGGGTGGCTTTAATGAAGACGAAGTTAAAGACATTGAAAAGCGGGCGTTGAGCCTGGGCGTGGCCTCGCACAAAACCATTGACGAAACCCGCAACTATTACGATAAAGTAATCCGGTACCTGGTGTTTGGTAACGTATTAAAAAATGGAACCTACCCATTAAGCGTAAGTGCCGAACGCATGAGCCAGGCATTGGCCGCGGCTACATATGCCAAAGAAATTAAAGCCGATGCAGTTGCTCATGGCAGCACAGGCGCGGGTAACGATCAGGTTCGGTTTGACATGATCATCCAGATTCTTCACCCCGGTGCCGAAATCATTACACCTATCCGCGATAAAAAATTAAGTCGCGAAGAAGAGGTTGCTTACCTGAAAACCAAAGGCATTCACTTCAGTGCCGAAAAAGCAAAGTACTCTATTAATAAAGGTATCTGGGGAACATCCGTTGGCGGAAAGGAAACGCTCAACTCACTTGGGCAACTTCCTGAAGAGGCGTGGCCTACCCAGGTTACCAAACAAGGCAGCGAAGAAGTGAAACTGGGTTTTGAAAAAGGCGAACTGCGCACTGTTAACGGAAAAAGTTTCACTCACCCGGTTGATGCCATTCATACATTGCAAACTATTGCCGGCCCGTATGGTATTGGCCGCGATATTCATGTGGGCGATACCATTATTGGTATTAAAGGACGCGTAGGGTTTGAGGCTGCCGCACCCGTACTCATTATTAAAGCACATCATGCATTAGAAAAACACGTACTTACCAAGTGGCAGTTAAGCTGGAAAGATCAACTAGCCCAATTCTACGGCAACTGGTTGCACGAAGGTCAGTACTTAGATCCGGTTATGCGCGATATGGAAGCATTCTTAACCAGTTCGCAACAAAACGTTAGCGGTGAAGTTTCAATTACACTTTATCCGCATAGGTTTCAGATTAATGGTATTGAGTCGAAATACGATCTGATGTCGTCCAAATTTGGAAAGTATGGCGAAATGAATTTGGGTTGGACAGGAGATGACGTAAAAGGCTTTACCAAAATATTCGGTAATCAAGTGGCGATTTATCATCAAGTAAAGGAACAAGCTGAAAGCATAAGGCCATAAAGCTTTAAAGCAGTAGGTACAATTTATTAAACTTATCACAATCAAGAGCTTTCGGCTTTTATGCTTTAAGCTTTTTGCTTTGAAAAACATGAAAAAAATAACAGCAGGCATCATAGGCGGAGCAGGTTATACTGGAGGGGAAACATTGCGATTGCTATTAAATCACCCTAAGGTAGAAGTTTCGTTTATACAAAGTCGCAGCCAGGCAGGCAAACCGGTAACCACAACACATCACGATTTAATTGGTGAAACCGATTTGATTTATTCAGCCGATTTCAAACAACCCGTTGATGTACTCTTTCTTTGTCTTAGTCATGGCGAGAGCAAAAAATTATTTAGCGAACAAAGTTTTCCCTCAACAACGTGTATCATCGATTTGGGTAATGATTTTCGCTTAGGCGATAAAGCAGATAATCGCGAGTTTGTTTACGGGCTTCCCGAACTTCAGCGCGATAAAATCAAACAAGCAAAAAATGTTGCCAACCCCGGTTGCTTTGCTACTACTATTCAGTTGGGTTTGTTGCCATTGGCTAAAGCTGGGTTGCTTACAGAGGTTCACACCACAGGCATTACCGGTTCTACGGGAGCCGGGCAAAAAATACAAGACACTACTCATTTTACATGGCGAGCCAATAATATTTCGGCATACAAAACGCTAACACACCAGCATCTGGGCGAGATAAATCAAACCTTAAAAAAATTACAACCCGGTTTTGGTGGTGAATTAAACTTCGTACCGTGGCGGGGCGATTTTACACGAGGCATCTTTGTAACTTCAGTTGTTTCTTGTGCGCTTTCGCTAGATGAGTTGAATACGTTGTATGAAGATTTTTATGCGACTCATCCGTTCACGCACCTCAGTAAAGAAGCAATCAATCTGAAACAAGTGGTGAATACCAACAAGTGCTTAATCCATTTGGAAAAAACAGGCAACAAACTCGCCATCCACTCTATAACAGATAACTTATTAAAAGGAGCCAGCGGCCAGGCCGTGCAGAATATGAATTTGATGTTTGGGTTTGAGGAAAGCGAGGGACTGAAGCTGAAGGGGACTGTATTTTGAGCGGAAAGCTAAAAGCTATAAAGCGGAAAGCTAAAAGCTAAAAGCTATAAAGCGGAAAGCTAAAAGCTAAAAGCTATAAAGCTGAAGCAAAGTATTACGTATTATGTGATGAAAGATTACAAAAAGTTGAATGTATGGCACAAAGCGCATGAGAATGTTTTGGACGTTTATCGATTAACCAAAAACTTCCCAAAAGAAGAGCAGTTCGGTCTAACCAGTCAGCTTCGCAGAGCGATTGTTTCAGTTGCAAATAATATCGTAGAAGGATGCGGCAAACACACGGAAAAAGATTTTGCCAATTTTCTACAGATTGCGTTAGGTTCATGTCAGGAATCTGAATACCTGATAATGCTATCCTTTCAATTGGAGTACTTAAAAAAAACAGATTATGAAAGAATCAGTCAACAAGTTGGTGAAACTAAGGCGATGCTTATATCGCTAATCAAGAGAATAAGAAACTAAAATACAACACAGTAAGCTTTACGCTTTTAGCTTCAGAGCTTCATGTTTACTAAATCAAGAGAATGAAACTATTTGACGTTTACCCTCTCTTCCCCATCGAACCTGTAAAGGCTACCGGCTCGTGGTTGTGGGACAGTGAAGAAAAAAAATACTTGGATCTTTATGGCGGGCATGCCGTTATCTCTATCGGGCATAACCATCCGCACTTTGTAGAAGCACTGAAAAATCAATTGGATAAAATCAGTTTTTACTCCAACAGCGTAAAAAACTCTTTACAAGAAAAACTGGCCGATAAACTGGGGTCGCTTTCGGGTTACGCAAATCACCAATTGTTTCTGTGCAACTCTGGCGCTGAAGCAAACGAGAACGCGCTCAAGCTGGCTTCCTTTGTAACAGGAAGAAAAAAAATCATCGCGTTTAAAAATGCATTTCACGGCCGTACATCTGGTGCAGTAGCCGCTACCGATAATCCAAAAATTGTAGCTCCTTTCAATGCCGGGCATGAAATTGTTTTTCTCCCGCTTAATGATGTAACTGCTTTTGACCAGGCCATTGACAATACAATTGCAGCAGTAATTATTGAAGGCATTCAGGGTGTGGGTGGCATTCAGGTGCCTGACGATTCATTCCTCAAACACATTGCTCAGAAAACAAAGCAAGCCGGAGCATTGTTAATTCTCGATGAAGTACAATCCGGCTATGGCCGCACAGGAAAATTCTTTGCCCATCAACATGCCGGTATTCAAGCTGACCTTATTACTATAGCCAAAGGTATGGGAAATGGTTTTCCAATAGGCGGTGTGCTCATTCATCCCGATATTAAACCCTGGAGTGGCATGCTCGGCACTACGTTTGGTGGCAACTACCTGGCCTGCGCAGCCGGGTTAGCCGTGCTGGAGGTTATCGAAAAAGAAAACCTGATGGCCAACGCCAAAACGCTGGGCGATTACTGGATGAAAGAATTAAGATCGCATTCATCTATTCTGGAAGTACGAGGCAAGGGATTGATGATTGGATTTGATTTACCCGAATCGCTAGCCGGCTTGCGTAAGGATTTACTCTTCAAACATTTTATTTTTACGGGCGAAGCTAAACCCAACACTGTGCGCCTGCTGCCTTCGCTTGCTTTAACTAAATCAGAAGCCGATATTCTGCTTGAGGCACTTACTATCGAATTAAAGCCCGTTGCTGCCTTATGAAAAATTTCCTCTCCGTAAATGAAGTCAGCAATTTATCAACTCTGGTTGCAAACGCATTAGCCTACAAAGCCAATCCATTTAAAGACAATGCTTTGGGCGATCGCAAGCGTTTGGGTATGCTATTCCTGAACCCCAGCATGCGCACCCGCATCAGTACACAAATTGCAGCAAAGAATCTGGGCATGGATGCCATTGTTTTTAACGTAGGGCACGATGGCTGGACGCTTGAATTTGAAGATGAGGCCATCATGAGTGGCAGCACGGTAGAGCATGTAAAAGAAGCTGCTCCCGTACTCGGAAAGTATTTTGATATTCTGGGTGTGCGCACGTTTCCATCGCTCAAAAATAAAGAAGATGATTACAGCGAACTTTATATTAATCAGTTTATAAAGTATGCCGGTGTTCCCATTTTAAGTTTAGAAAGTGCCACGCTGCATCCGCTTCAAAGTCTCACTGATCTGATTACTATTCAGGAAACGTGGAATTCCTCCCCTCTCCCACAGAGAGGGGCCGGGGGTGCGGTCAAACCCAAAATTGTACTTACCTGGGCTCCGCATGTAAAAGCTTTACCACAATGTGTAGCCAATAGCTTTTCACAATGGATAAACGCCTGGGGCCAGGCTGATTTTGTGATCACCCATCCGGAAGACTATGAACTGGATAGCAAGTTCACAAAAGGAGCAACCATTACGCATAATCAAGATGAAGCATTGAAAGATGCCGATTTCGTTTACATTAAAAACTGGAGTACCTACAAAGACTACGGGAAAATTTATTGTAACGATCCGGACTGGATGCTGACTAACAAAAAACTTGCTCGCACTAACAACGCTAAAATTATGCACTGTTTACCCGTTCGCAGAAATGTGGAACTTAGTGATGAGATTTTGGACGGACCAAACAGCCTTGTTACCCAACAAGCCGGCAACCGGGTGTGGGCTGCGCAGGCTGTGTTAGCGGAGTTACTAAAAGCAAGTGGGCAGTAAGCAGTATGCAGTCGGCACTGCCTACTGGTAACTGCCAACTGCCTACTTTTGACAAATGATATGAATAAACTTTATATAATTAAGATTGGGGGCAATGTGTTGGACGATGAGAAGGCATTAAAAAATTTTCTCAATGACTTTGCTACCATTCAGGCGCCAAAAATTTTGATTCATGGCGGAGGAAAAATTGCAACCAAGTTGGGCGATCAACTCGGCATTCAATCCAACTATGTAAAGGGGAGACGCATTACCGATGCCCCCACGTTAGATTTGGTAACCATGGTTTATGGGGGTCTTGTGAATAAACAAGTTGTTGCTTCGCTTCAAAATCTTCATTGCAATGCCATGGGCGTTACCGGTGCCGATGGAAATTTAATTAAAGCAAAAAAACGCCCGGTGGGTGATGTTGACTATGGATTTGTAGGAGATATTACTCCGGATAGTGTGAACAGCACACTCTTGTATTTTCTACTGAAGCAAAACGTAATTCCTGTATTTGCCCCGCTTACACACGAAAACGGAGTAATGCTCAACACCAATGCCGACACCATTGCCTCGGTGTTAGCTATCTCGCTCAGCAAACATTTTGATGTGCGATTACTATTTTGTTTTGAGAAAGAAGGCGTGCTGCTGGATGTAACCAAACCTGACTCGGTAATCCGGAACCTGAACTATAATTTATACAAAGAGCTTCTAGCTAAAGGTTCTTTTCACGATGGCATTCTTCCAAAACTTGAAAATGCATTCAGTGCCATTCAATCAGGGGTAAAAGAAGTTTTAATTGGTGAACATACACATCTGTTGGCCAATACCGGGTACGATACAAAAGGAACCCTCATTACCCAGGCATGAGAGAACACCTGACTTTTATTGCAATCGATCTGCTGCAGCAACTCATTGTTGCTCCTTCTTTCAGCAAGGAAGAAGACAAAACAGCTGGTCTGCTTATGGGGTTCTTCGAGCATCATGGCATGAAGGCTTTTCGTAAAGGGAATAATGTGTGGGCCATCAATGAACACTTTGATGCAACCAAACCTACGCTGTTGCTTAATTCACATCACGATACCGTTAAACCCAATCCGGGCTATACCCGCGATCCGTTTGCACCTCATATTGTAAACGACAAACTTTATGGATTAGGAAGCAATGATGCCGGTGGTCCGTTAGTATCGCTGATTATGACATTCTTCTATTTCAGTCATCAACCTAACCTGAAATATAATTTAGTGATGGCTGCCACGGCCGAAGAAGAAATTTCCGGCACAGGTGGCATTGAATTGATCTGGAACGATTTACCCAAAATTGATTGTGCCATTGTAGGCGAACCCACGTTAACTGAAATAGCGGTAGCCGAAAAAGGATTACTGGTTTTGGATTGTGTTGCGAAAGGCAAAGCAGGGCATGCCGCCCGTGAGGAAGGCGTTAATGCAATCTACACAGCGCTGAAAGATATTGAGTGGTTTCGCACCTATTCATTTCCAAAAGAATCAGAAACATTGGGCAAAGTAAAAATGTCGGTTACGGTAATTCATGCCGGGCAAGCACACAACCAGGTTCCTGCCGAGTGTAAATTTACGGTTGATGTACGCGCCACGGATGCCTACACGCTGGAGCAAATTCTGGAAACCGTTAAGCAAAATGTTTCGTGCGAAGTTACACCCCGCTCGCTAAGGCTTCGTCCATCCGGTATCGCCAACGATCATCCATTGGTAGTAGCCGGCAAATCAATAGGGAAAAAATTATACGGCTCTCCCACTACATCCGACCAGGCGTTGATTCCCGTACCTTCCATCAAGATGGGGCCGGGCGACTCGGCCCGTTCTCATAGTGCCGATGAGTTTATTTATGTGCACGAGATTGAGGACGGCATTGATTCGTATATTCAATTACTGAGTAAGGTAATCGAGTGAAGAAATTATTACCTTTGGTATATGGCGACAATTCTAAAAAAAGGCTCGAGCAAGAAAACCTTAAAAACGCTTATAAAAAAAGCGTCATCAAAAAGGCTTGTTAAGAAAGAGCTGGATGCTCATAAGTATTGTGGAACTGTTACGTTCAAGGAAGATGCATTAGTCCTTCAAAAGAAATGGAGAGATGAATGGAAATAAGCTTCTTCTTGATACTAACATTATAATTTATCTCCTTGCCGGTGACCGTACGCTGGCCGATATTCTTCACAAGAAAACAATTTTCATTTCCTTTATAACACAATTAGAGTTACTCCGATATAATGAGCTCTCAGCTAAACAAAAATTAATGGTAATCGATTTCCTGAACCAAAGCACCATAATCGATATTAATCAGGAAATCAAAAACAATGTAGTTAAGCTTAGTAAGCTGTATAAATTAAAACTTCCGGATTGCATCATCCTGTCAACAGGCATTCATCTGGACTTACCTCTGCTTTCGTCCGACAAAGACCTGATTAAGGTAAAAGAAGTAAGTGTTCTTTACTATGAAAAGTGATACTAAACATAGGATATTAATTCCCAATTAAATGAAACTGTGGAGCAAAGACAAAGAATCACTTAAATCCGTAACCGATTTTACTACCGGTCAGGATAATGTACTGGATTTATACCTGGCCCCGTTCGATGTGTTGGGATCGCTGGCCCACATTACCATGCTGGAAACTATCGGGCTGCTTACCAGAGCCGAGCTTGATGTACTGCTCAAAGAATTAAAATCGATCTACAAAGAAATACAAGCCGGTAAGTTCGAGATTGAGGCAGGAGTAGAAGACATTCATTCGCAGGTAGAGTTGTTGCTTACCCGAAAACTGGGCGATATAGGAAAAAAAATCCACAGCGGCCGCTCGCGCAACGACCAGGTATTGGTTGACATTAAACTTTATCTGCGCCACGAAACGGAACAAATCGCGCAAAGCATTCAACAGGTTTTTGATCTGTTGATCGCGCAAAGCGAAAAACACAAAGGCAAACTGTTACCCGGCTATACCCATTTACAGGTGGCTATGCCATCTTCGTTTGGATTATGGTTTGGCGCTTACGCGGAAAGCCTGGTTGATGATTTGATTACCCTGCAATCGGCCTATCAGATTACAAATAAAAACCCGCTGGGTTCTGCTGCCGGTTATGGATCTTCTTTTCCACTCAACCGAACGCTCACTACACAATTATTAGGATTCGATGATCTGAATTATAATGTTGTCTATGCTCAAATGGGTCGAGGTAAAACGGAACGGATAATGGCACAGGCTATGAGTAATGTGGCAGCCACCCTTGGCAAGCTGGCCATGGACTGCACACTTTTTATCAATCAGAATTTTGCCTTCATCTCCTTCCCGGATGAACTTACCACCGGCTCAAGCATTATGCCGCATAAGAAAAATCCGGATGTGTTTGAGTTGATTCGTGCCAAGTGTAACAGTATTCAGGCATTACCCAACGAGTTAACACTCCTTATTTCTAATCTGCCATCCGGGTATCACAGAGATTTGCAATTACTGAAAGAGAAATTATTCCCGGCTATTCAAACGTTAAAAGATTGTCTGCGGATGATGCACGTTATGCTTTCTAATGTTGAGGTGAAGGATAATATCCTGAAAGATGAAAAATACAAGTACCTGTTTAGTGTGGAGGAGGTAAACAAACTGGTTCTATCCGGTGTTCCCTTCCGCGATGCGTACAAAAAAATAGGATTGGATATTGAACAAGGAAATTTCAACTACACCACCGAAATCAATCACACCCACGAAGGAAGTATTGGCAATCTGATGAACGATAAGATCAAAGCCAATTTTGAAAAAGCACTATCTCATTTTAATTTCCAAAAAACGCAACAGGCACTTGAAAGCCTGATTAAGTAATCTGCATGAATCCCGAAACCGTATTAATAGTTATTGTTGCCATTGTAGTGGTAAGTTATTTGTTCGATCAGCTTCTGGATTACCTGAACCTGAAAGCCCAGCGCGCAGATATTCCAACTGAAATTGAATCGTTCTATAACAAAGAAAAATATCTGAAGTCGCTGGACTACCAGCGGGTACAAACCAGATTTTCATTTCTCACCGCAGGTTTTAGCTTTATATTATCACTAAGTATGTTAGTGTTTGGTGGTTTTGGCTGGATAGACAGTTTGCTTCGGCCATTCATTTCAAATGAAATTTTTCTGGCCCTTGTATTTTTCGGAATTATTATGATCGCATCCGACCTGCTCACCCTCCCCTTTCAATGGTACAGCACTTTTGTGATCGAAGAGAAATTTGGATTCAACAAAACAACTCCTAAAACTTTTATAGCTGACAAACTGAAGGGTTATTTGCTTGGCGCGATTGTGGGTGGCGGATTACTTGCTTTGTTGATTTATCTTGTAAATACCCTTGGCCCGGGTTTCTGGCTTTGGTTCGGATTAATTGCAGCCGCGTTCGTTCTGTTTGTAAACATGTTTTACACCTCGCTTATCCTGCCCTTATTCAACAAACTTACACCGCTGGCCGATGGTGATCTTAAAACCGCTATTGAAGGCTTTTCAAAAAAAGTAAACTTTCCGTTAGATAACATTTTTGTTATGGATGGCTCAAAGCGCTCGGCAAAAGCCAATGCTTTCTTTTCCGGTATTGGTAAAAAGAAAAAAATTGTACTGTACGATACGTTAATAAACAACCACACCACCGATGAACTGGTAGCGGTGCTGGCACATGAAGTCGGTCACTTCAAGAAAAAACATATTATATGGAGTTATCTCATTTCAATTATTCAGGTATTCTTCATACTGTTTGTACTTTCTAAAATGATTTTCAATCCAACCCTTTCCAGCGCGTTGGGTGGTACCCAGCAAGCCATTCACCTTAATCTGGTTGCCTTTGGAATTCTCTTCTCTCCTATTTCCGGTATTACCGGTTTGCTCATGAGTATGCTCAGTCGCAAAAATGAATTTGAGGCTGATGCTTATGCCAGGCAAACCTTTGACGGAGTGGCATTAAGCAATGCACTGAAAAAACTTTCAGTAGATTCGTTAAGTAATTTATACCCCCATCCCTGGTATGTGTTTTTTCATTATTCACACCCGCCTTTGCTTTCTCGCCTTAATGCACTGACTCTATAACAATGAACCAGACGCCATCGGTCAATCGCTTACTCTCGCTTGATTTTCTGCGCGGCTTCATCATGGTATTGCTGGCTCTGGAAAGCGTAAGGCTATACGACAACCTATTCGGCCTTACAGAAGGTTCAGACTTGCAATCACTCATTGTTCAATTCACACACCATCCCTGGCATGGACTTCGTTTCTGGGATTTAATTCAGCCGGGATTCATGTTCATAGCCGGAACTGCGCTTGCTTATTCGTTGCATCGGCAAAACGAAGAGCAGATTTCATGGCCCAGTCAATTTACCAAAACCCTAAAACGTAGCGGTTGGCTTTTCTTTTGGGGTGTGTTGGACTATGCAGTACGTCCCGGAGGACTTTCTTTCGAACTTTGGGATGTACTTACCCAACTTTCTTTCACCACGTTGGTAGCGTTTTTGATTTATCGCTGGTCGGTACCGGCTCAGCTTATTACCAGCGTTGGACTGCTACTCCTTACAGAAATACTATATCGCTTCATTCAAATTCCCGGATTCGATCAACCATTTACTGACCAACATAATTTTGGAAACTTCATGGACCTGGTGTTGATGAATAAAATCAATTCCGGAGGTTGGGTGGCTATTAATTGCCTGCCCACCGCGGCCCACACCATTTGGGGAGTACTGGCCGGCAAGTTGTTGTTGAGTAATACATCCGGTACTAAAAAAATTAAAGCATTGCTGATATGGGGAGTGCTTGCACTGGTTGTTGGTTATCTTTTAGACTTTACTATAACTCCAATCATTAAGCGTATTGCTACCAGTTCATTCGTTCTGGTATCAGGCGGGTATTGCCTTATAGCGCTGATGGCTTGCTACTGGTGGATTGATATAAAAAAACATCAACGGGGTCTGCGGTTCTTTACCATCGTGGGTATGAATTCAATTTTCATTTACCTTTTTTTTGAGATTGTAGGAAACCGGTGGTTCAATGATTATGCGGGGGCCGTTACAAATGGGTTAATGGATATTGTTCATATACCAACAGCTGTTCAGTTAATGGTTACACCCCTTTGTATTTTTGCATTGGAGTGGGGATTGTGCTATTTTCTGTACCGGAAAAAAATATTCTTTAAGTTGTAGTGATCAGTCAGTTTGATTTATGTGCTTTGGTTGTTTAACTTAAACCCAAAAGTGAGAGTAGCCCCGATAGTGTTCAGGTTGTTGTTCGCTACTTCATTTCTACATTAATTTAGTTCGAGCATTCTTTAATGATCTTCACTAACCATCGCTTACGCAGAATTTTTAATATCTCTGTTGTTCTGTTAACCATACTTAGCTACTTCAGTTTACGCATTCCTCCACACGTATTTTGGCCCGCAGCTTTTCTGAGTTATGGTTTTCCGATACTGATATTTCTGAATTTACTTTTGTTGATTCTTGCGCTGGTTCAAAAAAGAATGACCGCTTTTATCTGGTTTATCCTTTTCATTCTGGGTGCTCCGTACCTGCTTCGCACAGTAAGATTTAATACATATAGAAAAACTGACGGAACCACCCGCGTACTTAGTTTCAACGCCAGATTATTCTATAAGCCTAATGTTTACAAACAATTTTCGTCAGAACTCTTTAACTGGGTTAAGTCCGATACCTCCTCAATTAAATGTATTCAGGAGTTTATATCGGTTCGAAGCCCGGAGTTTAATATTGCAAAAACGATGAAGGAATCTGGCTATAATGGATTCGTATTCAAAGCCTATTCCGAGAATCAGGATTTCAATCCAGGATTAGCGATCTTCACCAAATTTGAAATAATTAATTCTGGTATAATATGGCAAGAATCAAAGACTCAAAATGCCGCCATTTTTGCCGATTTGAAAAAAAACAATTCCGTTATCAGGGTGTATAATCTTCATTTATCATCTATGAGTCTTAAAGCCTATCCATCCGACTGGAAAGGGAAGTTGCTGCATGTATATTATCAATTAAAAACAGGTTCAATTAAGCGAAGCATTCAGATAAACACATTACTCAATCACATGAATACCTCACCTTATCCTTACCTGGTTTGTGGCGATTTTAATGAAACCCCTTACAGCTATGTCTATTCTGAAATGAGAAGTAAGCTAACCAATGCATTTGAGAAAAGAGGACAGGGCTTTGGCTTTACACTCAATCAAAAACCTTATTATTTACGCATCGATCATCAATTTTTTAGTAAAGAGTTTAAGGTACAGAAATACACGGTTGACAGGTCTATGCGAATTTCGGATCATTTTCCCACGTATGGGTATTACATCTTACCTGAATAATATGACTATCGAATTATTACTTCGCTACCTCCACTTCATCAGCATTTTTGCCATTGTGGGAGCTTTGGTTTCTGAGCACATGCTTTTGCAAAAACAAATGACCAGGGCTACTATCAGCAAGGTTGCCATGATAGATGCGGTTTACGGTGTGGCGGCCTTGTTATTATTGGGTGCGGGGCTCACCCTCTGGTTAGGTAGCTTTGGCAAACCGGCTATCGTATACAGCAAGAATTGGATATTTCACACCAAGCTTACTCTATTTTTGATTGTTGGTTTGCTGTCTATTTACCCAACCGTTTTCTTTCTTAAAAACAGAAAGGGCAATGGGGATGAGATTGTTCATGTTCCGAAGATTATCTTTGTTTTGGTGCGATTTGAAATTCTTATTTTATTCATCATCCCAATTCTGGCTGGTTTGATGTCACGCGGAGTTGGATTATTGTAGAACAAAATTTATTGAGCCTATGAAGTGCTTCACTCTTTTAATCTGCATCGCAACTACAATAGTAAGTTGTCAGAAAATAACTTATCAGAAAAAACCCGTGTGGTCCGATGAATTCGATTATTCCGGAGCACCCGACAGCACCAAATGGAATTACGACCTGGGTGATGGTTGCCCCAATGTGTGCGGCTGGGGCAACAACGAGGCACAATATTATACTACCGATAGTAAAAATGTTCGCGTTGAAAATGGAAACCTGATTATTGAAGCGCACAAAGATTCGCTTGATGGCAAAGCGTATACCTCAACGCGCATCATCAGCAAACAAAAAGGCGATTGGCTCTACGGCCGGATAGAGATACGGGCAAAACTCCCGAAAGGCAAAGGTACCTGGCCTGCCATTTGGATGCTTTCTACCGATTGGAAATATGGCGGCTGGCCTGCCAGTGGCGAAATAGATATTATGGAACATGTGGGTTACGATCCGGGCGTGGTCCATGGTACTATTCATACCGAAAAATATAATCACATTAAGCAAACACAGAAGGAAGGTAAGATAACGATTGCCGATGCCATGGATCAGTTTCATGTTTACGCCATCGATTGGACTAAAGACAAGATTGATTTCTTTGTGGACGATAATCTATATCACACCGTAATACGCGATCCGCAAGACGATTTTAACGGCTGGCCATTCGATCAAAAATTTCATTTGATCATGAATGTTGCCGTGGGTGGCAATTGGGGTGGTAAAGAAGGTATTGATGATTCCATCTGGCCCCAGCGCATGGAAATTGATTATGTACGGATATACCAATAAGGAATGAAAACAATTCTTCTGATCGGGTTTACTTTTATAACTATCTCTTCTTTCGGGCAAAAAGACGAAACTATCGTTGATAATCTTCATCGCAAAAAATTTACGTGGCTCATCAGCAAAAATTACGATTCACTAAACTGGATTATGCACGAGCAGGTGCAGTACGTTCACTCCAACGGCTGGGTACAAACCAAAAAAGAAGTGACAGAAGACTTGAATACCGGTAAACTAAACTATACACAGATTGAAATTGCAGAGAGTAAAACTATAGTTTATAAAAATACCGGTATTGTCACCGGTAAGGGTCGCTTTCGCGGGCTCATGCCCGATCAATCGGAATTTAACCTGAGTCTGTTTTATACAGAAGTTTATGTAAAGGTTGGAAAAGAGTGGAAGCTGTTAAACCGGCTGGCTACTAAAATCACGCTTTAGCTTCTGCCTAATTCAACCAACTTATTGCGTTCGTTTTGTAACTCGCGCGACAACTTAGTCTGACGTTCCAATGCCTTGCGTTTATACTCCTCAAACTCGTGCGATAATGAATCAGCCACCTGTGCTCTATCTTTCACAGTGCCCTGCAATATTTTTAAACGTGCTGTTACCGCAATAATAATTGCAACCAGAGCCGCAATAATCACAAAGGCAATCAGCAAAAACACACCTTTACCAAAATGCACCCCTAATACCGAAATATGTTCACTATCGAACGTAATGCCTTCCACCGATGCTTTTTGTTGGGCTAACTGTTGGTGCGAATCAGCCAATTCAGTTTGCAGGCCGGTAATCTTTTGGCGTGCTTCTACTAACTGAGTTTCTTTTCTGCTGATGGTATCTAATGTAATTTTCCAGAACCCATCCAGCACAAATTCCTTTATTACTTTATAATCCTCGTACGTCTGCGAATTGGTTTTCATTACCTGGTACCGTTCTTTTAATTCAAGTTTGTCGTCTTCCAATGCTTTTGCAGCCGGCTGTGCAAATGTTAGGTAAGGAAGAGTGAGAATTATAATGCAGAATAATTTTTTCATAGCATAACAAATTAAGATGGGTGAACATAATACAAATGTTCTGGGATATACAATACAGAATAGATTTTCGGGTTCACAAGGCGATTAATAGAAAATAGAATAGTTAAACGGTTACTTACACTTCAATATTATGTGCACAGGCCCTGCGTTTACTATCGTTTAACGGTTGAAGGCCATCATTAACACAAAGGTAAGTCTGAATTTCCGCATCGAAGTGTTCATGGCTGTAACAGTATTTGGATATTATTCTGCTTCATGCTCAAAATAAAATCCAAGTTTTAGATTATGAATAAACTGCGGTGGTAAGGCCTATAATTTAGTATTTCCTTTATCGCAATCAGAATTTCAATGGTTTGCACGATCTTATAATTATTAAAATAATCATCGTTTAATAACATTTCACCCCAATCTTTCAAGTATTTTTGATCTTGACATAAAGTATTGAGTTTATTAAGTTGCTTATTGAATTAATTTGCCCTAATCAAAACACCCTGTGAGCTCCCAAACCTTAAAGCGGATCCTGATTATTGAGGATGATAAGCCTCTTTGTTGGCTATTAGAGCGTATTTTGAAAGATAAGTTTGATGTTACCTTTCTTCAAAATGGCCTTGACGGGCTGGCCTGGCTATCATCAAATCCATTGCCCGATCTTATTATTTCAGATTTACACATGCCTTCCATAGATGGCATTGAACTACTGGAAAACATCCAAACCAGTGGAATTTTGAGGCATATTCCCGTCATTATTCTATCGGGCAGCGAAGACCCTGAAAAACGCAGGAAATGTCTGACTTTAGGGGCCAGCAGCTATTTAATTAAACCTTTCGAACCACAGTTACTTATCGGTGAGATTGAGAATACATTCAAAAGGTTAGAAAAACCGTTGGCTATTAATCGATGAAAACCGATAGTGATATTGCTTTGCCTGCCCAAAAACGGGGCACTTTTAAAGATTCAAATATTCATGTTGCGTTATTTCAGCTTGAAAATCAGCTTCAATCTGATTTTGTGCAGGATAACTGGCACTTCTCCTCTTATACCCTGGAATCCTTGTCGTTTGCTATTCTTGAAAACCCAACAGTAGCAGACGCGGTATTTATTGGCCCCGACACAAATCCGGAGCAAATGATAAAATTATCGGCACTTTTAAGCCGGTACAAAATTCCCTTTATACTTTACACGAATAAGTATGATGAAAGTGCAAAAGAAAAAGCGCTTGCCTTAAAAGTAGACGACTATCTATTGGGTGCTTTTACCGATTTGATGGCAAAACGGATTCACTTCATCAGAAAAACAAAATCAAGAACAGGGTCGGATGCTGTGCAAATAGAGCCCGTGAAAAGCGCTGACCCCATGCAATCCATAAAAATCTGGAGGTTAAAAAGGTTTTCAGATATTCTATTATCATCATTAGCCTTACTCGTGCTGTCCCCTATTCTTTTGTTAATTGCCATTATGATTAAGATAGAATCGCGCGGACCTGTGTTTTACATTTCCAAACGGGCCGGATCGGGCTATAAAATTTTCGATTTTTATAAATTCAGGTCCATGCGTGCAGGTGCCGATAAAGAATTAAAGAATCTCGCTCACTTAAATCAATATGCCGAGGGAAACACTGAAACCGTTTTCTTTAAAATAAAAGATGATCCACGCATAACCGCTTTTGGAATGTTCTTGCGGAATTCCAGCCTTGATGAATTACCACAGCTCGTTAATGTGCTGAAGGGCGATATGTCGTTGGTAGGAAACAGACCTCTTCCCCTGTATGAGGCCGAGCGGCTTACAAAAGACCAGATTGCCTGGCGCTTTCTGGCACCAGCCGGCATAACCGGTTTATGGCAGGTAACCAAAAGAGGTAATAAGGATATGTCGTTAGATGAGCGTATTCATCTGGATATGGAGTATGCCATGAAGAATTCATTCCTGCTTGATATGAAGATCATATTTGCAACTTTTCCAGCTTTGATTCAAAAGGAAAAGGTATAATTGCTGACATTTTAGTTTTACATGTCAGAAGTAAAAATACTACACTGTATAAGGCAGGGACAAATTGGAGGGGGTGAGAGTCATGTACTTGACTTAGTTCAGAATCTGAATCAAAATCGCTTTAAAAGTAGTGTATTATCCTTTACTACTGGCCCCATGATTGACCAGTTAACTAATCTTGGAATTCCTAATTACGTAATACCTACCGAATTTCCTTTCGACTTTAGAACGTGGGGGAAGGTTTCTAAACTTATTAGAAATAATCAATTCAATCTGATCCACATTCATGGAACAAGGGCCCTCTCTAATTGCTTTTTGGCTGCAACACGTAATAACATTCCTATTATTTACACCGTACATGGATGGTCATTCCATAACTATCAAAATATTTTTCGGAGAAAAATATCAATTCTGGCCGAGCGATACCTGTGCAGTTTTGCCAAAGCCATTATTAATGTTTCAGAATATAATCGTCAAATAGGCCTTGCCCATATTCCCGCCTTACACTCAACGGTAATTCAAAATGGTATTGATACCGGGAAATTTGAGCCTGCGCTCAACCATAAAGATATACGGGCTGAACTTAAGATAGGCCCGGATAAAATACTGATCGGTTTTATTTCCCGGATGACCTACCAGAAAGATCCAATAACTTTAATAAAGGCATTCCATCTCCTTCAACAAAAGACTAAAAATAAAGATAGATTCAGGCTTCTTATGGTAGGCGAAGGGGATATGAAAGGCGAAGCCATAAAAATGGCAAAGGAATTAAATTTAACTGCATCCATTCATTTTGAAAATTTCAGGAATGATGTGCCCGATATACTTTCAGCACTAAATATTTATTGCCTTCCCTCGTTGTGGGAGGGGCTCCCCCTGGGTGTGCTCGAAGCAATGGCTTCTGAAAAAATTGTGGTGGCATCTTCGGTAGATGGCACACGTGAAGTAATAAAACACAGTGTTAACGGATATCTGTTTTCACCTGGTAATTCTGAACAACTAAGCCGGTTGCTGGAAGAAGGGTGTCAGAAAAACGAAGCGAATGAAAAAATCAAATTAAATGCTCGTAAAACCATCCACGATAGTTTTACAATTCAAAAAATGGTTTCTAAAACTGAAAAAGTTTACCAGGATGTATTAGATAAAAACACTAACTATTTTCAGAATTAACGATGTCAATACCTGAATTTCTGATTTTTCTATATCTGGCGGCTGGAGTATTCTATTTTACATTTTTAGCCATTGCAGGTCATTTTTATAAACCTCTTCCAAAAGTACCTAATGGAAAACAAAACCGATTTGCTGTTTTTGTTCCCGGTTATAAAGAAGATTCAATCATCGTGAGTGTAATCAATCAACTTCTTACACTTACTTACCCCAGACATTTATTTGATATAATTGTAATAGCCGATTCTTTTCAGGAAAAAACTATTAAAGAACTCTCTTCTTTACCGATAATCCTGCTTCAACCTAAATTTGAGAAGAGCTCTAAAGCCAGGTCTTTGAACTTCGCTTTTCAGACATTACCTGAAACGTACGACATAGTGGTTATCCTGGATGCCGATAATGTTGTTCATCCTGATTTTTTAGATCGGCTTAACCAATACATGCAGAATAACGTGGCCGCAGTTCAAATGCAGCGGGTTGCAAAAAATACCGATACTTCCTTTGCTGTACTTGACGCCTGCAGCGAAGCCATTAGTAATCACATTTTCAGAAAAGGTCAATATGCCATCGGTCTATCGGCCAGCCTGATAGGATCCGGAATGTCTTTCCGATACACTTTATTGAAAGAAATAATTTCTAAAATTGAATCCGTCTATGAAGATCGTGAAATTCAGTTCGCGTTAGCCAAGCAGGAAACAAAGATTCATTACGTGGAAGAAATTCTAGTTTACGATGAAAAAATCGACAACCCACAGGCTTTTCAAAATCAAAGAAGACGTTGGGTGTATGCTCAGGTAATGTCTCTTTTCGACAATTTTATACCAGGCCACATTATGCTTTTTAAGGGAAACCTGTCGTTCTATAACTTCTCTGTACTAAATAACATCTTTCCTCCCCGTGTATTGTTGCTGGGATTACTGCTCATTATTCCGGTCATTGCCACCCTGCTAAACAGTACATTAGCTATGTATTGGTGGATACTCACGGGTACCTATATTTTTTGTCTTCTCATTTCCATTCCTGCTAAACTTTATACCCGAAAACTTTTGGTAGCCACCTTTTCTATACCCCTGGCATTTATCAAAATGATACAAGCTTTCTTTAAAATGAAAGGAGCAAGTAAATTCATCCATACTACACACACCAAAGTTGGAGTTGATAGTGTATTTAAGAATGACAACCACCACTAACCTTCCCCGTGTTTCCATCATTACTGTAAATTTTAACAGTACTGCTGTAACGGTAGATTTTTTAAAATCAGTTTTGCAATATCCCTATGAAAACATGGAGGTTATTGTGGTTGATAATGCATCGAACGAAGACCCCACGGGTATATTACAACAAACCATGCCCGATGTTAAAATAATAAGGAGTAACAAAAATCTGGGCTTTGCCGGAGGAAATAACCTGGGTGTAAATCAGGCCACCGGATCATTCCTTTTGTTTATAAATAATGATACCGAAATTACCGAGGGAGCTATAGCCAAAATGGTTCAGGTGCTTCAAACTCATCCTGACGCTGGAGCAGTAAGTCCAAAATTTCATTATTACTTTCATCCGGGGGTGATTGAATATGCCGGCTACAACCCTATGAATTTTTTTACCGCACGGGCAACCATGCAAGGAAACAAACAGGTGGATACAGGCCAATATCTTACCCTAACAGAAACAAATTATGCACACGGAGGCGGAATGATGGTTCCCCGCGCGGTGATTGATGCCGTGGGTACTATGCCCGATTATTACTTCTTATATTATGAAGAATTAGACTGGTGCGAGATGATGAAACGGAAAGGGTATAAAATCTATTTTGAACCCGGTGCGTTAATCTACCATAAAGAATCAATGACAACCGGTAAGGCCAGCACCCTTAAAACGTATTACCTAAACCGAAACAGAATCCTTTTTATAAGAAGAAATGCAAGCCACCTTCAACGGTTTACATTTATTGCCTATTTTACTTTCATCACACTCCCTAAAAATACCCTGATGTTTGGTATTAGACGAGAATGGAAACATCTTAACGCTTTTTATAAAGCTGTTTTTTGGCATTTTCATAATCCGGCACAGTATGCGAATCGGGATTGAAGCGCAGCGTTTATTCCGCAAGAATAAACATGGAATGGACATTGTGGCCCTTGAGTTAATAAAGGCGCTGCAAAAAACAGATACCTGCAATCAATATTTTGTATTTGTTAAAGCAGATCAGGATTCCTCCTGCATTACACCAACTGAAAACTTTGAGATTATAACAACCCGGAAGTACCCTTACCTGTGGTGGGAACAAGTGGTGTTAAGGAAACTTTCAAAAAAGTACCGGCTCGACTTATTACATTGTACCTGCAATACTGCACCTATTGCATTATCGGTTCCGTTAGTGGTAACCATTCATGATATTATTTACCTGGAGCGGATAAACCTAAGAAAAGGATCTTGGTATCAGATATTTGGAAACCTGTACAGGAGAGGGGTTGTGCCGCTTATTGCCCGTACTACAAAAAAGGTGATTACGGTATCTGAATATGAAAAAGAGGTAATCAAAAAAAAATTTCCCAATCTGGATCTGGTAGCGATATACAATGGACTGCAGGATTCATTTGTTAAGATAACTGATCCGGAAATTTTACAGGACGCAAAAGAACAGTATAGGTTGCCGAACGAATTTATTCTTTTTATTGGCAATACCGACCCTAAGAAAAATCTAATTGGTGTACTCCGGGCATATTCCATTCTGGTAAACAAAGGACAGCCTATACCTAAGTTAGTTGTGCTGGATATTAAAGAATCATTTCTCGAAAAAATGATTTTAAAAATTAATCCTGAATTAAAAAATCATATTGTTATCTCAGGATACGTTCCCAATTATCAACTCCCTGCTATTTATTCGCTGGCTACATTATTTATGTATCCCTCTCTTCGCGAAAGTTTTGGTATACCTTTGTTAGAAGCTATGGCTTGCGGAACACCCATCATTACCTCAAGCACCTCTTCCATGCCCGAAGTTGTTGAAGATGCTGCCCTGCTGGTTAATCCGCTACATCCAGAACAAATCGCAAACGCAATTGAAACCCTGTTAACCGACTCCGCAGCAAGAGCCCGGTTGGTTGCTAATGGATATGAACGCGTAAAAACCTTCAACTGGTTAAATAATGCGAAACAAACATTATCGATCTACATTGAAGTTTTTAACAAGAAGGAATGAATTGGTATAATTTTTATTAACTCTTTTACGATGAAAAACAAGAACCGGGTAATTCTGCTATTCCTCCTGTTATCGTTTTACAGCACGTTTTCGCAGCGCCCTGAAAATCGTAAAGAAATAGTACTATCCGAATCCGAATTCAAAACAATTGGTAAGACTCCGGCTATACTAAAGGAAGCTTCCGGTTTATACATAGACGAAAACGGGACATTCTGGAGTCATAATGATGACCGATATCCAATCCTCTACAACTTCGATTCAGCAGGAATTGTTAAAAAAGTTGTTCACCTTAATCATACCAACATCGGTTGGGAGGGCATTACATCCGATCGGGCTGGTAACATGTATATAGCCGGAATTGGCAATAATAAGAACGACCGGAAAGATCTCGCCATTATTAAAATTAAACCGTTAAATGCAATCACCGAAAAAGTAACACAAGGACAATTAATACATTTCTCATATTCTGATCAAACTGAATATCCACCTCCTTCCAGCAAAAAAAACTTTGATTCAGATGCGCTAATTGCATGGGGTGATACGCTGTTGATTTTTACCAAAAACAGAACCAACCCCAACACCGGATATTCACACATCTATCAACTTTCTCAGCAACCCGGGAATTACATCGCCATGTTGATTGATAGTGTTTTCACCGGCCAGGGAAGTTTAATGGAAAATTGGGTAACAGATGCTGCGCTGAGCCCCGACATGAAAATGCTGGCGCTGCTGGGGCATGATAAAATCTGGATTATAACTGATTTTGAAAACCGCCCCTTTTCACAGGGAAAAATAACCCTTCTTAGGCTTCCACACGTAACCCATAAAGCCGGACTGGCTTTTTCGGGAAATTCATCCATTTATGTAGTGGACGAAAAAGAGTTCGATATTTTGGGTGGGAATATTTATAAGCTCGACTTAAATCCTTTAAATATTAAGTAGCTGATTATCAGTGTTTTTTTATTATTTAAATGATCGTTTTTTTTAATCACACGATAAACTTCATTTAATATGGGGGTAGTAAGCATGTAAGATTGTTTACCTTTTTTCAAATACCTACATTTAAAGGCTGTAATATTCCCTCGTATAGGACCTCCTTAACCTAGTGATCCGTTATGATTAAACCCTTATACCACAGGCATTTGTTTGCCATTATAGCAATTTTGATCTCGGTTTCTGCCATGGGGCAGAACCAAACGGCCAAATTAACACCGCAAAGCGCAATTGGATATTACGAATACCTGCCCCCGGGTTATGAATCCAACACAAATTTATACCCGGTGGTTTTCTTTTTTCATGGAATGGGAGAGAAAGGAAACGGCACCACCGAACTCGCAAAAATTGCAAACCTGGGCCCTCCCCGGCATGTAAGAGATGGTTACAAATTTCCTTTTATTCTTATTTCGCCACAGTTAAAATCTTCGTACGGTGTTTGGCCCTCCTCTTATATTGATGAAGTGGTGGAGCATGCCAGAAGTTACCTCAGAATTGACCCGTCCAGAATGTACTTTACGGGTTTAAGTCTGGGTGGTGGTGGTTGCTGGGAATATGTAGCCACCTACCCGCAAAAGGTAGCTGCGGCAGTTCCTGTATGTGGTGGGTACAACACGCTGGCAAAAGCTTGTATTTACGCAAACAATAACATTCCTATTTGGGCATCGCACGGAGATAAAGATGGAGTTGTGCCTATGGCCAGAACCGTGAATATGATTAATGCCATCAATGCCTGTGTGCCTGCCCCTAACCCTGCACCCATACTCACTATTTACCCCAACGTAGCTCATAATGCCTGGGATTATGCCTATCGCACTAACAATTCTCTTCATACACCCAACGTGTACGAGTGGATGATGGGCTTTACAAAGGGCGGTGTTTCGGTAAGTGCCGGCCTGGATGTGGTCTTAAACTTACCCCCCAACTCCATAAATATTACAGGAGTTGCCTCCACCTCATCAGGAACCATTACCTCCTATGATTGGGTAAAGGTATCCGGCCCTGCTGCAACCATTAATAATGCATCGTCAATTACTGTATCGTTAAGCAATCTTATTGTAGGGGTTTATACCTTTAGATTAACGGTTACCAATAGTTTAGGTCAATCCAACTCAGACCTGGTTAAAGTCACCGTTATTTCGGGTAACCAAAACCCCGTTGCCAATGCCGGACCAGATAAAACAATAACACTCCCTACAAATTTCCTTACCCTTACCGGAGGCGGATCGGACCCTGATGGATCTGTAGCATCTTACTTGTGGACAAAAATAAGCGGCCCCAATGCCAACATTAACGGAACAAACACAGCCACCCTTTCATTAAGTAGTCTATTAGCCGGTACATATGTATTCATGCTTACTGTAACCGACAATTTAGGCTCTACGGCATCCGATAATGTTACCGTTACGGTAAATCCGGTTGCTACCAACCAGGCACCGGTAGCAAACGCAGGCCCCGACAAATCAATAAATTTACCAACCAACTCAACCACCTTGCCTGGAAGTGGTACCGATGCCGATGGTACCGTTACCACGTATCTGTGGGAAAAGGTTAGTGGCCCCAATGCTACACTGGCCAACTTTAATACCAACACGCTTTCCTTATCCGGGCTTACTGCCGGTGTATATGTTTTTCGGTTAACGGTTACCGATAACCTGGGGGCAACCTCAAACGACCTGGTAACCCTTACCGTTATTGACTCCAATCAGGCACCGGTAGCCAATGCCGGCAGCACAGTAACAGTAACACTACCTACCAACTCAACCAACCTGTTAGGATCTGGTACCGATGCGGATGGCTCTGTAGCAACTTACTTGTGGACACAAGTAAGCGGACCCTCTTCTGCCACCCTTACAAATGCCGGTAATCCAACTGTTACCGTTAGCAACCTGCAACAAGGTTCCTATGTTTTCAGGCTTACCGTAACTGATGATGATGGCGCAACCGGAACGGCAACTGTTACGGTAACTGTTGTTAACCCGGCCACTAACCAGGCTCCTTTTGCAAATGCAGGACCGGACAGAACCATTACCCTGCCAGTTAATTCTATTGTATTAACCGGTACTGCAAATGATCTGGATGGAAGTATTGCTAGCTATAACTGGAGTATTCTTTCGGGCCCCGCTGCAACCCTAACCAACCAAACTACCAATGTAGTTACCGTTAGTAATATGATTGCCGGATCTTATCTGATACGGCTTACCGTTACCGATAATCTTGGTGCCACGGCTGTAGATAATGTACTGGTTACCGTAAACCCCGCTGTAGTAAATCAAACCCCAACCGTAAATGCCGGCCCCAATCAGGCCATTACACTTCCGGTTAATACTATTAACCTAACCGCCACTGCAAACGACCCCGATGGTTCGATTTCCACGTATCTTTGGGAAAAAGTAACCGGCCCGGCCGCCACCCTGGCGGGTACAGCTACACAAACACTGGCCGCTACAAACCTATTGGAAGGTGTTTATGTTTTCAGAATAACCGTTACGGATAATATTGGAGCAACAGCCAGCGATGAAGTAACCGTTACCGTAACCAGCATTAACCAACCGCCTGTAGTGGTGGCTTCCAACAATGTTACCATTACCCTTCCAACTTCTTCTACTACGCTCACTGCTGTAGCCTCAGATCCGGATGGGTCTATTAGTACGTATCTCTGGACCAACACCTCCGGGCCTTCTGCTCCAACCCTTAGTGGTATTACCACACAAACACTGGATGCAAGCAACCTGATTGCAGGTACGTATGTTTTTAGAATAACCGTAACCGATAACGAAAGTGCAACCGCATTTGATGATGTAACCGTTGTGGTTCAGTCTGCCACAAACCAGACTCCTGCTGCAAATGCCGGTGCAGATCAAAGCATAACACTGCCTACTAATTCTACAAATTTTGTAGGATCGGGTGTGGATACCGATGGTTCAATTGCTTCTTACCAATGGACGCAAATAAGCGGAGGTGCATTAACCTTAACCAATGCAAACTCTAATACCTTAACCGTAAGCGGAGCCGTAGCCGGTACATACACATTCCGGTTAGCTGTAACAGACAACGGTGGAGCAACTGGTTTTGATGAAGTAACTCTTGTTGTAAATGCAGCTGTGGTTAACCAACCTCCGGTAGCCTCTGCCGGTTCAAATCAAACCATTAGCCTGCCCCAGAATACACTCAACTTAAATGGTTCCGGATCTGACCCCGATGGATCAATTGCCAGCTACCTGTGGTCTAAGGTAAGTGGGCCTGCTGTAACATTAGCAAACCAAACCACACCTGTAGTTACATTAAGTGCCTTAGTAGAGGGTACCTACGTGTTTAGATTAACGGTAACCGATAATCTGGCAGCAACCGGGCAAGCCGATGTAACGGTAATTGTTTTACCTGCTGTTGTAAACCAACCACCTGTATCCAGTGCCGGTGCCGATATCGTAATTACATTACCGGTAAACGCTACAACCATTTTTGGATCAGGAAGCGATCCGGACGGAACGATTGTAACCTATAACTGGATTAAAGTTAGCGGCCCTGCTGCTACCTTAACCAACGCAACCTTAGCAGCTCTGTCTGTTTCCGATTTACTGGAAGGTGTTTATGTTTTCCGGTTAACCGTTACCGATGAAGACCTAGCTACCTCTACCGATGATGTTACCGTAACGGTACAGGCTGCAACAGCTAATCAGGCACCCGTTGCCAATGCAGGTATTAACCGTACTATTACCTTACCTACTAATTCCCTCACCTTAAGCGGATCAGGAAGTGACCCGGACGGATCAATTTCCACCTATGCATGGACAAAACTATCCGGCCCTACGTTTACCTCGGGCGCAACCAATGGCCCCGCTTTATCCTTAAGCAATCTGATTCAGGGTATTTATGTTTTTGAATTAGAAGTAACCGATGATGATGGCGCAACTCATTCCGATCAGGCTACGGTTACCGTTAATCCGGCAGCTGTAAATCAACCTCCTGCTGTAAGTGCCGGAACTGATCGGGTAATATTTTTACCTACCAACAGCGTACAACTTACCGGTACAGCAACAGACCCTGATGGATCAATTGCCAATGTTAGCTGGACAAAAATAAGCGGACCCGTAGGTGCCGTACTGGTTAACGAAACCGGTCTGCTGCTTACTGTCAACAATCTTACTGAAGGTGTTTATGTCTTTCGCCTTACCGCAACCGATGATAAAGGTGCTACCTCTTTTGATGAAGCACAGGTTACAGTAAATGCGGCAACCGTTAATCAACCTCCTTCGGCTAACGCAGGCAGCGATAAAACGATTAAGTTGCCAACCAACAGCACAACCTTGCCAGGCTTAGGGTTAGATGCCGATGGTACCATATCATCGTACCTGTGGGTTAAATTAAGCGGCCCTACTGTAGTACTGGCCAATCAAAACACCAATACCTTATCGCTTAGCAACATGGTGGAGGGTTCCTATACCTTTCAGCTTATAGTAACCGATAATGATGGTGACACCGGTACGGATGAAGTAACGGTATTGGTTTTACCGGCCAGCGTAAATACCCCGCCCACTGCCAATGCCGGGCCCGATGCAAACGTAATGCTGCCTGCTAACTCCGTTATTTTAACAGGATCGGCTACCGATGATGGCACCATTGCCTCCACCGTATGGGTAAAAGTTTCCGGGCCACCTGCATTTTTAACTAACCCGCTTACCACCACCCTTACTGCCTCTAATCTTATTGCCGGTACCTACGTATTTCGGTTAACGGTAACAGATGATGGCGGATTGGTAGATACTGACGAAGCTACTGTTACTGTATTTCCGGTAGTAGTGGCCAACCAACCACCGGTTGTAGATGCCGGAGAAGATCAAACCATTCAGTTACCGGTTAACTCGATTACACTGGTGGCCAATGCCGAAGACCCCGATGGTATTATCAATACATTCCTGTGGACTCAATTACAGGGACCAACAGCAGATCTTAGCGCCAATGGAACCAACGAATTAGCCCTTACCAACTTAGCTATCGGCACGTATTCTTTTGTGATTACCGTTACCGATAATGAAGGGCTTACGGCTTCGTCTGAAGTAGTGTTAATTGTGCGTGAAGAAGATCCGGTGGCGCGGCCGTTAAATACCTTCTCGCCAAACGGAAAAGGCGATCCGGCTACCGAAACCTGGCACATTGCCAATGCCGACTTACTAACCGACTGCGATGTAGTGGTTTATAACCGCCAGGGAATTAAAGTTTACGAGTCCAGAGGCTACAATACCGAGTGGAATGGCTATTACAATGGAAAACTTCTTCCGGCTGGTGTATATTTTTACGTTATTAGCTGTGCCGGAGCAAAAACCCAAAACGGTTCTGTAACATTAATCCGGTAGGTACCATGACGAGATTTTATAAGGTTTTATTTGTACTCGCTTTAAGCACAGGAATTTCGATTACGCTTAAGGCCCAGCAAAATCTCGTCTACAACCACTATTTTCTTAACCCTTATTTATACAACCCCAGCTATATAGCTTCCAACGGCTATTCGGAGTTGTACATGAATTACCGGAAGCAATGGGCACAGTTTAACGGTGCCCCCACCACTGCCACGCTAAACCTGCAGTTACCCATTAATTACAAAATGGGCTTTGGCCTAAACCTGTATAACGATCAGGCCGGTGTACTGCAAACCAACTCGGCTATGGCTTCGTTTGCCTATCAGGTTTACCTGGGCAAAAGTACCACCGAGCTGCACCGCCTTGGCTTCGGGTTATCGGCAGGGGTAACCATTAATAACATTAACTTAAATAAAGTAGACGACCCCTCCGATCCTTCCCTAACCGATAACAATTCATCCAGTGTAGATGGCCAGTTTGGAATTAACTATCAGTACAACAATTTAAAAATCGGGTTTGCACTACCCCGCTTATTTGTATCGCACCTGGTTTCGGAAAATGGTTTTAATACACCCCGGTTAGATCAGCTTAATTATACCATTAGTACCATCAGTTATAACTTCAACCTTTCTCCACGCATTGCCTTTGAACCCTTTTTACTTTACCGCACCAGCGAAGGCGTAGAAGGCCAGTTTGAAGCAACCGGTGTACTAAAACTCGACAACCTGGTATGGGGAGGTGCCACGTACCGCCAAAATTATGGCCCCGCAGGGTTTCTGGGATTTAATATGAAAGACAAATTAAAGGTTGGATATGCCTATGAATTTGCTCCCGAACAAACTACAGGCTTTGGTAACGGTTCTCATGAAATCCAGGTAATACTTAGGATTGGGAAAAAAAAACGTGAACGTCCTGCTGCCGAAGTCAAACAAGAACCCGATCAGCAACTTGCCACCCAGCCTGCGGTACAAGAAAACAAAAATGAAAAACCTGAACCTAAGCCGGAAGAAAAAGTGGAAACCAAACCACTAACCGAACCGGTAACCAAACCTGTAGTAGAACAACCGGTGCAGGAAAAACCAACTGTAACCGAAGAACCCAAAGAAGAACCTAAGGTTGAGCAACCTAAAGAAGCCGAAAAAGAAAAAATTGTAACCCTAACCGGACGCGACCTGCGGCCGGGTCATTATGTAGTAGTGGGCGTTTTCAGATCTAATCAAAATGCGCTTAACCACATGAATAACCTGAAAAAAGAAGGCTACCCCAATGTTACGGTATCGTACTCAGCCACCAAACAATACTATTACGTACACATGGGCAACCTGGCTAATGTAGAAGAAGCTGCTAAACTCCGCGATCAGTATAGAAAAGAAACCAAAACCAGCCTGCGCGATTGTTGGGTATTAAGTATAGATGAATAAACCTGTTTATACTACCCGCTTCTGTCTTTAGCTTTTTATTTTTGCGCCTAAATACAGCCCCTCATGTTATTTGGTACGTACGAGTTCCTGTTCATTTTTTTGCCCGTTACGCTTATTGTCTATTTTCTTCTGGCCGAAAAATATTTCTACTATGCCAAAGCCTGGCTAATTGCTGCCTCGCTTTTCTTCTATGCATACTGGAACCCCATTAACGTACTGATTATTATCTCCGTTAGTGTTGTTAATTTCTTTCTGGCCAAACACCTGATCAAAACCCGAAGCCGCGTGGTATTAACCCTGGGTATTGTTGCAAACCTTACCGTATTAGGATATTATAAGTATGCCGATTTTTTTATTTTCAACCTGAACCTGCTCACCGGCCAAAACATTTCGTTGCTGCATATTGTACTCCCGCTGGGCATCAGCTTTTTTACGTTTCAGAAAATTGCGTTGCTGGTAGACAGCTACCAGGGTAAAGTAGCCAAACTCTCGTTCTCCGATTTCTGCCTCTTTGCTACTTTCTTTCCGCAACTGCTGGCCGGCCCCATTGTGCACCATGCCGAAATGATGCCCCAGTTTGCCAACCCCCAAAACCGCCTTATTAACTGGAACAACTTCAGCAAAGGCTTCTTTGTTTTTAATATGGGCCTGGCCAAAAAATTAGTAATTGCCGACTCGCTCTCGCTTATTGTAGCAAACGGATACCTAAATGCCGGTGCTTTAGATGTAAAAGGCTCGTGGATAACCTCGTTGTTTTACTCCATGCAACTGTACTACGACTTCAGCGGATACTCTGACATGGCCATTGGCCTGGGCCTTTTGTTTAATATTCATTTGCCGCTAAACTTTAACTCGCCTTATAAAGCCATTAACATTCAGGACTTCTGGCGCAGGTGGCACATGACCCTTAGCCGGTTTTTGCGCGATTATGTGTACATACCCTTAGGCGGCAGTAAAGTATCTGAATTTTCTACCGGCAAAAACCTGCTCGTTACTTTTTTAATTGGTGGTTTCTGGCATGGGGCCGGCTGGACGTTTATTGCCTGGGGTGCCCTGCACGGCATTGCTCTTAATATTCACCGCGCCTTTTCTAAAACAAAAATTAACATACCCAACTGGCTGGCTATTATGATAACGTTTCTGTTTGTTAACATTACATGGGTGTTTTTTCGCGCGCACAGTTGGGAAAACGCCATGCAGCTGCTATCTGCCATGGCAGGCATGGGCAACACCACCGGCAATTTTGTGCTGATTAACGATTACTATAACCTGCCCATCTGGATTGCCGCTGTACTACTCTTGTTTGGAAAAAATACCAACCAGATTGCCGATGCCTTTAAACCCAACCTGGCATTTGGCTTCAAACTGGTTTTACTTATTCTGTTAAACCTGCTCTTTTTAAATTCTTCTATCAGCCAGGAATTTTTATACTTTGATTTTTAATGGATGCACACAAAAAATTTCTGATTCAATATGCTTGCTGGAGCCTGCTGGGCGCACTGGTACTGGTGGGTATTAACCTGTGGGTAGATCTTTACGGTTTGTATTGGCGCAAAACCAATATTACCATTTACAGCGATGAGCGCACCAGCAAATACCTGCTGGCCCATAAATACGTGCCCGAAAATTTTGAAGGCTATATTTTAGGCCCCTCGCTATCGGCTAACCTAAACCCGAAAGAAATTAAAGACCTGCGCATCTATAACCTGAGTATGATGGGCGCCAACATTACCGAGCAAAATGCCGTGCTGCAAAAAGCCCTGGAAAAAAACACACCCCGGTTTGTAATCCTTTGCCTGCATCCGTACCTAACGGCCGACCACGGCATGAAAACCGGTATGATAAACCCCAAAGAGTATTACGGTGCCCTGGGTTCGTTTAGTTTGTATAAAGCCTATGCACTGGCAACCGTGCGCCACTTTAATTTATTACCCGGCAAGTACCCCCAAGGCCAGTTTAACAACTACGGCTACAACTTCTATAACAGCATACTTCAAAAAATTCCCGCACAAGAAAAAATTGAAGCCGAACTGAAAGTAGAAAATGCCATACCCACTGCCATTGACTCCGTTGCCTTAACCGAGTTTAACAGCATGATAAAATCGTTAACCGATAAACAGGTTGAAATTATTGCCTACTTCCACCCGCTGCCTTACCCGCTTTATAAAAAATACGAAGCCCCGCTAACCCAATACCGCAACACTATTACCAGCCACCTGCAAGGCAAAGCCACCCTGCTTGATTTTAATACCGAAACATACGCAGACTTTACCCGCAACTATGCCAACTACATAGACCATGGCCATGTAAGCGAACAGGGCCAGCGCTTTTTGCTGCAGGAAATAATAAACCAGGCCGGACTAAAACCGGCCAGATAAAAGGAAAACCTATGTTTCTTTGTGGTTAAAATGCCTCTTTCTCTGGCGGAAGCTCTAAAATGCTAACCACATAGTTTACACACTGGCCACCCTTAGCATTTCTTCTGAAAACCTATGTTTCTATGTGGTTAAAAACCGGGCGCCCCCCGCCTTAAACCTTACATAGCCCAAAAAAGACCGTTTTAGTGTTTTTAGCGCCAATTCTCATTTTATAAGCTTAAAAAACTAAATTTTTAATCTAAAAAAGTACGTGCAAGGCACTCACTTTTTAGACCTTTATGGGATATTAGTAGTAAGCTTTAATCTATTTATGAAACCTATTCGTGTTCTTCTTTTCTCACTGACATTTGCTGTTTTTCAAACAGGTTCCTATGCTCAAACATACGCCCCTGTGGATAGTACCTGGATATATTTTTCCTATCAAATTGGTGGCTTAAGGGTGCCATTTGTAAGCAGTGGGTTTGTGGTGGATGCCCGGCTTAGCCTAAACAGTAATAATACCCGGTATTCTTTGGAGGAGGGTAAAACCTTTAGCTATAGGGGTACTAATACTTACTATCCGTCTGCCGGGTTTACCTCTACCCAATACACCGAGGGCTATCTAAAGCGATTCAATTTTGGGAACGAGAATTACGAAATGAATTACCGCTTATTGTTTCCGAAAAACTATGCCGCCAATCCTGATTTTCCTGATGGTTATCCGCTAATAGTAATGAGCCACGGATTAGGCGAAGTAGGCAATTGCACATTGCCGAGTGGTGGTAGTTGTTATTTTGCCAATCAGATCTGGGACCCGGGTAGAAATAGTGTTGACAACAGAACATTTATTCCAAAAAATTACACTGTTAACATTACCCGCAGTGGTAATACACTAACCTTTACCACATCAGAGCCTCATTTTTACCTTGGCGGCCAAAGCATTACCATATCGGGTTCAACGGTACCCGGTTATAATGGTACCCGAACTATTGCAATTATGCCCCCGCCTACAGCCACAACATTTACAGTATCTTACACAGGAGGTTCAACGGGAGCAGCTACGGCTACCGTACTCAATAATACCCATGCTCAATTTACTTTTGCGTCTTCACCAAATCCTCCAAACATATCTACCTACGCGGGTAACGATGTAATTATTGTGCAGAGTAATTGGACCGGCTACAATGGAGTAAGGCGCCTGGTTAAATTAGACAACAACAAGTTTAAGTTATCGAATACCTATACCTCTGATGCTGGTGTTACCGCCAACATACTACCTTACAATGCTGCCTTTACCTCGGGCACACTTGAACGCTACGTAGCCAAGGTGTATACCATTACGGGTGCAGTAAGCGGAGGCGGAAACACCACCACCTTTACAACCAGTGAGGCTCACCAGTTTGTTGTTGGGGGGCCACTAACTTCCAACCAGGTATTAATTTCCAATTCAACAGTACCCGGTTATGATGGAACATACACCGTAACAGCCACGCCCTCATCAACCACATTTACTGTAAATAAATCCTTTGCCGGCACGGCTACCGCACTGGCTGCCAGGCCTATTACCGTGCAGCGATTGTTGAACAACGACCACAACATGGTGCATGGCGGGGCCGTACACATGAATGCCGTAAACCTGGTGCCTACCGGCATGAATCCGGACGATCCCAATCTTCCCCCCCGTTCATTTCCTGGGTTTGTACTTTTTCCTCAAAACTTAAACACATGGTCAAGCGCACGCAGAGAAGACAGCAAGGTGATTATGATTATCCGCTTGTTAATGAAAAAGTACAACATAGACCCGAACAGGATTTATGTGCATGGTTTATCTGATGGCGGTTCTAACGCATACCGCATGGCCCGCTCAGCACCCTGGTTATTTGCCGCAACCTTACCCATGTCGGCCGTGGATAATGCCAATATTACGCAAGGAACTATTTACCCCTACGTGCGTACAGTCCCTATCTGGACATTTCAGGGAGGCAAGGATGGCAACCCCACAATAGGTGAAACAGTTGATTATCTTAACCAGTTCAAAAATTATGGTATGAGTACAAGGTACACCCTGTACCCCAACCTGGGGCATGGCACGTGGAATGCCGCTTATGCTGAACCTGATTTTTTTACCTGGATGCTGTCTAAGAATAAGTCCGACATTTTTGTGCGATATGGTAAAACCGAAATATGCGGAACAACCGGTGATGGTGTTATTCTTGAACTGGCGCAGGGTTTCCACGCCTATCAATGGGAATTGGATGGTGAAATTATAGCCGGTGCTACTACCTATTTAGATACGGCTAAAGTGCCGGGCACGTACCGCGCCCGCTTTAGCCGGGTGCCCAACCCAACTGAAAATGACTGGAACCGCTGGTCTAAACCTGTAACCATAACCGAAAGTACACCTGCCAAACCTGTTATTACCCCTTCTGGTACGCAGGTATTTCCCACCATTAACGGAAATCCATACGAAAATAGCGTGAAGCTTAGTGCCTCTGAAGCAGACCGGTATTACTGGTATTACAATGGGAGCAGCACCCCAATAACACATGCAGGCGTACCAACGTCTTATCAGGATACAGTTTCAACTATTACCCGCGCGGGCGGAAACAATCCGGGGCCTTATGTTCTGAAGACTGCCGATTATGGAAACTGCCCAAGTCCATTGTCCGACCCGGTGTATTATGTATGGAATGCGCCCGCTAATAGCCTTACTGCTCCTAACAATTTTGCCGGGTTGGCTTCCTCAACTACATCTATCTTTTTGAGTTGGACGGATAATTCAAACAATGAAAAAGGATTTGAAGTATGGAGGCGCAAAGCCGGTGACCAATATTTCAAATTTATTACGCGCACTCCGGAAGATGCTGTATCTTATCTGGATACAGCATTGGTATCAAATACTACTTATCAGTATAAACTTAGAGCAGTAAGCAATTCGAGCCGCTCGGCACATGCACCATCCGACAATGTAAACAACAACCTGGTAGTAAGTACGCTTCAGGATACTACACCACCCACAGTTCCTCAAAACTTACAAATTACGGCAAGCAATACAGAGTCAATTACCCTGGTATGGGATGCTTCCACTGATAATACAGCTATTAAACAATACATTGTGTATTATGGCGGACAGTCGGTTAATACCAATTCTACACAAACCTCCTTTACCATTACCGGGCTTACCATAAACTCCGTTTACCCGATTACCGTAAAAGCCGAAGACACAGAAAATAATATTTCAGAGCCCAGCAGTCAGGTATTGGGCAATACTTACGTTCAGGGATTATTCTACGGCCACTCTACCGGTGCCTGGACCTCGTTGAATCCAGCCACATCGGGTGCTAATGGCGACAACCCTCCCATGCAATGGCATACTTTTGAATTTTATGGGCAGATTCCCAATTTTGATGTAAGACCTCATACAGCCGGTGGGGTAGCAACGCAAAGCGATTTTTATAATTTTAAGTTTGATGGCTATCTGGATATTCCTACCAATGTAGCACCCCAAACTCAAACCTACCAGTTTAGAACTACCTCAGACGATGGGACGATGTTATACCTGGATAATTTCAACCCTAATGATGTAACGCAGTATCGCTACCTGACTAACGATGGAGTGCATGGGGATGCAACGGTTGCAGGCAATGATATAACTTTGGCACCCGGGCCACACAGAATTGTTGTTCTTTATTTTGAAAGTACGGGTAACCAATCTTTAACTGTACAGTACCGGATTAAAACCAGTTCTGGTTATACCGGCTGGACAACCATACCCAACCCCATGCTGCGCAGTGGTGTTTATACACCCCCCACAGCACCTAATGCACCTATTAACCTGGCTGCCAATGCTACGGGTATGACCAGTATTGATCTTAGCTGGAATTACGGAACCGGCAGCAATAGCCCCGATGAGCTTGAGGTGTACCGCTCAACTGAATTAAATGGCACCTATGCCATGGTGGCCCGCGTTGCCACACTAACTTATACTGATAGTTTCCTGCTACCGGAAACCACGTATTATTATAAATTAAAAACGGTGAACACCAGCGGAACTTCCGGCTTTAGTACAGTTGCCTGGGCTGAAACCTTCACCGATGGTGTGGCTCCTTCTGTACCCACCTTCCTTACCCTGGCCAGTAAAACATACACCAATGTTGCCTTTACATGGACAGCCTCTACCGATAATGTGGCCGTAACGGGATACGAAATATTAATTGATAATGTTGCTGTTGGCACTACTACCGGCACCAACTACATGGCTATGAACTTAACCCCGGGTACCTTGTACAATTTTACGGTTAAAGCGTTTGATGCATCCGGAAATACATCCAATGCTTCGGTGGCCCTGCCTGTAACCACCCATGCGGGTCTGATTTATTATACAAAAGCAGACGGAGTGTTGAGTGACGCGGGCACCTGGGGCGACCAACCTGATGGCGAAGGTGCAACACCTGACTTTGCATTAAATGGCCGGATTTACCAGATTGCTAACCGTACCGCTGCCGATGTAGGCAATGATCTTATTATACAGGGTACAGCTTCAAAACTGATTGTACCCACAGGCGTTACCCTGGTGGTAGATCAACCACTAAGTGCTAAATTAGAATTGCAGGGCAATGCTGTAGTGCAGCTGGATGCTGCCACCACACCCGAGTTTATATCTGTTTCCAACAACAGTACCATTCACTTTAACGGAACCAATGCTATACCTGCGCGGCAGTTTGGTAACGTGGTATTGATGGGTAGTGGTAACAAAAACTTTGCAGCAGGCGAGACCATAATACACGGTGATCTGACCGTATTGGGCCCTGTAGCCCTGAAAGGTGCACCGGGCAATACATCTAAAGTAACGCTGCATGGAAATTTAGAGATGTCGGATACGCCCGGGTTGCTTGCAGCAGATAATACGTTAGATCTGGTAATGGCCAATGCCACCGGCCAGAGTATTACGTTGCCGGGTTCTATTGATTTCTACCGGGTTACCACACAACCTGGTGCTACGGTAACGCTTGTTAACAGTTTTGATCCGGTAACGTTAGGCGTAGGTTCTGCACAAGGAGGCGGGCTTGTGTTAGCAAATGGTTCAACCCTTAATCTGGGCACTAATCATTTAACACTGCGCGGAAGCGGTGCCATTAACCCGGCTAATCAAACCGGTACGCTTGCCATTAACAACAGTAACCTTTCGCTGACTTCATCCAGTACACAAAACTCTAACCTGTACCTAGATGCCACACAAAAAACAGCGGCTATGGTTACCAGCAATTTCAGCGGCAGCAGTAAACTAAACATTCAATCTCCGTTAATTATCACAGACGGATTGAAGGTAGCAGCAGGAGAGTTTAATGCCGGTGCCGGTAATGTTACGTTGGTTTCTACCGTAAGTAAAACCGCTTACCTGCAGGAGATTGAAAGCAATGGTTCGGTTACCGGCCAGGTAAACGTGCAGCGTTATATAAGCGCAGCCCGCAAATACCGGTATATGGCATCGCCTGTGGCTAACCTTACCGTAGCGGCATTTCAAAATCATATACCGGTAACGGGGCCGTTTACCGGGGCCAACACCAATGCAACAGCACCTTCCATGTTTTATTATGATGAAACAGCCACACCGGTCTATCAACGCTACCCGGTTAGCGCAAACACCGAGATGTTTGAAAAAGGAAGAGGCTACTCCATCTTTAACTTTAATGGAAACAACCCGCTTACGCTTACTACACTGGGTACACCTTACCAGGGCAACTGGAGTTATACGCTAACCCCGGGTACGGGCGGTAACGATGGCTGGAACCTGGTGGGCAACCCGTATGCTTCGGCTATTCAATGGAACAACGTGGCCGGCAACTGGACCCGCACAGGCGTATCGCCCGTTGTGTCTGTACCCGATAATACCAGTGGTACGCTGGTGTATAAAACCTGGGATGCTTCTTCCAATACAGGCACATTAACGAACGGCATAATCGCCCCCGGCCAGGCTTTCTGGGTGCAAACCATAAACGCTTCGCCCACGCTTACCATTACCGAAAAAGCCAAGCGCACCAATACTTCTACCTTTTATCGCGAAGCAGCACCGGTTAGTATGTTTACAGTCTTCTTAAACAGCAGCACCGCACAAGACCCTGCCTATGTAATCTTAGGTGACCAATACAGCGATGCGTTTGAGCCTGCAGCCGATGGCCGCAAAAAGAAAAACGATGTATTAAACCTGAGCACCCGCTCGTCAGACAATACTGAGTTGGTGTTTAATAAATTAACCGATAGTTTCTGCCAGAAGCAGATTGGTTTAACGGTAGAAAATGTAACACCGGGTAATTACAGTCTTACGTTTGCCAACATCAGCAACCTGCTGGGAATAGGCGAGATAATTTTAACCGATAACTTTACCCAAACTACCAAAGTAGTGAACGACAGCGAGGCCTATGCTTTTGCCGTAACCAGCAACACAGCCAGCTATGGTGCTAACCGGTTTACACTTTCCATTGCCCGGCCAGCCTTGCAAAAAACTGCCGCTGTTTCAGCAGCTAATTTGTGTGGTGGCACCCATGCCACCGTTCAATTAACCAACACACAACCGGGTGCATTTTATTATGCCAGCTTGCCGGGTATAACCACAGCGGTTTCAACCGAGGTAACATCAAGCGGGGGAGCAATTACATTGAATATTCCGGTAGCTAATCTGCAGGCTGGTGTAAATGCATTTGAAATACATACCGGCTTCAAAGGCTGCAGCAACGAATTGCTACAGGCTGCACCGGTTAGTATTACGTACACACCGGCTCCGGAAATACGGGTGTATGAACCGTACTATTCTGTTTGCCAGGGAACAGCCGTTACACTGCAAGCCGAAACCAATGGCAACAATACAATTGCCTGGTACCGCAATGGCACATTGGTAGCGCAAGGAAACTCCCAACTTAATACCGACTTCCTGAAAGAAACCACCGTATTTGAAGTAGCGGCCATAACGGCTAATGGATGTGAAAGCGGTCGAATGCCCATAACCATAGAAGTAGAAAATGTTGCCGTACCGGTAGTGGCGTATGACGGCTATGCGTTAACGCTTACCGAACCGGTTAACGAAAACACGTTTGTGCAGTGGTATAAAAATGATGAACCGCTGGAAGTATATACGCCATACATTGAGCCAGCAGACGAAGGATATTACAGTATATTGGTTTCGCGCAATGGCTGTTCTAAAGTTTCTGATCCGTTCTCGTTTGTGGTTACTGCAGTAGAAGAAGATACAGATGCAGTAAAAGGAATGGCAGCTTATGTGTACCCGAATCCGGCATCGCCCGATCAGCTTTATATGAACCTGGAAGTAACAGCCCAACAAGATGTGGAAGTTACCATGAACGACCTGACAGGCCGCCCGGTATATAACCAATGGTTTGCCCGCAACCAGGCCAATGGTATTCACCGGATTAACATTATTGGCGATATAGCACCCGGGTTGTATATTATTACCATTCAGCAGGGTGAGGCAGTGTTGAAACGTAAAGTGATTATTACGTTTCGGTAACGTAAATAAGAACGACTAAAAAAGCCACCTGAAAACAGGTGGTTTTTTTTGTCTTTTTTCTCAGCATTGTCCCTCGCCCAGATTGGTGTTGCGCGGTAGCATGTGTGTTGATTCACCAACCTGAAAGATGAGGGTAAATTAATTTTAAGCATCTAGGCTGTCTCAAAAGTCGAAATAATTATGTGTTGTCATTCCGGCCTTGTGCCGGAATCCCGTTGAGTACTGCTAAATGAGGGATCGCGGAACAAGTCCGCGATGACAGAACGACTTTTGAGACAGCCTCGACATATTATTAGCCCCGGACGACAGTCCGGGGTTAATAAATAATAAAGTAAAGTCGTGCCGACTGCGGATAAAATTCAAAATGATGAATTGATTTCGGTACGAAATACGATACCTCTCGCCCAGGTTGGTGTTGCGCGGTAGCATGTGTGTGGATTCACCAACCTGAAAGATGAGTGTACATTAATTTTAAGCATCGCCCGTTCTATTTCGGTTAGAGATTACGTGCTGAAAAAAAACTAGCATTTCAAACACAACACATAAGCAGCACGATGCGCCTGGAACTGGTAGCACCGGGTTATCACCCGGTGCTACAGATATAACACCCCTGCGGGGTTGAAACGGAAAGTCAATTATCTTTTTTCTTAGCGGTGTCTCCGCCCCGGGACACCGCGTTTATAGAATTATTATTCTCCCCTCGCCCAGGTTGGTGTTGCGCGGTAAGCATGTGTGTGATTCACCAACCGCAAGATGAGTGTACATTAATTTTAAGCATCGCCCTGTAAGGGCGATATATAGATAACCCCGGACGACAGTCCGGGGTTAATAAATAATAAAGTAAAGTCGTGCCGACTGCGGATAGAATTTAAAATAATGAATTGATTTCGGTACGAAATACGATACCCTTTGCTAAGAGCACATTCCGGAAATCCGTTCTATTTCGGTTAGAGATTACGTGCTGAAAAAAAAAATTAGCATTTCAAACACAACGCGTAGGCAGCACGATGCGCCTGGAACTTGTAGCACCGGGTTATCACCCGGTGCTACAGATATAACACCCCTTCGGGGTTGAGGAGGAAAGTCAATTATCTCGCCCAGGTTGGTGTTGCGCGGTAGCACGTGTGTTGATTCACCAACCAAGGTGAGGGTAAATCAATTTTAAACATCGCCCTGTAAGGGCGACATATAGATAGCCCCGGACGACAGTCCGGGGTTAATAAATAATAAAGTAAAGTCGTGCCGACTTCGGATAGAATTCAAAATGATGAATTGATTTCGGCACGAAATACGAAGAGCACATTCCGGAAATCCGTTCTATTGCGGTTAGAGATTGCGTGCTGAAAAAAGTTGGCATTTCAAACACAACACGTAGGCAGCACGATGCGCCTGGAACTTGTAGCACCACTTCGGGGTTGAGGAGCTTGTACACAAATCTTCGCGCAAACACCAACGGCAAAAGAAGACGCGTCTGGTTTTATGTAAACTCATATTTTGGTACCTTCATCTTCAATTAGCATGTAACAGGTGAAAATCAGGCCAATACTAGCGGGAGTTGTTTTAATTGTGCTGCCGATAACCCAACTGGCAGCACAAAGCCATGTTGCCCTGACGAGCCCGGCCGGTACCGATTTCTGGATTTACACACCTGCCAGTTATAACAGCAATACCCCGGCTCCCCTGCTGGTAAGTTTGCATGGATTAGCCCAGATTGGAAACGACATTAATCTTTTGACAATTCCTCAGCCAAACCAACCCATAGATGCAACTCCTGCCTATTTAATTGACAAAGGAAGGTGGCCGGCTTCAAGACCGTTCATTGTTGTTTCTCCACAACTAAAACCAGATGGCACAGGAGTAGAACAGGATTATACTGCTGCGTTTATAGATGAGGTGGTAGAGCATGTAAAAACACTTCGCACCATCGATACCAACCGGATTTATTTTACCGGACTGAGTTTGGGCGGACAGGGAAGTATGATTTATGCAATGGCCTATCCTAACAAAGTAGCGGCTATGGTAACGATGGCTAACCGTACCAATGAAATTATACAAGATGCCTGCAACCTGGCTGGTAAACCTTTATGGATGTTTCATGGAACAGAAGATCCTGTTTTCTATTCTAACTCTACAGACATGCTTAATGCGATAATGAATTGCTCGCCCACACCGGCTATTACACCACATTTAACTACGGTGCATGCGGGACGGCATGAAATCTGGAATCCAGTATACGACCTTTCCGCAGGGTTTGATATTTATAGCTGGTTATTGCAATTCAATCTTGCGGATTCATCCAATAAACCTCCGGGCGTATATGCCGGGCCAGATAAAAACTTTTTGTTCCAGGAGAATTTATTTTACCTGCATGGCGATGCTTTTGATATTGATGGTTCTATTGCATCTGTTCAATGGACACAACTGTCAGGGCCAACCTTGTTACTTGAAAATCAAAATACGCTGGTTCTTAAAGTTAAGAATCTGCAAACCGGCACTTGTACCTTTCGGTTAACAGCAACCGACAATAATGGGCTTCAAAAAAGTGATGACATAACTGTTGTTATTGATGCAACCGCTGGCGCTAAAATAGCCGTTAATGAATTTGTTTTAATGAACGGAGCAACCAATACCGATATTGGGCCTTTAACCGATGGGATGGTATTAAACAAAAACCTGATGGGGGTAAGTGAATTTAATGTTCGTGCGGTAAGCAATAAACCTGCTAACACCAGTGCAAGTCACGTTCGGTTCAGAATAAACGAACACCACAACATAAGAACAGCATCAGTTTATGCCCCTGCCCAAACACTTATTATCACGCAGACTGTATCGCCCGAGTGGCGGATATTACCAGGAGAATATACCCTTTGCGGAACCGGAATACCCGGCAACCCTCCTAATTATAGCACTCCTGAGCACTACTCCAAGTGCATTCGGTTCAGTGTTTTCGATCAGCCTATAAAACAGTTTTATGCCCAGGCCGGGCAGGATTTAAGCCTGCTCACTTCGTGGGGCAGTAATACCAATGGCAGCGGAGATGCACCCGAATCGTTTACCGGGCATTTCCAGGTTTTTAATGTTGAAACAAGTGCCCAGCAAAACGGAGTTTTAACTATTGGCGGGGTTGAGTCTTATCTATGGATTAAGTCGGGCGGTGCGCTTACGCTTAACAACAACTTTACAGGCGTAGTAAATATAGAAGGAAACGGTGTTGTAAACATAAACACATCACAGCCCGTTATATTCGGTTCGGTTTCGCCCGCCTCTACCGTTCGCTTTGGTGCTAATGCCACCGCTATTCCGTTAGCTTCCTATGGCCATGTAATACTGGAAGGGTCGGGCAAAACATTTGCGGAAGGCACAACCGAGATAACCGGTAACCTGAATATTGAAACAGGAGTTGTTGCAAATGGCGCGCTAAGCGGAACCAGCACTATAACGTTGTCGGGCAACCTGAATATTGCGGAAGCCTTTAACCCTACCCGCGCGTTCAATCTCAACCTGAAAGAATCGCTTTCGCATACGCTTACATTAAATGGATTAAGTACTTTTAACCAGCTAACGGTTAAGGCTGGTGCCAATGTATTAGTAAACACATCTGCACCTGCAACGCTGCAACTGGGCACAGCATCTGGTGGCGGTCTTGTAATTGAAAACACGGGCGAGTTGCTCATGCAGCATAACACCCTTACGCTTACCGGGCAAGGCGTTGTGGATTGCAATCAAACCGGACGGGTTGGTTTTTCAAAAGGCAATCTTTTGTATAACGCTCAAAGTACCGCATCGTCAACCTTGCGGATCAAACCGGGTGCCGATAGTATTCAGGTGTTACAGGTTAATGGCATTACCGGTGGCCAGCTAACCGTAGCCAACGTGTTGTACGTGTTAGATTCTATTCAAGTAACAGGTGCCGAACTTCATTCAAACAGAATTACCCTGGTATCTACAGCCGAAAAGACAGCCCGAATAGCTGCATTTGAAACAATCGGAAACATTATTGGTACAATTGGATTTCAACGCTACATCAGAAGCGGTAGAATGTACCGCTACCTGGCGTTTCCGGTTAGTGGCGTATCGGTTGATAGCCTGCAGGAATATTTACCGGTAACCGGAAATTTTACAGGCGCATCGCATGGCGCAGGATTAGCCTCTGCCACGCCATCTTTATTTCGGTTTGAGAATAATCAATGGTTACCCTATCCAACTACTGACAGCACTGCACAGTTTTTAGTAGGAACCGGCTATTCGGCTTTTATGCGAAATGAAAATTCTCCCCTTACGGTGCAGGTGTATGGTAGCATTCACCGGGGCGATTTTTTATTTAGTTTGCAACCGGGTACCGAAAGTGACACGGTTGGGTGGAACCTGCTGGGTAATCCATACGCTGCCCCCATACACTGGAACAACACCTGGGGTGCCACAGGCGTAGGTACTTCGGTTTATGTACGTGACAACGAACAGGAGAATAGTCCTTTTCTGGTTTGGGATGGAGAAGCAGGAGATGAAGAGTTTTCGGGTAAAATAGCACAAGGCCAATCGTTTTGGATAAAGAGCCTTATACCCAATCCATCGTTAACTGTTTTTGAATCGGCCAAAGTACAAAGTGGTAGTTTTTTTAAAACGCAAACCACTCAACCACCGGTTTTAGCTATTGCCCTTTCTCAGGGGATATTAACAGATAAGGTTTATCTAAAATACAAGATACCTGCATCATCTGCCTTTAATGCTTCCACCGATGCGCATAAACGTAAGAACACCCGCCACAATCTTTCTGTTCTTACACCAGACTCGGTCTTGGTTTCTATAAAAAGCATGCCCGATTCTTGTCAAACTACAATTGCATTACGTTTGGACGATGTGGATACGGGCCGGTACGCGCTTAGTTTCAAGGGTACCGCATTTGATGGTCCCCGTACCATTCAGTTAATCGATCGTTTCAGCGATTCGGTTATATCGCTTCAAAATCAAACCAGCTATTCGTTTGATGTTACCAGCCAATCGCAGTCTTATTCAAATAACAGGTTTCAGATAATTACCAAAAGTACCTGGCCGCAACCTGTTATTACTATAAAAGGCGATACGCTTTTCTCCAGCGCAGAAACAGGAAACCAATGGGTCTTAAACGGGAATCCAATTGAAGGCGCTACACAATCGTATTGGGTAGCCAAACAAACCGGAGTTTACCAGGTACAGGCTCAACTATCAGCTTGTGAAAAACTATCGGCACCACTTTCATTTGCTATTACAGAAGCCCGTTTAACTCAACCATTTTTAGTTTATCCTAATCCGGCCACAAACCAGGTTTTGGTAGAAGGTATTTTTGAAAATACTATCTTCGTGATTTCGGATCTAAATGGTAAAGCGCTACAGAGGGGAATACTTACACCTAACCAAAATCAGATTGAGCTCGCCTTAGCTTCTGGCATTTATGTCCTTTCGTTAGAAAAAGGATTACACCACCTCAAACTCATTATCCAGTAGTAGTTTTACCTTATTTTTGCTTTGTATTATAGCATTATGAAAAGACTATTCCCGATTTTAAAAACAGTTAGTATAAACGTTGGTGTTTTTCTCGTACTCCTGATAGTTGTGAACTGGCTTTGTGGTATGTACATGTCGGGCAAAGGCGGTGAAAAGCGGAATGAGTTACCCAACTACGAAAATAATCGGCAACATGCACAAGATATTTTCTACGATTATCATCAGGTAAAGCATCGGTATAAGCCTTTTACCGAGTGGCAAACGCTACCGTACTCGGGCAAAACACTTACAATAGATAAATCAGGTTACCGGGTACATCAATCTAACCCCACCACAGCGGGGCCCGTGGTTAGATTCTTTGGCGGTTCAACCATGTGGGGCGAAGGAGCAGACGATGCCCACACCATTCCGGCTCTTTATCATGGAAAATCCGGAAAAGGTAGTGTAGCCAACCATGGCCAGCTTGCTTATAATTCGCGGCAGGAGTTGGAAACGCTTATTACACTTTATGCTCAGGGCCAGAAAACTGATGTGGCTATTTTTTATGATGGGGTTAATGATGCCGCATTTTTATGCCCCACTGATATTACCGAGTTACCCGGCCACAGGCTGGTGCCTATGTTTCAGAATAAAATATACGGAGGTAAGAAACAGATTCTGCTAACAATTTTAAACAATCTCTTTACCGAAAATATTCTGCTTGTAATACGGCACGTAAAAAATGTGAATGATCAAAACAAAGGTTTGTATAATTGCGCAGACCAGGAAAAGGGAAAAGAAATTGCACGCATGTTGGTTGAAACCTGGGAAATAGCCAATACCCTGGTAACGAGCCGGGGTGGCAAATTCATCGCTATCCTGCAACCGGCATCTTATATAGGGAAACCCCGGTTGGATCATCTTGAGCTAAACGAAGAGCTGGGTGAAAATTTTCGTTTTGTTTACGATGAGGTTAAGCGATTGATGGCAGAACGTAATCATCCTTGGTTTGTGGATATGTCTAATGCGTTTGATGGCAACCAGTATATCTATATTGATTTTTGCCATGTAACGGCTAACGGAAACGAAATAATTGCCGAACGGATAAACCAAATGCTGGAACAACCTTAGAGTTTAAGACGTTTGAAGATTGCTTCCGGAATGTTTTTAATAATGAGCATAATCCATCGCCAAACCGGCAGTACATAAACCACATTATTTTTTTTATCAACTGCCTTTAAAATTTTTGCCGCCACCTGTTTAGGTTGTGCGGTAAGCATAGCAGGCGTGGAAAGCCCGGCAAGCATACGGGTATTAATAAAACCAGGTTTAACCGTAACCACGTGAACACCCGATTTGAATAAACGGTTTCTTAACCCTGACAGATATGCGGTAAACCCGGCCTTTGCACTACCATATAAATAATTACTTTGCCGGCCCCGGTCGCCAGCTACTGAGCTTACTCCTACAATAACGCCTCGTTTGTTTTTTTCGAAGTCTGCGGCAACCGCATTTAATATGGATACTGTGCCCAGGTAATTAACGGTAAGTATTCTCTTACATTCCTGCCAATCGGAAAGCGCTATATCATGATTGCCCAGATAGCCGAAAACACAAACTACAACATCAGGTTTAACCTGTAGTTGGTTATAAAATTCCTGATGACTTTCTGTTTTCTCCGCATCAAACTCAAGCAGGGTTACTGTTATGCTGTTACGAATTGTTAAGTCAGTTTTTACAGGTTCTAAGCGGTGTACATTCCTGGCGGCCAGCATAATATTACAGGAACGGGCAGTCCACAAACCTGCCAGGGCAATAGCCACTTCTGATGTTGCCCCAAGTATTAAAATATTTTTCATGAATAATAAATGCTTAACCCTATTTCAATTCTAATCGTTTGGCAAGATAAGAGACTAATTTTTTTTCAGGATCTACCGCTGCCAGGAACTTCGTAAACTCACCGGCATGCGGATAGGTCTGATGAAAAATTTCAGGTTTCATCCTGGCATCTTTGGTCAGATATATCCGCCCTCCATATTCCTTTACAATCTTATCCAACTCATCCAGAAATGAAAACAGTCTTGCGTTTATCGGAATATCAAGTGCAAGCGTGTACCCTTCGGTATTAAAAGAGATGGGCCCCTCCTGACTTCCGAATTGCTTTAGTACAGCTAAAAAAGACCCCCAACCCTGCTCACTTATCCGCTTTAAAATTGTATTAATTCCTTCCCTTCCGCTTTTCTGCGGAATAACAAATTGATATTGAACAAATCCGTTTACTCCGTAGATTCGGTTCCAATTCAGAATTGAGTCTAACGGATAGAAAAATTTTTCATACGAAGTTAATGTCTGTACCGATCTCTTTAAATTTTTAGCATAATAAAGCGCATTAAATGCTTTTACCGAATACCCGTTAAGCACAAACGAAGGAAAGTTAAAGGGCACTGACAATGTTCCGGATGCGTTCGGGTAAATTTTGCGCGATTTAATTTCATCTTTACGGGCATGTTCACCAACCATCAAAATACTTCTGCCAAAAGAATCTCCTTTTTTCAAACAATCAATCCAGGCTACCGAGTAGGTATATCCTTTAAACTGATCAAACAAATCCAGAATTTCATTTAGCTCCCGGGCCTTAATCTGTTTACCGGTAATAAAACCCGATTCAACTTTTTTCAACGTGAAGGTTACATCCAGAATAATACCGGTTAACCCCATGCCTCCGCATGTAAACCAAAAGAGCTCGCTGTTTTCCTGTGGCGAGCACACCACTATTTTTCCCTGGGGCGTAAGCACGCGCATAGACACAATGTGATTGGAGAATGAACCATCTTTGTGATGATTTTTTCCATGCACATCAGAAGCCACAGCCCCTCCCACTGTTATAAACTTGGTTCCGGGTGTAACGGGTAAGAACCAACCGTTGGGAAGAATGAAATCCAATACCTGCGATAATAAAATACCAGCCTGGCATCGGATTACGCCAGCATTTTCATCAAACTGCAGTATGCGGTTGAGTTTTAGTGAACTAACTACTGCTGCGTATAAGGAAGCATCTCCATAACAACGGCCATTTCCGCGCATAATAAAAGGCTCTTCTTCATTCAGAAAACGGATTAAGTCTTCCTCGAATAAGGGAGACTCCATAACCACTTCCTTTCGGGGATAGTTATTCCAATTTGTTATGCTTGTTCGGGCCAAATTTTTAGTCAAAATAATATACCTTTAAGGTTGCTGTCTATGGTTTAGTGCTATCTATGAAAAATTTCTTATTGGAAATTACAAGTCTGGAAAACTATAAATGGGCCCACTGGGCATTTATCTTTTCTGCCTATTTTGTACTGCATATCTTTCTAATTTCAAGCCCTACCCAAACAAATCTTGCTGTATTTCAAGCAGAAGCATTTCTGAAGGGCAATTTACATATTGAAGCATACTTCTGGGACACAGCTCACTATAAAAATAATTACTACGTTACCTATCCTCCCTTTCCTGCCCTGCTTGTAACACCTTTGGTAGCTATTGGGGGTTCCGCGATTAATTCATGGCTGGTAAGTTTTGTTGTTTCCTGCTTGAGCATGTTTGTGCTGTACAGAATTTTACACCAGTATATGGGAAATTCAAAAGGAAAAGTCTGGGTTTTCCTTGCCTTTTTCTTTGGCAGCCCATACTGGTATGTTCTTATCACCAGTACTTACATCTATTCCTTTGCGCACGTTATCTGCACCGCACTGGTATTGTTGTTACTGTTGGAACTTTCAGGTAAGCAAAGGCTGGGTTGGATTGCTTTCTATTGGTCTATGGCTTTTATGACCCGGCAGATGACTATTTTCTACGGAATAATTATTATTTATTTCATCCTTTCCAGCAACCCACCTCATGCCTACCGAAAACTGGCCCTTATTGGATTGATTTTCGCGTTGGTTACAAGCTCGTATCTGCTGCTTAATTACATACGCTTTGATAACCCGTTGGAAACGGGTTACTCGTATTTAGATTATGCCGGAACCATAAAAGCACGGGTAGAATCGCATGGTTTGTTCAGCTATAAATATTTCTTCTTCAATTTCTATCACATGCTGGTGAAGGGTCATAATCTGATCTTTTCAGGGCCAGAGCTTTTGCGGGTAACCGGTGTTGATTTATTCGGCACATCTATTCTGGCCGCAAGTCCCTTTGTTTTATTTGCTGTTAAGTCTGACTTGCCCCAGAAAATGAAAATATACTTCTGGATAACCTTTGTGTTAATTCTAACCGGTCTACTTTTTTATCATAACAATGGTTGGATGCAAGTTAACGGCCAACGGTTTGCATTGGATTTTTTACCTATTCTGATTGTTTTGATTGCTACGGCTTACAAAAACATTCCGCACTGGCTGTTACGCATAACTGTGCTGTATGCCATTGGTTTAAATATTTTAAGTTTTGCCATTCATGCCATCTCTCAATAATCTTAATACAAGGATTACGTTAACCGCTGAGCTTTTGCCCATAGTGGTAACTTCGCTCTTACCTCTGTTTTTCGATTTATCATACCAGATTAATTTATACATGATTTGGGAGGGCGCTTATCGTTTAAGCCTTAACCAATTACCTTATAAAGATTTTGGAATACCCATGGGAATATACGGATGGGTAATGCCAGCCTTGTTTTTCAAAATGTTTGGTGCATCGCTATTCACACTTGCCAAAACACAGGCATTTATGAACATTGTATCCGGTCTTTCATTCCGGTGGATATTAATCAATGTGGGCGCATCCGCGCCTGTACGGTTCTTATGTATTGTGATATTCTCGCTTACCTATATTCTGGGTTTGTACTGGCCTCAGTATAACCATACTGTTATCATCTTTCAATTTGTGGGCTTTGGATTTCTCTTTCAGTATTTCGCAAGCCCTGCCGGAAAATGGAGTTTGGTAAATATTCTGATGTGTTCGGTTTTCTTAACCTTTTCATTTTTTACCAAACAAGATGCGGGGGCGCTGGCTATACTTATTGCGCTAGTTCTTGTTGCCTATTATAGTTTTAGAGTAAAAACAATAAAACCTGCTATATGGATTATCGGGTTTCTTATCGTTCTGTTCTTGTTAAACATACTTCCTTTTTTACGACATGAGTTTGGGTATTGGTTTAACTACGGCCAGGCACCTCATTATGGCAGAATTTCTCTTTATGATATTATCAGAATTAATATGGAGGAATCTCGTTGGGAAAAAATTTATACCCTACTGGTATTGGGTATTTACCTCTACCGTAAAAAGTATATAGGCACAACCCAAATGGAAGATCTCTTTACCCTATTTGTGTTGGGGATATTGGCGCAAGCTATGATCTTTCAGGTTACCAGTTACGTTCCGCGCGATAACAACATATTCTTTCATGCGTTTGGTTGTGCCTATGTGCTTCTCTCTTTATTCCGGTTACCAAACATCACTTCGTGGGCAACGGTAACCATTTTGCTGGTAATGATTGGAATCTGGTGGTCTGAGAAGTATTGGAAATATGCTGATAAAGTTGTGGCACGGGTATTAACGCCTGCTATCAATAAGGATGTCGTTTCAATTAATACGTACATTCTGGAACCACCAGAATGTAATTTTTTTGCCAATGTAGCGCAGTGGCAACTTTCAACAACAGAATCCTTCAAGCATGTACGAATGCCCGCCTCTACCGTAAAAGGTATTGACAAAATAATTGAAACCGTAAAAACGATAAAGGCCGAAAAACCTCCTGTTGTTTTAAATATGTCGGAACTAACCCCGCTGGCAAAAGAAGCCGGGTACACCCTTGCACAAGGACCTTTGTGGTATCACTTAGGGGTGGGCTTGTTTGACCGCGAATTGACCTCTATTTTAACTAGCATAAACAGCAATCATTATGATGTTGTGATCTTTGAGAACATCCCTACCCTCAATAATTTTTATCCTTTCGAAGTTAGGGAGGCATTACTTAAACAATATTCGTTAGCCTATACTTTTGATGCTCCCCGAATAGTTTACCCGGGTACTATTGAGGTTTACCTTCCTGTAAAATAATTCTTTTTAAGAACGCGGGCGGTTCAAAAAGCCAGGTAAATCCTAGTTTCATCAGTACTTTATAGAGCATAATAGGAACGAAAACTCCACCTGCTATAATAATCCAAAGCATCGCTATGGGATGAAGCGATGGGAAAAATTTCATTACTACTACACGTATAGCCGCTGTAAACATTAGGTGCATAACATAAATATACAGCGAGTGGCTTCCAATCTTCTTAAAAAACAACAGGATGTTATTACTTTCCAATTTATAAACCACAACAAAAAGGATTAATGCGCCCAGTATGGTAATCGGCATAAAAAGGAGAAACCCGGTAAAGTCTAATTGAACCAGAAGGCGCGCATCTGAATAATACAAGTACCAAGCTATCTGTAATATTATGAACACAGGTAACCCGTATATCAGCCATTTTCCTGTAAAGAAATTGCTATCAACTGGTAAAATAAAGCGGGCAATCAAAAACCCAAATACAAGAAAGGAGTAGTAAAACAAGATATCATTTATTGAAAAATAATCAGTTTCCACAAAGAACGACAACAAGTAAAGTATGGCGGCCAGTACCAGGTTAGGAGCTACTTTAAATTTGAAAAGTTTGAAATTGATAAGTGCAAATAACAGCATTACGGCAAACAGCGTATACAAATACCAGAATTGATCAATGGCACGAGGGTAGGTTATCATATAAATAAAATAATCCCACCCCTTTTCAGAATTAGAAAACTTGCTAAAAATTATTTGTGAAATCAGGTGAATCGCTCCCCATACAAAGTAGGGATACATTAATGATTCAAATTTAAACCGTGCGAAAGTGTTAAACCCCCGTTTTAATGCGCTCGAATAAATAAAGACACCTGATACAATAAAGAAAATTGGCATGCTGGACTCCTGCACCATGTAGATGGCGTTCTGAATCTCTACCCCGGCACTTATTAAGCCTGTTAGGGCATGTCTGTAAACTACATAGATAATTACAATTCCGCGTGCATAATCGATCCAGCCCCTCCTATGAGATTTCTTTTCTACCTCACCACTCATTGCTATTTCACGTCTTCCAACTCAAGCCCTATCATTTGTTCCAACTCAAGCTTGGCATTAAAGTAGTTCGTTTGAGCCTGAACTCTGTCAATTTTAACCTTATTTAAAGCAGAGAGGCCTGCTGAATAGCGATCATATTTTTCTTCACCGGTTTTAAATCTTTGTTCAAGTAAAACAAAACTGGCTGTTGCTTCTTCCAACTCCTGCGACTTCAGGTTGAATATTTCGCGGTGCATGATGTAATTATTATACAGCGTTAATACCAGCGCACGCACTTCCAGTTTTTGAGCTTCAATATTATACTGTGCCACCTGCTCAAGCTGGCGCCCCTTCTTTACCTGGTTGGATGTTCCTGAAAAAATTCCTAATGGAATCTGAACTCCAAAATTGTACCGTGGAAAGAACTGAGCCCGGTTGTTAACATCATTGCTCTGGTCTATCGTAAACTCATTTAAGTTTCCGGTAATCCGGATAGTATTTAACCATTCCGAAGAAGCGATTTTTGTTTCGTGCTTAGCTACCTGCAGGTTATTATATAGAAGTTGATTAGACGGATGGTTTTTCCACGCTAACTGAACCAGTTTTTCTTCAAACTCTATATTCGTTACGTTCCCTGGCAGAATGATTTTATTATAATCAACCGATTGCGCAAGCATAAGGTGAGACGATAGCAACAACGAAAGAAAAATTGAGTTCCTCATATAGGGTTAGGTTTGTCCAGATTACGTATACAAATTACAACAGAATATGTTGATATTACAAGAATGTACACCGGTTTATATAGTAGAGCGTGCTGTGTAAACGCGGCCACCGTTACCGAAAAAAAAGATACAAGAAACGCCAGGTTTAAAGATTGTAACATAGGCGAATTGAGCGCAAAATGATTTCCGATACCATAAATCATCACCATACCTAAAAACACCATCAATATAGTAAGGCCAATCCACCCTTGCTCAATACCCACCTTTAGATATCCGCTATCGGTATCCCAGCCTGCCAGCCATTGTCCCGGAGCATAACGGGCTCCCGTTGCGCCAGATGTGTTTATCCCATATCCCATTGGGTGGCTTCGGATCAGGGGTTGCCAATCTATACGCTTTACATCCCGAACTTCCATAGATGCATCGGTTGAAGGTTTAAAGGCAGATCGGAATCGGTTTATGGTTGGGTTATAAAACGGGCCAAACATAATCGCTAAGAAACCAAGTACCAGAAGAAAGGCGGTGATAAAGGTGGCTTTTTTACGAATTGTAAGCAGTATAAAGAGTACTATGCCGGCAGCTAACATAGCATAGGCTGTTCGTGTTCCTGAATACAGCATGGATAAAGACATGACAAACGCCCCTCCGAACAGGATCAACTTTTTGGCAAGGGAAACAGGCGCAAATCCCATTGCAAAAGCCCCCAATGCCGAGGCCGCCATAAATACACCAAACGATGACGGATCAGATAAAAAAGAAAACTTCCTGATGTTACCGAATATTACAATTAACCGATACCGCAAAGGATCGGCCGTTAGCCATCTCATTTCAAATCCGGGAAGGCCAATAAACTCCTGATAAATACCATAGAGAGCCGCAGCTAAGGCAATCAACATCCAGATTTTAAAAAGTAGTTTAATATTTTCAGCTTTGCTGGCTAACTCCAGCGAAACAATCATAATTAACATTAATAGTAGGCCCCGTAGCGAAACCAACCATGCCGTTAATGAAACTGCATTAGGGTTAAAAGCCTGAAATATCTGAAACAAGAATGTTATGATGTACCCAATTGTAATGGGGTGAGTTAGGTATTGTTTCCAGTGTGTGTACTTCGGATTAAAAAGCAACACTATAAACGCCAATAAGAAAGCCAGGTCGCACAAAACCCCATACGGCAAGCTTACCGGAATAAGACGTTCAAAATAAAACATGATTGACGCCAGAATCAGTCCTCCATAAAAACCAACTCTGTAATCTGTAAAAATATAGGAGGCAAGTGCCAGGCCTATAAGCAAAACAATTATTATCGGGCCAATTAAAAAATTAATCTTCGCCACTGCGAAAGCTATGCCTATAGAAACTAATGCAAGCAATACAAGTAAGAGCCAACTTTCTTTCAGTCCAACACCTGTAAACTTAGCTCTCATTCTATGAACAGAATTTTAAGATATAAATACCCGTAAACTAGCACAACAAATACAATAACCCCTACTTTAATCAGGTCTTTGTCAGTAAAGCCGTTTTTCTTATTTGAATCCATTTTTAACAAAAGTAAAGAACCACCGGTAAACATTAGGGATAGCCCTAAAAACAGTTAGTGTATTAATACCAAAATAAGAATAAAGCCACCATTGTTGAAATAAGAATCGTACTAAATAAGTGAGTAAGGTACCGTATGCAGCGCCTGTAATACCCCAGTTTTTTATAAATACCAGTGTAATAATAGACCCAATAATTGCCGTGCCTAAAACAACATAAAAATTAATTTTTGGTTTTCGTGTTGCATCCAGCAAAATTCCGAATTGCCTGCCAAAGGGAATAAACAACGTATAGAAGGCAGTAATTTTTAGCAAGTACCCAGACTCAATATAATTCTTCCCGGCAATTATGTAAACAATTTGATCTGAGAATAAGAACATGATTATAGAAAGAGGAATCATAAATGCCAGCAACAAACTTACCGACCTTTCATACAATTGGGTGCTCTGCGTTTGTTCATTAGAACGATAAAATTGGGCCATTTTAGGAAAAACCAGATTGGCTATCGTTAACGTAGGAATTTCGACAAGGTTTGAAACCCGGATAGCTGGATTATAGGAGGCCACTGCCTCGGTAGATAGCATTTTACCAAGCATCCAACTATCCATATTACGGATTGACAATGAAGCAACATTGGTTCCCAACGAATATCTTCCAAACGAAATCAGAGAGCTTAATTCAGAAATTGTAACGCGCACAATTTGATGCTTGTACTTCCATCCATAATAAACCATAGCCGCTAACCCTAAAACACTTCCTATCAATACCCCATACGTTAAACCGGGAAGCGTAATAGCAAAATCAAAACTTACCGATCCGATAATAAAAAGTGTAAGCACAACTGATCTTACCAGATGCCCGATAAATATTCCTTTGAAGTCGAGTACACTTTGCTGCAAATATTCATAGTGAGAAAAGGGTACAAATATTAAATTGGTAATTCCATAAATCTTCAATAACAAAGCTAATGGATGTGCATCCCAAAATACTTCCAGGTAGGCCGCACCTGTAAACAAAAGAATAGAGATTAGCAATGAGTATCCACCGTTTAGGATAAGCGCTGCCGTGCCTACTTTGTTTCGTTCTTCTCCGGCCTCGGTAGGCATAAGGGCAATCAGAGGTTGTTTAACGAAGCCTTCGCGAAGAGTTTCTAATACTGCAACCAGTCCGGTAAATAAAACCCATACACCAAATTCATTCTTGGTTAATACCCGTGATAGGATAAAAAAATTTACAAAGCCCAGACCTACAACAGAAAACTTATCCAGGGTAGTGTACAAACCCGGCTTTATCCATTTATTTATATTAAATTGACTCATTAATACTTTTTATGAAAAAGGTGGTTCGGATAAGTTTACTGGTTCTGGGTGTTCTTGCCATTTCGGGTGTTGTATTCTATTATTATTTTTTGCCGGGTTATGCAGCTTCAATAATTCTACGCGAGGATATACCAGGATACATTCCTAATCAATACAGCGCAAAAATTGAAGAAATAAAGAAACCCGTTGCTATGTATAGCAAAGATGTATTCAAAATAGCGGACTCGTTAGATCTGAGTCTTGAGTTTATTCTTAAAGTCATTGATGATACCGATTCAAAAGAAATTATGGATGTCTATTATTTATTGGAACACAAAAACATTACCAACAGCGAAGAAGTGTACAATACAATTGTTGATAATGTTACGTTTACAGGTTTTGATCCTGACCATTTTAAAGGCGCGTTTATAAAATTTGCTACCCCTGGCCGAATTAACAGGTTACTGCGATATGCAGAAGGGCATGAATTTGCAACCTCCATAGGCCCCGATGTCTCTAAAAAAATCGCAAAACAACTTGCCATAAAACACTATGCCGAGCGTGAAAAGGAAATAAAGAGTCTGATAAATTCAAATTAATTAAGGTTAAATCTTCAGGTTTTTCAACTCTACTTTATTAAGAATAGCCCCCGCCAGTTTATTGCCCAGCGACCTTAAGTAATTAATTGACTCTCTATCTAATTGTCCTATTGATGTATCGGCCGAAAAAACAGGAATAACTTTTTGAACATACTTTTCTAACTCCTTGGTGTCTGAGTAGTCATTTAATGCAGCCCCCTCCAGAAAAATATAATCATATTCGGTTGACAGTATATCAATAAGCTGAGAAAAGTTCTTTCCAGACAGAATCTCATCCGGAGACTCAAACCCGCCATTATTACCAATAATAAAAATGTTTCTGAAACGCGTAGGGGTAACCAGATTATAAATACTTTCTTCCGTGCTTTCCTCATCGTCTGAGGGTTTTCTGGAATACTCTTTTCCGGTAAGAAGTTTCACTTCATAGTCTTTCTTTCTTTCAAGATACTTAACGTCTTGCTTTTTGGTGCTTAGCCATCTTGTTAAACCATTATTCTTAAAATTTGTATCTACTATAAGAACACGTTTATTCACTAAACTCATTACGTGGGCCAGTGTAAACGTAATAAAAGTTTTTCCTTCCCCCTTTTTGCAACTTGTTATAAGAAAAATTCTGGAGTTTGTAGATTCTATTTGATACCGTAGCTTCCTTATAAATTCTTTAAATACTTCAAGTTCAGGGTTGTTGGTTTTAGTATCAAATAAAGTCAGAAAATTTAACGCCTGTGTGTCTACTTTAATCAATTGCTCAGCTAAATCAATCTTAACGGTACGTTTAAAATGTTCAGGAGTTTTTAAGGTTGTATCAATTGCCTCTAAGCCAACAAATACAAAAACACAAAAAAAGAAGGATGCAAAAACAGATCCGGCAATTATTAATATCTTTTTATTACTTACCGGGTTTGCTGATGCGGTTGCTTTATACAACTGGCGGATTGTTCCAGTGGAAGCTAACAATTTGTTATTAGCCTCATTATATCGGTTTACCGCATCCAGATACTCTTTAGTGGCTACATCAACCTCGCCCTGCAAACTGGCTACAACACTTTCTTTTGACGCATATCCTGAAATGCTGCCTCGTAAATTCCTGAGTTTTGTGGTTATGGAATTTAGCTTCGATTGCTCTATGGCTATTTCTATTTTAATGTCATTTACTTTATTTGTCAATTCAGCCTTTGTTAAACCAGAAGGTTGTGTTCCCCCTGAAGAAAGGCTCGCCATTTCATTCTTCAATTGACTACGAAGCAAGTTTAATGAATCTAGTAGTACATGGTTACTGGAACCTGTGGTAATGTACCTTTCATTTAGTCTGTTAATTCTTTCACGTAGGTTAAGGATACGGACATTCGAAGAGTTAGATGGGGTGCTTGAACCACCCTCTCCGTTCAAAGAAGCCAACTCGTTGTTAAATCTATCCAATGATAAATTAAGGCCATATATCTTGCTCTCTACATTATCTTGTTCTAAATCCAGCTCAGATATTTGAAGTAGCTTAGAACTTCCTTCTTCATTAATATTTACAAAACTATTGGTGGCCTTAAAGGTTTTTAAGGTTTCCGTTCTTTCATCCATTTCCTTTTTCTTTTGCTCAACCAATTGCTTAAAAAAGGAAACTGAAATACCTGAACCTTCTTCTCGCTGGCCCTTGTAATACCTCAAAAATTCTTCACAGAAAGCATTTGCCGCGTACGCAGATAGCGATGGGTTTTCAGAAGTAAACTCAACCTGAATGAAATCGGTATTCGGAACTCTGTAAATTTTTAGGCCCTCCTTTATAAATTGGTAATTATAACCATACCAGTCTAAAGCATCTAAAAGCAATCTGGAGTTTTCGTCATCCAGAGTAAGTAACTCTAATTTTTCAAGTTTCCGCCTAAACTCTTCCCGGGCAAGCTTAATTTCTTGTGTGCTTAATTCAACTTCTTTGTTGTTACCCGGACTTCTGAATGACACGCCTGCCGAGTCGAACTCGTGAAGGATAAGTCTATAAGAAGTTAGGTTAGAACAAATGCCGGAGTTCATTGAAGTTAGGAGGTTATTAAAGCTCAAATCTGTGTCACGGATAGTGGGCCTTTCATCAGATACCCGAATACTTTCGTTTGTGGTTAATCCTGTGGCCAATTGCGTTGCCGATCGGTATTGATTTACCAGGGTGAGCGTAAAAAAATAAGCGCTTGCCCCCGATATTATCGGAATTAGTACAAGCCACAATTTTTTGCGCCAGAGAACTTTCAGAAGGTAAATAATATCCATAGAATGTGCGAATTTTAAATAAAAAGGGTGGCGCGCAATTTAAAAGGTCAAAAATAGCTAATTATTTCCTTTTATTTGATTGTCAATTAGTTCCAAAAACTCCTTGCCCCGTTCAACCCAAGAGTTCTTTTTTGCCACAGCCATCCTTTCCTGTATACGCTCCTGGCTATCCTCAGTAAGCGCTTTGTCAATATTATTTAAAAATTCTTCGTGCGAATTACTTATGTAAACCAAGGGGCTAAACCCATTTATATCGGGCGAAAATGAGGTTGAAACCACTGGCTTACCACCTGCCAGGTACTCGTTAATTTTTAATGGATAAATGCTTCTTGTAAGGTCGTTTACCTTAAACGGGAGAATGGTACAATCCATAAAAGCCAGGTAATCCGGCAATTCTTTAATATTCTTTGGCCCTACAAAAGTAATGTTCTGCAAACGCGTGAAATCTATGGTGTGTTGGTGCTTATCATTTCTTGGGCCCACCATAAGTAATGTGGCATGTGCATACTTTTGGGCTACCTTCAGAAGCAAGTCATAGTCTACGCGCAAACATATATTACCCATATAACCAATTATTGGTCTTTTAAGAGTTGCCAAATCCTGTTTTTCACTTTCGTTTCTAACCATTGCCTTATTGAATAAATCTACATCTGCGGCATTGGGAAAAAACCAGAACGGGTACTGTGGGGCAGTCAGTTTATCGACCAGATCGGTAGAGGTGGCTAGTCTGATCTCTGCATTCCGGGCTGCAATTTGTTCCAGGCGGGGGCCATGTTTTTTTACATACTCTGATTCGCGGATATTGTCACGGGATTGATAAATATTAACCAGCGGTTTAACATCAGGCGGTAATTCGTAGCCATAAAATGGATTATACGAATTAAATAGTATAAAACGCTTCAGATTTTTCTCACGGATAAGTCTTCTAAGGGTCTTATAAAATATCCAATTATTAATTTTTGAGAAGACCTGATACAGGTAACCTTCGGGTAACCAATTTATTGGAATATTCACTAATGGAGTTACGGCAATCCAATTCTTATTTTCGGGCTCAATCGCACGATAAATTTCTTTGCCAAAAAGCAACGCTTTTACCCTTCTCCGAATGGAGGGGGTATTCCAACCCCTAATAACATCTTTCCATGAAAATGGGTTATCGATAAAAAAGACTAACTGCGTTTTGGAAAGTTCACGCGCCAGTGAAATAGAGGCCGATGAATAATCCTGATCCCACCTGGAACCTGTGATAATTACAATAGCATCAAATTGCTTCATTCAATTCAATTAAGTACGCTCTAACATCGGCACAAAAATAAATCAAGAATCCTTCAACGGCACCCTGGTAATGCACTATATTTCCAGATCGAAACGTGCCATTAGGGCTCCTTGCAGGTTACTATGAAGATTTTAGGTATTTCAGCATTTTATCATGATTCAGCTGCCGCCATACTTGACGATGGCGTTATTGTGGCCGCTGCCCAGGAAGAACGATTTACCAGAAAAAAACACGACCCTGGCTTTCCTGCTAATGCTGTAAAGTTTTGCTTACAGTATGCGGGCACCAAAATCAGCGACCTGGATGCAATCGTTTTTTACGATAAGCCATTACTAAAATTTGAACGGTTACTGGAAACCTATTATGCGTTTGCCCCCCAAGGGCTTTCCTCTTTTCTTACCGCTATTCCGGTTTGGCTAAAAGAAAAAATGTTCTTGAAAAGGCTCCTTCATGAGGAACTTTCAAAAATTGAGAGTTACGATAGTAAAAAATTAAAACTTCTATTTCCGGAACATCATTTATCGCATGCCGGTAGTGCCTTTTATTCATCTTCTTTTAATGATGCCGCCATTTTAACGATTGATGGAGTTGGCGAATGGGCCACAGCTTCTATTTGTCAGGGAACCGGTAAAGATATACGAATACTTAAGGAATTAAGATTTCCTCATTCAATTGGATTATTATACTCTGCCTTTACTTACTTTCTTGGCTTTAAGGTAAACTCGGGTGAGTATAAATTGATGGGGCTTGCGCCTTATGGTGTAGCCGGAAGTGATGAGGTTAAGAAGTATGTTGAAATTATTAAATCACAAATTATTGATATTAAACCCGATGGTTCTATTTGGTTAAATCAGGAGTATTTTCAATACGCTACAGGATTGAAAATGATTAAAGAATCTCTTTGGGAAAAAGTTTTTGGCTTTAAATGCCGAAAACCGGAAGACGAATTAGAACAACATCATTGTAACCTTGGGCTTGCCATCCAGGAAATAACCGAAGAGGTAGTTATAAAGATGGCAAGTGAAGCGAAACGCCTAACCAACAGTGAAAATCTATGCTTAGCCGGAGGAGTAGCCCTAAACTGTGTGGCAAATGGTAAGCTATTAAATACGAAAATTTTTAAAAACCTTTTCATTCAACCTGCTGCTGGCGATGCCGGAGGCGCTTTAGGCGCAGCACAGGTGGCATATCACATCTATTTTGGTAAAGAACGTGTTGCCTGTTCTGGTTTAGATGCAATGATGGGGTCTTATCTGGGGCCCGAGTATACGGACCTGGATGTGACTCTTATGAGCAGAAAGTATAATGCCAAAGCAACTCACTATAGTAATTTTAGTGAGCTTAGTAAGGTTACTGCAAAAAAAATATCAGAAGGAAACGTAGTTGGCTGGATGCAGGGGCGAATGGAATTTGGACCCCGGGCATTGGGTGGTCGGTCCATCCTGGGAGATCCCCGAAACCCGGAAATGCAAAAAAAACTTAATGTTAAAATCAAATATCGGGAATCATTCCGGCCATTTGCCCCCTCTGTTCTTGCCGAAGATTGCTCAACTTACTTTGAGCACGCTGAAAATTCTCCTTATATGCTACTTGTTCAGCCTGTTAAAAAGGAAATTAGAAAATCTCTTCCTCAACATTACGACA
>Ga0209573_1000696_pt1 | contig 64339 bp, 79 predicted proteins | sample TNRBio252014_DNA_FD_185870 | JGI IMG/M metagenome (GOLD analysis project Ga0209573, IMG submission 185870) | Wastewater treatment Type I Accumulibacter community from EBPR Bioreactor in Madison, WI, USA - TNR Reactor_6/25/2014_ DNA (SPAdes)... | ecosystem: Engineered > Bioreactor > EBPR >...
CGGCGCGCACCGCTGCGAGATCGTCGACGCCGGGCCGCTGCATCTCGATCAGCTCAAAGCCGCCGGCTGCTTCACCGAGATCATCGCCTGGAAGACGCGCGTGTTCGTCCCCGACGACGCGCGCCGCAGCGAAATTCTCGCCCACGTGCTCACGCTGTGGCCGGCGGCGTGACGCCGATGGCGATGCCCGTCGGCTGCGTCCTCAGCCTCGCCTGGAACAACCCCTACACCCGCGACGAGGCGCCGTTCGGGCCGACGCTCTGGGCGGTGACGATCATCGATCCGGGCGTCGAGCGGCACGAAGCCTGCGCCTGGATGCGCCAGGCCTGCCCGGAGCAGCGCCCGGGCGACGGCTATTCGCCGACGTGGCAACCGCCGGCCTAGCCGATCCGCCGCCTGTCCGCCGAGGCGAAGGCTCGCATCCGTCGATCCCGCCTGCGCAGACGCCTGCAGACGAAACTGCCCTTGCTCGCCGACCAGCTCTACACGCAGGAGCTCGGCCGCAGGGCCGGGTACTTCGCCGGCGAGGACACCGTCCACCCGGCCGAGCCGGCGCCGCCGCCGGCCGGACGTCGATGACGGGCGAGCGACGATCGCAGAGGCTTTCCCCCGAGGACGGCCGTCGACCAGGCCAGAGGCACCTCCCAGGATGCCTGCGCGGGCGCGGGCTCGGCGGCACCGGTTTGCGCGCCGCCCGGCCGCCGTCAAGGCGCAAGGCCTCCGCCCTGCGGGCAGCCCTGCGGGTGACGGCCGCCTTGCGAGGCGGCGCGCACGAGACCGGCGCCGGCCCGCTCAGCCCGAGCAGGCCACTTTCGGGAGAACCTCCCATGAGCAAGTCGCCGACCGCCCGCGCCATCGAGAAAGCCGAACTCTACTGCACCCGCCCGCCGGCCGAATCCTGCGACCGGCCGTTGCCGCATCCCGACGACTACGAGGCCGAGTTGAGCGCGATGTTCAACGCCCTCGCCGAGATCTTCGAAGGCACCCGGCTCGAGCCGGAGACCGAGGACCTGCAGTGGGCGCTGGTCAACGTCTTCCACCGTAAGGCGCAGCGCTTCGAGGACCTGCTCGAGCGCAACGAGATCGAACAGCGCACCCTGCAGCGCCAGCAGGACGGCTCCGAGGTGAAGTCGGTCGAGCTGGAACGGCTGACGACACGCGGCATCAACCTCGTCGAGGAGTGCTATAGCCTGCAGGCGATGCGCGACTGGCTCGCCGACCTCTACGGCGCCGCCGCCGGCCGGCCGTGGGTGCCACGCCAGAGCTCGCGCGTCAGCAATCACGCGCGGACCACCACCGCGGCGATGATCGACAGTCGCGACTTCGTCGCCGCCCAGGCCCGCGAGCGCAACGCCGCCCGCAATCCCGAGGGAACCCGCGTCGTGCTCACCGGCGGCATCGACTACGCCGACCACGCCGGCATCTGGGACGCGCTCGACCAGGCGCGACGCGAGCATCCCAACATGGTGCTGCTGCACGGCGGCTGCGAGAAAGGCGCCGAGCTGATCGCGGCGAAGTGGGCGAAGGCCCGCGGCGTCGCCACCATCGTCTTCAGGCCCGACTGGCACGTCTTCAAGCGCAGCGCACCGTTCAAGCGCAACGACCAGATCCTCGCCGCCCACCCCGCGCTCGTCATCGCCTGCCCCGGCTCCGGCGTCAGCCGGAACCTGGTCGATAAAGCCCGCCAGTTCGGCATCGCCATCCGCGAGGTCGCACCGGCGTAGGCCGCCCCCGCCCCGGACGGCTTGCAGAGTGGTCGTCCGGGGAAACCGGTTCACTGCCGGCGACGCGAGAGCTCGGTGCGGCGATGTCGTGTTGGCAACGGACGGGCTGAATGGCACGGTGCTGCACTGGAGCGGGATCCAACCGCACCCCCACCGGTGCCGCTCGCTCCGAACTCAAAAGGAGAGGAGGGTCACAATGCTCAAGCCGTTCGCGATCACCGCCGCCATTGCGGTTGCCGCGTGCCTGTTCGGCCATCCAGCGTCGACTCTGGCGCAACCGGGCGATGTTTTGGCTCAGGCCACGCAGACGCCGACCATCACGCCGAAGGCGCCAACGACAGATCCGTCGAAATCAACCGGGCAGGCGCCTGCGCCACAGACTGGGCTGGTCGATCTCAACAGCGCCAGTGAAACTGATCTCCAGACGTTGACCGGGATCGGTCCAGCGCGGGCGAAGGCAATTATCGCCGGGCGGCCCTATAACGGTAAGGATGATCTGGTCAACAAGAACATCATCCCCGCGAGCGTTTATGAAGGGATCAAGGAGAAGATTATCGCCAAGAAGAAGTAGCTTGGTGATAGCGGTGCGCTGCTCGACTTCGCCGGACTCCGCAATCGCCGGACCGGCAGGGTTCGCTCGATCAGCGTCGCCACCACCGTGCAGGCCGGCGAGCGTAATGCCGCCCGCAACCCGAAGGGAAACCGCGGCATCTTCACCGGCGGCACCAACTACGCCGACCGACCCTCGCGGGTGATTGCCTGCCTCGGCTCCGGCTTCAGCCAGAGCTTGGGCAAGGCCCGCCGGCCCCGGACATCACGGACTTCCGCCTGCGCCGACGGCCACGGCGTTAATCGCTATGAAACCCTTCATTGCCATGCTGGAAGGCGACCGCAGAGGAAGTCGCCGATGTCCGCACAGATCATTGCGTTTCCTGGAGCACGCATCCCTGATTGCGCCATCCGGGAGCACGACCCGCTTGTCCTCGCCGCCGCCCTGCGGGTCGAAGGTCTCGCCTTGCGCATCCACGCCGAATGCGACGACAGAAGCAGGATCATTGCTCTCGATCGAGGGGTGAAGCTGCTACCGGGCGGCAGACAGGAACTCCACGACTTCATCTCGGTGTTCGACGCCGATCCCTACACGCTCGCCATTCATGGCGCCTATCTCAACGACCAGCAGTGCCGATCGATCGAGCAGCGCGACGAACGCCGAGAACGAGCCGATCCTCGGTAGCCAACTCTTCGGGCGAACCCCGGCGCAAGCGCCGGACCGGGCTCTACGCGCTCCGCTTCCGGAGCCGCCTCCGGCGTCTCCGCCCTGGCGGGTGACGATCCCTTTCGCAACGCCCAGCCGGCGCGGTACCGTCGCCGGCGAGCCCCGCCGCTCGAGCCGGCGAAGCCACGACTGAGAGAGGCGCCAGGCTGTTGCTCCGGCAGTGCCGACATCGGCCAGTAGCGGCACTTCGTCTGGGATCATGGTCTCCTCGAGCCGCCGGCTGGGCTCCTCGGGTCGGCAGCATGGCCCGCCCACCTCGCCGATCCGCTCATTGGGCAACCTGTGTGACGAGCGTTGCCTGAGTGGGTAGCTTGGGCGCGCTTGTCCTGCGCCGCCGTCGTGATCGCCACGTCCGCTCGCCCTCCGAGGGCCTGCGTGAGACCTGCGGGGCGACGGTGGCCGGGAGTCCGAGACGGGCTACAGGAAGATGCGCCGCGGGCTGCAATCCAGAGCGCCGGTCAATGAGCATCCCGCCAGGGCTCCCGGCAGCCGGGATCATACTCCAACCGGAAGGAGGGAGCCCATGGGAGTGTTTGTGGGTGTTGACTGGGGCTGCGGCTCGCATGCCGTGGGCGTGATCGACGCCCAGGGTCGACAGCTGGACCGGTTCGAAGTCGGCCACGACCGGGAAGGGCTCGCGGCGCTCGTTGCGCGCCTGATGAAGCATGGATCGCCCGGCGAGATCCCGATCGCCATCGAGCGGCCCTCGGGGCTTCTTGTCGATGCGCTGGTGGAAGCCGGTTTCGCCGTCGTGCCGATCCATCCCAACGTGGTGAAGGCGTGCCGACCGCGCTATCGCGCCGTCTCGGCCAAGAGCGATCCCGGCGACGCCTACATCCTGGCCGACGTCCTGCGCACCGACGGCCATCGGCTGCATCCGCTGCGGCCCCAATCCGACGCCATCAAGGCCCTGCGCAGCCTGGTGCGCGGCCGCGACGATCTGGTCGGCGCCAAGGTCGCGCTGGCGAACCAGCTCTGCGCTCTCCTGGACAGCTTCTGGCCGGGGGCCGTCGCGATCTTCGCCGACGTGGCCAGCCCCATCGCTCTGGCGTTCATCGAGCGCTATCCGACGCCCGAGGCCGCCGCCCGCCTCGGACCGAAGCGCCTGGCCGGCTTTCTCGCTCAGCACCAGTACTGCGGACGCAGATCGCCCGAAGCCTTGCTCCAGCGGCTGCACGCCGCGCCCGAAGGCTGTGCCGGCGAAACCGAGAGCGAAGCCAAAGGAGAACTCGTGCGCGCGGTGGCGCGCACTCTGCAATCCCTCGTCGGTGAGATCACCAAGATCACCAGCCGCATCGAACACATGGTCGCCGACCTGCCGGACGGCAGGATCATCATGTCCTTTCCAAGAGCAGGTCGGGTCTGCGCCGCCCAGATCCTCGCCGAGCTCGGCGACGTCCGCGAACGCTTCCAGACCGAGGACCAGCTCGCCGCCGAAGCCGGCTTGGCTCCCGTCACCTATCAGAGCGGAAAGTCCAAAGGCGTCGGATGGCGGTGGGCCTGCAACAAGAAGCTCAGAGCCGCCATCACCTGCTTCGCCGACAACTCCAGACACCAGAGCCCCTGGGCCGCCGACGTCTACAAACGCGCCAGAGCCAGGGGCTGCGACCATCCGCACGCCATCCGCATCCTCGGCCGGGCCTGGGCGCGCGTTCTCTGGCGCGCGTGGACCAACCGAGAGACTTACGACACCGCCAAACACGCCGGCGCCAAGCCTTTCTCGGCCGCCGCTAGCGCCAGTGGTTGACACAGGAAGTCTCACGAGACAACGCCGTCTTCGCCAGGACCGTCCCCGCAGCGCCCACGCCCAGGGCCGGGGTACGCAGCCGACGGAACAGTCGAGATAACCCCCTCGCCCTTCGTCTCGTGCCCACGAGCATCGATCCCGCGGCGGCCGAGCAGGTGAAGGCGCCCGGCTGCCGGCGACAGACCTGCTTCACCACACCAATGCCGGCATTGCCTCGTATGCCCTGACCATCGTGCAGGCGACCCCCCGTCTTCAGCGGCGGGTCTATGCCTCCCGGCGCCGCCGGGCAACCGGGCAGGCGTCCCCCGCCGGGCACACCGGGGCCGCTGACGCCGCAGAGCCGAGGCTCCGCGCCGCACGCACCCCAGGGTCTGCCCGCTCAGGGCCGCTGCCCGGTCCTCCGCTCCGCTGCGGCCGCAAGCGGTGCACCGACGGCACCGGGCGTCATGGCCGACCCGCATCGACGGGAGGAACAGCCTCCCGCACAGCCCAGGAGACAGACAATGGCCACCATCGGTTTCGTCGCGAAGCAGGAAGACGGCAGCTACAAGGGTCGCCTCACCACGCTCAGCGTCGACTGCGACATCAAGCTCGCCAAGAACACGCAGAAGACCAAGGCCGAGCATCCCGACTTCCGCATCCTCGGCCGCAAGGACCTCCGCTCCACCCCGGTCGAGATCGGCGCCGCCTGGGTCCGCACCAACCGCGAGGGCGACGAGTACGTCTCGGTCAGCATCTCGGCTCCGGAGATCGGCCGGCGCATCTACGCCAACCTCGGCAAGGCGCCCGGCCAGGACGACCCGGACGTCTTTGCGCTGATCTGGAACGACGACGCCGCGGCTGCGCAGCCCGTGGCGGCGACCGGCTCTGAGAACGGCTGGTAACCTCCCCCAGCCGTCTCGGCCCCGCCGGCTCGACCGGCGGGGCCTCTTTTTATGCTCCCGCGCCGCTCGTGCCCAAGATCGCCATGCGCTGCATGGCGTGGCGGCGTCGCTGGCGCGACACGTCGTTTTCTTCAGGTCCTCTCTCACGTCGTTCCAGCATGACGGACGCGGACGACCGCCTCAACGATGCGTGGTCCCCCAATTTCGCCGCAAGAGCGACGAAATCGGCACCCCCACGCCCCGCCTCCGGCGGCGGCTCCGCCGTCGTTGACCCGTCCCCCCGCGCCCGTCCGGCGACCGTCGTCTTCGAGCGGAAGACGCAGCCGAAGGAGGCGACGATGAACGACCAAGCCATCGACCAGTCGATCCAGGAGCTCCGCGCGGAACTCGCGGGCTCCATCCTCTCCCGCCGCGAGCGCGCCAACGCGTGCCGCCAACTCGCCCGGCTCCAGGCCGAGGCGGCGACGCAACTCGCGATCCTCGACGCGGAGGATTTCGCGGGCTGCTGAGTGCAGCCGAGGGCGGCGCCGTCCGGCGCCGCCCTCCGCATGTTCCGCACCCTCGACCACGTCCGTCCGACGACATCGGTCGACCGGATAGCAACGACGACCGCGGTGACTACGATGACACACAACCCGTCACCCAGCGGAGGGTCGAACTTCTCACGCACGACCGCCTCGCTGAACAAGCCTGCTGCATGCGACCAGCAAGATAGATCCGGGCGAATCCGGCTTCTGCCGGACCGGGCTCTACTCGCTCCGCTCCCGGAGACGCCTGCCGGCGTCTCCGCCCTCCGGGTCACGATCCCTTTCGCACATCAGCCGGCGGCGGCGCTGCGCGCCCGGCTTCTTTGAAAGAATGCTCCTAAGGGGCGCTGCCCCTCGCGCGGGCAAGAGTACGCGACCCAGAGGGTCGCCGGCGCGGGCGGTATCCCCAGGCTTCGTCGCTACGCTCCTGCAGCCCACGGCCGCAAGCGGCCGCGCCCTACGGGTGGGCGATCCCCTCCGCCCGCGCCGCTCTTGCCCTTGCTACCCCCGGTCTCGCCGACGGGCAGGGTTGCATGTGCGCAACCTGCTTCCAGTAAAGGAGACTGCAGATGACCGCCGCACACTTGCGCATGGCCCCCGGGCCACGCGCGGCGAAGCCACCACGGGCGGTGGCGCGGCGCTACACCTAAGGCACTCGTACCCACGCCGCGGCACTTCCGCCGCGGCATCCTTGAAAGGATCACTCATGACAAATGAAGCGTCGCCGTCGACCATCGACGTAGTCCGCCGCCGGCTGGGGCGCCGGCACCGGATCTCTCCCGACGAAATGCGTTCGCTTCTCGTCGGCCTGGCCGAAGAAGCCGCAATCGATCTTTTCGAACAGCTTCCTGCCGCTCACGTGCGGATGGAGCCAGGGCTCTACCGGCGACTACGTCGGCCATTGGTGGCTAATTTGAGTAAACTAACGCCATCGCTTATATAGCCCAAGTATGTCCCGAAGTAGAGGGCGACATGCACTACCGCGACCCCTTCGTAGTCCACGACTACGTTGTTGCACGGATCGCGGGGTTGCCGTCCAGGGGCTGGCTATTCGTGAAGGCCTTGCTCGGAGGCGACGCTTTCGAAGGTAAAGCGCCCTGAGTTGACTGGAGGCTGTGAGTCCGCTCCTGGGATAGTGCGCGTGTTGGCGGCCGCCTCAGACCGAAAGCTGAAGCCATGAAAGTAGCGGTTCTGTCATTGGCAGCGAGGGTGAGCAAGACCCCCCGATGGCGAGCGCGACGCGATGTTGGCGAGCATGCTGGCAGATAATGTGAGCATCCGCGCGCCGTCATTGGCAGCGAACGTGAGCAGGAATCGCCGCTGATTGTGAGCAGAGCTGCCGATGATGGCGAGCGCCAACACTTAGCCGAGACCCTGCGGCCTCGCGGGAAAACCCGCGAGGCTCTGATCACCGTGCTCGGTCATCGCCGTCCCCGGCTGTACCGTGCCCCAAGTCTACACTCCCGATCATCGTGCGGCAAATATCCTAGCGGGGAGCGCGAGGGGGCGGCAATGAGCCCCCTCGCCAGCCAACCGGAATCAGCCTTGCCCCTCGAGGAACCGAAGGAGGGCAGTCCGCACGACGGTGGGAATCGAAACGTCGTAACGCGTAGCGATTGCTTGTGCGATCGTCCAGTGCGGCGGGTCGATACGGATCGTCTTTTTCTCTGCAGTTCGGACAGCCGCGAGCCATGCTACCGGCTCGCCGCCGGCTAACTGCGTTTCGAGGACACGGATAGCTTCCTCGTACAGATCCTGAGCCCAGACACGACGCCGGCGCATTGCCGGGTCTCGGGCCGCAGTGCGAACCACCGCCAACGCTCGGAATGCATCGACCGTGCTGCCCGGCAGGCTAACCGAAACACCAATTTCCGTTTGCTTGTAGACCATGCGTCCGCCGGCGCCAAATTGCGGTAAGCGCCTGTAACATCATCGATCCCTAGCGGCAACGCCGCGCTCGTGCTCGTCTTAGCGCCGCACACGTATTCCGAGTGCCGGGGTCAGACATATAGCTGCCCTAATTTCACACGAACGTGTGCGTGCGGGGAAATTGCCAAAACAGACGCACCGCAGGACGGGTTTTGCAACCTAAGAGTGCGCCAAAAAAGGCGCGAGGAACCCAAGCGCCCTTGCGCGGGCTTGGCAAGCGGTCGGCTGCTTTACTGAAAGTAGCAGCAACTCGGCAGCTACTTTTTTCTTGCTAATCACGAGTCTCTCGATATCCTCTGCGGTGATTCGCGGGCAGGAAATCCCGCCCCAAACAAACCGGCGAGGTTGGTCATGACCATCTCAATCATCTCACGACACTCACTCACCACGGCTGCCCGCGGCATCGGAGCGCTGGCTGCGACCGGCGCCACGGCCTGGTCCGGTTTCTGCTGCCGCTACGTGCCGACCGTCACAGCGATGGCAGTCGGGGTGTTCGCGCCTGACGCATTTGCCGCCGGTGGCGATCCGATCACCACCGCCGTCAACAACGCAGGCAACATCGGCGTCTCTGTGTCGACAGCATCGGCTGTCTGCGCCGGTGTCGGGGCCGGGCTCGGCATCGCCTTCGGCGGCGGAGGAATGCTGCAGCGGGCCGGTGTCGGCGTGGTCGGCTCCGCAGTAGCAGCCGGATCTCCGACCTTGGTGACGACGATCATCGGCACCGGGGCCGGCGCCGGCTTGCTCATGCTCGTGTCGTGAACGACTGGAAGACCCCGACGTTCGGCGTCCTCTCCCAGCCGGTGCTGCACTACGGGCTGCGGCCGAAGCACCTGCTGTATGTGACGATGCCACCCGGCTGCGTCTTTCTCGGGATGCTGGTCATCCAGACCATCACGCACTCGATGTTGACCTGGGCGGCGGCGATCCTGTTTCCGCTGGCGGTGGCGGCGGTAATTCGTGCCGTCTTCATCCACTTGTGCAACCAGGACCCGCACTGGTTGGAGCACGTCACGTCGCACCGCTGGCCGCAGACCCGCTGGTTGGCGAGGTAGCATGTTCTTCGGACCCAAAATCGTGCGCCGAAGCCTCTCCGAGTTGCTGCCCTGGGGCGAGATGCGCTCTCCGGACATCATCCTCACCAAGCAAGCGGAGTACATGGCGGTCTTCGCGTATCAGCCGCCCGACCTCGCCGCCAGCTCGCCCGAGCAACTCGTATCGGCGCGCCACCTGCGGAACAAGGCGATCATGCGGCTGCCCGAGCGATGGGCGGTCTGGTTCGAGGCGCGGCGCCGTGAGACGCGCGCCTATGCCTGCTCGACGTGGCCAGACCCGGTGAGTGCCGAGATCGACCGGCGGCGGCGTGAGACGTTCACCTCCGCGGGCACGCAGTTCGCGACCCGGCACTACGTCACCCTGCTCTACTCACCGCCCGACAAACTCGCGGGCGAGTTGATGGCGCACTTTGACGGCGGCGGGTTGGACGAGAACCCGCTCGGGACCTTCCGACGCGGCATTGATGAATTCGCCCAGCACATGCCCGACGCACGCCGACTCGCCGGCGGCGCCCTGCTGGAATTTCTGCACGACGCGTGTTCCGTTCATCCGCAGCGCGTCCGCATTCAGCCGTTTCCCGTGGCGGTGTCCGAGTACCTGGCCGATTGCGAGTACCTGGGCGGCCGGCGACCGATGCTCGACGATCACCACCTCCGCTGCGTTCGCATCGCCGGCATCGTCACCGAGGAAACGTCTCCCGACATTTTCTCGGCGTTGTCGAGCCTGCCCTTCGCCTATCGACGGTGGGCGCGCTGGTTGCCGGTGTCACGTGACACGGCCAGGGGGATCATGGAGGGGCGACGAGCGGATTGGGCCAACAAGCGCGTACCACTGATGGTGCAGATGCTTTCGGCGATGCGGATCGCTCCGGACGACGGCACGAAGCACGACAAGGATGCAGAGGCGCGGATGGACCTCGCCAATGACGCGCTGGTGGCAATCAACGGTGGGCTGGCGACGTTCGGCTTCTGGACGGCCGGGGTCGTCGTCTCCGATCGGTCCAGCCGCGTCGCTGAGGAGCAGGCGCAGGAAATCGCCCGCATCATCCGCGCGGATGGCTTCCTCGCTTCGGTCGCTCGCGACGATGCGACGTCGGTATGGGTTGGTTCGATTCCCGGCTGTCCACACGGCGACCTGGGCCGATTCCTTGGGCCATCACCGGCCTTCGCGGACATCATGCCGAGCACCGCTATTTGGGAGGGGCCGGAGCGCGACGAGCACCTGAATGGACCCGTGATGCTGCGCGGACGCTCGGATGGCGGCACCCCCTTCAGCTTCGCCCTGCACCAGCCCGGTTCCGACGTCGGCCACATGCTGATCGTCGGCCAGACCGGGGCCGGCAAGAGCGTATTGCTCTCGTCGATGATCGCCGCATACCGGCGGTATCCGAATTCGCGCGTGATCGTCCTCGATCGCAACGAGTCGTCGAAGTGCATCACCCTCGCCCTCGGCGGTGAGTTTCACGCGCTTGCGGCCGACGATGCCGCCGTGTCGCTGCAACCGCTCGCCCGGGTCGACGATGATGCCGAACGCGCATGGGCGCATGAATGGGCTCTGGGCTGCCTGGAGGAGCAGGGATTTCGCTGCGATGCCGAGCAACAGGAGGCTGTTCACACCGCGCTCGTGGCCATGGCCGGCAATCCGATCGAGCGGCGGACGATGACCCTGCTGCGGGCGTTGGTGCAGTGCCGGGAGATGAAGGCCCCGCTCGGGACGTTCTGCCGCGGCGGCGCGCTGGGCGATCTGCTCGACAACGATCATTGGCGGATGGGCAACGGCAGCGACGTGACCACCTACGAGACCGCGGCGCTGGTCGAGCGGGCCAGTGCGGTCGCGCCGGTAATGGCGTGTGTCTTCCGCGAGATCGAACGTGGGTTCGACGGCCGCCCGACGCTACTCGTGATCGACGAGGCGTGGGCGATCCTCGATAACCCGATGATGGCCGGCAAGCTCAGGTCGTGGCTGAAGACGGCGCGCAAGGCCAACGTCCAGGTTGTGATGGCGACGCAGAGCCTGGAGGACGTGCGCGAGAGTTCCATCCGCTCCATCCTCGCCGAGTCCTGCCACACCCGCGTCTTCACCGCGAACAACGCCGCGCAGGAACCGGCGATTGCCGAGACGTACCGCGGCTTCGGCCTGACCGACGAACAGATCCGCATCGTTGCTCAGCTGCGACCGAAACGTGAGTACGTCTTCCAGGTCAGGGCGCCTGCCGCCTGGCGCACGTTCGAGCTGGCGCTGACGCCCTACGAGCTGGCGTTCGTCGGTTCGTCCCGGCCCGAAGATCGCAAGGCGATGGACCGGATCCTCTCCCGCCATCCGCGCGAGCAGTTCGCGGAGCAATGGCTCCGGCATCGTGGCATTGGCGAGCCACAGATCTCCCAGGAGGCTGCAGAATGATCAAAGAAGCGGTGGTGACTGGTGCGGCGCTCCTCCTCGGCCTGGCTTCACCCGCGATGGCAGAGGTGATCCCGGTCAGCGACGCTGTCGTTGAGGAAAACACGGCGTCGTCTTTGTTTGCCGATCTGCAAGCGGTCGCGGATCGTGCCGCGGACTACGCGCAGCAGCTCGCGACCTACGCCGAGCTGGTCAACACCTACGTCAATGCCGTCGAGAACACGATCGCGATCCCGATGGATGCGATCAACCGGGCGACGCAGGTCTACACCCGCACGCAGATGCTGGCGATGCAAGCGCAAACGGTCGTCGGCCCGGACGGCACGATGATGCAGCGGCTGCGTGGTATCCGCAGTGTCGGGCGCGGCGCAAAGGGAACCGTCGTCGACGCAAAAAACTCGGCGAAATACTGGAACGACCAGCGCAACCGCCAAATGGACGAGGACGCCAAGCTGCTGGACCTCCAGGACGAGCGCAAGATGACCGTCGACCAACTGCTCGACTCGGCGCAGACGCAAGCCGCCACGGCGATCGGCCGGCAACAGACGTTGCAGGCGAACGCGCAGCTCGCCGCGGTCGAGGGGATGCAGCTCGCCGCCATCAGCGACCAGCTCGCCGCGCAGCACGCCTATCAGGTCGAGAAGGACGAGGCCGACGAAGCCCGCAGGCGGATGGTGCAGGACATGGCCGCCGCGGACCTCGAGGCGATGCGTGCCCTTGCCGAAGGTCCGGCCGCCGAGATGAACCAGAACCCGATCTACTGGGGCAGGTAAGAGGCTCCGCGTGGTGCGGGGCCGAATTGGAGGGTGGAACGATGAACTGGCAAATCGTGGCGGCGGTGGTCGGCGGCTTGACCGTTGGTGCCGTAGGAGATCGGCTGGTGGTCCATGTCACCAGCGTCAACGTCACCACGCCCGAGGTGGTGAAAACCGATCTGGGGCAGGCGTTGGAGCACGACCGCGAGTTATCTCGGCAAAGAGGTGAGCGGGAAGACGCGGCCCAGCGTGCGCTGGCAGGGCTACCGCCGCGCAAATAGCAGGATGGGGACAGATGGACGCGTTCGCGACGTTCGGCAATGCCTTTGCGCTGGTGATCGCCGGCGGCGCCGCTCGGCTCTACCCGGTAGCGCAAGGCTTGGCGTTCGGCCTGGCAGTGCTTGGCGTGATCCAGATCGGCCTGTCCAGCGCGCTCGGCCAAGGCGGCTTGTTCTCTCAAGGCATCCGCTTCGTGATCGCCGGTATGGTGTCTCTCCTGGCCATCCAGCACGCGCAGGAGATCGGCGAAATGGTGATGCAGTCTGCCGTCCAGTACGGGCTCCTGGCCGGCGGCTCGGGCCAGTCTGCGAGCGCGTTCCTCTCCTCTCCCGACCGCATCATGCAGATGGGATACGCGAAGGCGCACGACGTGTTTGCGATGGCGAAGGCGGCATGTGACGCCGCGACGTTGGGCTGCTGGGGCACCCTTGACACTTATGTCCCGCTCTCAATCACCGGCTGGGCTCTCCTCTTCACCTACTGGCTGGTGGCATTCCTCGTTCTCAGCGCCGCCATCTTGTTCAAGGTTGCGGTGAACGCGGCAGTGATCCTGCTGCCCTGCTGCTTCTTTCAGCCGACAGCGCAAATCGGCTGGGGGACCGTTCGCGCGACCATCCACATTGGCGTGCAGTTGATGGTCCTCGCGTTGATCACCAGCATCAACGGGCTGGTGAGTTCGTACCTGATCGTTCACGCAGATGCCGTTCCTGGATTGGCGGCCGTCACGCCGCTGCTGATCGGCACGCTGATCTTCGCCGGACTGGTGCTCGGCGCCTCCAAGCTGGCGATGACGCTGACCTCCGGCGCGATGGTGCAGGCGGGATCGTTGCTCGGAGCCCCGGCCGGTATGGCCGCAGCGGCGGCACGAGGGGCGGCGGGCCGGCTCGATGCGCCTGCCACGGCCGCCACGAAGACCCTGGGAAAGACCGCCCTGGCAGGGGCGAGTGCTGGCGGACGGGCTCTCGCGTCGCTGCGAGCCACGGCCAACAGGTCCTCTACGCCAGGCTCGACGCCGTAGACGCCCTCGCTGTGAGGGACGGCCCCGGCCGGTGTTGAGACCACCGACCGGGGCCTATCGAACCACCTTTGAAGGTAGCAAAGATGCCCGACTGCCCGCAGCTTAGCACGATCACCGACATCGCCAGTACCGGCCAGAGAGCATGAAGCTCTTCGACCGCGCCCGCGAAGCGATAAAGGTCGCGGACGACGCGCTCGACCATACTGCCGGCCGCGTCAAAGAGCCGTTCAGCGATGGTGCGCACCTGCCGCCGCCGCGGGAGCAGGACAACCCATTCGCCCGTGCCATCGGCGAGATGGATCGGCGGTGGGGGTACGCGACCAAGCTCGCCGCCGTGCATCGGCGCAATTCCTTCGTCGCGGCGGGCGTCGCCGTGGTTCTCGCGGCAGGCTGGTTGCAGCAGGCGGCTCGCCAGTCGGTGGAGTTCATCGAGGTGCGGACCGACGGAGCTGGCGAGATCGTCGGTATCGGCATGCCGACGAGGTTCGAGCCATCGACCGCAACGTGGTCGCAGTGGGCGCGGATGGTCGTTCCTGCGGCGTTTGAACTCTACGACAACCGGACGATCAGTGGTTTCGAGCGCAACAAAGCCAACAGAGTATTTCTAGGCACGGTACTGACCGGGGACGCGCTGCAAAGCGTCGTCGAGTGGCTGAAGTCAGTCAAGGACGATCGGACCACGGAGCGGCTGGTGCAGATGGTCGACATCCGGCCGACCTCCGATCCGAATATCCTCGAGGTGACGTGGGATCAACGCGACTTTGTCGACGGCAAGCCCGTCAAGACGACGCGCCGCAGTGCCGCGCTGGTGTTCCAGTATGTTGAGAAGAAATCCTTCCTCGGCAATGCGCTCAACGCACTCGGCTTCTACGTCGTCGAAATCAGATTTAGGGACTTGCCGTGAAACGCAGTCTTTTTCTCCTGCCGCTGCTGGCCGGAGGCTGTGCCGCGGCCGATGCCGGACCGACACAGTTCGTCGACGTGCCCCCGCCGCCCGTTGTCGCGCCGGAACCACTGCCGCCGGAAGAGCCGCGGCCGTTGATTTCGGTAAGAAAGCCGCGGAAGCCCGCTAACGCACGCACCGCGAAAGCGAGCACCGTCAACGCCGTGACGGTCTACCCCTACACCTCCGACCGCGTCTACCCGATCGCCACCAGTCCCGGCTTCGTCACGGCGATCCAGTTGCAGCCGGGCGAGGTACTGTCGGGCAAGACGGCCCTCGTCGTCGGCGACAGTGTCGAGCCGAAACGATGGTGGGTGGAGAACAGCTACGGTGCCGGCCGCGTGATCGTCACCATTCGCGCCGCCGAAGCGGGGGCGAGGACCAACGTCATCATCGGGACCAACCAGCACGTCTATCAGCTCGACGTGCGCTCGTACGCCAAGCAGGCGATGGACATCGTGCGTTGGGCCTATTCCGACGAGCCGCAACCGACCGCACAGCGACAGGCGACCGCGCCCACTACCGCTGCCGCGGCCTTCGATCCGGCGGATCTGCACCTGTCCTACTCGATCAGAACGATCAGCGGCGATAATCCCGCCTGGATGCCCGCACGCGCCTACGACCTCGCCGGGCGGCACAGCTACGTCGAGTTCCCACCGACGCTAGGGCAAGTCGCCGCCCCGATGCTGTTCGTCGTCGACGACGGCACAGCGGTTCCAGCGCAGTTCCGCGTCTCCGGCGGGCGGTGGTACGTGCTCGATCGAGGGTTCACGGTCGCCCAGCTCCGCAGCGGGGAGACCGTCGTCGAAATCCGGAGGCAGGGATGATCGACGACCTCGATAGCCTGCCGGCGGCGGACGAGCAGCCGGTCCAGGCGCGGCCGTGGCGCAAGCTGGCCGGCGTAGCGACGGCGACAGGTGTCGTCGTCGGTGCTGGAATGCTGTATCTCTCCGTGAGCGCGGAGCCGCCGAAAAAAGCGCCGGCACCGATAGCCGCAACGATCGGCGAGGTCAAGTTCCCGGAGCTGAAGTTCGAGGCGCCGGTATCACCGCCGCCGCAGCCCGCTGCCCTCCCCGTTCCTTCGCCGCCTGCACCGCCACCAGCACCGCCAGCAGCGGAAGCCAAGGCACTGCCGCCACCGCCCGCGCCCAAGGCCGTGAGCGTGTTCCAGACGGTTCAGGACGACGGGACCAGCACGACCATGCCCGCCGGGCTGCCGCGCATGCCTGGCATCCCTGGCGGGCCGCCCCCGGCACTCGGGGGAGAGTATCGGCCGGGGACAGACAACCGGCCGCTCGGCGACGAAAACACACAGGGCCTGGCCGGCTGGAAAAACGACTGGCTGGCGAACGCCGGCAACCGCGGCAAGGATTTCGTGACCACGCCGTTCTCGCCGCCGATCGGCAGGTACATGTTGCAGGCCGGCGTCCTGCTGCCGGCGATCACCGTGACGGCGATCAATTCCGACCTTCCCGGCGACATGGTCGCGATGATTTCACGCGATGTCTACGACACGCCGACCGGCGATACGAAGCTCATTCCCGTCGGCTCGCGCCTGTACTTCACTTACGCGAACCAGCTCGCCTTCGCGCAGGAGCGGGCGCAGATCGCTTGCACACGCATTCTCTTCCCGGACGGAAGTTCGCAAAACCTGGGGGCGATGGCGGGTGTCGACGACAGCGGCGCCAGCGGCGTGGAGGGGGATGTCGATAGCCACCCCTGGGGGATGGCTGGCGCGGTCGGTCTTTCGGCGCTTCTTTCCATCGTCGGGCAGACCGGGCAGATCGTCCAGGCGACGCAGGGCGGCAACAGCGGGGCCACAGGCGTTGGGATCATCGCCGGCGGGGGCCTGGCAGGTGCCGGGCAAGCATCGGACAGCATCGGCAGCAAGATCATCCAAAAGCAACTCAACCGGCCGAACACGCTCCGCATCCCGCCCGGCACGCAACTGGCGGTGATGTTGAACAAAGACGTCGCGCTGCCACCGTGGGCAGACCATGGGAGCATTCGGTAATCAGCAAGGACAATGCGATGTATATCGAAGACAATCCACTTTGGCTCGGGGTGATTTTTCTAGCCGTCTGGGTCGCTTGTGTCGTTGGTGCGGCTCTCTCATTCGGCCCGACAGTCGGTGTGTGGGCTGTGTTTCTGCCGATGGGACTGGTGGTTGTCGCGGGGGTGGTTTGGGTCGCACGGGCGTCGACGGATGACCGCTGGTAGGAACCTGCTCACCACGGCGATGGCGGCCGGCTGCGTGTTGAGCGTGGTCGGCACCACCGACGCACTCGTTTGCAACGTCACCGACTCGCTGCCGACGGGTCTTTACGCCCGGACGTTCGGTGCGGTGCATCGTGGCTCGGTGGTCCGGACACCGATGCCGGAACCCATGTACGCCTACCTCGCGCGGTTCCCCGTCGGCGCCGCATTCTTCCGGTCGCACGACCTGCTGAAAGAGGTCTCCGGGGTTCCGGGGGATACCGTCTGCGAGCACGACGGAATGGTATCGATCAACGGACGGTTGGTGGCGACAGCCATGCGGGATATCAAGCCGGGCGTCTCCGCGCCGGCTGCCTGGGAAGGCTGCGCGACGCTCGACGATGCGGTGTTTCTGCTCGGGCACACCCCGGACAGTCTCGACAGCCGCTACTTCGGGTCGGTCCCGCTGTCGGCGGTGCGGCCCTACACCCTGGTCTGGAACACACAATGGGCGCGGGCGGAGAGCGGGCGATGATCCGTCGGCTCGCCGTCCTCCTCCTCGTCACCAGCCCGGCCTCAGCCGCGGCGTTTTCTGTGACCGATACCGACATCGATGCCCTGTCGCGGGTCACATGGGCAGAAGCCAGGGGCGAACCAGAAGCAGGTGTCGCCGCCGTCGTCGCAGTTGTCCTGAACCGCGTCGAGAACGGCGGTGGCGGCATCCTCCAGGTCCTCACAGCCCGCGGACAGTTCGAGCCGGTGATGCGCGCTGGTGGCTGGCAGCAGCTTCCTCGACCGCCGGAGGCGTTCGCAGGCTTCGTCCGTGGCATCGTCGCCGCACGCCAGGGAGATGCCAGCGGCGGCGCGACACACTTCCAGAACCCGACGATCGTCGCTCGACGTGAAGCGGCGGGAACCGTGTCGGCGGGTCTCACCGGTTTCGGTGGCATGCCGGTCACCGCCACGATCGGCCGGCACACTTTCTACCGGGCAGATCAAACGCTGGTCGCTGCGCGGGGCGAAGGTCTCCCTATCAAACCGGCCCGGCCCAGACCCGTGAGCGTCATCCAGGAGGTCGAGACTGGCATTGAAGGAGTGGAGGAAGGCAGCCAGCGAGTGGACACGCGGGAGCAGGTGCCTTGAAACTAGCCAGAAAAATGGTCTCGTATCAAAGTGATAGGAAGAAAACAGCATTGCGCACTTAGGACACGCAAGACGTGTCTATGAGAAGGCATGAGAAGGCATGAGAAGGCACGAGTCGGCATGAGAAGGCACGAGATGGCACGAGATGGCACGAGACTCGGTTGGGGAGATGCCCGCGTGGCATTTCGCGGCGTGACCGCCGAGATCGACGAGGGCCTGCGGGCGGGAAAGACCGGCCGGATGCTGTTCGCTGAGCTTTCCGACCGGCTCGGTGGGATGTCCTACCGGGCTTTCATTGGGCATCTCGCGCGCACCCGGAAACTCGCCAGGTCGATCAGCGGGGCAGTGGCAACGAGAGGGCAGGATGAACGACACAGTCGAGACGACACCAGAGTCCAGCGAGACGGATTCCGCCTCACCAAGGTCACGCCGGAGCGGGTCGAAGCGATCTTCGGCCCAGACTTCGGAAAGCGCAAAGGCGGTACACGTGGTCCTTCAGGCAAAGGGGGGGGTGGGTAAGAGCTTCGCCGCGTCGCTGATTGCGCAGGCGCTGAAAGAGAACCAGCGGCCACTTGTCTGCCTGGACACCGATTCGCTGAACTCGACATTCGCAGGCGTCACGGGCCTGGACGCAGAGGTGGTCGCCATCCTCGACGGCGACGAACTCGACCTTGCCACGATAGACGCCATGATGGAACGGATGCTGGAGGAAGACTCGCACTTCGTGGTTGATGTGGGCGCGTCGGGGTTCGTGCCGATCAGCACCTATCTGCTGACGTCCGGGATCCAGGGACTCCTCTCCAGCGCGGGTAAACGCCTGGTCATTCACTCGGTGATCGTCGGCGGCGCATCGATGGCTGACACCGCTTCGGCGATCCAGGACCTTAGCCACCAGTTCGACGGCGCCGAGCTGGTGCTGTGGTCGAACCCTTTTTTCGGTGACGTTACTGCCTTTGAAGCCGGTCCGTGGTGGGAAGAAAACAAGGGGCGTTGGACGGACGTGGTCCACATCCCGGAGGCGCACAAGCATACGGCAGAGATGGTCGCGGCGATGTTGGCGAACCGCATGACGTTCGCCGAGGCGCGAGGCGGCGACGAATTCCGCATCGTGCAGAAGCTGCGGCTGGCGAACTACTGGGAGCCGCTGCGCACGCAGATCGAGGCGGTGCTGTGAACCTGCATCGGCTCACCGAGCAGCATCACGTCCCGCAGACCGATGAACTCCAGCTCATCGCCGACATGCTGCACGAGATCGTCGACGAGGAGCTGGAGGCGCTGCGGCGCGAAGTGGCGGCACTCAGCATCCAGGCGCGGCGCAACGACGTGATCCTCGTGCTGCGCGCCGGGCCGGCGACGGTGTTGTTCTGGGCGGCCGTCGGCATCCTGATCGGCGGATGCATCACCGCTATACTTATGCGGGTAATGTAATGGCTATCTACCACCTCTCCATGCGGTTGGTGCGCAAGGCCGGCGGGACGCTCGGCCGCGCGGCCCACCACGGTGGGCAGCGGCTGTCGCACGGAGCCACCGGCAAGGCGGCATACCTGTCGGGCACCCGGATGGTCGACGAAGCCGGTGTCGTCACCGATTACCGCAACAAGGCGCCTGGAGTGGAGCATTCGGCGTTCATCCTGCCGGATGGCACCGCCCCGGTATCGCGCGAGGCGCTGTGGCGGGCGGTTGACGCACACCCGACCCGGACGCCCAACGCCGTCGTCGCGCGAGATACGGTGGTGGCGCTGCCGCACGAGTTCACCGCGGCCGAGCGGGTCGCAGTCGCGACGGAATTCGCGACCTGGGTGGCCAACCGCTTCGGCAGTGCCGTCGAACTGGGTTTGCACTATCCCGAGGTCGCGAAGGGATCAAACGAGCGGAACTTTCACTTCCATCTGATGATGTCTGAGCGCCGGATAGAGCGGGACGGCTCGCTCGGCGCGGTCAACCGAGACCTCAACGCGATGGCGGCGCGCGGCGACGAGCAGCGCGGCGTCGTCAAGCGGCAGCCGCCCGTCGTCGAGATCCGCGAGGCGTGGGAACGAATCGCCAACGCGGCACTGGCTCGCGGCGGCCATGCCGAGCGCGTCGACCACCGCACGCTGCGGGAGCAGGGCATCGAGCGTACCCCGACAGAGCATCGCGGTGCCGCAGCAACCCGCGCGCTGCGCGCTGAGCGCGCCATCGCCGTAGTGTCGGCCGCTCGGGTGGCATTGGAATTGTCCCGCCTTGGCCGCAACCTGCGGGCACGAGAGGCCGCTGCGGACGCAAGGATTCGCGCGATCCAAGATGCGCGAAAGGTGCATCTCGGCGCCAGTGTCGGCGCCAGTCTGGGCAGCGTCGACGGCTGGACGGACGATGCGGGACGAGAATTCCTCCGTGTGATGGCGAACCTGGACCGCGCCGAGCGGCTGCGCCGGCAACTGACGGAAATCGAGCGGAATCGGACACCCTTGCGCAAGGCGACGCAGGCCGAGGAGACCGAACTTCGCGCAGCAGGCCGCGAACGATCCAGAGCTGCAGCGATGCGCAAGCGGGTCGAGCGGCTTGGAGGGGAGTTGCCTGCGAGCGCCGTCTTCGTGCTCCGCGAGAGGCCAGGCACCAAGGCCCGACTCGACGAGATCGAGCGCGGATTGCGCGGCACGGCCTTGGTCACGAGCGGGCCGCTTGATCGATCACCAACAGCAGGAGGCGGAGCCCACATCAACGCGCCGTCCGACGACCGCGCGGTCCGACCCTCCGAGCAGTCCGGAATCAGCGAGCACCACCGGCAGGAACGGCCGGCCGATGGTCTACCCTACGATAGGCCGACCCGCGGCGCCGATCGGCGGCACCAGCTGGAAACGATCGGCGGTTTCGCCAAGGCCCGAGACGATCGGGAGTTCGGCATCGGTGACTGACGCCGCAGTGATCGGCTGGACGAGCAAGGACGAGACGAACCGACCAAACCCCTCAGCGGGAGAAACAACATGGAAATCCGAAGCCGCATCAAGAACGTTGCGGCCCGCATCCGCGACACGCTCTCCGGACGAACGGACCAGGCCGCCAATGCCTGGGAGAACGAGCACCGAGAGTCCGGCAGGGCGAGCGATTTCGAAGCCGCCCGACAGGACTACGCCGAGCGCAAGTCCGAGGAATACCGCCTTGCTGCCGGCATCGAACGAGCGGAACACGAAGGCATCGCCAGAGCCGAACGTAACCTCACTGCGGCCGGCGGCGAGCAACGGGAGGAACGTGCCCGGTCGACGTTCGCGGAGAAGAATCCCGATGCGTACGCCCTCATCAACAAATTAGCCGCCATCGCCAACGACCAGACGATGGACGGGCCGGCGGCGGATCGGGCGATCGACGCGGTGATGACCGAGCATCAGCGGCAGAAGCTGGGCCTCGTTGATCGTGGCGACGTCTACGGCATCACCGTGCGCGACCAGCGCGACGGGACGGCAGCAGACCTGACGCTCACGGCGCCGAAGAAGCGAGAGACGATCCGCAGCGCGAGCAAAGACGATCAGGACTACGAGCTCGGTGACTAAAGGAGGCTGAAATGACCTTGCGCCTCGCCGGCGTTGCCGCGGCCGGCGGCACGGTTTGCGTGGCCGCGCTGATGATTGGCACCGAGGTCGCAGCGTGGCGCTTCGGCTGGCATTCGAGTCTCGGATCGCCCCTCGCCGCCTGGGACGGCGTGCCGATCTACGCGCCCTGGTCGATCCTCCGCTGGCTGTCCTGGTGGCCGAATGCACAGCCGGTTCGCCTCGGTCTGCTCGCCGCCGGGCTTACGTTGACAGCCTGCCTCGCGCTGAGCATCAAGCGCGCGGTGGCGCACGCACAGGCGTTCGGTGCGAAGGAATGGGCGACGGCGCGCGATGCGGCGCAGGCCGGGTTGCTGTCCGACCCCAAGAACGGCGGCATCGTCGTCGGCCGACTCGGGCGACGCCTGCTGACCTTCGCCGGCGATCAGCATGTGTTGGTCCTCGGAGCGAGCGGCGCCGGCAAGAGCAGCGGACCGATCATGTCCACGCTGCTGTCTTGCCGCGACCGCTCGATGCTGGTCCTCGATCCGAAGGGCGAACTCTACCGAATGAGCGCGCTATTCCGCTCGACGATCGGCCCCGCGCTGTACTTTGATCCGACCAAGCCCGAGTCCGCGCGCTTCAATCCGCTCGACGACATTCCCGTCGGCACGTTCCGAGAAATTCCCGCGGTCCAAAACATCGCCAGCCTGTTGATCGATGCGTCTGGCCTGAAGAATTCCGAACCGATCTGGCCGATCACCGCGGCCGATCTGCTGTCGGCGGTGATCCTCTGGGCAGTCAATGACGCTCCGGCGGACGAGCGGCACCTGGGCGCGCTGTGGCAGCGCATGTGGGATATGCCGAACACCCTGGCTGCGATGTCCGGCAGCCGGCATTCGGTGGCCAGACTGGTCGCGAACACAATGATCGGCATGTCGACAAAGACCGCTGACAGCATCGCCCTCACCGCGCGCTCGGCGCTCTCTCCGTGGGTCGATCCGCTGCTGACGACGCTCACCAGCCGCAGCGACTTCCGGATATCGGATCTCGCCTGCGGGCGCCGGCCGGTCAGTCTCTACCTGCAGGTGCCTACGTCCGATCGTGACCGGGTGATGCCGCTGTTTCGGTTAATGCTGATGCAGGTCTTCAAAGCCTTCCTATGGTCCGAGCCGGCGATGCCCGACGGTCGCAAGAAGGTGCACCGCCTTCAGTTCATCGGCGACGAATTCCCCGCCGCCGGGCAGATCCCGGGCTTCGATTCGGACATCCAGATGCTCCGCTCGCACGGCGTCAGCTGCATGCTTCTCTGTCAGAGCGTCAAGAGCCTCAAGGGCGTCTACGGTGACAAGCAGGTGATCCGCGCCAACTGCCACATCGAGACGCACTTTGCCTCGTCCGACCCAGACGACGCAGCGGAACTGAGCAAAGCCTGCAACGATGCGATCGAGGTCAAGACGACCGTGACGACGCAGCGCTGGAAGTGGTTGCAAGGAAGCACCAGCAAATCCGAGGCACGGCGATCGCTTCTCACTCCGGCCGACGTGCGCGCACTTGGCATGGACGAGGCCATCGTCCTGGTGACAGGCTGCAAGCCGCTGCGAGCGAGGAAAGTGCGCTGGTTTCAGCTCAGCCAATTCCGCACGCGCAGCATCGATCTGCACAAGCACCCCGACACCCCAACAACACAGAATGCACGCGTTCTCGCGGCGCAGCAGCCGATTGCGACGGCACAACCCAAACGCCGCAAAAGGATCCTCCAACCATCCGTCTCGCCTGTCGAAATCCCCGGAAAATGACCAACCTCCACAATGCTCTCCTTGGTGCGCTCGGCACTGACATTTGCGAATTGCTCGCGCAGCCGGACACGACTGACGTGATGCTCAACGCGGACGGGCGCGTGTGGGTGGACGGCACCAAGCATGGACGGATCCCGACGAACATTCGTGTCGAACCCGAGCCGATGGATCAGGTGCTGCGACTCGTCGCGCATCACACCGGCACCGTCATTACCCGCGAGCGGCCGATCCTGCGCGCGACGCTACAGATCACTGGCGAACGCATCGAAGCAACAATCCCGCCGGTGACGGAAGCGCCGACGTTTGCCATCCGCAAGCCGCCGCGCACCATCTTCGCATTGGACAACTTCACGCCGCGGCAGAACGTCCCGAGCCCACGGAACGGCTTGACGACGGCGAATGACCCGCTCGCCTTTCTCCGCCAGGCGGTCACGGCGCGCAAAAACATCCTGATCGCCGGATCTACGGGGAGTGGAAAGACCAGCCTGCTCTCGTCGCTGATGCAGGAGCCAGGCATCGTCCAGGATCGCGTCCTGGTGCTCGAAGACACCCGCGAAATAGCGATATCCTCACCGGATCACGTCGCAATGCTGTCCAGCGACGACGTATCCCTCCGCACCCTGGTCCGGACGGCCATGCGCTATCGGCCGGACCGAATCATCGTCGGCGAGGTGAGCGACGGCAAGGCGGCGCTGCAGATGGTCCGGGCGCTGAACACTGGGCACGCCGGATCCCTGTGCACCGTACACGCCAACTCGGCGGCCGACGCGATGGAGCGACTGATCGACTTGTGCAGCGAGGAGACCGTCAACGCGCCGCGGCGCGCGATCGCCACCGGCATTCACGTCGTGGTGTTCGTCTCGCGCATGCCCGACCAGACGCGCGCCATCTGCGAAATCGTGACGATCCAGCCCGGTACGCATCTCGGCTACGAGGCGCATACCGTCTGGGGGCGGTGATATGGACCTGAGATTTTAGAGGACGGGGAGCCGACCGGCGGGCACCGGTCGGCTCCCCTCGATCGACACAGCGGAGTAAGCGCTATGCAGACCGTTCGCGAATCTACCACGGCCCACGTTCGCCGCGTCGTCCGTCACCACGAGTTCATCGATCCCGCCGACTGGGCGAGCGCGCTCGACGAGCTGGCGGCTTTCACCGACGCCGAGATCGACGCGCTCGCACGCCACGAACTTGGCGGACCCCGGACCGCTATGGCCGTACCGTTGCCCGCTGCAAGGTCGGGATGATCGATCTTGGGCGGCAACCTGGTGCGCGACGGCTGTGCGCTCGACTGGCCGCCTTACTCCAACAGTGACTACCGGGTACAGCAAGTCGAGGTGGAGGGCGCGATGATCGACGCCTGGTCGGGACGTTTCGACGCGGCCTGGGATTGGCGCCACGCGCACTTCGGGCAGGAGGCGGCCCGATGATCAGCAACGCAGAGTTGCGCGTGATCGTACCGGCGAGCGGTGCCGCCAGGCCGCGGCCGAGGCGCGCAAGGTCGGCGACATACTCATCGGCGCTGAACCAGCGGCGAACGCAGCAGGTTTCGTCGCCTTTTCGCCCGCATGGCGTTCGCACCTCGCCTGCCTGCCGGCGCGCGTCATCACCGTCGCGACGGGCGGATCACACAGCTGGATCGCTCGAAAAGGTGCTCGGCATGAGCACGATCGGAACCGCGCTCGACCGGCTCGTGGCCGACATGAGCACGGCGGCGGATCGCGGACGGCGCAGCAGCATCGCCGATCAGTCGATCAGTCGCGACTCGGCAAATCTGAGCGCAGCAACCCGCGGCATGCTTCGAGTCGAACCCTGGATCAGGAAGAGAGATCTGCGGGCGTGGGCGTGGGCGATTCTTGACTGTTTGCGCCCGCAAGTAGGCCTAAACACGCCAAACAGCCCCGCATGTCGTAGCAAATACCACAAAACGCGGATGCTGGGTTGTCGCCTACCACTCTTTGTGGAAGGCTGCCCGGATTCTCAGAGATGGAGGAGAAGACCGTGACGGCAACGACATAAGAAAACCCGGCCGCCTCTCGGCGCCGGGTTATCTGGGAAATTCCGTGGGATGTGCCTGACAACACGTTCCTACGGAAATCCCAGCCAAAACGCAAGCGGGAAATGCGCTGGAGGCGCAACAGGGAAGCTTTGCCCGAACGGTCCCCAGATATGGAGGACCGAACGTGACCGCTCGTGCCCGCGTCGCCCCCGGCTTACGCCGATTGGCGCCCGAAGCCTTGCCGATCAAGACCCAGGCCGACCACTTCGGCGGCCTGCCGAACGGACTGAGTCCCGGCCAGGCGCTCGCAGCATTCAAGCGCGCCGCCGCCGCGCTCGGCCTCGGTGCCGTGCGCGACCTCGTCGACCAGCTAATGGCGTTCAGCCAGCCGCAGGACTGGCAGCGCGGCAACCGGCCGATCGTCTGGCCCAGCAACGCCACCCTTGCCGACCGGCTCGACGTCTGCCAACGGCACGTCCGCCGCCTGCTCGGCCGTCTGGTCGACACCGGCATCATTGTTCCTGTCGACGGCGCGGAAGGACGAAGGTGGGGCCGGCGCGATCCCTCCGGTCGGATCGCCGAGGCCTACGGCTTCGATCTCTCTCCCCTTGCCGACCGCCACGGCGAGTTTCGGGCGATCGCGGAGGCCGCCGCGAGGGATCACAAAGCTCGTAGCGCCCTGCGCCGGCGCCTGACCATCGCTCGCAAAGCGATCCAGCAGCTCGCTGAGACGGCGCTGGAGCACGCCCTCGGCGATCGCGGCCACCAGGTCGAGGATGAGGGACTACCTGGAAAAATCCGCGACTGGCGAGCGTGGCTCGACGAAGCGTTTACCGTCGCCTCCGAGACCGCCGCAGAGGGAACCCCACTGGCCATCCTCGAAGCGGGCGTCGTCGAACTTGAGCGCCGGCGCGCCGCGGGAGAAGAGGCCCTCATCAAGGCCTTAGCTGTGAAAGAGTCCTCCGCGGAGGACAAAAATGTCCGCCTATATACAACTACAAACCAACCTGGATCTGATAGCTCAGCTACCTGTAGCAGTGACTCGGGAATGAAGCGTAACGGCCCGGGCGACAGAGACTCGCTCGAAACCGACGACGCTTTGCCCGACGAGCCGCCGGCGGCAACGCCGGCCTTTGTCGTTCGTGTCTCTCCGCCACTGCAAGATCAGCTCCTCGCCCCCTCCCCTACCTGGGCCGACGTCGTCGACGCCGCCGATCGGCTTCGCCACCAACTCGGCATCAGCCGTTCCGCCTGGATCGATGCCTGTCACGCTCTCGGCCGCTATCAGGCGGCCACCGCCGTCGCCATCATCGCTGCCAAACGAAACTCCATTCGCTCCCCCGGAGGCTACCTCAGGGGGATGATCGCCCGCGGCCGCGACGGTGAACTCCACCTGCTGCGCAGCCTGCACGGCCTGGCGGAACGCCGGCGCGACAGCGAAAATGAAACGTGTCCAACGTCGTTCGCCCCGGCGGCCCATCGGCGCGCAACCACCGAAAGGACCGGACTACGATGAACTGTTGCTTGCACGCCGCCGCCGCTCTCGTGCTCGTCCTGGCCTTCGCGACCGCTGCCGCGGCGGCCGAGGTCATCGCCGGCCCGGCGCGGGTGATCGACGGCGACAGTGCGCCACGACCGGCGCGCAAAGGAGGTCGAAATTAGAAAAGGCCGCCTTTGAGCAGCTTTGCTGCACAAGAGATGAGGGTCGGCCCCTCGGACTCGGATTGCAGGATCAGGGTCCAAACCACCGCGGACTGCTCCGGCACAATGGCCGGGGTGGTGAGCGCTCGCGGAAAAGGCGGGACGAACCCGTCAGGTGAGTGCCGGGAAGACGAACGCAAGTGAACCGCTGATGACGTATCGAAATCGATCTCAAGATGTTGTCGAAACCAGGCGTGTGTTGCCTGCCTGGGACAAAGCCCGGCGGGAGCCTGCCGACTGGCCGGGCGGCAACCGGTATGGAGGCGGCGTGATCCCGGTGACAGGCTCTTGTGCGGAACGTGGGAACCTGTGCTCCGATGCGAAGGGAGACCTCCGACGCGGTGGACCCGCAAGGAGCAGAGTACCGATGCGGGGCGCAGGGGCGGACGGGTTCGTAGTAGCGAGGAAGCCCGGTAATGCGGGTGGAGCGAAGGAACCCGGTCTTCTGGCCAAGGAGGTCGGCCAACCGGAAACGGGAGGAGCCGGTGTCTGAGGCAAAGCCGTATGACATTTCCAAACGCCTCGTTTGGGAGGCCTGGAAACAGGTCAAGGAAAACCGGGGCGCGGCGGGTGTGGACGGCGTATCACTGGCGATATTCGAGAAGGATCTGAAGAGAAATCTTTACAAGATCTGGAATCGGATGTCGTCGGGATCGTATTTCCCGCCCCCCGTGCGGCTGGTCGAAATCCCCAAGGCGACAGGTGGGGTGCGCCCTCTAGGCATTCCCACCGTTGCCGACCGCGTGGCGCAGACGGTCGTGAAGATGGTTTTGGAGCCGCAGGTGGAACCTTTGTTCCACCCTGACTCCTACGGCTATCGCCCCGGCCGCTCGGCGCTCGATGCGGTGGGAGCAGCGCGCGAGCGCTGCTGGACATTCGATTGGGTCGTCGATCTCGATATCAAATCCTTCTTCGATACGATTCCGCACGACCTGATCGAAAAGGCGGTAGCCCGCCATACCGATCTGGCCTGGGTGAACCTGTATGTGGGACGGTGGCTGCGTGCTCCCGTCGCGCATGCGGATGGAACGCTCAGGGAGCGGACAAGAGGAACCCCGCAGGGTTCGGTTGTCAGCCCGCTGCTTGCCAATCTGTTTCTGCATTACGCATTCGATCTATGGATGCAACGGACATTCCCAGGGGTCCGCTTCGAAAGGTATGCGGATGATGCGATTGTCCACTGCCGGAGCGAAGGGCAAGCCCGATCGATCATGGAGGCCATCCGGCACAGGTTTGCGGAGTGCGGTCTGGAACTTCACCCTGGGAAGACCAGAATCGTCTACTGCAAGGATGACCGCCGGAGGAAGAAGTACGAGCAGGTCACGTTCGACTTTCTGGGCTACACCTTCCAGCCGCGGTTCGCCAAGAACCGGCAAGGCGAGCGGTTTACCGGCTTTCTGCCGGCGATCAGCGTCAAAGCCGCCACGGCGATCCGCAAGACCGTCCGCGAGTGGCGGATGGCCTCCACCCGGAACCACCAGCGTCTTGAAGACCTGGCTGACCTGATCAATCCAGCGGTGCGGGGCTGGATGAATTACTACGGGCGGTATTACCGCACGAAGTGCGTCGAAGTCCTGCGTCACATCAACGATGCGCTCGCCAAATGGGTGAGGCGGAAATACAAGCGGTTCAGATATCGCAAGCGAGCGGCCGTGCACTGGCTCGGCCGCCTCGCGCGCCGGGACCCAACTATCCTGGTCCTTTGGCAAATCGGCATCCGACCCGCAGCGGCTGGAAGATAGGAGCCGGATGAGGCGAGAGCCTCACGTCCGGTTCTATGAGGGCGGAGGGGCGAAATTCCCGGACTTATGTAGCAGCGGCCACCGGCGATCGGACCGGGCTGTCGGAACCGGAAATACGGAACATAAAGCGAACATAGCGATTCACAGGCGGCCTCGGGAGGGCTAGATTCGGCCGATGCATCTGTCGGAGATCGCCATGCGCCGCCGGACCAAAGGCCAGCACTTCCTCCTCTCCGCCGCCGCGCGCACGCTGTCGCTGGCGGCGGTGCTGCGGATGTCGGACAGGGAAGCGGAAACAGTGTTCGCGGCGATCCGCTGGGCCGGCAGCGACGGTCGGCCGGTTTGCCCGGACTGCGGCTGCGGCACCTGCTACGACTGCCGCCGGGCGAACGGTGCGCCTCGCTGGCGCTGCACGGCGTGCCGCAGGGACTTCAGCCCGACCAGCGGCACGCTGTTTGCCTTCCACAAGCTGGCCCTGCGCATCTATCTCGCGGCCATCGTCATCTTCCTCGACGAGGTCAAGGGCAAGAGCGCGCTCGCCCTGTCGCGCGACCTGGGCGTCCAGTACAAGACCGCGTTCGTGCTGGCCCACAAGATCCGTGAGGCGATGGCGTCGGAGTCCAAGGGCATCCAGATCGGCGGCGTCGGCCGGGCCGTCGAAGTGGACGGCGCCTGGTTCGGCGGCCACGTCCGGCCGGAGAACCGCAAGCAGGACCGCCTCGACCGCCGTCTTGCCGAAAACCAGACCGGCAAGCGGCAATGCCTCGTCGTCGTCCGGGAACGGGCTCTGGACAGCACCTCCCTGGGCCGGACCATCGCCAACGTCTTCAGGAGCGAAGACGCGGCGCTGGACTTCATCAAGGTCCGCGTCGACCGCGCCAGCACCGTCCATGCCGACGAGGCCGGGGCGTGGAACGCGCTGCACGCGCGCTTCGATACCAAGCGCGTCAACCACTCCGTCGAGTACGCCGACGACGAGGCCTGCACCAATCAGGCGGAGAGCTTCTTCAGCCGCATCCGCCGGGCCGAGATCGGCCATCACCACCACATCTCCGGCCTGTACCTGAGCCGCTACGCCAAGGAGGCGGCGTGGCGCGAGGATCACCGTCGCGACAGCAACGGCCTGCAGTTCCGTGCCACCGTCTCGCTGGTCGCCGCCAACGGCCCCAGCGTCGACTTCAGCGGTTACTGGCAGCGCAGCCGGGCGGCATAGCCGCACCCGTCTTCCACCGTCTCTTCCCGGTCAATCGGCGACCCGCCACGTCAACGCCTGACCATCCGTCGTCACGGCGACCACGCTGCGCGCGGCACGCTTCAGCACGGCGTGCGCCGTCTTCTGGATCAGCTCGCGGCTGCGGTGATCGGCCGGATCGAGGCCGCGGCAAGCCATCAGCGCCTCGGCGATCTCGCGCGACGTCATCGGCCGGACCGCCGTGCGCAGGATGCCGTAGACCAGGCGGGCGCACTCGCCCTTGCCGAACCACGCGTTGCGTCGCCGGACGGCTTTCGGCCTGATCTCGGCCGCTTCGGTGTCCGGCGCGAACATCCGCAACGTCGCGTCGAGATGCACCAAGCCGGCCCGGTGCCCGTTGATCCGCCTCTCCAGGTCGGCGATGATCCCCGCCAGTTCGGCGCGCTTGTCTTTCAGCGCCGCGACAACATGCGGTTCGGCCATCGACCACGCTCCATCTATATTGACGAGCCATGGTCGTACTTCGATGCGTGGTCTACAATTCGACGCTGGTGGCGGCTGCTACATAAGTCCGGAAATTCCCCTCCGCTACTCGACCCATCGTCGTCGCAGATGTGCATCTGCGGATTTTTGGCATTGATGCGCCGGAATCCCGCCAATCCTGTACCGCCGGTGACGGTCACGACTATTCCTGCGGCCGGGTCGCCGCCTCGGCACTCGCCGAGAAGATCGCCGGCAGGCCGGTGACCTGCCGGCCGCGCACCACTGATCGCTATGGCCGAACGGTCGCGGTGTGCTTCGATGCCGGCGACGAGGATCTTGGTGCCTGGATGGTGCGCGCCGGCGTGGCGATCGCCTACCGCAAGTACTCGACCGTCTACGTCGACGACGAGGACACCGCCCGGCGCGCCCGCCGCGGGCTGTGGGCCGGGGAGTTCGTCGAGCCATCGAAGTGGCGAGCGGCGCACTGAACGATGGGCAAACGGCTCGGCTTGCCGAAATCCAGCGCACACAACGAGACATCAATGACGTTCACCGCCCCCTTCGCGAAGGCGATCGTCTGCCAGATGACGTGGCGGGAGCACGATGTGCCGAAGATCTTGGATTACTGCTGGTGAGACTGTCGATGTCGGAACGGCCGTCACGTCCTGGAGCAGCGGCCGCGGCGGTGAAGGACAACCTCGCCGGCCTCGTCGAGCGCGTCACCTTCCACAATCAGGACAGCGGCTTTTGCGTGCTGCGGGTGAAGGCACGCGGACAGCGCGATCTGATCACCGTCATCGGTCACGCGGCGGCGATCGCCGCCGGCGAATTCGTCCAGGTGACCGGGCAGTGGGTCAACGACCGGACGCACGGCGTGCAGTTCCGCGCCGGTTTCTTGCGCTCGGCACCGCCGACGACGGCCGAGGGTATCGAGAAGTATCTCGCCTCGGGGATGATCAAGGGCATCGGCCCGGTGTACGCCAGGAAACTGGTCCGGGCGTTCAGCGAGGCGGTGTTCGACGTCATCGAGCAGGCGCCCGGCCGCCTGCAGGAGATCGACGGCATCGGCCCGAAGCGAGCCGACAGCATCGTTGCCGCCTGGTCCGACCAGAAGGCGATCCGTGAGATCATGATCTTCCTGCACGGCCACGGTGTCGGCACCTCGCGCGTCGTGCGCATCTTCAAGACCTACGGCGCCGACGCGATCCGGCTGATCTCGGAGAACCCCTACCGGCTGGCGCGCGACATCCGCGGCATCGGCTTCAAGAGTGCCGACCTGATCGCCGAGAAGCTCGGCATCGAGAAGACGGCGATGATCCGCGCCCGCGCCGGCATCGGCTACGCGCTGAGTGAAGCGCTGGACGAGGGCCACTGCGGCCTGCCGCTGACGCGGCTGGTGCCGATGGCGGTCGAGCTGCTGGAGGTGCCGGCCGCGATCATCGAGACCGCGCTCGGTCTGGAACTGCAGGACGGCGAGGTGATCGCCGACGACGTCGACGCAGAGCCTTGCGTCTTCCTCGCCGGGCCGTATCGCGCCGAGCGGGCGATCGCTGCGCGCATCGGCACGCTGCGCAGAGGCGCCCTGCCCTGGCCGGCGATCGACGCCGCCAAGGCGATCCCGTGGGTCGAGAGCAAGGCCGGAATCGATCTCGCCGCCAGCCAGCGCGAGGCGGTGCAGCTCGCCCTGGCAACGAAGGTTCTCGTCATCACCGGCGGCCCCGGTGTCGGCAAGACGACGCTGGTCGACTCGATCCTGAAGATCCTCGGCGTCAAGGGCGTACGCATCGCGCTGGCCGCCCCCGCCGGCCGCGCCGCCAGGCGGCTGCAGGACAGCACCGGCCTCGAGGCGAAAACCATCCACCGGCTGCTCGAGGTCGATCCGATGCACGGCGGCTTCCGCCGCAAGGAGGATCACGTGCTGGACTGCGACTTGCTGGTCGTCGACGAAACGTCGATGATCGACGTGCCGCTGATGCACGCGCTGCTGAAGGCGGTGCCGGACCATGCGGCGTTGATTCTGGCCGGTGACGTCGATCAGCTGCCCTCGGTCGGCCCCGGCCAGGTGCTCGCCGACACCATCGCCTCGGGCGTGGTGCCGGTGGTGCGGCTGACGGAAGTGTTCCGCCAGGCGGCCGAGAGCCGGATCATCGTCAACGCGCACCGCATCAACCAGGGGCTGATGCCGGAATGGGCGCAGGACCCGGCCAGCGACTTTCATTTCGTCGAGTGCGTCGACGCCGAAGATGGCGTCGCCAAGATCCTGCAGATCGTCCGCGACCGTATCCCGGCCCGCTATGGCCTCGATCCGATCCGCGACATCCAGGTGCTGTGCCCGATGAACCGCGGCGGCCTCGGCGCCCGCTCGCTGAACATCGATCTGCAACAGGCGCTCAATCCGCCGGGCGAGCTGCGCGTCGAGCGCTTCGGCTCGACCTACGGAATCGGCGACAAGGTGATGCAGGTCGAGAACGACTACGACAAGGAGATCTACAACGGCGACCTTGGGGTCGTCCGGGCCATCGATGCCGAGGCAGCGGAAATGCTGCTGGAGTTCGACGGCCGCGAGGTGACCTATGGCTTCGGCGAACTGGACGAGATCGTCCTCGCCTACGCCACCACCATCCACAAGTCGCAGGGTTCGGAATATCCCGCCGTGGTCATCCCGCTGACCACGCAGCATTACCCGATGCTGCAGCGGAACCTGCTCTACACCGCCGTCACCCGCGGCAAGCGGCTGGTCGTCATCGTCGGCCAGAAAAAGGCCTTGGCGATCACGGTGAAGGGAAAGCAGACCGGGCGGAGGTGGTCGAAGCTGCGGGACTGGCTGGCCGGATGCGCGAGCTGATCCGCGCGCTCGCCGAAAAGCACGATCCCGGGATCGGAGCAGAAGCCCCCTCGCCTGCCGGCTCGGTGCTCGCAGCGCGGCAGCGTCGGCGATGCGGTCCGCGTCCGGAACGACGCGCACATCGCATGTGGGATCATACCGTTGGCGCATTGCCGAACGGCGGACGGTATTTGATGTGCCACACCACCGCTGCCACGCCGCGGTGGGACGGGGAGTGCCGTCGTCCCGGGCGGGCGGCATATGCTATCTTCGGAGCCCTGGAAGAGCGGCGAGCGACGGAGGTGACGGAGACGGCGGCGTGTTGCGAAGCGGGTGTCGGGATCAGGAGGCACGGCATGAGTGACGTGACAAAAGGATTGCGTGACCGGCGGTTTCTCTCACTTTCCGAACGAGACAAGCGGGACATGCTCGAGCTGATGGCCCGGGTCGCCGAGCAGGCCTACCGTCGCGGCGCGCAGCAGGGTGCCGGCCTCGCACGGAGACCCTGGTTCCGCGCGGACCTCGGGCAGTGGCGCTACGAGCCGTCGCTCGACCTCTCGCCGTGGCTCGACAGTCCGCGGATGACGACGAGCCTGGAGCGGCTCGACGGCGAATGTGGCGAGGAACTGCGCAGGATCGGCTTCCCGCTCGACGATACGTCGTCTCGGGCTTCGCGTGACCGAACCTGGCCGATGCCCTGGAGACGCTCCATGTGGGCCGGCTACACGCGAGAGCAGCGCTGTTCCATTGCCGCGTCGGCGCGAAAGGCGCCCGCACCCGTCCTTTCACATCTCCCGCCCGCGCCGGGGGCCAGACCACCCGCTCATGGACGGTGAGACCGGGAGGCCATCGCTTCGGCCTCTAATACCAACGGCCGGTTGAGTTGACTCGAATGTGAATCGACGCGGCTGGGACGGGGTGAGTCTTCTTCTGTATCGGCTGGAGGAGACGGCGATGACGATTGCGATCACGCGGACGGAGCACACGGCTTCGGAACTTCGGCGGGAGGCGGGACGGACGACGGATGCGTCTGCCGCCCGTCGGATGCTGGCGTTGGCGCTGGTGCTGGAAGGGCACAGCCGGGCGGAGGCGGCGCGATCGTGCGGCATGGACCGGCAGACGTTGCGTGACTGAGTGCATCGGTACAATGCGGCGGGGTTGGCGGGTCTGGTCGACCGACATGCCGGCGGGGCGGAGCGCAAACTGACGTCTGCCCAGGAGGCGATGGTGGCCGCGTGGGTGCGGCAAGGTCCCAGGATCGAGGAGCATGGCGTGGTGCGCTGGCGACGGGTCGACCTGCGGGCCGAGATCAGCAAGGCGTTCGGCGTCCAGCTACACGAGCGCAGCGTCGGCAAACTGCTGCACCGGCTCGGCTTTCGGCGGATGTCGGTCCGCCCGCGGCACCCCCGCGCGGACGCCGCGGCGCAGGAGGCGCACAAAAAAACTTCGCGGAACTCGTCGCCGGGGTCGTCCCCGAGGCGGCCCGAGGCAAGCCGCTCGAGCTCTGGTGGCAGGACGAGGCCCGCGTCGGCCAGCAAGGCAGCCTGACCTACATCTGGGCCGAGAAGGGCAGCCGGCCCACCGCGTTGCGCGATCAGCGCTTCACCTGGGCCTATCTCTTCGGCGCCGTCTGCCCGGCCCGCGGCACCGGCGCCGCCCTGGTGCTGCCGCTCGCCGACACCGCGGCGATGACCTTGCATCTCGCCGAAATCGGCAGCCAGGTCGCGCCGGGTGCTCACGCCGTGGTGGTGCTCGACGGCGCCGGATGGCACCGGCCGGCCGGCCGCCTGCGCCTGCCGGACAACATCAGCCTGCTGCATCTGCCGCCCTACTCGCCCGAACTGAACCCTGTCGAGAACATCTGGCAGTTCCTGCGGCAGAACCATCTCGGCAATCGCGTATTCGACACCTACGACGCCATCGTCGACGCCTGTTGCGCAGCCTGGAACGCCCTCATCGCAGCCCCCGAGCGCATACGCTCCATCGCGACACGCGATTGGGCCAAAACGGTCGGCGCATAGGGCCTCTGGTATAACGAGGCTGAGCCGCCGCTGCAGGATCAGCTCCTCATCCCCATTTGTCCCGAAACCTCGAAAACCCGAAATCCCGAAACACGCGTTGAAGGCCGAGAAGGCGGAAATCAGGACCCCGGCGGGGTTGCTCATGAATTCCCAGTTTACCGAAAGCCGTTAACCCCGAAAACACGAAAGCCCGAAAATGCTTACCGCCGAGGCCGCTTGCGTTCATCCTGGATGTCGTCCTCGTCGATCTCCAGCCCCTCCTTACGGAGAGCAATTAGAACTTGGTTCCGGATTGTGATCCCGCTGTCGGCGTAACGGCGACGCAGCTGCTGCATCACGTATTCCGGGACCTTGGTCGAAAGCGATGTCTCTGGCGAGCGGCGTTTGGGCAGAACCTGTTCCACTTCCGGCAGCGGCGGCAGGGTGTCGGGGTTGACGACACGGACGCGCCCCTCCTGAACGCCACGAACCACCGCGTCGTGGGTCTCCAACTGTGCCGCGGCGGCGAAGCGCGGATCGTCGGCCGCCGTGCGCTGTGGCGCCGGGCTCGTCGGCCTCGAGGGCGGCGACAAGTCGGGTGGTTGGAGTTCCGGACGGCCGGGGCGTGTCGACATTATAGAACTCAGGCCGCGGCAACGGCCGATGTGGCCGAATGAATCAGGGCCATCATCTCGTCGAACACGGCAATGAAATTTTTCGCCGCATTCGAGTCTCTGTCGTGCAAATGCGGAATGTGGGCACTGTAGGTCATTTCCTTCCAGGCGGCGCGGTCGCCGAAGGCCGCCGCCAGGACGTGAGCACCAACCCTTATGTATTGCTCGCGCAGAAAGGATTCGACGCGAGGTCGTATCGCACCGGAGCTGGTGCGCGCCAGCAGCACCCCCATGGCAATCTTTCGGTTGCTGATCTCCGCGGCCTCCAGAGCTTGCCGCCAAGTTTCGACACCGCATTTGAGATCGGTGCCGCTCATTTGTGATGGTACGATTACGAGATCCGCAAGCGCCATCGCGACCTGGGTGTCGTTCGTCGCGGCGCCCATCAGGTCAATGACCACATTGTCGTTCCGCGTAGCGAGCTCCCGTACCAGGGTACTGACCCGACGGTCGCTGGTGGGAATTGCCACCTCGACCGTCCGAAGCTCCGGAACCCGCTGAAAAAATTCGCTCAGGGGTCGGTTGGGGTCGAGATCGAGCGCCGCCACGGTCGTACCGCGCGCTACAAGCTCGGCCACGGTGCACATCGCCGCGGTGGTTTTTCCCGACCCGCCCTTGACCTGCGCGAAAGTGATAATTGCCATGTGGCAGATCCTCGGCGAGCGTGACGGAAAGTATGAAATCCCGGTATCGGTCAAACACGGTATCGGGAAACCCCGCTTTCTGGCAAGCGCATTGTAAGTGCCGCGAGTAGGCGGAAAATGCGAGGGGACGTCACTGACGACCGAATTTCCCTACCACAACCACTCCTTAACGCCCAAAGACCCGCTACGTCACCCGATATCCCGGTCTCCCGAAACTACGTAATAGGGAAAACCGGAAATCCAGGAACCGGGAAAACCCGACCTCACAAGCAGGCGTGGAAAGACTGGGCGAGTCAAAATCCCGAAAGCCGGAAAACACGGAACCCAGAAAACGGGGAATAGCGCAAAGCGAGGGTCGGAGATGACCGACAGTTAGACCGCTTGTGCAAGAGAGCCGCATCGCTTCAAGCCTGCCGGCACGATCGCGGCACCGCTTGATACGGAGGTAGCACGAAATAGGGAAATCCCGGAAGCCAGAAACCCCGAAAGCGGGGCTGCGTTGCCCGCGCCGCAGGGCGGGCGCCGAAACCCGCATGCGGCCGCTGCCGCGGGCCCATTGACGATCTCACCATCGCAACACACCGAGCCCCCGGGACGAGCCACGTCGACAACTAGACTCTGTTTTCCTCCTCGTCTCGGGGACGAGGCTGATGCGAGTTCCGGGAAAGCCGGATCGGGAATGTGCGTCCGGAGGTGTGCTCCGTCCCCGAATGGCATTCTGCCGATCGCCGGCAGCAGACGATCGCACGAGAGTTCTCGACCTGGATCGTCCGGGAGCTATATTATTGGCTATCTAGCTATATGGCGCGAGGGCACATGCAGGTACCGACCTATGAAGCAAAGAACCGATTGAGCGCGCTGCTCGCCGAGGTCGCGCGCGGCGTCGAGGTCACAATCACCAAGCGTGGCGTGCCTGTCGCCAAGCTGGTTCCCGCTGCCCCGCTCTTCGATCGCGAACAGGCGCAGCGCGCTGCCGCCGGCCTGCGCGAGGCGAGTCGCGGCATCACTCTCGGCGGGATCAAGATCAAGGATCTGGTGAACGAAGGCCGGTCGTGAGCTTCGTGCTCGACAACTCGGTCGCCCTCGCATGGTGTTTCGAGGACGAACAGACACCAGCCGTCATGGAATTGCTGGACCGTGTCGCCGACACCGGTGCCGTCGCGCCGTTTCTCTGGCCGCTGGAGGCTCTCAACGGCCTCCTCGCCGCCGAACGCCGCCGCCGCGTCGACCCGGCGAAGCGCGCCGCCCTCGCCGCCTTTCTACGCGACCTGCCGGTCACGCTGGACGGCGATACCGCCGAGCGCGCGTGGGACACGACCGCCGCGCTGGCCGAGCGATTCGCACTGACGGTCTACGACGCCGCCTATCTGGAGCTCGCCCGGCGGCGTCATCTGCCGCTCGCCTCCCTGGACCGGGATCTCCGCGCTGCGGCGGCGGCGGCCGGGGTGGAAGTCCTCGGTGTCGCGGCATGACGGAACGCTGAAACGCGCGGCGGCGGTGGTGCGAGGGCTCGGCCGGGACGATGCCGTGCCCGAGCCATCCTCGACGCGCGGGCGTGCCGGGGAGACAGCGCTCGGCGAGGCGGTGCGAGCGCCTTACAGCACGCCGTCGAGCGCGTGCTCCTCGAACAGGTCGCCGTCCTCGATGTAGGCGGCCAGCGTCGCCCAGCTGGCGTGCCGGCCGAGCCTCTTCAGCTGCGCCGGATGTACGCGGCGGTCCTTCGCCGTGTTCAGCGCGCCGCGTTTCAGGCTGTGGCCGCCGAGGCTGGCCGGCTCGAAGCCGGCGGCTTCGCCGCGCGCCTTGACGATGCGCGCCACGGTGCCGGGATCGATCGCCTCGCTGCCGACCACCCACACCGGCGGCTCGGCGACCGCGGCGCCGCGCCGCGGCGGCAGCCGGCGGACGCGCCGGAACACCGGCCCTTCGCCGATGCCGGCGGCGGCGCACCAGCGCTGCAGCGCGCGCACCGGGCACAGCTCGGTGCTGCCGTAGGGAACGGCGACGACCACGCCCTTGCCGAGCCGGTCGCCCTTTGAGACCGGCAGGCTCACCCGCAGGCCGTGCTCGCACGCGTCCAGGTCGGCGATGCGGATCGCCGCCAGCTCGGCGCGACGGAAGGCGCCGGCAAAGCCGACCAGCAGCAGCGCGCGGTCGCGCAGACCGGGCAGGTCGTCGGCGATCGGTATCAGCATTTCGCGCAGCAGTGCGATCTTCGCCGCCAGCTTCGGCCTGGGGCCGCGGCCCTGCCGGCGCAGCGTCCGCTCCAGCCCGGCCATCGTCTCGCCGACGACCGCGGTGCCGGTGGGCGAGGGGAGCCCGGCCAGCCAGTGCAGCCAGCCGATCGACGCCAGCCGCAGCCGCAGCGTCGGTGCCGCCAGCGGCCGGCCCGGCGGTGCGGGATAAGCTCCCGCGGCGACGAAGGCCGCCACGTCCTCCGGCCGCGCCGGCAACGCCGAAAGCCCGTGCTCCTCGCACCACGCGCACCAGGCGCGGACGCCGGCGCGGTAGGCGCGCCGGGTGTTGTCCGCCTTGGCGCGCCGCGCCAGCGCCGCGGCGGTGCGCTGCGCCGTCTGCAGCGTGCCGTCGGCGTCGGGCAGCAGGTCGCAGGCGGCGGCCTCGAACCAGCCGCGGACGGTGGCGGGGGCGCCGCCGAGCGGGGCGGGCAGGGGGGTGAGCGGCAGCACGACCTCGGTGGCGGCTTCGCCGCGCCGGGCGACGAAGCCTGGCCGGTGGCCCGGGCTCATGCGCCGGCCGTCCGGCCGGGGGTCGGGGGGAGGGCCGGATGTTCGGCGGGGCGGCAGCGCATGTCGCAGGGCTCCGGAGTGGTGGGCGGGATGGTCGCCGGCGCCGAGTCTGTGCCGTTTGCCTACGCCCGACAATGCCCCTTATCAGGCGTACGGTCGCGGCGCGACGGCATTCGGAAGAAAAAAAGGGCTGTTTTACCATTGGGCCCCTAGGGGTAAGATAGCGACATGCAAAACACCGCCCCCAGGCCCTCCCCGCCGCAGAAATCCAATGCTACGCCAGCGGCTTGCGCCATCGCTGGGGAAACTGGGCCGAAGAGGATTTTTTGCGCCCTCAGAGGCCTCTCCAGCCGGCCCTGCAGCACCGGCGCGAGCCGCTAGACGAGCGCGGCAGGGGGTCGCCGGGACATGCGCGATCGGGCCGGCGACCGAGGCGTCGCGCCGTGAGCGAATCGCGGCTGCCGCCCCGGCGCGGCGCGGCGGAGAGCGAAGCGGCACTGGAACGCGCCGCGCTGGCGATCGGCCGGCTCGACACGGCGTTGCGCGGCCATCCCTTGCAGGCGGCGTGGCGCTGGCGGACCGGCCTCGACGCCGTCGCCCGCCAGGCCGCCGCCGACGGCCGGCTGATCGATCGCTGGCAGCTGGCGGCCTTGCTCGCCGGCGCGCGGCTGCGGCTGCCGGACGCCGAAATTCTCGCCGACCGCGGCGCCGCCTGGGGCGCCGCCCGGCACGCGCTCGGCCTGTGGGGCTGGTCGGTCGGGCCGGACGCGGCGCAGCGAGAGGCGATCGCCGCCGCGGCGGCGACGCTGCCGCGGCACGGGGCCGCGCTGCCGGGTGCGGCCGGCGCGGTGCACGCCTGGCTGGACCAAGGCGGCGCTCGCCCGCCGCTGCGCGCGGCGCTGGCGCTGTGGTGGCAGCGGCGCGGCCTGCTGCCGATCGCCGTGCCGCTGCTGAGCGGGGCGCGAGCGCTGCACGCCGGCGTGCCGTGGCAGCCGGACGCCTGGACGCCGCGGTTCTACGCGGCGGTCGCCGAGGAGGCGGAGGACGGCCTGGCGCTGCTGCGCGCGCTGCAAGCCGGCTGGCGGGCGGCGCGCGCCGCCGTCGCCGGCCGCAGGCGGGACTCGCACGCGGCGGCGGCGGTGGACGTGCTGGCGGCGGCGCCGCTGCTGGGCGCCGCGGCGCTGGCGCGGACGCTCGGCGTCTCGGGCAGGACGGCGACGGCGCTGCTCGACCAGCTCGCGGCGCTGGGCGTGGCGGTCGAGGTGACGCGGCGGCAGAAACGCCGGCTGTGGGGCCTCGCCGGGCTGGCGGCGCTGCGCGACGAGACCGTGGCACCACGCCGGCCGCAGCCGGGCCGCGGCCGCGGCCGGCCGCGGCGCGACGCCGCGGCGGCGGGCGAGGGGGAGATCGGCGACGCAGCGCTGCGGCCGGCGGCGCCACCACTGCCGCCGCTCGACCCGGCGCTCGCCTGCCCCGAACTCGACCGCTGGCTGCTGGACGCCGAGCGGGCGATCGGGCGGACGCGGGCGCTGCTCGACGCAATGGCGGCCGGACGCCCGGTGGTCCAGCCGGCAGAGGACGTGGGCGACGACGGGGCAGGGGAGAGGGCTCCGCAGTCCGGGGAGCCCTGCTGAGCGGGCGACGAAAGCAGGAGCAAGCTCGCAGATCGCCGCGGCGCCTTTCGCGCCATGTTCGACCGGTCGGAACGACCGATACGGCGGCGGTGGCATGCGTGAAGTTCAGGCGTCGGAAGCGAAGGCGCATCTGCCGCAGTTGCTCGACGCGGTCGAGCGCGGGGAGACCATCGTCATCACCCGGCACGGCCGGGCGATCGCCGGCATCGAGGGACTGCGCCGGCGCACCGGCAAGATCGACGTCGAGGAGCTGCTTTCCGCCCGGCACGCAGGCCACCGCGACTGATGCCGTTCGTCCTCGACGCCTCGGTCGCCGTCTGCCGGCTGTTCGACGACGAGGATCATCCGCACGCGCGGCATTCGCTCGACCGCATCCGTGGCGACGAGGCCCGGGTCCCCAGCCTGTGGTGGTTCGAGGTGCGCAACACGCTGCTGGTGAACGAACGCCGCGGCCGGCTGACCGAGGCCGACACCACCGCGTTCCTGGCGGCATTGTCGCGCCTGGCGATCAGCGTCGAGCGCACGCCCGGCGACGACGTGCTCGTGCTCGCCCGACGGCGAAACCTCACCGTCGACGATGCCGCCTATCTGGAGCTGGCGCGGCGGACGGACCTGCCGCTGGCGACGCCCGACCGCAGGCTCGCCGTCGCGGCGCGTGCCGAGCGGGTGGCACTGATCGACGAAGATCCCGCATGAACGCAATCGATACCATGCCGATCCGCCGCGAACTGCGCAGCCTCTATCCCCGGCACTGGCCGGAGCTCAGCCGGCAGGTTCGCTTCGAGCGTGCCGGCGGAACCTGCCAGGGCTGCGGCCGACCGCACGGGAAGACCGTGCGCTGCCTGCCCGATGGCCGCTGGTTCGACCCGGAGCAAGCCACTTGGCGTGATGCCAAGGGCCGGCTCGCCCGCTGGCCGGACCTGGAGCAAATGCTCCGCCTCCGGACGACGCGCGTCGTCCTCGCCGCCGCGCACCTCGACCATGATCCGCGCAACAACCGCGCAACCCCGCCGATCCGTGCAACAACGTAGCTGACGGTACAAGAGGAGCTGCGCTTCCTCGACCAGGCCTACGCCGAGGGCGGACGAACCGGGCTGATGCTGCAGACCTTGCTGGAAACCGGCGCGCGCGTTTCCGAGCTGGTCGCGCTCCGCATCGAGGATATTGTGTCAAGCGACACGAAGAACTGACCCCCTGGCGACATTGAAAACTGACCCCCGGTGGTTGGGCTTGTCCAGGTAGTCCACGGGAGGGACCCGCGCGCGACGCGCCGTGCCCTCACGAGCGACGGTGTGGCGCGCGCGGGAGGGGGCCTGTGGGCCCACCTGGTACGTTGTTGCACGGATCGGCGGGGTTGCCGTCCGGGGGCTGGCTGGCGTAGGGGAGCGGTCCCTTTTCTGACCGAGGGACGCGTAGCCGTGCCGTTCAAAGCCAATGCCGATCGTCGTCACCACATTGCGAAGCAGCGGCGCCGCGTGACGAACTGGCAGGAATACGATGCCGCCCTGCGCCGGCGCGGAAGCCTCACGGTCTGGTTCACCGATGCGGCGATTGCGGCATGGCGCGCCGAACCCCGCGTCACACCCGGCGGGCAGGCGTCCTACTCATCCTTGGCGATTATGACGGCGCTGACGCTGCGTGCCGTGTTCCGGCTGGCGCTGCGTCAGACCGAAGGGCTGATCGGCTCGATCATCCGCTTGCTCGGTCTCGATCTTGCCGTTCCCGACCATTCGACCATGAGCCGGCGGGCCGAGACACTGGCGGTGCCGCCGCGGCCGCGGTCGGCAACCGGACCGCTGCATCTGCTGGTGGACAACACCGGTCTGAAGCTGTGCGGCGCTGGCGAATGGCTGATCGAGAAGCACGGCACGAAGAAGCGCCGGTCCTGGCGGAAACTGCACATCGCCGTGGATGCCGACACCGGCCAGATCGTCGCGGCGGAGGTGACGACCAACGACGTCGACGACGGCTCGCGGGTTGGCCCGCTGCTCGAGCAGGTGATGGACCCGGTTGCTTCGTTCACCGGCGATGGGGCGTACGATCGCGACGACGTCTACGGTGCCGTCGCCGGGCGCTATCCCGAGGCTGCGGTTGTGGCACCGCCCCGTTCGACCGCCGTGCCGAGCGCGACGGCCGAGACCGCGCCGACGCAACGCGACAGGCATCTGCAGATGATCGCCGAACGCGGGCGCATGGGCTGGCAGAAGGCCGCCGGATACAATCGTCGCGCCTTGGTGGAGGCGGCGATCAGCCGTTACAAGCGGGTGATCGGCGACGCTCTGCGGTTCCGCACCCTGTCGCGGCAGGCAACCGAGGTGGCCATCGCCGTCAATGCCCTGAACCGCATGCTGGAATGCGGACGCCCGGAGTCCGTCCGCATCGCGTAAGCACCCCTAGGGCGCGGGCTCAGCGCGTGAACTCCCAGGTCCGTGCAACAACGTAGCTCGCTGCCAATGAGAAGACCGCTCCATTCATGGCTTCGGCCTTCGGCTTGAGGGGGAATCGGACTCACGCCAAACACGCGCCGTTATCCCAGTAGCCAACTCTCGACCCCCGCTGATGGGCGGATAGTGAAAGGCCACTTGCTTCTATTCGATATTTCGGGCACTCTCGAAATATGGAAGATAGGCATGCCGTTGAAGCGTTTGCAGCGCTCGCCCAGGAGCACCGCCTGGCGGTGTTCCGGCTGCTGGTCCGCGAAGGGCCAAACGGGTTGCCGGCAGGGGAGATTGCCGCACGCATTGCCGTGCCGCCCTCGACCTTATCGCACCACCTGGCGCATCTGGAGCGCGCCGGCCTGCTGCGATCGTGGCGGGTCGAACGGCGCATTTTCTACGCCCTCGACGTCGAGGGAACGCGGCGCATGCTGACGTTCCTGACCGAAGACTGCTGCCAGGGTCATCCAGAAATCTGCGGTTACGTGAAGGGAGGAGTCGCACGTGACGATCACGATTTATCACAACCCGGCCTGCGGGACGTCGCGGAATGTCCTTGCGATGATCCGGAACTCGGGTGAAGAGCCGCAGATCATCGAGTACCTGAAGAGCCCGCCCTCGCGCGAAGTGCTGGCGGAGCTGATCCGGCGGATGGGCATCGCGCCGCGTGATCTGCTGCGCCGCAAGGGCACCCCTTACGACGCGCTCGGGCTCGACGACCCCAAGTTCACCGACGACGAGCTGATCGACCTGATGGTCGAGCAACCGATCCTGATCAACCGGCCGATCGTGATAACGCCGCTCGGCGTGAGGCTCTGCCGGCCGTCCGAAGCCGTGCTCGACATCCTGCCCAATCCGCAAGGCGGCGCCTTCGCCAAGGAAGACGGTGAAGTCGTCATCGACGCCGCCGGCCAGCGTGTCGGCTGACGCCTGAAGGACCGTGAGATGACGCATTCGCCATCGAGAAGAGCCGCCGTCAAGGGCGCCCTTCTTTCCACAGTGGTGGTTCTGGCCGCACCGCTCGCCGCCGCCGCACAAACCTCTTCCGACACCTTGATCCTGGGCGCCGGCTCGACCTTTGCCGCGCCGCTCTACGCCACGTGGATCAAGGAATTTCTCAAGCCGCATTCGGCCCTCTCGATGAATTATGACGCGGTCGGCAGCGGCGAAGGGATCAGCCGGTTCGTCACCGGGTCGGTCGATTTCGCCGGCACCGACGCGCCGCTGAGCGACGAGCAGATGGCCAAGGCAACAGACGGCGCCGTGCAGATCCCTTCCACGGCCGGGATGATCGTTCTCGCCTACAATCTGATCGGCTTCGAGGGCGAGCTGCGCCTGCCGCGCGCGCTTTATCCGGATATCCTCGCCGGCACCGTCCGCTCTTGGGACGATCCGCGGATCCAGGCGGCGAACCCCGGCGTTAAGCTGCCGCACCGGGGAATATCCGTCGCCGCCAGGCTGGATGCGAGCGGCACGACCTATGCGCTTACGCGACATCTTGCTGCAATCAGCGATACCTGGCGCGACACCGGACCGGGCGTGGGGACGCTGGTCGATTGGCGCGGCGCCATGCTGGCGCGCGGCAACGAAGGCGTCGCCCACCTGATCAAGATCTCGGACGGAGTCATCGGCTACGTCGAGTACGGCTTCGCGGCACGGCTGGGCCTGCCGATGGCTATCCTTGAGAACAAGGAGGGCGCGTTTGCCGCCCCCACCGATGCGACAGCACAAGCCACGATCGCCGCCGCCGGCGATGACGTGCCCGCTGATCTGCGCACCTATCTGGCGGACCCGAACGGCCGGGAGTCCTATCCAATCTTCACCTTGAGCTGGCTCCTGCTGCACGAGCGCTACCGCGATCCGGCAAAGAGCGCGGCAATCAAGGAATTCGCCCGCTGGGGGCTGACGCAAGGTCAGTCAATCAGCGGCAAGCTCGGCTATGTCCCGCTGCCGGCGGCGCTCAGCGATCGCGCGTTGCAGGCGCTGGCGGCAATCAGTTGAGGAGCGACGCCATGTCGGACCAGGAGAAAACCTACAATGTGCTGTTCCTGTGCACGGGGAACTCGGCGCGCAGCGTCATCGCCGAAGCCATCCTGAACCGCCTGGGTGCTGGCCGGTTCACCGCCTACAGCGCGGGTAGCCATCCGGCGGGGAAGGTCAACCCGCACGCGCTGGCGCTCCTGAAGCGGCTCAACTGTCCGACGGACACGCTTCGTTCGAAGTCGTGGGAGGAGTTCGCCGCGCCCTCGCCCCTCGTTCTCGATTTCGTTTTCACCGTCTGTGACAACGCGGCCGGCGAGGTTTGTCCGGTATGGCCGGGACAGCCGATGACCGCGCATTGGGGCATCCCCGATCCGGCGGCCGCGCTCGGCTCCGACGCGGAAATCGCGCTCGCCTTTGCCGAGACGCATCGAATGTTGAACAACCGCATCTCGATCTTTGTCAGCCTCCCCTTGGCCAAGCTGGACGAGCTGAGCCTGCAAAACCGCCTCGACGCGATCGGCAAGACCAGCGACGCGCCTGCAAGCAGCACGGCGGCATAAGACACACGAGGAAACGCCATGACCGCTGAGAGGATTGCCGTTGCCGCGCATGAGCATGCCATCGAAGCGGCAAAACCGAAGCCGGCGCTCGGACTGTTCGAGCGTTATCTATCGGTCTGGGTAGCGCTCTGCATCGTCGCCGGGATTGCGCTGGGGCATGCGTTCCCGGCGCTGTTCCAGGCGATCGGCCGCGCCGAAGTGGCGCAGGTCAACCTGCCGGTCGCGGTGCTGATCTGGCTGATGATCATCCCGATGCTGCTGAAGATCGACGTGGCGGCACTCCACCAGGTCAAGGATCACTGGCGCGGCATCGGCGTCACCCTGTTCATCAACTGGGCGGTCAAGCCGTTCTCGATGGCGCTGCTCGGATGGCTGTTCATCGGCTGGCTCTTTCGCCCTTGGTTGCCCGCCGACCAGATCGACAGCTACATCGCCGGCCTGATCATCCTCGCCGCGGCACCGTGCACGGCGATGGTCTTCGTCTGGTCCAACCTCTGCAATGGCGAGCCGCATTTCACGCTGAGCCAGGTAGCGCTCAACGACACCATCATGGTGTTCGCCTTCGCGCCGATCGTGGGGCTGTTGCTCGGAATCTCAGCGATCACGGTACCGTGGGAAACCCTCTTTCTGTCGGTCGTGCTGTTCATCGTCATTCCGGTGATCGCGGCACAGGCGTGGCGTCGGGCGCTGTTGCGACGGGGGCCCGACGCGCTCGCATACATGCTGAAGCGCCTGCAACCGGTCTCGTTGATTGCGCTGCTCGCAACCCTGGTTCTGCTGTTCGGGTTTCAGGGCGAGCAAATCCTGGCGCAGCCGCTGATCATCCTGATGCTGGCGGTGCCGATCCTCATCCAGGTCTACTTCAACTCGGGTTTCGCCTACCTGCTCAACCGGCAGCTGGGCGTTGCCCATTGCGTCGCTGCCCCGTCGGCGCTGATCGGCGCCAGTAACTTCTTCGAGCTTGCGGTTGCCACGGCGATCGTGCTGTTCGGCTTCAACTCCGGTGCCGCGCTGGCGACTGTCGTCGGTGTGCTGGTCGAGGTGCCGGTGATGCTCTCGGTGGTGCGGATCACGAACGCCACCCGGAACTGGTACGAGCGCGCCGCCTGACGGCATTGCTCATCGCAATCGCATCGACAAAGGAGTGAAACCGTGGACACCGAAGCCGACATCAAGCGGGTCGTGCGCGAACGTTACGCAGCGGCGGCAGCGACGTCCAAGCGCTGTTGCGGTGCGACGGCGGGCAAGGGCTTGGCCCAACCCGACCTCGGCCTCGACATGATCGGCGATGCCTACAAGGCGGTCGATGGTTACGTCGCGGACGCCGATCTCGGCCTCGGCTGCGGGTTGCCGACACAGCACGCGGAAGTCGAGCCCGGCGACGTCGTCCTTGATCTCGGCTCCGGAGCCGGCATCGACGCCTTCGTGGCACGGCGCATCGTCGGCGCGCAGGGGCGTGTCATCGGCGTCGACATGACGCCCGAGATGCTGGCGCGGGCGCGGGAAAACGCGGCGAAGCTCGGCTACGAAAACGTCGAGTTCCGTGCGGGTGAGATCGAGGCGCTGCCGGTCGAGGACGCATCGATCGACGTTGTCGTCAGCAACTGCGTCCTCAACCTCGTTCCGGACAAGGCCGGCGCGTTCGCCGAGATCTTCAGGGTGCTGCGGCCCGGCGCGCATTTCTGCGTGTCGGACATCGTCGCGACCGGCCCTCTTCCGGAGCCGATCCGCAAGGCCGCCGCGCTCTACGTCGGCTGTGTGGCGGGCGCATTGCCCCGCGATGAATATCTGCGGCTCATCAACGAGGCGGGGTTCGCAGCAATCGAAGTCGCGGAAACGAAGTCGATCGACTTGCCTGACGAGGCCCTTGCTTCGCACCTGGGTACCGCCGGCCTCGCCGCCTTCCGCAGCTCCGCAACCACGCTACAAAGCATCACCGTGCGCGCCACCAAACCTGCTTGAGCGCTTTCACGGGGCGCCCACCAGCGCAGAGCGGAACCTGCACGCGCCCGTTTTCGAGCGCCCTGAAACGACGCTCCTTGGCGAGGAGCGACCAAGCCGGAGTGGGAGATGGGCCGTGGCCGGTGTTCTCCGCGCGCCAGATACTCGCCCACCGTCGTCCGCCCCAGCCGGACCGAATCCCGAATCTGCCGGCTCGAATAGCCCAACTCGTGGGCCAGTCGCAGAACTTCCTTCACCCGTCTCATGTCCGACCGTCCTCGCGGCATCCAGCTCCTCCCGGCAAAAAACCAAAGAGACGCTCATACCGCTTTCAGTCAGGTCAGACCCGGAACTCAACCAACACGCGTGCCGTCCAGCTTGCCCATGGGTGGCCGCTTTCGTGAAAACAGCTGACCGCTTTCAATGATCATGTGCACGCTCGCCGACACCGCGGCGATGACCCTGCATCTGGCCGAAATCAGCAGCCAGGTCGCACCGGGCGCTCACGCCGTGGTGGTGCTCGACGGCGCCGGATGGCATCGGCCGGCCGGCCGCCTGCGCCTGCCAGACAACATCAGCCTGCTGCATCTGCCGCCCTACTCGCCCGAACTGAACCCGGTCGAGAACATCTGGCACGATTCCCAGAACAACGAGGCTGAGGATCAACAGGCCGAGCACTCCCATGCCGCCCATCATCCAGTCCATGCCGGCCGCCATTCCATCGTGCATCATTGATTGCTCGTCCTTCCCGCTGAGAGCCCAGTCTATGCAAAAAGATGCGATCCTCGGGCGTCCAGCACCTGCCTCCTCACCGGCGCTACTTCGGTGCTTCTGTTCCGCTTGCTTTAGGTAGGCCGGCTTGCAGGAAGCGGACGACCGACCAGATCTCCTCGGCGGACAAGCTGTCCCTGAAGGCGGGCATCGCTGTGCCGAAGGCTGCGCCACCTTCGGAAATCGCCCAGAAGAGATAACGGTCGTCTCGCATCATCGGCATTTGGACGAGCATCGCGAGATTGGCCGGCGGCGGAGACAGCTCGCGGCCGGCTTCACCATTCCCCAGTCCCCCGGCACCATGGCAGGACGCGCAGCTTTCCGAATAGATGGCAGCGCCCCGCTCGACGATCTCGCGGGTGCGTGGCAGAGGGTTGGTGAGACCATCGTATGGTGCCGGAATCCCGCCCATCATCGCCTGATGGTGCCGCGCCATGCTGCCGCCCATCATCCGCGGTCCCATCTGCCATTGCCCTCCGCATCGGTTCGGCCCCATACCGCCGGAGCCGCACCTCCATCCTGGTGCCTGCTGGGCGTCCGCGCCAGTTCCAAACAAAACGATGGCAAGGCCGAGGGTTGCTGCCAGATGCTTGGCGTTCACACGCAGGGGATCAGCCCTCATGGTTCGAGGATCCGGCGCCGCTCTTCATATTCCTCCTTATCGATTTCGCCCCGAGCGAAGCGTTCTTTGAGCAGGTCGAGCGGGGTTTTCCCCGAGGGAGGCAGCATTGCCGGGCCGTGGCTCGTTCCGCCGAGCCAACGAACGAGAAGCACAACGACAACCACGAGCGCCGCGACGAAAAGGACCATCATGATTGGTCCAAAAAACATCCCGTACCAGCCTCCGTCCCCCATGCCCCAGGGGCCACAGCCCGGCCCTGGTTGTTGCTGCGCCATCGCCGAGGTGCTTGCGAGAACCAAAGCTCCGCTGAGAAGCGCTGCTGCTTTCATGGGCTTCATTGCGATCTCCTCCCATCGATGCGGTGTCCGCCAGATCCCTTCGGCTTTCCCGTCTCGTCCTGATTGTTCTCCATGGTCCTCTCCTGTGCTGTCCGCAGGCTACGCCACCGGCTTTTCAAAGATCGCGCCGTAGTGATAGGGCGGAAGCTCGACGACACGGGCACACGTGAGACCGGCCGGCTCGCTCGACCGCCGCTGCCATGTCCTCCGGCGCCATCCTCATCTCGGTGCCTGGCCCGCGCGGCTGGCCGAGCACGGTGGTCTCCTCGCGCGGCCAGCGATGCCAGTTGACGACGGCAAATCGACCGCCCGGTCTCAGGATCGCCGCGACCGCACGGGCAAGCCGTTCCTTTTCGGGAACGCCATGGAAGGTATTCGCCATCAGCACGAAGTCGACCGGCCGGGACACCAAAGCGGCAACGTCGTAAGAATCGCCCTCGATGAACTCGCAGTTCTTGGCGCCGGCCGCGGCGACCTTCGCGCGCGCGAGATCCAGCATCCGTCGATCGAGGTCGATCGCGACGACGTGGTGGACCATGCGCGCCAGTGGGGCGGTGAACAGGCCGTCGCCGCAGCAGAGGTCGACGACCTCCATATGTGGCTGAAGGCCGAGCTCGGCGAGCACCTCCCCGGGGCGAGGCCAGAGGGCCTCCCACCAGTCGGGATCGGGCATCGCCGTTGCTGGAAAGAAGCCTTCGATCATGTCCTCACCACGCTCCGCCGCACTGGCTTGAGAAACGAGCACAGCTCTCACGTAGCGCACCGCTGGCGGATGGGACGCTGGATCACCGGTGCCGCCAGATCTTCGCCGCCGAGATAACCAGGATGACGGCGAGCGGCGCCAGCAGGAAGGAGCTCGGTACAACCCCGAGTAATTGCCCGCCGATAAAGCTGCCGGCGATCGAGCCCGCCGCCATCACCAGCACGAAGGCGCGGTTGCGACCCAGAACCGCGAAGCTGCGGTCCAGGCTGTAGCGGGCGAACGCGGCGATCATGGTGGGCAGGCTCACCGCGAGCGAGAGGCTGCCGGCGAGCTTGATGTCGGCGCCGAACAAGAGGACGAGCGTCGGAATGAGTAACTCGCCGCCGGCCACGCCGAGCAGCGCCGCGACCACACCGATGACGAAGCCGGCGCCTGCGCCGGCAGCAGTCTGGAGCAGCCCGCTGAACGGTGGCTGCGCGGTCGCGGTTGCGTCATGACCGAACAGGAGGACGGCCGCGATCATCACCAACAGGACGGCGATGACCCGGTAGAGCGTCTGCGAGCCCAGACGGGTGGCCCAGCCCGCACCAAGCCAGGCGCCGATCAGGCTTCCCATGAGCAGGTTGACAATCACTGCCCAGCGGTCAGCGACGGTGCCGAAAGGCACGGTCGTTGCCCGGAACGGTAGGGCCGAGGCCACCACAACGAGGCTCATGGCCTTGTTGAGGATGACCGCCTCGAGCCCTGCGAAGTGGAAGACACCAATCAGGAGTGGCAAGCGAAACTCGGCGCCGCCGAGACCGAGCAGCCCTCCGAGAGTGCCGACCGCGGCGCCGGAGAAGAACGCCGCCACAAGTCTTTCGTTTGCCGTGAGCCGCGCCGGTGCTTCGACCATGCTCTCCCAAACTCCTGGGTCAACCGGTAACGAACCTCGGATGTCACGTAGCAAGAGCGGTGCCGGTCGTGCAAAGATAGAAACAAGTATCCAGCTACCGAATCGGCAAACGCTAGCGACATAGGAGACGTAGTCCGACACAGGCGGCAGGACGCAAGGAGAAGGAAAGAGACGGTCTCCCCCCCCCGCAAAGGCGGTAAGGAAATGGACGCTGGAAACTTCGGTCATAGTCCAAGCGCCGCCTTATCCGCCCGCTTCGATTCTGCCGTCCTTGACTTTCACGAGGCGCTCGGCCCGAGCGGCCACGGCAGGGCTGTGCGTGACCATAACGAGGGTCCGCCCCTGGCTATGAAGTTCTCGCAACAGATCGAGAAACTCCGTCTCGGCCGTCGAGTCGAGGTTGCCCGTCGGCTCGTCGAGCAGCAGCACGTCGGGCTCATTCGCCAGGGCGCGGGCGATCGCGACACGCTGCTGCTGCCCGCCCGAAAGCATCCCGGGGCGGTGATTCGCCTTGTCTCTCAAGCCGAACTGATCGAGCAGTGCCAAACTGCGCGGCCGCGCCCGGCGTCTCGCCTCGGTGTGGCCGAACCACATGGCGATCGCGACGTTCTCGGCGACCGTCAGGTGCGGCAGCAGGTTGTAGAACTGGAACACGAACCCGATCTTGCGAGCGCGCACGCGCGCGAGCCTTCCCGCGCTGAGTTCGGCGAGGTTGTCCCCCTCAACGAGGATCTCACCCGCCGTGGGCCGATCGAGACCGCCCATGAGCTGCAGCAGCGTGCTCTTGCCGTGCCCGGACGGGCCCATCACCGTCGTCCAGCTCCCCCGCTCGATGGTCAGCGATACGTCGCGCAACGCAGCCGTGGCTGCCTCGCCCTCGCCGTAGACCTTGCTGACCTGCGAAAGCCGAATCACCGCATCAGACATGGCGCATGGCCTCGACGGGGGACAGCCGCGCCGCACGGAGCGCAGGGTAGAGCCCGGCAGCGACGGCAATGCCGGTCGAGAAGAGTAGGACATAGCCGGTCGTCTTGGCATCGAGGAGCACGGCGGTTGTCGTCTGGAGCGCCGCCACCAGCGGGTTCTCGGCGAAGTATGGGCCGAGCAGAAAGGCCGCGAGTGTTCCGAGGGCGATGCCGATCGCGCCGCCGAGCAGGCCGTAGAGCCCCGACTCCACGACGAAGGCCGCGAACAGCGTGCCTTTGCTGCCGCCGATCGCCTGGATGATCCCGATCTCGCGGCGGCGCTCGTACACGGCGGTCAGGAGCGTGTTGAGGATGCCGAACGCGGCCGCCACGACGCCGATGGTCGCGACAGCTTGCATGGCCGAGCCGACGGTGCCGACGATGGAGAGGATCGACGTCACGAGCTGCCGATCCGACACGACGGCGACGTTCGCGATTTCTTGGATCCTGAGGCGGATTGCCTCGAGCTGGCTCAGATCGGGGACCTGCACGGTCACGAAGGACACCTTGCCTTCGACCGCGTAGAGCCGTTGCGCAAGCGGCAGCGGAACGAACGCGGCGACGTCGTCCTTGCTGCCGGTGTCATGCAGAATGCCGATCACCGGTAGCGGATGGCCGCGAACGGTGAAGCTGTCTCCCGGCTTGAGGTCGAATTGCTGCGCGATCGCCGAGCCGACGACGACGCCCGCATCCATTGAGTCGGAGAAGTAACGTCCGGACGAGACGTGCCATCCGTGTAGCGCCTGCATCCGGTCGGGGACCACCCCGATCAACGGCACCGGGCGGTTGCGGAACGCGGTCTGTTCGTTGAGGTGCGGGACGGCCGTGATGCCAGCGATCGCCTGGATCTTGTCGACTTCAGATTCGGGGATCGCCTCCGGGAGCTGCTCGCCAGTGAGCACAGAGATCTGCTCATAGGCGCACCACCCCTTCGGAGTGACTACCAGATTGGCGCCGAGTCCCTGCGCCTGACGGTTCACTTCCCGGGTCACGCCTTGACCGAGCGTCAGCAGCGCCACGAACGCGGCGATGCCGATGCTCGTCCCGGTCAGGGTGAAGATGAAGCGACCGCGGCGCTGGACGAGATTGCGCCCGACGAGAGTGGCGAGGTTCATGGGGATGCCATCAACTGATCGTGCCGAGCTTGTCGAGCCCGTCGGCCTGGAAGATCGGGTACTCGTCCCCCATGACCACGGAGCCGTGCAGGTGCAGCTCGTCCCACTGCTGGGGCGGCGCGCCGGTCCACTTGACCGGGAGATAGAATGCCGCGCAGCCGGTGGACTTGCACATCCGCGCCTCACGGCTGTCGATCAGAAGGAAGGTGCCATCCGGCATATGACGCGCGACGACGCCGCGCAGGTCAACCGCACCCTTATAATTGAGGATATCCGCTGCGAGCTGCTGAACGTGAAGCGTGCCCGCCGGGACCGCGGGGCCGGCGCTGGCCGGGTCCGGCAGCGGACGATGGGCCCACACGGAAAGCCCCGCGGCGCCGAGCGCCACGGCCGCAACGAGGCCGGCGATCATCCAGCCTGATAGCTGTCGCTTCGGGGGCTTGTTGCTGCTCTCTGCTATCGTTTTCGCCATGGTTGATCTCCATTCGCCATTAGAGGGACTCCATCAGCGCCCCTGCTCGAGCTTGCGGATGAGCGGCACCAGGTCGCGTTCGGCGTGCTCGCGCGTGAGGAGACCCAAGTGCCGGTAGCGGATATGCCCCCACCGATCGACAACGAACGTTGCCGGCAGTCCCAGGACATCCCATGAGACGCCGAGTTTCCCGTCCCGGTCGATGCCGATGCGCTCGAACGGATCGCCGAACTCGGCGAGCCAGCGGATCGCGTTCGCCGGATCGTCCCGGAAGTTGATGCCCTGGACCGTGACGCCCCGCTTCGCCGCCAGCTCCATGACGAGCGGCGCTTCCGCTCGGCACGGCACGCACCAGGAGGCGAAGAAGTTGACCACGGTGACGCGGTCGGTCAGATCGCGATCGCTCAATCCAGGCTTGTCGGCCTTGAGAGGCGGCAGGACAAAGGGAGCAACCGCCGCATCGACGGACGGCGCCGGTGGCGAGACGGGGCGCAGCACGAGCCCGATGACGACGTAAACGGTGGCGCCGAGGGCAAGGAGGAGCAGCGCCACGGCGAGCGGACTTCGCCGCCACCCGGATTGGCGGTTCGGTGTCGTCGCCGCCTTCATGCTGGACGCATCGACTGTGTCGGCCATGGCATGGCGCTCGCTCGCTCGCGTCCTCAGCCGCCCGCCCGGTCGGCGGCCTCTTCCAGCCGCAGCCGCGCCCTCGCGAGCCGACGGTCGGCGGCGGAGCCACTCGCGTCGACGCGGGTCGGCGCTTGTGATCCCTCGTTTGAGAGACGCGACTGCTGGCGCAGCAACCGGGCCGAGTTGGCGAGGATTCCGAAATCCGGCAGCGACTGCGCCGCAGCGGCGAGGACCGGCGGCAGAATGCCCAGAGAGGCCAGCGCCAGCCCGGTCAGGTTGTAGACGGCGGTGAAGCCCAGGTTGAGCCTGACTGCCCTCATGGTCCGCCGCGCCACGCGGAGCGCTTCCGGCACGAGGCGCCAGTCGTCGCGCAGCAGCGCGATGTGCGCCGCCTCGATGGCGACGCCACTGCCCGCCGCGCCCATGGCGATGCCGACGTCGGCCTGGGCTAGCGCCGGCGCGTCGTTGACGCCGTCGCCCACCATCACCACGACCCGCCCCTTCGCCTGATATTGCCTCACGATCGCGATCTTATCCTCGGGCAGCAGGTTCGCCCGGTAGACCAGGCCCAGGCGACCCGCGATCGCCGCCGCGGTCTGCTCGTTGTCGCCGGTCAGCAGCTCGATGTGCCCTATCCCGAGGTCGCGGAGCTCGGCCAGCGCGGCGGCCGCCTCCGGCCGTAGCGTATCCATCGCCGCCAGCAGACCGATGGGCTTGCCCTCGCGGGCGACCAGGAGAAGCGTCTTGCCCCGCGGGTCAAACTCGGTCGCCGTCCGCGACAGGAAGCCTTCCGGGAGAAGGTGCCGGCTGCCGACCGTGATCGCGCTGCCGTCAATGCGGGCGCGTACGCCCAGGCCCGGGATCGCCTCGAACTCCTCCGGCTCGTGCAGCCGAAGGTGGCGCTCCGCGGCAGCCAGACGGACCGCTTCGGCGAGCGGGTGCTCCGAATACCGCTCGGCGGACGCGGCGAGCGTCAGCAGGTAGTCGGTGTCGATCGTGTCGTCGATGGAAGCCACGTCGGTGATCCGCGGGCGACCGAGCGTCAACGTGCCGGTCTTGTCGAGCAGCACGACGTCAGCCTTGGCGAGCGACTCGAGATACCTGCCGCCCTTGATGAGGAGCCCGCGGCGGGCCGAGGCGCCGATCGAGGCGATCATGGCGACCGGCGTCGCGAGCGCGAAGGAGCAGGAGCAGGCGACCATCAGCACCGCCGCCGTAGCGAGCGCGTTGCCGCTGACCAGGAAGGTCGTGGCGGCGATCGCGACGACGACGGGGAGGTACCAGGTGGCGAAGCGGTCGGCGAGCCGCTGCACGTCAGCCCGGTGCTGGTCGGCCTCCTCGACCAGCTTGATGACGCGGCCGAAGGTGGTATCCGCGCCGATTCCCGTGGCGCGCACGCGCAAGTGCCCGAGCTGTGCGAAGCTTGCGGCGAAGACGCGCGCGCCAGGCCCGCTCTCGACTGGCATGGACTCGCCGGTGATCGCCGCCTGGTTCACCGTCGCCTGCCCGTCGATCACCTCACCGTCGACCGGGATCTTCTCGCCCGGGCGTACGATCACCGTCTCGCCGACCCGCACCCTGCCGATTGGCACTTCGAGTTCGGCGCCGTCCCGCTCGACACGCGCCGTCTCCGGCGCCATCGCCGTCAGATCGCGGACGGCGCTGCGGGCGCGCGTGGCGGTGAAATGCTCGATGTAGTCGGCAAGACGCATAAAGAAGACGATCAGCACCGCGGCGGGCCATTGGCCGACCGCGACGGCGGCGATCAGGCCTGCCGTCATCAAGGTGTGGGATGTGACCCGGAACTTGAATGCTGCCCGGAACACCGCACGGAAGATCGGATAGCCGCCGACAAGCACGGCAACGAGCCAGACCGGCCATGGCACGTAGCTCGTCAGCGCGTCGAGGACCCCGAACCATTCGCCCAAAACCGCCAGAAGCACGACCGTTCCGAGCACACCACCGAAGAGCGCGAGCAGGTTGCCCGAGAAGCTGGCCAAGGGGCCGTTTGCCTTCACTTGATCGGAGTTGACGGGAGCCGTGCTGCATGCCGGTCCGCACTCACAGCCGCAATCGCTCATGGTCTCACCTCGACGGAAAAGCTCGACGGGCACCTTATATGCACCCTGGAGCAACTACAGGGTCAAGGCCATGCCGCAAGAGAGGCTGACGATCGGAGTGCTCGCGAAGGCGACCGATACCAAGGTCGAAACGATCCGCTATTACGAGCGCGTCGGCCTGCTGCCGGCGCCGGGACGCACCAATGGAAATTATCGCGCCTATGCCCCCGATCACCTCCGGCGCTTGAGCTTCATCCGGCGCAGTCGCGACCTTGGTTTCTCAATCGAGACCGTCCGCGAGCTCCTTCGGTTGGCCGACCAGAAGGAGGCCGATTGCGGTGTTGTCGACGTGATCGCTCGCGAGCATCTGGCCGAGATCGAGCGCAAGATCGCTGACCTTATGGCCATGCGGCGCGAGCTGCTTGGCCTCATCGGCCAGTGCGGCAACGGCACGATTGCCGAGTGCCGGCTCGTCGAAGCTCTCTCCCCGGCGTGACCTCGGGATAGAGCGGGTCGGCGACGATGCTCACGCACTGGACTTCTTCAACGTGAGGGGTTGAAGGGCGCCAGCCGTCGCGGGGCGGGCCGATCCGGCCTCCGGGGGGAGAATGAACCCCAATTGACCACGTGTGTGAGCGTACTCGGAATACCGCATTCGCCGAGGGAGGTCGATAGCACCGGCTGCGAGCTAAGCGATGAGCGAATCCTCGAGCTCGATACGCGGTCGCTCTGCCTCTCCCTCGGATGTGGTAGCGGTGCCGTCGGGGGAAGTGGTTGGAATTCGAGGGTGGCGTAATCTCATTCAGCTTGTGGTGTCGCGACCCCCGGGGACTGGTTCAGCCATCCATTGCGCAAGCGGCGAAAGACCGACGTCCGTCCCGAACAAGGAAATCACCGGCATGAGTTCGGAATACGCCCAGGCTGCACGCACGACAATGTTCAGCCACTCGCTGAACACGGCATAGGCGAGGCCCAGCCCGACTGCCAGCGCCGCCACGGAGCGATAGCGCTCTCGTGGCCAGCGCTCGTTTCCGGCTAACATCAACGCGGCCACAAGCGAGGACAGTGCGATCAGGTGTCGCCTCCTGTGCAGTGCAGGACGGCGAAGGTGATTTCCCACCACGTCCCGATGCGCCCGATCGTGTATAGCGGTATATGCAGGAACTCCCAGGCGAGATTGCCCACCGCGATCGCGGCGAGATAGCGCCGGAGCGCAGCATGCCAGAGAAGCGGGGCGACTGCTGCCGGGTCATCGCGCTCGACGGCGAGCTTATGCCGAATGCGGGCCAAGTTCCGGCCTCGGATCAAACGAGAGGGGAAGCCTTGTTCTGTCCTTCCCCTCACTTGCGATGTGAGAGGAGATACTTTACCAACCCGGCAGTCCCGAGCACCAAGTGGACGAGGAGCAGCAGCCGATCAGGCCCAGGCCGCCCATCATCCAACTCATTCCGTGCATGTCCATCGAGCAGCTCATAACTTACGTTTGTTTTCCTAAATACGAAGTAACCTGGACAGCGACGACTTCAGCCATGTCGCGATCCGCAACCCAGCCTCGCCGAGAAAACACGCTAGCTAAAGCCGGACGGCTCGCAATCTTAGAGAATTGCCGATGACGCTCACCGATGAGAGCGCCATGGCGGCGGCGGCGAGAATCGGGGAAAGCAGCAGGCCGATGAAGGGATAGAGCACGCCGGCGGCGATCGGCACGCCCGAGGCGTTGTAGACGAACGCGAAGAACAGGTTCTGCCGGATGTTGCGCATCGTCGCTTGCGACAGCCGGCGGGCGCGGACGATGCCGGTGAGATCGCCCTTGAGCAACGTCACGCCTGCACTCTCGATAGCGACATCCGTACCCGAGCCCATCGCGATGCCGATATCGGCGGCGGCCAGCGCCGGCGCGTCGTTGACGCCGTCGCCCGCCATGGCGACCGAGCGTCCCTCGCGCTTCAGTCTCTCGACCACCGCGCTCTTCTGGTGGGGCAGCACCTCCGCCTCGACCTCCTCGATGCCGAGGCGGCGTGCGACCGCGTCCGCCGTCCTGCGGTTGTCGCCGGTGAGCATGATGACGCGGATGCCTTCGGCCTTCAGCGCCTGAAGCGCTTCCGGCGTCGTCGCCTTGATCGGATCGGCGATGGCGAGAATGCCTGCCGCTCGGCCATCCACCGCGACGAAGATCACCGTCGCACCGTCGCTCCGCAGCCGGTCGGCCTCCGCAGCGAGCGGCTCAGTGGTAATTCCAAGCTCCGCCAGGAATTTCGCATTGCCGAGCGCGACTCGCCGGCCGTCGACGGTGCCGACCGCGCCCTTGCCAGTCGGCGAGTCGAACTCGGAGACCTCGGCGAGTGGGATGCTGCGCTCCGTCGCCGCGCCGACGATGGCGGTCGCGAGCGGGTGTTCGCTCGCCCGCTCGACGCTCGCGGCGAGGCGGAGAAGCTCCGTCTCCTCCAGGCCCGCGGCAGGAATCACGGCCGTCACCTTGGGCTTGCCCTCGGTCAGTGTCCCCGTCTTGTCCACCACCAGCGTCTCGACGCGCTCCATGCGTTCCAGCGCTTCCGCGTTCTTGATTAGTACCCCCGCCTGCGCGCCGCGGCCGACCCCCACCATGATCGACATCGGCGTCGCCAGCCCCAGGGCGCAGGGACACGCGATGATCAGCACTGCCACCGCCGCCACCAGGGCGAAGGAGAACCGCGGCTCCGGCCCCCAGATCGCCCAAGCCACGAAGGCGAGCAATGCCACGACGACGACCAGCGGCACGAACCAGGCCGACACCCGATCGGCGAGTCGCTGGATCGGCGCCCGACTACGCTGTGCGTCCGCTACCATCTGGACGATCCGCGCCAGCATCGTGTCGTGCCCGACCTTCTCGGCGCGCATGACGAAGCTGCCGGTCTGGTTGAGCGTGCCGGCGACCACCTTGGAGCCGGACTCCTTCGCAACCGGCATCGACTCGCCGGTGACCATCGATTCGTCCACCGAGCAGCGGCCCTCGATCACCTCGCCGTCCACCGGGATCTTCTCGCCCGGGCGGACCCGCAGCCGGTCACCGACGGCGATCTGGTCGAGCGGGACCTCCTCGTCCCTGCCGTCCTCGGTCACGCGCCGCGCCGTCTTCGGCGCCAGGTCGAGCAACGCGCGGATTGCGCCTGACGTCCGCTCGCGGGCTCTCAGTTCCAGCACCTGACCCAGCAGCACCAGGACAGTGATCACCGCAGCCGCCTCAAAGTAGGCGGGAATGGCGCCGTCAGGTCCGCGCAGAGCCGTGGGGAACAGACCCGGGGCGAGCGTCGCCGCGATGCTGTAGATCCAGGCAGCACCCGTGCCGAGAGCAATCAGTGAGAACATATTGAGTTTGCGGCTGACGAGCGATTGCCAGCCGCGGACGAAGAATGGCCAGCCCGCCCACAGGACAACCGGCGTGGCCAGCACGAGTTGCAGCCAGTTCGACGTCTGCTGTCCGATGACGTCGATCAACCCCAGGAGGTGCCCGCCCATTTCCAGGAAGACCAAGGGGACGGTGAGGGCAAGGCCGATCCAGAACCGGCGCCTCATATCGGCGAGCTCGGGGCTCGGTCCCGCATCGGCGGCCGGGATCACCGGATCGAGCGACATCCCGCAGATCGGGCACGGGCCCGGCCCCCTCTGCCGCACCTCCGGGTGCATCGGGCACGTGTAGACGGTGCCCTCGGGCACCGCCTCGTCCGTCTTCTTCGCCTCTTGCGGAGAGAGATAGCGGGACGGCTCCGTCTCGAACTTCTGCCGGCAGCCGGCCGAGCAGAAGTAATAGGTGTGTTCGCCGTACGTGGCCCGGTGCGGCGTCGTGTGGGGATCGACCACCATCCCGCACACCGGATCCTTCAGCCCATGCGTCACATCCTCCGGGGCGGGGTGGTGATGCTCAGCGTGTGCGTGCTCGTGCACTGGGCGACCGTGATCATTGTGGTCATGCTTCACTGGTTCGGGATGGTGCTTCGGAGTCATCGAATTTTTCCATGACGTCGGACATCATATGATCTGCGCGTCAGAGTTCGTTCTCGCCTCCTGGTAGTTCGTTTGGAGCGAAAAGACCTCCATACCTTTCAGCCGCCCGGCGACCAGGCTTTGCGAGACGTGCGCCCATGTCGCCCAACTTCGGGCTGACCCCGCCGCCTCGAGGATGTCCCGCGAGACCACGAATGCGCCATCGACCGTGCGGGTGAGCCTCTCGAGGCGCTCGGCCAAATTGACGGCATCGCCGAGCACGGTGAATTCGAGCATCCTCTGGTTGCCCACGGCACCGACGAACACCTCGCCATAGTGGGCGCCGATGCCGATGCTCACCTGCGGTCTTCGCTGGGCCTCCTGTGAGGCAGACCAGGCTTCGACTGCTGCGAGCACCTTCCGTCCGCACCGGATGGCACGCTCGGCGTCATCCGCCGCAGGCTGCAGAGCCCCGAACACGGCCAGCACCGCGTCGCCGATGAACTTGTCCACCATTCCATCGTGTTCGAAGATGACGTCGGTTACGACGCTGCGAAACGAGGCGAGCAGGCGGCTGAGTTGCTCTGGGTCCATGTCGCGCGCGAGTTCGGTGAATTTGCGGATATCAATGAACATGATGGCACAGTGTTGCCGCCTGCCCGACGAAAGCTCCGGGCCAGCTCTGCGCGCCAGACGGTCGGCCAGGTGGGGGCTGAAAAACCGCGACAACTTTCCGAGACGGCCAGAGTAGTCGATCGACGTCTGCAACATGTCGTAGGTACGGCGAGAAGTGGCCCAGAGCGCGAGCGTCGCCAAGGCGACGATCACGAACGGAAGGATGCGCGAGTGCAGCAGCGACTGGAGGAGGTCCGCGTCCGCGAACCCGGCCGAGAATGGTGCCGCCGCCTCCGGAGCCGGCATCAGGGACATCCCGATCGCCATCAGGGCGACGGTGAGCGTACCGGCGTAAGCGACCAGCACCGGGCGGAAGCGCATCGAGGCATGGGCGAGCACCACGAAGATCATCGCCGACGCCGGTATGGCGAAGGCCATGTGCGGCGGAAAGTCGAGCATCCGGCTGATGAGCAGGACGCTGAGGCAGACGAGGGCGACGTCGAACGTCACATAGGCGTACGGCAGGGCAGGGTAAAAGATGCGTCGCCAAGCGAGCACGAGCGCCACGACCGCGACCAGGCCGTATGCCGCGACGGCGAGAAGGGCAAAACGCTCGTGGTGATGATCGGCCCCGCTCGTCAGGACGAGCGCCAGCAGCGTCAGGAAGATCACCAGCCGGACCAAAGCGGAGAGACGTTCGCCGGCCAGCTCGGCATCGCGCAAGAAGGCATCGGCCGCACCGCGGGCTCCGGACCTGGGAAGGCCAGGCGGCTCCACGGGCGCGAGACCATTTGATCCCCGGCGCTGGTCCGGCAGCTCTGGTCTTCCATCGCCCACAGCGCGATCCTCTGCTGACAAACCAGCTACTTGCCACCCGTCGGGTGAGTGTCCAGCCAATTCTGCATAACCCCGATCTCCTTCTGCTGATTGGCGATTATTTTCTCTGCCAGCTTCCGGATCTCCGGGTCGCGCCCGTAATGCAACTCGACACGCGCCATGTCGATTGCACCCTGGTGGTGCGGTATCATGTGTTTGACAAAGTCGCGATCGGGATCTCCGGTGAACTCGATCTGCTGATTTTCATGCATTTTCATCATCGCCGCTTGGTAAGCGGTCGTGGAAGAATTGCTCGCAGCGGCCGTATCCGGGGAGTGGGGCGGCACATCGGAACTGGAGTGCCGCATGCCAGGCATGGAGCCATGCTCCGGCACCATAGACCCTGTGCCCGACTTCTGGTCGGCGGCGCTGATCGATGCTGCACTGACCACGACTACAGCAAACAGGCAAAGTGCCGCGACTACAGCAAGCAGCCAAAATGTCCGCGATCTACAAAGATCTACAATGAAAGCACGTAGCTGCATCTTGGCGTTCTCCAATCGTGGTTAAAACCGGTTTATAACCTTTCCGTTGATGGAACGCGCTGTGGCTCAGTGCGCTGCCATAAACGTCACTGTTCCCCGAATTGACTCTGCATCTCCCGGCACTATTGCCCAGATATTCATGGTCCAGGTTCCACCCATGGAAACGTTGCCGCGGAACCGATAGTTACCCTCGCCATCCGATCCGAAATACTCGACATATGGCGACACATCGCTCAAGCCATACGGCGTTACCTTATAATATCCCGGTCGAAGCATGGGCATTTCAAGTTCGCTCTTGGAGATAGTGGCGTCCTTTACGGCTTGGCCAGACGGGAGCTGGACCAGCCTGACGGTAATTTCGGAGGCTTGGCCGACTTGCACCGGCTGCTGAACGATGTCGAAACGATAGTCGTGGGACGGTCTCGTCGCACAGCCGGCAACCGTGAAGACGAGGAAGAACAACGTGACGAACGCACCAGACCGCCATCCGGGGCGCCCATCCGAAAGCTGAACGATAGTCATGGAAAGCCTCCGGCGGCATGCTGCCGTAGTTCCGTACCATCACAGTTTTGACAGAGTATCCGCCTCTGGTTTCCGCGATATTTCCTGCATGTAACAAATCATTGCGGATGGCGTGGGCGATACTTGCGTCGACGAGCCGCGCGCCGCCACAGGGAGGCGACGCGCTCAGTCGAGACGCATACGCTGAAGAGCGCTTGCGATCAGAGGGTGGTGCCCTTGGGCAGCGTGACGGTCACGGACAGCCCGGCTCTTTGCCCGTTTTTCAGGGCGATGTCGCCGCCGTGTGCGCGAATGGCGGTTCGCGCCACCGTCAGGCCCAATCCGCTGCCTCCAGTATCCCGACTGCGACTGCCCTCGAGCCGGTAGAAGGGATCGAATACCCGCTCCATCTCCCCCGCCGGGATACCCGGGCCTTCGTCCGTGATGGTGATGCGGATCTCGCCGTCGCGCTCCGCCAAGTCGACCCGAGCGCGCGCGCCGTACTTCACTGCATTCTCGATCAGGTTGGACAGCGCGCGTTTGATCGCCAACGGCCTGCAGCGAAGCGTCACGTGCGCCAGACCGGTCAAGGCCACGTCGTGGCCGGTATCGACCAGATGGTCGCCAATGGTCGCGAGGATGGTAGCGATATCGACGGTCTTGCTCTCCTCTTCCGTCGCGTCGCTGCGCAAGAAGGCGAGCGTGGACTCGATCATCCGCTCCATCTCCTCGAGATCGCCCTCGATCGTCTGTCGCAGTTCCTCGTCCTTGACGAACTCCGCGCGCAGCCTCAAGCGCGTGATCGGCGTCTTCAGATCATGCGAAACCGCAGCCAAGGTCTGCGTCCGGTCTCTAATCAGGCGGCTGATCCGCGTTTGCATGCGATTGAACGCCTTGGCCACCTGCTGGAGCTCGATCGGCCCCGTCTGTGGCAGTTCGGGAGCTGCGACGTCGATGCCAATGCGATCGGCGGCTCTCGCGAGGGTTCGCAGCGGCGCGGTCACCGAGCGAACGAGCACAATGGAGACGAGCAGAATGCCAAGCGCCATGGCGGACAACGAGCCCAGAATGCCATGCTCCGTCGGGGCCGTCCGGAATGTGGCGACGATGGAGTTGAGCCAGCTGCCGTCGGGCAACTGCACCGACGCCAGCAGAATATGCCGATAAGCGTCGGCGTCGTTCCCGAGGGGCGTTCCCTCGTCGGCGAAGCCGAGGCGCACCTGATCGTCGCCGATTTCCGGGACCAACTCGCGCAAGCGCTCGCGCAGCCGGCTGATCCGCTCGCTCTCTACGGGCTTCGGGTTGACCAGGCTCAGCGTGCTCCAATGGATCTCCATGCTGGAAGTCGAGAGAGCATGCGCCGTCTGCTCCCGGTCGCCGCTCGGAAGTTCGGCGATGGCTCGTTTTACCGAGACCAGCCTTTCCGCCAGTTGCTGTTCATGCGTTGAACCGAGCAGGTTCTCGATGCCGGCCTGAGAGTCTGTCCGGGAGGTTCATGAGGGGTTGCAGAGTTTTCGGAGCATGAGGCGGATGGAGGCGAGTCGGAGGAAGGCGAGGGCCTTGCGGTTGAGGTTTTCCCAATCCTTGGCCAGGCGCCGGCAG
>Ga0209573_1000697_pt1 | contig 64248 bp, 51 predicted proteins | sample TNRBio252014_DNA_FD_185870 | JGI IMG/M metagenome (GOLD analysis project Ga0209573, IMG submission 185870) | Wastewater treatment Type I Accumulibacter community from EBPR Bioreactor in Madison, WI, USA - TNR Reactor_6/25/2014_ DNA (SPAdes)... | ecosystem: Engineered > Bioreactor > EBPR >...
TGTGGTCTCACCCAAACCCTGATCGATCAGGACCAGGCGCTCAAGAATTTCTTCGAGAAGCGCGGGCGTTATCCCCGCTTCAAATCCCGCCATGACCGCCAAGCGGTGCGCTATCAACTCGATCAACGCCAGATTGAACGCATCTGGCAAGCCGGTGAAGTGCTCAAGTTGCCCAAACTGGGCGCGCTCAATATTCGCTGGTCGCACGTTCCGGCGGGCGTTCCGAAAAGGGCGACGGTCAGTAAAACCCCGGACGGGCGCTACTTCGTCAGTTTTGCCTGTGAAGTGGAAATCCAGCCGTTGCCGCTGACGGGAAAGGCGGTCGGTCTGGACTTGGGCATCAGGGACGTGGTGGTGAGTTGGGACGGCGAACACGCGGTCAAGTCCGGCAACCCGCGCCACCTGAAAAGTCAGTTGCGCCACCTGAAGCGCCAGCAACGGCGGCTGGCGAGAATGCAGAAAGGCAGCCACCGCCGCCGTAAGCAACGGGTCAAGGTAGCGAAGATGCACGCCCACATTGCCGCGCTGCGCGCCGACTTCCTGCACAAGACCACCATAGCCATTATCAAGAGCGCCGACGTGATCGCGCTGGAAGACCTGAACGTGAAGGGCATGGTCAAGAATCACTGCCTGGCGAGGGCCATCAGCGATGTCGGCATGGGCGAGTTGCGCCGCCAAATCGAATACAAAGCCGATTGGAACGGGCGAACCGTGGTGGTGGCCGACCGCTGGTTTCCCAGCAGCAAGACCTGTAGCGACTGCGGGAGCTACCCGCCGAAAATGCCGCTGTCGGTTCGCGTGTGGACGTGCCCCGACTGTGGCGCGCGGCATGACCGCGACGTGAACGCGGCCAAAAATATCCTGAAGTTCAGTACCGCCGGGGAGGCGGGATTTCAAGCGCGTGGAGCGGGCCAGAACTTGAGCGGTCATGGATCGCTCACCTGCGATGAAGCGCGAACCGAGCCTGAATGTCATCGAAGCCGTCCGTCTGGAACGGGCGGCGGAGGTGAAAGGCGCGGATTCCAAGACCGGATTTGCGAACCGTTAATTTGTTAAACGGTCAGGTTCGCCGGTATCCTACCGGCGTGGCCCTCTCCGAGGCGGTCCTGATGAAAGGCGGTCTTTTGTCTGACGGATTTCATCGCGCCCCGCCCAACCCTTCCTGACGAGAATCTCCTATGCGACTTCTTTCCCCCGCCGGCCAACAGGCGGTCAACGACCTGGCTCAACGGCACGGTTTCAGTTCAGCCGCCGTCCTGTGCATGCTCGAAGCCGTGATTCAAGGCAACGGCAGCATGGCGCAGTTCAGCCACCCCGAATTCGGCGGTTCGGGTCAATGGATGCAAGGCGGAATGACCATGGTGGCGGATATGTTCAACAACGCCCTGAAAGGCCGGGTTGATGGCTTGTGCAGTGACCTTTCCAACCTGGTGGCCTGCCAGCCCGACCTGATTCACGGCGGCAGTTTCCAGTCGCAGAGCCAGGGCAGCGATTATGTCCAGCAGCAAGACAGTTACGGCAACCGCCCGCAATCCAGCAGCGGTCACTCGCAACAGCAAAACGGCGCGGGGCCGGTCGGACCGGTCAGCCTGTTTGTACCCCCCGCTCCGGGCGACTCTGGCGACTGGTGGGGCGCCAGTTTACGCTGGCCGAACAGCACCGGTTCCCAGAACGGGGTGCGCTACGCCTACTTTGCTCAAGCGCGGCGGCTGGCCATTGAGGTCGGCGGGCAGGTGACGATTTACGATACGCTGGATCATCAGATCAGCGGGTTTTCGCAGCAGCAATCCCTGGGCGGATCGTTGACCTTTTCCAGCCAATACGGGCTGGTGGAGGTCGCCCGCCTGCCGGTGATCTCCGTCGATGGCGTGACCCCGCCGGCGCCCCCGGACCAAGGCTCAACGTCACGGGTGCGGCCCGACGGCAACCCGGCGCCGCCAGGCAGAGATGAGGGCGACCTCTTCGCCCTGATCGAACGCCTTGCCGACCTGCGCGCCAAGGGCATTCTCAGCGATGAGGAATTCACGGCCAAAAAGACCGAATTGCTCGAACGCCTCTGAGAAGACGGCTTGACCTCCCCGACTGCACGATCCTGTTAATCCTCCGCCTTCAACGCTTCTTATAAAAATCCGCTACAAAAGACGCCAGCCGGTTTTCAGCAATCGCTGCCCGCAACTGGCGCATCAAATCCTGGTAATAATAAAGATTGTGCAGGGTATTAAGCCGCGCGCCGAGAATCTCCCGGCATTGATCCAGATGCCGCAGATAGGCGCGACTGTAATGCTGGCAGGTATAACAACCGCAGTGTTCATCCAATGGCCGGGAGTCGGTGCGATACTGGCTGTTACGGATGCGAATATCGCCCTGATGGGTGAACAAATGACCATTGCGGGCGTTGCGGGTGGGCATGACGCAATCAAACAGATCAATACCCCGGCGCACCGACTCCACAATATCCTCCGGTTTACCCACCCCCATCAAATAGCGCGGCGCATCCTCCGGCAAGAGCGGCGCGGTGCAGTCCAGCATCGCCAGTCGTTCGGCCAGCGGTTCGCCGACCGCCAGTCCGCCAATGGCGTAACCGTCAAAGCCCAGGTCCCGCAGCCCTTCAGCGGAGACGCGACGCAGATGCGGATACATGCCGCCTTGCACGATGCCAAACAGCGCTGAAGGATTGTCGCCATGCGCCGCTTTACTGCGCCGCGCCCAGCGCAATGACAGCTCCATGGATTTTTGCGCTTCGGTCTCGGTCGCCGGATAGGGTGTGCATTCATCGAAAATCATCACGATGTCAGCACCGAGCGCCCGCTGCACCGCCATCGACTCTTCCGGCCCCAGAAACACCATCCCGCCATCGACCGGCGAGCGGAATTTCACCCCGGCCTCGGTAATCTTGCGGATCGCCGCCAGACTGAAGACCTGAAACCCGCCGGAATCGGTCAGAATCGGCCCGTCCCAGTGCATGAAACCGTGCAGGTCGCCATGCTGTTCAATAATGGCGGTTCCGGGCCGCAGCATCAGATGAAAGGTGTTGCCCAGAATGATCTCTGCGCCGCTTGCGCGCAGTTCCTCCGGGGTCATGGCCTTGACCGTGCCGTAAGTGCCGACCGGCATGAACGCCGGCGTTTCCACCGTGCCGCTCGGGAAAGTCAGCCGACCCCGCCGGGCCGCGCCGTCGGTGTGCAGAAGTTCAAAACGCATCAGTAGTTACCGCCACGGTGGGATTTCAGACGGGCCTCGGTGCATAGACTACCGTTCAGACCGCCGCGCGCAAAAACGGTCCCAGCAATCGGGCGCAGGGTTCAGGGTCTTCCAGATGAGGATGGTGACCGCCGGGCAGAATCTTGACGGTCAGCCGGGCGATGCGGGCGTAGCGCTCCTGCATATAGGCGCGGGGAATCAAATAACCGTCCGCGCCGCAAATCAGCAGGGCCGGCGCTTCGATGCGCGCCATATAGGCGAGAATCTGCGGTTCGCTCAGATACAACGGCGACACAAAGCGCAGGCGGGGATCGGTGCGCCAGCCAAACCCGCCATCCACCGGCTGAAGCCCCCGTTCAACCAGAACCGCCGCCGCCGTCCACGATAAACCGCTGGCTTCGCAGCGGGCCTGAATCGCCGCTTCCAAATCTGGATAAATCGGCGCCTGCTTGCCCGGCAAAGCGGTCATCTGCTCAATGGCCCGGCGCAAGTTGGCCGGGCTGTCTTCAGGATGACTGGTTGGCGGCCCCAGACCTTCGATCATCGCCACCCGGCTGATCCGCTCCGGCAGGGCCGCAGCCAGGAAACTGACGATGCCGCCACCCAGCGAGTGACCCAGCAGGGCGTAGCGATTCCAGCCCAGCGCCTCGGCGGCGGCGACCACGTCGGGAATAAAGTCCACGAAGTGATAAGGCACACCCGGCGGCCGATGGCCGGAATGGCCGTGGCCGGTCAAATCCAGCGCCACCAGGCGCACCCCTGGCAACAGTGGCGCCAGCGCGTCGAAACTCGCCGCGTTGTCGAGCCAGCCATGCACCGCCAGCACCGGTACGCCATCGGGCGATCCCCAGGCGCGGGCGGCCAGGCGCAAATAGGGCGTTCTCAGCTCCAACTCTTCGACCATCGGCTTTTCGCTACTCGCCACTCGCCACTGGCTACCACTCACCCGGCGGATAATCCCAGCACGGATCCACCGGGAACCGGTTGACATATTTCACGCTGGAGCGCGGCGCGGCCATCATGTCGGCCACCGTATCGCGCCAGCGGGCGTAGTGGGCGGTTTCCTTATGGCGAACGGGGGCGTCGGCGTCGCGATACGCCTCCACCAACACGAAGCGAGTCGGATCATCGGCTTGCTGAATCACATCAAAGCGGGCGATTCCCGGTTCCTGAAGACTGTGCCGGGCGTTGTCCAGCGAAGCCGCCTCAAAGGCCGCGATGCAGTCCGGCTTGACGTGAACAAACACATGAACGATCAGCATAAGGATGGCTCTTCAAGGATATATAACGGTGGTTGAAACAGCGCTTGCCCATGGGCTGGGTCGGAGCGGCGTTCAGCACACTCTGGATCGTCAGCCCAGCCGCTGCCGCGCCAGCTCGCGAAAGCGGGCTGCTGCTGCAGGCGTCGGAATCTCATCGGCCAACGCCTCGATAGCGGCATCCAGAGTCACGATAGTGCGAAAGTGATCCGCGCAGACCAGACTGGCGATAGGACCAATAAATTCCTTGAGCGCCTGCTCCAGAACGGTCTTGGCGGAAGTGGACAGCGGACGGGCTAACAGCAGTTCATCGCCATTGGTGAACGTGGCGTCGACACTGGCGTTGGCGAGATACTCCAGAATATCGGCGGTGGCCGGCAGCGTCGTTTTAATCGGCACGATGCCTTCGGAGAAATTGACGGTTCCGCTCTTGATATTGAGCAGCAACGGCAGCGCATTCAGGTCGCGTTTACCGTGGGAAAAGAGAAAGACGATTTCACCATTCTGAATGCTGATCTGCCCCTCCAGATGATTGTCGCTCATGATGAACAAGGTGCCCGTGCGCTTTTCCCGGCACAGTTGCCGGATGTAGGCCACGAGGGTGGCGAAGGAGAGAGATTCTTGAGACATGGCGGCGGTTCTCGCAGAAAGAAGCGGGGCGCGGGTGGCATAGGAATCCGGTGCGCCCCGGCAAGGAATCACGATAGATTTTTCTGCAACCGCCGCATTGCGACCACCACGCTATTACGCAGCAGGTCAATGGCGCGCGTTACATAATCCACTTCGTCGCGACTATCTGGTTTTAGGTCCAGCGGTAAATCCAGTTCGCCGTTGGCGAGGCGTTCAGTGGTTTTTGCCAGATTCTTGAGGCGCGTAATGATGGCGCGCTGGGCGTAAAAGAAGTTCAGCAGAAAGGCCAGCGCGATCAGGCCCAGGGTATAGGGATTGAGCAGGGTCTGCATCACATCAGCCACCGTCACATCGGGCAGCTTGACGCTGATAATGCCGCGCACATCACCGACCTTGTAGCCAAACGCCTTTTGATCACCGTACTTTTCGATGACTTCCGGCGGCGCATCCTTGGGGTCGCCGTGGCATTTCAGGCAGGATTGCTGCACGAAAATCGGTTGGCTGTAGCGGTAGAAACCGCCTTCAAGCGCATCGTGGTACTCGCGGTCCTTGTCGCTCTTGAAGAACTGGATCGATGTGCTTTCGAACCCGTCCGGAGCGTTAGCCGGATTGCGGTATTCATCGCTGGTGACGCGAAACGTGGCGCGGGTCGCAGTTTTATTCGCCAGTTCCGACAGTTCACGGGTCGCCAGCGCCGGGTTCTTGGAATAGAACTCCAGGGTGTTGGAATCCGCCCCAACGCCGGTTCGCTTACCGAGAAAATCGCGGAATTCCGGCGCCAGATGATCGACCCAGACCACACCGGTGCCCGCTACCCAGGCGCGGAAAGCCACCACCTGCTCGGCGACCGCCATGGCTTCATTGCGCAATTGGCGCTGCTTCAGGTTGTAAATACCAATGAGCAGCCCACCGACAATCAAAACCAGGGTGATGAGAAAAACCAGGGAATATTTAACCTGAATACTTAGTTTGGACAACATGGCGACTCCCAGTGGATAGGTTATTGTTGTCAGAGGCATCGTGGTTACTGTAATCCGCCGGATCAGCGGCCGGCGCGCAACTCCCTGTCGGGATTCAGGGCGAACCGGCCGGGAGAAAATCCAGCAGCAGTCCGCAAAAAACGACCAGCCCAAAAGCGTGGTTGTTGAGAAACGCCTTAAAGCATTGTTCCGGCTGGCGGGCATGGATCAGGTACTGCTGGTATAGCGCCAGCCAGGCGGCTATGAACACAGCGAAGTAATAAATGCCGCCGCGACCGGTCGCCAGACCGATCCCCACCAGCACCGCCAGCAGCGCCAGTTGCAGATAACCGATGATTTGCTTGTCCCGCGCGCCAAACAGAATCGCCGTGGACTTCACCCCAATCTTGAGATCATCCTCCCGATCCACCATGGCGTACTGGGTATCGTAGATCACGGACCACAGTATGTTGCCGAAAAACAGCAGCCAGCACACCAGGGGTAACTCGCCGGTCACCGCCGCGTAGGTCATCGGAATCCCCCAGCCAAAGGCCGCACCCAGATGCGCCTGGGGCAGGGAATGGAAGCGTTTCATGAACGGATAGCTGATCATCAGCGCCAGGCCAATGAAAGCCAGTTGGACGGTCAGGACGTTCTGGGTCAACACCAGCGCAAAAGCCAGCAGACTCAGCGTGGACATCAACCCCACCGCTTCCCCCAGACGGACCCGGCCCGCCGCCAGCGGTCGGTCGCGGGTGCGCGTCACATGCGGGTCAAAATCACGGTCGGCAATATCGTTCATGACGCAGCCGGCCGAGCGCATCAAAATCACCCCCAGTACGAACACCAGCACCACGCCACGCGGCGGTTGGCCGTCGCCCGCCAGCCACAGCGCCCACAGCGTCGGCCAGAGCAACAGATAAATCCCGATGGGGCGATGCAGGCGCATCAGCAGCGCGTATTCGCGCAGGCGGTTCTCGAAATGTGCAATCGTCATGGTGAATCAGTCCGGTCGGTGACAGGCGGATACCGGCAAGTCAGGCAGGAAAATCTCGCAGACCAGCAACGGGCGGTTCTCGATCCAGAACATCGAGCGGCGGCCCCAAAGAGCCTCCGGCGGTTCATTGCGGTTCGCGAACGCCCGCCGATGCAACGACTGGCCGGCGACAATGCGGGCAATTTCGACCGGGCCACGGCGGACGCCAGGATCGGCGAACAGCACATGGCCCAGCGGGCGGGTTCCCAGTTGGGTCAGCCGGCGGCCCCGGCCGCGCAGGGTCGCAGCGGGAATCAGGGTTCGGGCGAATACCCAGGCGTGTTCATCGCACAGCAGTTGCACCTCGCGGGTCCAGGCCCTGGCGTCCAGTCGCAACCCGAGCAGGCGCGCTTCATCACGATCCGGACGGGTCCAGCCCTGACGCAGGACGGCTACCCGGAACGGGCCGGCGCAGGCGCAACGCAGTCGCTGCGTCAGCGAACCTTTGTCCAGTAGCCAGTCAATCATGAATGGGGGCAGGTCGCGCCCGAATCCTTGCGCGTAATCGTGCCAGCGCAGTGGGGTAGCGGATGGAAAAGGCGGATCGGTGTGCAAGGTCGTGGCTGGGGTGAGCGGATTCGAGACCAGGCTCATTATGGCATGGGGCCATGCTGAAATTCGACCGGCGGCGCAGACCTCTCGTGATGACCGGTGCGCCGCGTGGGGCGACGCGCCAAATCCTGATATAGTGGCGTCCCCGCCGCTCGTGAATCTGAGAGACCCCGCCGCCCCCAGGGCGCGACCCGGAAATCAACGCCCGATGCATGACGTCGCACAAAATTCCCTCGTTTTCTCCCTGTTTCTGATCTTCACCGGCGCGGCGGTCTTCGCCACGCTGGCATTATATGCCCGCCAGGCGCTGCCGATTGCCTATATCGTGCTGGGCATTTTCATCGGCCCGTTCGGTTTCAAACTGATTGACAACCCCTCAGCCATCGAGCAAATGGCTCAGATTGGCATCATGTTTCTCCTGTTCCTGCTCGGGCTGGACTTGTCGCCGCAACGGCTGTTGCAGATGCTGCGCAAGGCGACGCTGATCACTTTGGGCACCTCCCTGGTGTTTGCGGCGCTCGGAACGTGGGTCGCGCGGCTGTTTGGCTACACCCTGGGCGAAAGTCTGCTGGTCGGCGCCGCGATGACCTTTTCCAGCACCATCATCGGCCTGAAGCTGCTGCCCACCCGCACCCTGCATCACCAGCATACGGGCGAAATCATCATCAGCATCCTGCTGTTGCAAGACCTGCTGGCGATTATGGTGCTACTGCTGCTGGAAGGGCTGGGCGGACGAGGTTCCTCGCTGCAGGGGCTGGGCCTGCTGATCGTGACGCTGCCGCTGCTGCTGGGTTTCGCCTGGCTGGCCTCGCGCTATGTGCTGGTTCCGCTGATCCGCCGGTTTGACAAAATTCGTGAATATATCTTTCTGATCGCCATCGGCTGGTGTCTGTGCATTTCCCAAGTGGCGGCTTTGTTGGGGCTGTCTTACGCGATTGGCGCATTCATCGGTGGAGTGGCGCTGGCGACCAGTCCGATTTCACTGTACATCGCCGACAGCCTGAAGCCGTTGCGCGATTTTTTTCTGGTGCTGTTCTTTTTTTCGCTGGGCGCCGGCTTCGATCTGGGGATGCTGGGCGCGGTGTTCCTGCCGACCCTGGCGTTGGGCGGGTTGTTGATGGTGGTCAAGCCGTGGGTGTTTCGCGGCTTTCTGCAGTGGGCCGGCGAGCGGCCGCGCATCGCCATGGAGGTCGGGGTGCGTCTGGGTCAGGTCAGCGAATTTTCGCTGCTGATCGCGGTGCTGGCCCAGCAGAACGAACTGATCAGCCGGGAGGCGTCCTATCTGGTGCAAGCCACGACCCTGCTGACCTTCATCGCCTCAACCTATTACCTGGTGCTCACCTATCCAACCCCGGTGGCGATCTCCGACAGTCTGCGGCGGGATTGACGGCGTTGGGGAGCGCGCCCGGCGCGCAGCCACGGATCGCTGTCGCAAGAATCGGTTGGCGTATGCACGGGATTCTCCCTATAATCGCCGCCATTTTTCGGCTGATACCGATCCCCAAAGGGGTTTTTGGCGCGACGGGATATCCTTGGCGATTTCTCCGGTGAAACGTCCCAGCAAGAGTGACGCGCGCAGGCGGGTCGCGGCGCGTTCAAGGCAGCGCGTGCGGTTCCCGGTCCTTCCCCGCTATTTTTATGCTGATGTTTAGGAGACAGAGTTGATGCCCTCGCGTAGCGAATTGGCCGCCCGTCGCCTGGTGGACCCACTGACCGACGAACCGGTCACTGCCAGCCCCCTTGGCCAAACTTCTTCAACCCTCTCGCGCCGGGAACTGGCCAATGCCATCCGCGCCTTGAGCATGGACGCTGTCCAGCGGGCCGAATCGGGTCATCCGGGCGCGCCGCTGGGGATGGCGGATTTCGGCTCGGTATTGTGGAACGATTTTCTGCGGCATAATCCCACCCATCCCCAGTGGTTCAATCGCGACCGCCTGATTCTGTCCAATGGTCACGGCTCGATGCTGTTGTATTCCCTGCTGCATTTGAGCGGCTATGACCTGAGCATCGAGGATCTGCGCAACTTCCGGCAACTGGGTTCCCGGACGCCGGGTCATCCTGAGTACGGGCGCACCGCCGGCGTGGAAACCACCACCGGGCCGCTGGGGCAGGGTCTGGCCAATGGCGTCGGCATGGCTCTGGCCGAACGGGCGCTGGCCACCCGCTTCAACCGCCCGGGTTTTTCCATCGTCGATCACTATACCTATGTCATCCTCGGCGACGGTTGCCTGATGGAAGGCATCTCTCACGAAGCCGCCTCGCTGGCCGGGGTCTGGGGTCTGGGCAAGCTGATTTGTCTGTACGATGACAACGGGATTTCCATCGACGGCCCCGTGAAGGGTTGGTTTGGCGAAGACGTTGCGCAGCGCTTTTCCGCTTACGGCTGGCATGTGATCCCGAACGTGGACGGCCACGACGCCGATGCAGTGCATCAGGCCATCGGCCAAGCGCGCGCCTTCTCCAAAAGTCCCACCCTGATCTGTTGCAAGACCACCATTGCCTGGGGTTCGCCGAACAAGGGCGGCAGTGAAAAGTCGCATGGCGCGCCGCTCGGCGTGGCGGAAGTAGCGGCAACCCGCGCCAACATCGGCTGGCGTCATGAACCCTTCGTCATTCCGCCGGAGTTTTATAACGCCTTCGACGCCCGCCCCAAGGGCGCCGTCTGGGAAGCCGATTGGAACGAGCTGTTTGCCCGCTATCGGAACCGGTACCCCGATGTGGCGGCTGAATTCGCGCAACGGCTGGCCTGCGGTTTTCCCGAAGACTGGGAAACCCTGGCTTGGGACTTCATCCATGCAACCCAGGAACGGCGTGAAAATCTGGCCACCCGGGTCGCGTCCCAGCGCGCGTTGCAAGCCTATGGGCCGCATTTTCCCAGCCTGGTCGGCGGATCGGCGGATCTCACCGAATCCACCGGCATTCCGTGGAGCGGCTGCCGACCGGTCGATTTTGAACATCCGGATGGCAACCTGATTTTTTATGGCGCCCGCGAGTTCGCCATGTACGCGATCATGAACGGCCTGGCGCTGCACGGCGGCTATGTCCCCTTTGGCGGCACCTTCCTGATGTTCGCCGATTATGGCCGCAGCGCGATTCGCATGGCGGCGCTGATGAAACTGCGCTGCATGTTCGTGCTCACTCACGATTCCATCGGCGTGGGCGGCGACGGTCCGACCCACCAGCCGGTCGAACAGGTGTCCAGCTTGCGAATTATCCCCGATCTGTCGGTCTGGCGAACCTGCGACACCACGGAAACCGCCGTCGCCTGGAAGGTCGCGCTGGAACGGATCAACGGGCCGACCGCGCTGATCTTCACCCGCCAGCCGCTGCCACATCAGGAGCGCACCCCGGAACAGGTCCAGGCCATTGCCCGGGGCGGGTATGTGCTGCTCGACTGCGGCGATGATCCAGAGGCGATCATTATCGCCACCGGCTCCGAGGTGCAACTGGCGGCGGCGGCGGCGCGGCGACTGCACGATCAGGGTCGGCGGATTCGCGTGGTCTCCATGCCGTCCGTTGATGTCTTCGAAGCGCAGGACGCTGCCTGGCGCGAGGCAGTGTTGCCGGCGGCGATCACCCGGCGCGTCGTGGTCGAGGCCGGCGTCACCGCACCCTGGTACCGGTATGCCGGTCCCCACGGCGTGGTGATTGGCATCGACAGTTTCGGTGAGTCCGGTCCGCCCGAAGTGATTTTCCAGCACTTCGGCTTCACCGCCGAACGGGTAGTCGCCGCCGTTGAAGCGCTGTTCTAGCCCGTGCTGATTTTTGCTGAATCCCGTCTACACTTGACCCTGTTGGGTGGGCGACAACGCCCCGCCCGTTTTTTAATGAGAAAACCACTCTGCTGGAGGAAAAATGGCTATTAAGGTTGGCATTAACGGTTTTGGCCGCATTGGCCGCATGGTGTTTCGCGCTGCGATCAAGAACTTCTCCGACATCGAGATCGTCGGCATCAACGATCTGCTCGAACCGGACTATCTGGCCTATATGCTGATGTACGACTCGGTGCATGGCCGCTTCAAGGGCGACGTTTCCGTCGACGGCAACACCCTGGTCGTCAACGGCAAGAAAATCCGTCTGACCGCGGTCAAGGATCCCGCCGAGCTGAAATGGAACGAAGTGGGCGCCGACATCGTCGTCGAATCCACCGGCCTGTTCCTGACCAAGGACACCTGCCAGAAGCACATCACCGCCGGCGCGAAGAAGGTCATCCAGAGCGCCCCCAGCAAAGACGACACCCCGATGTTCGTCTACGGCGTGAATGACAAGACCTACAAAGGCGAGACCATCATTTCCAATGCGTCTTGCACCACCAACTGCCTGGCCCCCGTCGCCAAGGTGCTGAATGACACCTGGGGCATCAAGCGCGGCCTGATGACCACCGTGCATGCCGCCACCGCCACCCAGAAGACCGTTGACGGTCCATCCAACAAGGACTGGCGCGGCGGTCGCGGCATCCTGGAAAACATCATTCCGTCCTCCACTGGCGCCGCCAAGGCCGTGGGCGTAGTCATCCCCGAGCTGAACAAGAAGCTCACCGGTATGGCCTTCCGCGTCCCGACTTCTGACGTATCCGTGGTCGATCTGACCGTTGAGCTGAACAAGCCCGCGACCTACAAGGAAATCTGCGCCGCCATGAAGGCCGCTTCCGAAGGCGCGATGAAGGGCGTGCTGGGCTATACCGAGGATAAAGTGGTCGCTACCGACTTCCGGGGCGAGAGCTGCACCTCCACCTTTGACGCCGACGCTGGCATCGCCCTGGACGACACCTTCGTCAAAGTCGTGGCCTGGTACGACAACGAGTGGGGTTATTCCTGCAAGGTTCTGGAAATGGTCCGCGTCATGGCCAAGTAAGCAGTCGCCACCCCGTGGCGGTTCCTTGCTGAATTGACATCACTTGCCCCCGCTGTCTCGCGTTGAGATAGACGGGGGTTTTGTTTGGAGGAATGAATATCATGAATTTCAAGCGCATGACCGATCTGGATCTGGCTGGCAAGCGGGTGTTCATCCGCGCCGACCTCAATGTTCCCGTCAAGGATGGCAAAGTGACTTCCGACGCCCGCATTACCGCGTCGATGCCGACTGTCGAATTCGCGCTGAAGGCGGGCGCCAAGGTGATGGTCACGTCTCATTTGGGGCGTCCCACCGAGGGCCAATTCTCCGAGGAAGACTCGCTCCAGCCGGTGGCCGATGTGATGGCCGCCAAGCTCGGCCAGCCGGTGCGCGTCATCCGCGACTGGGTGAATGGCGGCTTTGAAGTCGCCAATGGCGAGGTGGTGCTGCTGGAAAACTGCCGCGTCAACAAGGGCGAAAAGAAGAATGTCGAAGAGACGGCGAAGAAATACGCCGCCTTGTGCGACATTTTCGTCATGGACGCCTTCGGCACTGCGCATCGCGCCGAGGCTTCCACCCATGGCGTCGCCAAGTTCGCCCCGGTCGCCTGCGCCGGTATTTTGCTGACCGAGGAACTTGAAGCGCTGACCAAGGCGCTGGCCCATCCCGCCCGGCCGATGGTCGCCATCGTTGGCGGTTCCAAGGTCTCGACCAAGCTGACCGTGCTGGAAAGCCTGTCGGAAAAAGTCGATCAGATGGTGGTCGGCGGCGGCATCGCCAACACCTTCCTCAAGGCGGTTGGCAAGAATGTCGGCAAATCACTGTGCGAAGATGATCTGGTGCCGACCGCCCAGGCGCTGATGGCGAAGATGACCGCGCGCGGCGCGACGATTCCGATTGCAGTTGACGTGGTTTGCGGCAAGAAATTTGACGCAGCGGAACCGGCGGTGTTGAAGGATGCTGGCGCGGTCAGCGATGACGACATGATTTTCGACATCGGCCCGAAGAGCGCCCAGGAACTGGCCGACATCATCATGAAGGCCGGCACCGTGGTGTGGAACGGCCCGGTGGGCGTGTTCGAATTCGACCAGTTTGGCGCAGGCACCAAGACCGTCGCCATGGCGATTGCCAACACCAAGGCTTTTACCCTGGCCGGCGGCGGCGACACCATCGCCGCAATCCAGAAGTATGACATTTACGACAAGGTGTCCTACATCTCCACCGCTGGCGGCGCGTTCCTGGAATTCCTGGAAGGCAAGGTGCTGCCTGCGGTTGAAATTCTGGAGACGCGGGCCAACGGCTGATCCCCGGTTTCCGATGGATCCAGACGGGCGGCGGATGGCCGCCCGTTTGCTTTACATCCTGGGGTTGGCCCGATTCAGGTCAGGGCTGCGGCCAAAGCCGAAAAAGCGCGGTGCCGCAGCAGTGATTTTGTCATAATACTCAATCCGCTCGTGCGCGAGTGGCTACAGACTTGCAAGCAACTTTCATTAGACCGGATATTAGAAAAGACCTATGAACATCCCTCTTAAATCCCATGCCAAGGTTGGCGTTTATGTGGATGCCGCCAACATTTCCCGCAATGGCGGACAACGTATGCAATACGATGTCCTGCGCGAATTTGCCTGCCGCGATTATGCCGAGCCGCTGCGGTTGAACGTTTATTTGACCTACGATGAGGAACGCGCCGAGACCAACACGGTCTATCGCGACAAGGCCCGCGCTTATCAATCGGCCCTGCGCGAACTCGGTTACAAGGTCATCGAAAAACGGGTGAAGTGGTTCCAGGATGAAGCGGGCAACCGCTACGGCAAGGCCAACGCCGATCTCGACATGGCGGTCGACGTGCTGCTGCAATCGGAAAATCTCGACCGGGTGCTGCTGGCGACGGGCGACGGCGATTTCGTGCAGGTGGTGCGCGCGCTGCAAAATAAAGGCTGCCGGGTGGAAACCCTGGCGTTCGATAACGTGTCCGAAGAACTGCGGCGCGAGTCCGACATGTTCGTGTCTGGCTATCTGGTGCCGGGTCTGCTGCCAACCCGGGGCGATGACTACTTCGCCCCGGCGTGGGGGGCGATGGGGTCACGGGTGCGCGGCTACTGTTACCACCATGATGACAACAAGAGCTTTGGCTTCATGCGGTTTCTGGTCAAACTGTCGCCGTATCTGTGGAAGACCGACTCCCGCGATGCCGATTCCCCGTACCGGACGGCGTTCTTTCACGATTCCAGCCTGCCGGATGGCTTCAACGTGATGAAACTGCCGTCCCGCAACCATATTTTTGAATTCACCCTGGCCGAACCGAACGGCAAGCAACCCGTCGCCACCGATATTGTGCTGGTGCATCCCGCTTCCTCCTGAGCGGAGGGCCAGACCGGGTGGCGCATCGCCGCGCGTTTTTTTTGAGAAGCCTCATGCGTACTGTCCGATTCCCGAAATGCCTGACCCTGTCGCCCCTGATTCTGGCCCTGAGCCTGACGGTAGCGTTCGCTAAACCGGCTGAACCGGTTAGCGCAGAAAGCGCCGCTATCCAGACCCTGGCGCCGACCGCCCGGCAAACCCAGCTCGACAAAACCATCGCCGAGCTGCTGTCTCGGCACCATTACCGGCAAAGCAAGCTGGATGACCGGTTGTCGGCGCTGGTCCTGACCGCCTATCTCGATGATCTGGATTTTGGCCGCGCCTACTTTTTAGCCGACGATATCGCCGGGTTTGAGCAATATCGCAACACGCTGGATGACGCATTGAAAAAGGGCGACCTGCAACCCGCCTACGCTATATTCAATGTCTACCTGCGCCGGCTGGCGGAGCGCACCGTCCGCATCCAGACCCTGCTCCAGCAGGACTTTCGCTTTGACGTGAACGAAGCACTGGAGGTGGAGCGCAAGGACGCGCCCTGGGCCAAGACTCCAGCTGAGCTGGACGAATTCTGGCGCAAGCGGCTTAAGCACGAAATGCTGACCCTGATGCTGTCCGGCAAGGATCGGGCCGCTGCTCGCGAACTGTTGCTCAAGCGCTATGACAACCGCCTGCGCCAAGGTCAGAAGACCAGCAGCGATGACGTGTTTCAGTTGTACATGAACGCGGTAGCTCAGGCTTTTGATCCGCATACCGCCTATTTTTCGCCGCGCAACACTGAAAACTTCAACATCCAGATGCGGCTGTCGCTGGAAGGCATCGGTTGTGTGCTACGGATGGACGAAGATATGGTCACGGTGGTTGAGCTGGTGACGGGTGGTCCCGCCGACCTCAGCCAGCAGATCAAGGCGGGTGACCGGATCGTGGCGGTCGCGCAAGGGGAAAAAGAGGCCTGGGTCGACGTGGTGGGCTGGCGACTGGACGACGTGGTCGAGCGGATTCGCGGCCAGCGCGGCACGGTGGTGCGGCTGAAGGTGCTGCCCGGCAAGGCGGGGGCGACGGCGGCGGAAAAGACCGTACGGCTGGTGCGCGACACCATCAAGCTGGAGAAACAGGCCGCCAAGAGCGAAATCAAGACGGTGCGCACTGCCGAGGGTCGGGAGACGCGGATCGGCGTCGTCACCATCCCGGCGTTCTACAGCGATTTTGACGCTGCCCGGCGCGGTGATCCCAACTACCGCAGCACCACCCGTGACGTTCGGCAACTGTTGAAAGACCTGAACGGCAAGATCGACGGCCTGGTGCTGGATCTGCGCGAGAACGGCGGCGGCTCTTTGCAGGAAGCGGTCGATCTGACCGGGTTGTTCATCGAGGAGGGGCCGGTGGTGCAGGTGCGCAATGTCGGCGGCGGTGTGGAGGTCGAAAAGGACAGCGAACCGGGCCAGACCTACACCGGACCCCTGGTGGTGCTGGTCGATCACGCCAGCGCCTCGGCCTCGGAAATTTTCGCCGGCGCGATTCAGGACTACGGTCGGGGCCTGGTCATTGGCGATCCGACCTTTGGCAAGGGCACGGTGCAGACCCTGGTGGATTTGAACCGGTTCACCGGGGCCAAGGACCCGCAGGGCCAGCTCAAGCTGACGATCGCCAAGTTCTATCGGGTCAACGGCAGCAGCACCCAGCACCGTGGCGTCCGCCCGGATATCGCGATTCCTTCGCTGATGGACAGTGAGGAGCTGGGCGAAAGCGCCCAGAAAAACGCGCTGCCCTGGGATGAAATCAAAGCGACCCGCTACCGCGACGACCATCGGATCGCGAATCTGACCCCGGAACTGACGCGGCGGCATCAGGCGCGGATCACCAGCGACCCCGATTATCAGGCGTTCCTGCGCGATCTTGATTTTAGCCGCCAGCAACGGGACAAGACCACGGTGTCCCTGCTGGAGAATCAGCGACGGATTGAACGGGACCGCATCGAAGCCTGGCAGCGCGAGCGTGAAAACCGCTATCGCGCCATCAAGGATCTGCCCCTGCTCAAACCCGGTGATGAAATTCCCGAGGGCAAGGACAGTGTGATTCCCGATGCGGCGCTGGAGGAAAGCGCCCGCATTGTCGCCGATCTGATCGTCCTCAGCGGCGCAGGCAGCGCGCTGGTGATGGGCCGCTAGCCGCCATGACGCCGATGTCGCTCACTTTGGACCCGGCATTGGCCGAACGGCTGGTCGCTGTACTCGAACGGCTGTCCTGCGCCCTGCCCGCCGCGCCGGATCCCCCGGATTGGGCGCGGTCGCTGGCGTTTCGCTGGCGGCGGGCCGGCGCGCGCGGCTACCTGCAACCGGTACGGTATCCCCACCGCTTGCGGCTGGCGGACCTGCAACGGATCGACCGCCAGAAAGCAACGCTGGATCGCAATGTTCGCCAGTTTCTGGCCGGCCGGCCATGCAACAACGTCCTGCTCTGGGGCGCGCGCGGCACCGGCAAGTCCTCGCTGGTCAAGGCGCTGCTCAACGAGTACGCCGACCGGGGCCTGCGGCTGATCGAGGTCGACAAGCATGACCTGATCGATCTGCCGGATATTGTCGAATCGTTGTTTGACTGCCCGGAGCGGTTCCTGCTGTACTGCGATGATCTATCGTTCGAGGCCAACGATCCCAGCTACAAGGCGCTGAAGGCGATGCTGGACGGTTCCATCAGCACTGCGCCCGACAACGTGCTGCTGTGCGCGACCTCCAACCGGCGTCATCTGTTGCCCGAGTATCAACGCGAGAATGAAGCCGCGCGACTGATCGACGGCGAACTGCACCACGGTGAGGCGGTGGAAGAAAAGATCTCGCTGTCGGAACGCTTCGGCCTGTGGCTGTCATTCCACCCGTTCGGTCAGGATGACTATCTGGCTATCGTCGCCCACTGGCTGGAGCAACTGGGCTGGCCGACCGGCCTGGAGGGCGCGGTGCGCGAAGAGGCTTTGCGCTGGGCCTTGCAGCGCGGGTCACGCAGCGGCCGGGTGGCCTGGCAGTTTGCCCGCGACTGGGTGGGCCGGAACGGTCTTTAGTACTCAGTGATTGCGATGGGGGGCAAAGGCGATCCGGTCAATCCACGCCATCAACAGCGCCGAAATCACAAACGTCAGATGAATGACCACCAGCCAGAACAACTGGCCGTTCCACAGCTTTTCGCCCTCCTGGGGCGGAGCGGTCATGAATGCCTTGAGCAGGTGAATCGAGGAAATGGCGACGATGGCGACCGCCAGCTTGATCTTGAGCGTCGCTGCGTCAATCTTGCCCAGCCAGTACGGTTTTTCCTGATTCTCGGCGACGTCCAGATTGGACACGAAGTTCTCGTAGCTGCTCAAAATCACCATCACCAGCAGGTTGGCGATCAGCGCCATATCAATCAACGCCAGCACGGCCAGGATCAAATCCGCCTCGGTGGCGATGGTGATGATAGCGTAGAGGTGGATAACCTCCTGAAAGGCCTTGACCGTAAACAGCACCAGCACAGCGGCCAGCGCCAGATAGATCGGCGCCAGCAGCCAGCGGCTCAGCAGAATGCATTGTTCAAGCAGCGTTTCGAGGGTTTTCATGGAAGCTTCGGAAAGTGAGTGAGCCGATTATGCAGCGGTGGCGTCGGGTCGGCGATACGGTGGACGCTGCTGGCAGGCATCGCAGACGCCATGGATCACCAGCAGTTCCCAGTCTATTTTTCAACCGCTTGATTATAAGGAAAAATCATTATAAATCAAGACGCCGGGAACTGCTGCTGGAGCACCGGTTGCGTGGCAGTCGGCGCCAGCAATCCCTGACCTGCGGTTGCGGCGGTCAAGGCTGGCGTTCCTGCTTTCCCACCCGCAACAGCCCGCTCAGACCGTGGGTGTCGAGAAAGGCGTTGGCGCGGTCGCGGATAGCAGCGGCGCTGTCAAAGGTCATCACCTCGGCTAGCAGCGTCCGGGCTGCATCATAGCGGATACTGCGGACCAGCCACTTGATCTTGAGCAGACTGCCCAGGTTCATGCTCAGACTGTCTACCCCCATGGACATCAACAGCAGCGCCCCCGCCGGGTCGCCGGCCATTTCCCCGCAAACGCTGATCGACCGGCCCGCCGCCTGCACCCGCTCGATCACATGGCGAATCGCCAGCAGCACCGCCGGGTGCAGCGAGTCGTACAGCTTGGCCACCCGGTCGTTGTTGCGATCCACCGCCAGCAGATACTGGGTCAGATCGTTGCTGCCGATGGAAGCAAAATCCACCCGCTGAATCAGCGCATCAATCTGGTACACCGCGGAAGGCACTTCCACCATGATCCCCACGCGCGGCGACTTCACCGGCAACCCATCTTCCGCCAGTTCCGCCTGAGCCACGCGCAACAACTCCAGCGATTCATTGAGTTCGCCAATGCTGCCGATCATCGGAAACAGGATCGACAGATTGGGATAGGCCGTGCCCGCCCGCAGCATCGCCCGCAACTGGGTCTTGAACAGGTCGGGCTGGTCCAGACTGATGCGAATGCCGCGCCAGCCCAGAAACGGGTTCTGCTCGTTAATCGGAAAATACGGCAGCGGTTTGTCGCCACCAATGTCCAGGGTGCGCAGCACCACCGGATGCGGCGCCATGATCCGCAGCACCCGGGTGTACAGCGTGGTCTGTTCCTCTTCGCCGGGAAAGCGGTCGCGCAGGAAAAAATGCAGTTCCGACCGATACAGACCGACCCCTTGCACGCCGCTGTCGCGGGCGGCGGCAATGTCGGCGAACAGCCCGGAGTTGGCATGCAGCTCCAGCCGATGACCCTCCAAGGTTTCCGCTGGCAAATCGCGCAGGTGTTGCAGACCGCGCGACAGTTCGGCCTCGTCGGCGATCAGTTTCAGATATTCCTGGCGCAGCGTCGGGCCGGGCTGAATGCACACCCGCACTGTGTAGCCATCCACCACCACTTCGCGGCCATTGAGCCGGCCCGGCGGCAGGTTGCTGACCCCGAACACCGCCGGTATTCCCAGCCCGCGCGCCAGCAGGGCGACATGCGAAGCTCCCGTACCGCGCACCGACGCCAGCCCTTTAAGCCGCTCTGGCGGCACGTCCAGCAATTGGGAAACGCTGATCTCCTCGCCCATCAGGATGGTGTTTTCGGGATAGTCGCGGTTGACCGCCTGCGCCTCCTGCAAGCGGTTCAACAGCCGCTGGCCGAGATCGAGAATGTCAGCGGCGCGCTCGCGCAGATAGGGATCATCCATCTCGGCAAAGATGTTGGCGTATTCCAGCACCGTGGCCCGCAGCGCGCCCGGCGCCCAGTTGCCCGCGTAAATCCGCTCCAGAGTACCGTTGACCAGGCTGTCGCTGCCCAGCAGCAGCGCGTAGGCGTCGAACAGCGCCCGGTCGCCCGCCGCCAGCAACAGGCGCATCCGCTCGCTGAGCCGCTGCAATTCGGCCAGCTCCGCCGCGACCGCCTGGCGGAAGCGGGAGGCTTCGGCCTCGGGATCATCCGTGTCCTTGTCCGGCACCCGATCCAGCGCCGTGGTCGGAAACACCACCACCGCCTCGCCCATCGCCAGCCCACGGGCGCTGGCTACCCCTTCGAGGAACAGGGTGCCCGCCAGCACATCATTGTCGAGATGATCCAGCGCCTGGCGGACTTCGGCCTGATTGATACAGCCCGCCAGTTGCGCGGCCAGCGTCACCAGAAACGATTCTTCATCCGCAGTGTACTTGCGCTGCTCACGCTGCTGCGCGGCCAGCACCCCCAGCACCTTGCGCCGGCGGATGATGGGCACCCCGATGAACCCATGGAATGGCGCTTCGCCAGTGGCGGGAACATAGCGGAAAGCCGGATGAGCCGGCGCGTCTTCCACGTTGATCGGCTCGGCCCGACTGGCGGCCAGCCCAATCAGACCCTGGCCGAGTTTGAGCCGCACCTTACCCACCGCGCCGGGCCGCAAGCCATCGGTCGCCATGAGCACATATTCGCCGCGCAGGTGATCGGTCATGTACACCGAGCAGACATCAGTGTGCAGCGCGGCCTTGACATCGGCCACGATCACACTCAGCGATTCATTCAAATCACGGGCAGCATTGATGTCCTGGATGATGCGCCGCAGGATATCCAGCATGGAACCGGCCTCGGCTGAAAACAATGACAGGGAGAACGACGCTCAGCGCCGGGAATAGCGGCGCGGTTGTGGCGCCGGGGGACACGAGGCGCGCACCGCGTCCAGGACGACGGCGACCGGCGGCGCTTCCCACGCGGGCGGAGCGTCCCCCGGTCCCAACTCGCACGCCGCGCCGCGCCGCGCCGATATCATCATGCAGGTAATGACCGGATGCGAGTGGATTTCCACTCGGCGCATCGGTGGCGTCGCTGCGGATTCACCGGTCACTGACGGCGCGGGTTCCGGCGTCCGGGTGGGAACGATTGCGGCGTCCAGTGGCCGCGCCAGTGAGCGGCTTCTTCCCGCCTGCCGGTTGACCGGGACTTCGCGCCGCGCCTCATGCCTGTTTCGGTCGCAAGACGACGGTTGCGGCCAGCGGGTAGGTAACAGCAATGGCGCCAGTTCGTGCAAGGCCCGCCAGTACACATGTCGCTTGAATGGCACCACGGCTCGCAGGGGGTACCAGTAATCCACCCACTGCCAGTGATCAAACTCGGGGCGTTCGGAGGAATCGAGGCACACCGTATCCTCACCGCTCAACATCCGCAGCAGAAACCAGACCTGTTTCTGGCCAATGCAGGTCGGCTTGTTGCCGAAGCGAATCAGATGCCGGGGCAGACGGTAACGCAGCCAGCCCCGAGTGCAGCCGACAACTTGCACATGCTCCGGACGCAGGCCCACTTCCTCGCCCAGTTCGCGAAACATGGCCTGCTCAGGCGACTCATCCCGCCGGATGCCGCCCTGGGGAAACTGCCAGGAATGCTGGCCGATCCGTCTTGCCCAGAACAGGCGTCCATCGGCGTTGCACAGGATGATGCCGACGTTAGGCCGATAACCCTCCGAATCGATCACGGTGAAAACCAGTGCGTTGCAATAAACTTTGTATTCTATTTTTTCACAACAAACCGGGTTCCGCCATGGCAATGACGCCGATGACCACAATCCGGTCAATGGCGGCCGCGTCCACTATAATCAATTCAGTGTTGTCGCGCCGTTCTCAGCCCGGTCGATCCAGGAGTTTTCGACAATGATGCGCCGCCTGCTGTTCCTGCCTATTCTGCTGGCGTTACTGTTGTCCGCCAGCGTCCACGCCCTTGAGGATACGGCGCTGGCCGTGCCGGCCGCTCAGTATCAACAAGGGCTTCGTGATAGCCGCGACCCCGTGGGCCAGCCGGCGGCCGCGTTACTGGCGCAAGCCGAGCAACAGGCGGCGCGCAAGGCGTGGGCCGCCGCTATTACCGCCTACGAAACCGCCCTTGCCGCCGGTGCGGACCCAACCGGCGTCTGGCTGGCGCTGAGCCAGAGCTGGCAGGCGCAGGCCGAGCAGCAGGGTCAGGACGATGACAGCGAAGCCCGGCAGCGCTCCCAGGAGCGGAGTCGACAGGCCGCCTGGAACGCCTTTCAGGCGGCGCGCGCCCCGTTTGAGCGCGCGCGCGCCCTGTTCCGGCTCGGTGAATTGTACGACCGCGCCAAGGAACCGAAACAGGCTCTCGCCGCCTACCGCGAGGCGCTGGAGCTGGAGGACAACCCGCGCATCGCCAATCGCTATCAGGAGCTGGTCGAGGCCCATGCCTTCCAGATCAAGGGCGTCGAAGTGGAATCCGACAGCGCCACGCCGAAAATCTGCCTCAAGTTCTCCGATGATCTGGCCAAGGGCCGGCAACTGCATTACGAAGACTATCTGGTCATCGAGCCGGCCATTCAGGCGGTGGTCAGCGCCCAGGAACAGCAGTTGTGCATCGAAGGCGTCCGCCACGGTCAGAGTTATACGATCAAGGCGCGGGCCGGCGTTCCTGCGGCCAGCGGCGAGAAAACCCGCACCGCGCAGGACTTTACCGCCAAGGTTGAGGACCGCGAACCGACTCTGGGTTTTCGCGGCGCCCGCTATGTGCTGCCGAAAACCAGCGGTCAGCAGTTGCCGCTGGTGAGCGTCAACCAGGACACTGCCCGGCTGCGGGTCTTTCGCATCAACGACCGCAACCTGCTGCGGGAGATCGAAAACCGCCGCATCACGCGCCTGCTGGACGGCTACGATCTGCGGGCTGTCGCCAACCGATCCGGGGAACAGCTCTGGGAAGGCGTTCTGACCCTGGCCAGCGGCGAGCGCAATCAGGAAGTGACGACCGCTGTGCCGATCAGCGAGATTCTGCGCGATCCGCAGCCCGGCATTTACATCGTGGCTGCCCAACCGGTCAATGCCGACCCGGAGAGTTATGAGAATCAGGCGACGCAATGGCTGGTCGTGTCCGATCTTGGCCTGTTCACCCTGCGCGGCGCTGACGGACTGCATGTGTTCGTGCGCTCGCTGGCCAGCGCCCAGCCGCAGGCCGGTGTGGAATTGAAACTGTACGCTCGCAATAACAGCGAACTGGGCAAGGCGGTCACGGACCGGCAGGGTTATGTCCGCTTCGATCCGGGTCTGCTGCGTGGCGCGGGCGGGCGGGAGCCAGCGGCGCTGATGGCTTTTGGCAAGGGCGACTACAACTTTCTCGATTTGACCCAGCCGGCCTTCGATCTCAGCGACCGGGGCGTGGACGGTCGAGCCGCGTCGGGGGCGGTGGATGCCTTTCTTTATACCGAACGCGGGGTATACCGGCCCGGCGAAACCGTGGAACTGATGGCGCTGGCCCGCGACAGCCGGGGCTACGCGCTGGCCGATGCGCCGCCGCTTCTCAAGCTGTTCCGTCCCGACGAGGTGGAAGCCGGCCAGCCGAAACCGGGGACGCCGGCGCTGGGCGGTTATCATGCGCAAATCCCGCTGGCGCTGAATGCCCGCACCGGGACGTGGACCGTCAAGGCCTATGCCGACCCCAGGGGCGAGCCGGTGGGTCAAGTCCATTTCCAGGTTGAGGACTTCGTGCCACAGCGGCTGAAACTGGAGCTGAGTTCCGCCGCACCGGTGTTGAAACCAGGTGAAATGGCGCTGGTGGACATCAGCGGCCGGTTTCTGTACGGCGCGCCGGCAGCGAATCTCAAGGCTGAGGCCGAGGTGGTGCTGCGCGAAGAGACCAACCCGTATCCCGAGTTCCCTGGCTACCGCTTCGGGCTGGCGCAAGACAGTTGGACCGCGCAGCGCTTTCCGGTCGCTTTGGCCGGTACGGACGCCCAGGGCAAGGCCCAGGCGCAGGTCACGCTGAGCGAAACGCCGGACACGACTCGACCCTTACAGGCCCGGATTCGGGTATCGCTGTTTGAACCTGGCGGTCGCCCGGTCACCCGCAGCCTGAACCTGCCCTATCGGGTGCAGCCCTTCGCCATTGGCATCAAGCCGCGCTTTGGCGATGACGGGGTGCGCACCGGCGAGGAAGCAGCCTTTGAGGTGATTGCGCTGGATGCGCAAGGTCAACCGCAGGCCCACAGCGGGTTGCGCGCTAATCTGGTGCGCGAGGATTATCAATACTACTGGTATCACGATGACGGTCGCTGGAACTACAAACTGGTCATCCGCGACAGCACGCCGGTTGCCAGCCAGTCGTTGACGCTTGGCGCCGGTCAGCCCGCCGTCGTAACCCAAAAGGCGCTGGACTGGGGCCGCTATCGACTGGACGTGCTGGACCCGCAAACCGGCGTCGCCTCCAGCGTGCGCTTCACCGCCGGCTGGTTTGAAACCCCCAGCGAGGGCGACACCCCCGATCAGATGAAGGTGACGCTGGACCAGCCGCGCTATCCCGCCGGCGCGACCGCCAAGGTGTTTCTCCGCGCGCCGTTCGCCGGCGAGGTGCTGTTGAACGTGGTCGGCGACCGGTTGTGGCTGAGCAAAACGATCAGCGTCCCGGCGGACGGCGCCACGGTGGAACTGCCGATCCCCGCCGAATGGGGGCCGGGGGTTTACATCGCCGCTACCGCGTTTCGCGTTCCCGCTCTGGCGAAGGGCGGTATGGAAGGGGGAGGCGCTGATCCTGCGCCGCAGCGCGGACCGGGTCGGGCGATTGGCGTCGCCTGGGTGGGACTGGACCCCACGCCACGCACCCTGAACGTGGCCTTGAACGCCCCGCCCGAATGGAAGCCGCGCCAAACCGTGGAACTGCCGGTCACGGTCACCGGCCTGGACTCCGGCCAGCCGGCCTGGTTGACCGTCGCAGCGGTAGACGAGGGCATCCTGCAATTGACGGACTTTGCCACGCCGGACCCGGTGCAGTACTTCCTCGGCAAGCGCCGGCTGGGGATGCAACTGCTTGATCTGTACGGGAAGCTGATCGAAACCGATGGCCGGCCCGGTGCGCTGAAGGTCGGCGGCGATGCCGACAATCGCCAACTGGACGGTTCCGGGGTACGCACGGTGAAAACGCTGGCGCTGTTTTCCGGGCCGGTGGCGCTGGACGCCAGCGGCCAGGCCAGAATTCCGCTGGCGCTGCCCGACTTCAACGGTCAGGTGCGGCTGATGGCGGTGGCTTGGGATGGCCACCGGTTGGGCAAAGCCGAAGCTACGCCGCTGGTGCGCGATCCGCTGGTGGCGCGGGTCTATCTGCCGCGCTTTCTGGCCCCGGAGGATGAAAGCCGGGTCAGTGTGACCGTGCAGAATCTGAGCGCCCCGCCCGGTGACTATCACCTGCGGCTGAGCGCCGAGGGCGCGGCGGTGGTTACGGAACCGGCGACGTTCACCTTCACGGTCGCCGATTCCGCCGTGCAGAATTCCGCAAACCGGACCTTTACCCTGCGCGGCTTGCAACCCGGCGTCGGTCAGGTGCGTTTGCATCTCGACGGGCCGAACGGTTTTCAACTGGTGCGCGAATCCGAAATTGGCGTGCGCCCGGCTCAGGCCATCACCACCACCCGCACCGCCGGGCGGTTGAATCCGGGCGAAGCGCAGCGCTTTGGCGCTGAACTGTTCAGCGACTACCTGCCCGGCACCGGTCAGGCGCGGTTCAGTTTCAGCAGTCGGCCCCATCTCAACGCGCCGGCGCTGTTGGCGGAACTGGACCGCTATCCCTACGGCTGTCTGGAGCAGACCACCAGCCGGGCGTTGCCACTGATTTATTTCAATCAGGTCGCCCAGATCTGGGTCGGACAGAACGCCACCGAAGCGGGGTTGCGGGCGCGGGTGCAGGACGCCATTCAGCGGATGTTGACCTTGCAGGACGCGGGCGGCGGCTTTGGGCTGTGGAGTCCCGACAGCTCGGTCGAAACCTGGCTGTCGGCCTATGCCATGGATTTTCTGGTGCGCGCCCGGCAGGAACAGTACCTCGTGCCGGAATCGGCGTATCAGCGCGGCTTGAAGTATTTGCAGGAGCAGTTGAACACCGATGAATTCGGCGAAGTGGAACTCGGCTGGCGAGCCTATGCGCTCTACGTGCTGGCGCGGGAGCAGAAAGCGGCCATCGGCGATCTGCGCTATCTGCACGACAACCATTTACAAAAACTGCCCAGCGCACTGGCGCAGGCGCAATTGGGCGCAGCGCTGGCCCGCTACGGTGAACAGGGTCGGGCCAAAGAAGCATTCACCGCTGCCTTGAACCGGCAAGGCCGGGGCACGGTGCGCGATTACGGCACCCCACTGCGCGACCGGGCGGCGCTGCTGGCGTTACTGGCGGAGTCCGGGTTGCTGCCGGAGCAGTGGCCGACGCTGGCGGAACAGGTCGCCGCCGAGTTCAACGCGCGCCGCTACGCCAGCACCCAGGAACAGGCATGGCTGTTGCTGGCCGCCCACGCGCTGCTCAAACAGCCGGGATCCCTGCGGCTGACGGTGAACGGGCAGGCGGTGACCAGCGATCCGTTTGAGCTGACGCCGACCGTCGAACAGTGGGCCAAAGGGCTGAGCGTGAGCAACTCGGGCGACGCGCCGGTCTGGTCGGTGCTGAATCTGAGTGGCGTGCCGGTCGCGCCCCAACCGCCGGCGCAGGACGGTTTCACCATCGCCCGCCGCTACTACACCCGCGCCGGCAAGGCGGTCGATCCAGCCCAGATTCGCCAGAATGACCTGCTGGTCGCAGTCATCACCGGCGAGGCGCAAGGGAAGGACGCCCGGCAGGCGCTGATCGTGGATTTGTTACCCGCAGGACTGGAAATCGAGAACGCGCGCCTGGCGCACAACGCCTCAACCACCGAGATGGCCTGGCTGCCGGAACTGACCGAAGCCCTGCATACCGAGTTTCGCGATGACCGCTTTGTGGCGGCGCTGGATATCGACGCGGGCGCGACGCGGAAATTCACCCTGGCCTACCTCATCCGGGCGGTGACGCCGGGGGTGTATCAGCAGCCGGCGGTGCTGGTGGAGGACATGTACCAGCCCTGGCAGTTGGGGCGGGGGGCGATGGGGACGGTGAAGGTTGAATAAACGGCAGCCACACCGTCATCATGCCAAACACCAGCGCCGGCGCGAAATCCAGAAACACCCGGTTAATGCTGGTGTACTGCTCCGCCCAGCGTTGGGCGTCGGTCATGAAAAACAGGACGAACAAGGCCAGCAGGCTGGCGGTAACCCAGGTCAACCCGGCCCGCTGCCAGGGCGCCATGCCCGACCGGACGGCGGTGACCGTCACGACCCCGGCAGTGAGCAGCGCCAGATAAGCGAGCAGATGCCAGTTGGCCAGAATGAAAAAGTTCTTGATGAAAGGATCCCAGCCGCCGCGATAACCCAGGGCAAACCGGCCTACATAGGGAATCTGGATCAGGTCCGGCGTCAGACGCACCTCGCCCAGACCGGGAACCGGGAACGCGACTCCTCCCATCCACCCCCACAGCAGTCCCAGCGCCGCCGCCAGACCGACCAGCGCCAGAAACAGTCCACCGCGCAGTCGGGCGGCGAGCAGCGCCGGAAGCAACAGCAGCAGCCACACCGCCCCTTCCACCTTGATCAGCGGGCTGGCCAGGGCCAGCAGCAACGCCAGCAGTCCCTGGCGACGGTCGCCGGTGCGCGCCCAGTGCAGAAACGCGATGACCGCCAGGCTATACACCGTCGCCAGCCACAGATCGGCGTAACCGGCCAGCGCCACATGGGTATCGAGCAACGGCAGCGACAGCAACAGCCAGGTAAAGATCAGCGCGGTCAGGGCAGACGCCCCCCATTGTCGCGCCTGGCCGTAAAACCCCAGGCCCAGCATCACCGCGCCACCCAGCCACGGCAGATTGGCGACCGCCTCATTCCAGGCCCCATACGCCAGCGTTGGCCACAGCGCCAGCAGCGGCACGGTCACGGGATAATTCCAGGCTTCGAGGGCATAAACCGACCCGGTGGCATCGGACAGCCAGCTTTGCGGCGCTACGAACGGCATCAGTCGCCCCAGTTCGGCCCAGACTCGCGGCTGCACCGCCCAGGTCGTCCACGCATCCCAGGGATACAGCGGCCGCCACCCGATCTCCAGCGCCAGATAGACAAAACGCACGCCCAGCCAGGCCAGTAGTAGCCCGAAGAGCAGCGGTCGCCACCCGGTTCCAGTCCAGCGGCTGGAAGCGATGACCGGGCGCCGCGCGGTACGCTGCCACACCCGCTGAGCGCCCAGCAGCGCCAGCAGCGCCATCACTACGGCCGGGCCGACCGCATTCAGCGGCAGACCCAGCGCCGCCTGAGCACGCAGCAACAGCGTCACCGCCAGCCAGCCCAGCAGCCCGCCGTAACCGAGCGCCAGCGGCCACACCCCTGCCGACGGATCGCGCCACAGCGTCCGCACCCACAGTGCGCCGGTCAGCCACGGGAGGATCAACGCCAGGGCTACTGGCCACCACTCGACCATTGCTATCACTCCTCCCGCACCCGAAACAGCGCGCCCCGTACCGCCGCGTGCAAACGTTCCACCGGCAGTTTCCCCTCCTTGAATTGCAACATCCTCTGTTCCGGGTCATAACGCGCCCCAGCGAACGGCGCCAGCATCAGCACATAATCGCCGGCGCGAACCTTGCCGGGTGGCGGTAGCCGGCTGAAACCGGCATAGCTGTTATGCGGCAACAGATGATAGCGGGTGCGGCCCGCCCAGAAGCCGGCGGGATCGGCGCTGAGGATAAACAGCCGGACTGGCTGTTGTGGCAACCGCTGGCGCACGTCCCGCAGAAACCGGTACAGCTCGCCATCCAGCGCCGCCAGTTGTCGATCCTCCGCATTCTTGCCGGCGAAATCCTCCGCAGTTTGCAAGAGTCGCTGGTGCAAATCCCCCTGCCAACGCAGGTCCAGCGCCAGCCAGCCGATCAGGAACAGCGCCAGGTACGGCCACAGTACGTCCGGGGTGCGACGCTGTGGATTGAACAGGGTATACAGCCCGGCGCTGAACCCGATCCACAGCGCCACCATCAGTACCGGTGGGAACAGGGCGCCCAGCGGCGCACCCGAAACGTAGTTGATGGAACGCTGACTCCAGCCCTCGAACGAAATCCAGTCCGCCGCCATCCAGCGCAGCAGCGCAGCAGTGGTCGGCGTCACCGGGCGCAATTCCAGGTGGTGAATTATCAGTGGTTGCGAAAAGGGGCCGCGCACCGCCAGGCCAATAGCCGCAATTCGGCCCTGCCAATCCGGCTCCGCACCCAAATCCAGCCCACCCCCTTCGAGTTCGGCCAGGGACAGGATCCGTTGCCGTGGCGTTTGCGGCTCCGCCTGCGTAACCCAGATCAGGCGAATCTCGCGCCCCGGCGGCAGACCCTCGATTCGCCAGAAGAACAGGCGATACAGTTCCGCCTGCGCCAAACGGGCCGGCCCCTGCACCATGGCCCAGCCTTGTGGGCCGGCTTGCCGGATTTCCAGTCCGGCGGGTGTAGACACGCCTTCCCCACCGATCAATTGCAGCTTGTCGCCTTGCACGATCACCGGCGGTGCCGCCAGCGCCAGACCGCCCGCCCGGTAAAACAGCAGCAACGTCAACACCGTCAGCAGCACACCGCCCAGCGCGGCCCCTGCCAGACGCCACCCAGGCCACGCCCACCGTTCCGTCGTCCGTTCTTCCAGCCGTAGCCTCAATCCCATGATCCGGTCTCGCTATACCGCTGAAATGTCCAGTCCGGCCGGTAACCCAGTTCCCGTTCGATCCGCGCCGAGCTATAGCAGGCCCAGCCCAGCAGCTTGTCCAGCGCCGACCGGCACGGGCGCTCCCGGCGACCTGCCCATCTCAGCACGCCATCCGTCAGCGCGGCCACTCCATACAGCATCCCCGCTGGAACCGTCCAGCGCGGTGCGGGCCGCCCCAGCGCCCGGCGGATTAGCAGATCCAGTTCCCGCCCCGAATACGGCTGGCCATCCGTCACCAGATAGGTTTGTCCCTGGGCCGCAGGGTGCGCAGCGGCTAACAGCACGGCTTGAACCACGTCATCCACATGCACCAGCGAACGGCGATTGCCGGTTTCCGGCAGGGGCGGGAATCTGCCGCGCCGCACGGCATTGATCCAGCGCGGCACATTCCCTTTCATGCCGGGTCCGTAGACCAACGCCAGACGCAGATTGACCGTGTGCAACCCTGAACTCTGGCCCACCGTCTGCACTCGCTCCTCAGCAGCGCGCTTGGCTCGGCCATAAGGCGTTTCCGGGGGAGCATCCCAGCACTCATCGACACAGCGCGACCCTGGCTCGCCCACTGCCTTGACGCTGCTGAGAAAAACCAAGCGCTTGATCCCAGCCGTCACTGCGACATCCAGCAGGCGGAAGGTTCCCTCGGCATTCATCGCCCAGTGCTGATCCGCGAACTCCGGCGTCATCGCTGCGTCCGCATGAGCGAAACCGGCGGCATGAAGCACCGTGTCCATGCCCTCACAGGCGCGGGCCAGACCGGCGGCATCCGCCAGATCGCCATCGACGGTTTCGATACCATCCCTGTCCAACAGTATTCCATTAGGCGAGCGAACCAGCATCCGCACCCGCGCCCCCCGTTCCCGCAGCGAGGCGGCCAGCCGGCGACCGATAAAGCCGGTCCCGCCGGTCACCAGCACCGGCCGCTCGTGGAAAAAATCCGCCACTACCACCCGCGCCACCCATACCGGTTGAAAAACAGCGTTGCCGCGCGCAGAAACAGGCCGATATGGCGAACGCCCTTGCGCGCAGCGCGCCCGCCCAAATGAACGATGCGAACTTGCGGCGCATAGACCAGCCGGGTCATCGCCGCCAGTCGCAGGCTCAAATCGAAATCCTCGAAATACAGAAAATACTCCGGGTTAAATCCGCCCAACCGGTCCAGCGCCGCCCGCCGACACAGCATAAAACAGCCGCTGACGATGGGCGGATCCCAAAACACGGCGTCACCGATCTGGTCGCGCAATTCGTAGCGCTCCAGTCGGGCTTGAAACCGGCGCCTGAGCCACGCGGGGGCAAAGCCGCGCAAGGCTAGATCCAGCACGGTCGGATAGCGTTTGCACAGATATTGCCGCTGGCCGTCCTCTCCCCAGGCGGCCGGCGTCACCAGGCCAACCTCGGGGTGCGCCGCCAGGAACGCCAAGCCGGCGCTGAGCGCCTCTTCTTCCAGCAACACATCGGGATTGAGAATCAGATGGAGGTCGCCAGCCAGAACCCGCAGCGCGAGATTGTGACCCGCGCCATAGCCGACGTTGCCGTGACCGCTAAGCAGCTCCACGGCAGTGGGTAGCGCGGCGGCGGTCAGCACTTGCCACAGCGGCTCGCGCCAGTCGAAACCGGGACCGTTGTCCACCAGCGCCAGCCGGATTTCGGTTAAACGGCCTTGCCGGTGGGCATGACGCAAAGCGCCGTCCAGATGCGCCAGTACCCGCGCCAGCAGCGTCAGGTCCGGGGCATAGGTAACAATGGAGATGGTCAGCGAACTCACGTTCGGTGACGCCAGCGCCTTAGTGCGATTTGCCAGCAACGGGCGATTGAAGCCATCAGTCTCGTTCGCAACCCCCACCGCGCAGACCTCTGTTCAGCCAGATGCGCTTTCAGAAGTTCCAGTTGCTGCGCCATGGCCGTGTCACTCGCCGTTAAAGCCATCACTTCTGCTTCTAATTCCTTCTTGCGAACCATTAACGAGGCGTATTTCTCCTGCCATTCCGTAATTTGTTCGGTCAGCACAACATGCCCGCTTTCCAAATGATTAATCCACGTTTCCATAGTTGATTGTTTGGCTATTACATCGCTTCGTGGAATGCAATCCTGTACTAAAGCCAGATAGTCAAGTGACATTGGCCAAGAAAAATCCACGCGCACTTCACCTCCACCCTGCAACGCCTCAAGCGCCTCAGCCGGAATCGGCAATTCCAGATTTGGATCTTCACCAGCCAACAATAAGGTGATCTCATGAACGGATAAAGCCGGATGTGCAAAAGCCAGTTGCCGACTGGGTTGTTTAGCTAAACTTTCACGCCGGCCATCCCATTCCCAAAGCAACTCGTGAGCGCTATTGTACAACGCCAGTTTATAAAGCCGCATCAAACCCGGACGATCCGCAAAATCAAGTCGCAGTACTTGTGGAGAGATCGATCGGGCAGGAAATGGCAAAACGATCTGCTGATGCGACTGGCCCACCCGCCCCCAAGCGATACTGCTTTCACCCTCTTGATAAGTCCCTCCCGGAAACTTCCAAAACAGTTGACTCATAAACTGTAATTCAGGCGGCGGACTGACCAGTACTAGAGGCACAAGATTGGCTATTTCTGAAACCGCTACGGCTGTGATAATGAATTGATAGGCTAGCGATTCAGGCCGACTGAGTAGTGCATTCATCAATACGGGTGGCAATGAGTCCAAACATTGCGCAGAAAACTCGGATTCCTGTAGATTTCGAGTTATTACGTCAACATTAACCGCCCATAATCCGTGTTCTTCCAACAACCTGTTAAAAGAGTTCAGGGTAAAAAACCGCAGGTGTGTTTCATCAAGCAAGCCTTCAGAACGATAACGAAATTCGCCAGCCAGTAAATCAGCTATCAGGCCAGCATAGGCAACATTTGGTACTGACACCAACACCCGCCCGTTGGGCGCAAGCAATCCAGTCAATTGCGCAAGCAATTTGCCAGGATGGCGCAGATGTTCGAGAACATCGGCGCAAATAATAAAATCATATTGCTGATCAACAAAATACTCAGCCAAAACAATATTCTCAAGATCAGCGCATTCCAGTCGGCGATACCAGCGAGCTGCTTCGTTGACAGCGTCAGGATTATACTCAATTCCATCCACCACGCAGTACAACGCTTCCGCTAGATAGTGGCCCAATACGCCGGGACCTGAACCCAGATCCAGCACTCGGCTCGAAGGATGAACCAGATGGGCAATTTTGGCTAACGAATCCTGGCTCTCTGGATTCAGGAGGCGATGATAAATGTGAGTAGCAGACATGACAAAAGCTCCTACTTGAAGGATGATTACTGGAGATCAATATCCTTATATTCTATCTACCGTCATTAGTGTTTAGTCAAGATGATTTCGATACTTGAGTATTTTCCATTTTTTTCCGTAAATAATCTGGCATTGTATCTATGTCTCATTAAACCCCAACATCTCGGGAGTACTAATAGTCAGTTCAATATCCAGCATTGGGATGCCAATCAAACCCTGATGTGTGCTGCTGGCATGAGATTTAAAAACCAGCATATCATTACACCAGCAATGTGTAACATGATTCTGTTGTGTGCCGGAGGCTGCTGCGACGTCTACAGAATAATCGCCGACTGGCAAAACCGGCATGCGAAAGGTAAATCGCGCAGTTATTAACTGGCCAGCCGCTACCGAGCAGGGTTTTGTAGCATAAGTCAGATAGCTATTGTCACCAAAAAGATTTTGTCCGAGTCGATCCTTAACAAAAAAACCGATAATCGGATTCAATAACTCCTCGAGAATCTGAGCCTGTGTAACTAAGCTCACGATTTCGCCTCCAACAATCCATTTCAGAGGATTGCCTTGTTCATCCTCAAAAAAAATATCGACAATACGAACTGCACCGGTGCCATAGCCATCAATTTCACGGCGAAAAGAAAAGATTTCTAAATCATTACGGTAAGGGGTTTGATTAATAAACGCCAAACGCTGGTCTGTTGATTCAACCACGTAACGTTGATGACTGGAAAAAAACGGTTGTTCTTGCAAGTTTCGCGCTTTACGATCAAAACCCTGTTGTGTTTCGCATAACAGAGCCAGATAATGTTGACATACATCCTTGGCTGGGCCAACTTCGCGCAACTGACCATGATCCAGCCATAAAACACGGTTACACAGGTTAATGACTGCACCCGTATCATGACTTACAAAAAATAAGGTGCCATACTCTTGAAATTCACGAAGAAATCGCATGCATTTCTGCACAAAGAATACATCTCCGACCGATAGCGCTTCGTCAATGACCAGAACGTCGGCACGAACATGGGCGGCGACAGCGAAAGCCAGCCGCACCGCCATGCCGCTGGAATAGGTTTTAACCGGTTGATCAATAAAATCGCCGATATCGGCAAAAGCCAGAATTTTTGGTAGATAGTGGGTGATTTCCGCATCATCCAAACCAAGAATCGCGGCGTTCAGATAAACATTCTCGCGACCAGTGAACTCCGGATTAAACCCGGTACCCAATTCCAGCAACGCTGCTACCCGGCCCTGCACTGTCAGTGTACCCGTGGTAGGCGCCAGCGTACTGCATAACATTTTAAGCAGCGTAGATTTTCCGGAGCCGTTGCGACCAATCACCCCAACAGTCTCACCGCGCTGGACATTGAAGGAGATATCCTGCAAAGCCCAGAACTCGCGGTAAAAACAGCGGCGTCCGCGCCATAGCATCTGTTTCAAACGATCCTGGGGCCGCTCGTAGATGTGATAGCACTTGCCAACTTGCCTTGCTTCAATAACATTTTCCATTACGATAGACGGAGCAACATCAGTCTCACAAAACATCGGCAAATCCCTTGCTAGTACGGGCAAACCACCACGCCCCCAGCCACATCGTTATAAACCCAAAGGCAAAACATAAAAGATAGGGAGTCCAAGCCGGTAGTTGCCCGAATAGAATAATCCCTCGGCTCTGCTCAATAGCCACTGCCAGCGGATTCAGTTGCAGCCAGAATCGCATGGATTCCGGCAAGCTACTCACCGGATAAAACACCGGACTAAGAAACATCATCAATTGCACCAGCGGCACCATCATCTGCTGGATATCGCGAATGTAAACGCCCAAAGAGGCCAGGAACCAGCTCAGTCCTAACACAAACAGCGCTAGTGGCAATACGACTACCGGCAATAGCAGCAATGCCCATGTCAGGCCCGATCCCCAAACCACTTGTAGCAACAAAATCACCAGCAGCGTGGCGATCAGCGTCAGCAGGGCCGATGTCACCATCACCGCTGGCAACATCTCCAAGGGAAAAATGACATTCTTGACGTAGTTCTGATGTGCCAGAATAAGGCTTGGCGCGCGGCCAAGACTTTCAGCGAAAAAATTGTAGAGCGCCATGCCGATAAATAGAACCAGTCCCAAATCACTCAGCGAATCGCTACCGAGCCCCGCCCAGCGCATCTTGAAAATCACGCCAAAGAAAAATGTGAACACCAGCAACGACAAGAACGGTAGTACGAAAGACCACAGCACACCCAGATAGGAACCGCGATAGCGCTCGGCGAAATCACGCAGTAATAACTTGAAAAATAGCGCACGTTGCAACCAGACCCGGTGCAGAACTTGAAAAAACAAAATATCTGGTTTGCTATTCGCTTTGAAATAATTCACGAGGGTTAAAAACCAAATCAGGTTGAGTTCGGCAGTGGAGTAACCCACAGGGACACCGGTGGCAACCCTTGGGTGTAGCGTTCCCACATCACTTCATAAGCCCGTTCGAGATGCTGAGTAAAGCGTTTGGTGTCAAATAACGGCGTTCGTAAGCGATTATATGCCAGTTTCTCTCGCAAGGATTCCAGTTCTATCGGCTGCGTAGCCAGCCGCACCGCCAAGGCTTCATACTCTTCCAGTGAGTGTGTAATCAATTCCGGCATTCCAATCGCTTGGAGCAAGCTGGCGGTTACTCGCGCCTGGAAGGTCTGGCCAATGCAGGTCAGCACCGGCAACCCGGCCCATAAAGCGTCACTGGCCGTGGTATGCGCGTTGTAAAACTGTGTATCGAGGAATAAATCAGCCAAGCGGTGGCGCTCCAAATGCCGATCTTTGGGCAGGCGTTCGGCAAAAATCAGGCGTTCTCCCGCTATACCTCGATCTTCGGCTTCTCGTCGCAAATTAGTAATAACCTCCGGTTTCGAAGCCAGCAACCATAGTACGCTATTGGGAACCTGTTGGAGAATACGAGTCCATACTGCGAACATCAGTGGATCGAGTTTGGAAGACTTATTAAAGCAGCAGAAAACAATACCAGCCTCGGGTAAACCCTCGTCTTTTCGCCCAATTCCCGTGGTGGCGATAACCTGTTCCCGATCATTGATCTGATAACATTCGGGCAAGTATACGGGTTTTTCCGTGAAATAACTTTGAATATCTTCTGGCAGGACAATAGGATCAGCGATGATATAGGATATAAAAGATGCCCCCGTGGTGCCAGGATAACCCAGATAGCTAACTTGCACTGGGGCGGGTTGCAAGGCGAAGATTTCCGAGCGAGCGTACGCTGTGTATCCCATCAAATCGATCAAAACATGAATACCGTCGCGATGGATGTGCGATGCGGCATCGGCATTCGTCATATCGGTCAGATCCACGAACTGCTCGGCGTCCGCCTTAATCTGCCGGTAATAATCGCTGTTGTCGTCTTTGCAAAGAGCATAAACATAAATCTCGAACCGCTTCCGATCATGCCGTCGGAACAGTCCACGCATGAGATGGGCTGTCGGATGGTTTCGAAAATCCGCCGACACATAACCGATTTTGAGTCGACTCGTGGTTGATGCGGGGCCGGTGAACGCCAGTCGCTGGCGCGTAGCCACCGTGCTCGACGCAAGGAACTCGCCATGGCTACCGGCGATGGCTGCTGTCAATCTCAAGGGCAGCGGTAACACCAGCGACTTGAATGGCGGTAGTGGCGCCGGCCATCGCTCTGCCAGGCATTGTTCGACTAGCGCCTTTGTCCGTGACAATACCATCTCATAATCGCGCCAGTCACAACGCTCCAGTCGCCCCAGTTTGAATGCGAGGTATTCAGCCCGAGGGTCTACATCAGGAATTGCAGCGTCCGGGATCACTCCGTAAATCTCGTGACGCAACCGGAATAACTGAAGCGCCTTTCTATCCAAGGCGCGCGCCGTCTCGAATGCCTGCCCGGCCTCTTCAAAGCGCTCCAAGCCCGCTAAGGCGCCACCTTGATTGGCGTAAATCTGCCAATCGCTTGCCTCGCATTCCAATAATTCCTGTATGGCTGACAGCGCCTCACTAAAACGGTGCAATCCGTTCAGAGCTGCGATTCGGTTGATCGCAGCCTGCAACTGCTCTGGTTCCAATACTAAAGCCTGTTCAGCAGCAGCAAGCGCCTCGGAATAACATTCTGTCGCCAGTAAAATTGCCGATTTGGCCACCCATAATTGCGCCTGTCCGGGATTTTCAGCGAGCGCTTGGTCAATCAGGGTTCGGCCAGCGTCCCATTCGCCACCGCTAAACAGGATTTCGGTCTTGAGCGATATAGCTTCCGGCTGATGGGGGCTCGATACCAGCACGGCATTCACATAAGATTCAGCCTCGGCAATGCGTCCCAAACCCATCAAAGCCTTCGCCAGCGCCAGTTTCAGCACTGTACGATCGGGATATTTGGAGATGATCCTTGGCCCTTCGGTGATTACCTCCGCAAAACGTCGCAGGCCCAACAGCGCTTGCAACTTGAGTTCCAGTGCGTCGGGATTGAAGGAATCGAATGTTAGCGCGGTAAAAACCGTCGTTAAGGCGGACCGGTAGTCCCGCAGCGCCAGCAGGGCGACAGCTTTATTGATCAGACCTTTGATATGGTGAGGATGGAGTTGCAGCAATCGGTCGGCGGTAGTCAGTGCTTCGCAAGGTCGTCGCAAACTCAGAAGTGCTGCGATTCGGTTCAACAGAGCAACTTTCGAATCAGGATCAAGCTCTAGGGCCGCGTCAGCAGATTGCAGGGATTCTTCAGGGCGCCCCAAGGCCAAGAGAACCGCACTGCGATTCATAAGCGCCTTGGCGTGATCTGGATGAATAGCTAATAAACGGTCGAAAACTACTAAAGCTTCTGATGGTCGCCCCAGCGCCTGTAATGCAGTTCCCCAATGCAGATAGGCATTTGGATTATCCGGTTCAAGATGAACAATTCGCTCAGCCAAGGAAGCCGCTTCGGTGAAGCGGCGCAGCTTCATTAGGGTTGCTACTTGACTGCGAAGCGCTTGGGGATGATTCGGTGATAACGCAAGTGCGGTATCAATCGCCTGGATGGCAGCACCGTACTGGTCCATGCCATTGAACACTTGCGCCGCCAGTAAATGGAAGCGCACTTGCGTTCTATCAAGCATCAGGGCGCGTGTGATCGCTTGCGCTCCTTCCTGATAACGCTTTTGTCGAACAGACGCCAAGGCTAAACCGAACCATGCATCGGGACATGCTGGATTCTGCTGGCAAACTTGAGCATACAACTGCCCTGCTTCCGGATACCGGCGTTCATCCAATAGCTGACCGGCTTGATCAAGCAGAATCTTTTCATCTGACCGATGAATCACCATAAGATTTGTCAGAATCAAGGCTTAAGTGTTAGATGATACCACTCGTCATTCACCAACACCCATTCCTCAGTTAGACTTTGTGATACCCATCCAAGCGCACCAACAGCGACTTGACCTTGGATTTTCACTTTAGCCCGGTCACCCTCCACGACGGTTTCCAATACCTTGACATCGCGCACGGGCAACCCTTTAACACGTTGGTATTGGTCTGGAGTCAGTCCACCGCCTGGCAATGCGGCAGATTCCAAACTGTATACGGTTTGCAGATCATTGACCGCGCGCGCTGTCCAGTAGCGCTGTGCTCGTTGTTCCAGTGGCTCACCAGCAATTACAGCGCTAGCCAAACCGACCAGTGTAATACCGAGTATAGTCGCTACGAATTTCAACGGGTTACGGATTTGCTGGATTTGCATTTTCCAATCCTTTTTCCATGACTTTAACACCGAACTGCTTCGCGAGAACTTTAATATAACGCTCTCGCGCCTGCCGCTGTTGTTCTAGTTGCCATTGACCAGCTACCTTGTCACGCACCACCATAAAATCTGCAACCAGAGGCGCTCGCCATTCAGTCAACATCAAAATCTCATAGCCTGTTGGGGAAGAAACAATACCAGTGCGCTGCCCAGGTTTCAAACCATCAAGAGCCTCTTGCAACCAGGTTTCGGCATTGCGTGCTACAAATCCCCGGTCTGGTCCAAATTCGCGCGCACGGGGGTTTTCGGTCAATTCCGTGGCTACTTTCGTGAAGTCCTCCCCAGCATCGAGCCTTTGCAATGCCCGTTCAGCCCGTTGCCGCGCTGTCGGACCTGCGGGATGATCTCGATCCCGGCGCAGCTGAATTTGAGTCAAGCGAACCATTTCCGGGATACCGAACTTTTCTTTATTCGCATCGTAGTACGCTCTAAGACCTGCTTCATCCGGAAGGGGTAGATTCGGAAAATGCTTTTCCTTCAATCTATTCAAACCAGAAGCCAAATCCTCTGGCGAAAGTGATCCAGATATTTGACGCTCTTGGGCAACTGCCTTTTCCAGCAGAACCTCTTCAATCATCCGGCGTAACACTCGAACCTGACCTGTCCGAGTCTGAAAATCATCGCCCAAACCAGTTTGCAAGACAAATTGCCGTAACTCAGATACGGTAATGCCCCGGTCACCGACCTGAGCCACAACCTGCGCTGCATTATCAGCCAGAGTAATATCACGATTTGCCAGCATACTGGATTCTGTTTCTTCCAGTGCGCTGGATGAGATCGCTGGAGCGGAATTGGATGGCTTCCCCAGCTTTTTCCACAGTGGCCCATACAGTATTTGCAGCGAATCCTTAGCCTTCGATTGGACAACAACAACATCGAGATCCAGGTCGCCATCGACATCCTGCAACAGTAATTGCTTGAGACTGGCGTCGATAGGCATCTCAACGGATTCATAACGATAGGGATTGCCTTTCTCAATCCGATAAAACATCAGCGATTGCTCAGTATCCGCGACCAGCAACAGAGAACCATCGCGATCCTCAGCGATGGCTAAACGCGCGGGACCCCAAAATGGGCTGGAAACCGGCAATTCCGGGCCGGGCGTAAAGCTGCCCTTACCATCATTCAACAGCACTCCGATCCGGCGCTCTGACTCCAAGGGCAATAGAATATCCGGCGATTTATCGTTGCTCAGATCAGCAACCACCAAGTGCCGAGGTGCGCCAACCGGCGCTGTCCAAACCGCGATGGGTTCTGGATCCTTGCCCTCTTGGGGATAATTGACTCGCCATAAAGTTCGCGATCTTCGTGTGGTGTAGAGCAATTCCATCACGCCATCGCCATCCACATCAACCGCCGTGACTGCACCAGGAACGCTTTGTTGCCGAGGCAGACTCAATGCATATTCCGCTGCGACTTGTGCAGTTTCCGGTTGGAATTTTCGTAACAGGGATAATGTTGAGCCTTGGTATGGCGCTACCGCCAGCGAGGTTCCCCAATCCGGCCAGGAAAAAACCGTAGTCGTAAAAGGTCCCTCCTGAGGACGCCGCGCAACTTCCCGCAAGCCACCCTGTCCATCGGGTCCAAGGACTTTCAGCATCGCCTCTCCCTCAGCGCTCAGTACATAAAGACGGTCATTTCCTGGTATCCGGCTTAATTCGTTGGGATGGAACCCAAGCACCTTCGAATTCGGACCGGTTTCAAATTGACGGGCAGCTTTCTGATAAAGCACCTGTGCGGTTCCCTCGCTGCGATTGGTCGTAATCAGATCAAGGCGGCCATCACCATCGAGATCATCCGCTACCACGGTAAACACACTTCCTTCAACGGGTAGCGGCCTCAACGAGGCGGCATCCAGTTCAGTCGCCCAAAGCGTTGCTGAAACGAAAAGCGACGAGCACCCTGCCAAAACCGCAAAGATCCATACTGATTGCGTTGCACGAGGATGATGGAAAAACCGGTTCATCAACTTGTACCTCTCCGTTTAATTGAATCAGAATTCTACCGCTATCCATTGCTTTATCGTATGCAGTCCATAGCGTTCCTAAACGGGTAGTGGCTATGCCGGTACCCCCTGCACCCTCAATTTTATAAGGGGGATGCCCGAAGAGCCGGGAGTCGAGCACCACAACTCAAATCGGATTGCTATAGCACTGTCAAAAAGAAACGGCGCCCAAGGCGCCGTTTCATAATGACTAGACTAGGCCAAAGAGGGGATTTTAGAAATCCTCACCTTCGGTAGCCATTTCGGTCTGGAGCTGGGTAGCGTTATCACCCGCACCCAAACCCAGCATGTTGAAAGTCACGCCCGAGGAGGTGAAGGGGACGGTGCTCTCCACTTCGGGAACGCCAAAACGAATAATACCTGTATTCACCACGGTGCCCAGTACATCGGTCTCGGTATGGATCATACCGGGGAAAGCAGGGGCAGTCGGCGTGCTGGTTACGATATTCAACTCGTTAGGCAGCACCGTCGAGAACGAGTTTATATAGACCTGCTCGCTGTTATAGGTTTCACCGGCTACCGGCTTCGAACTCCCACCACGAACGGCATCCTCGTTGCTGTTGAACCAGAAGACCATCTTGTTCTCGGTGGCCAAAGCTGGATCCAGGAAGTAACGCATGTAAATATCGCGCCGGAACCTGGAACCGCCAATCACTGGATCGGTAAAGTCGGTGCCACTGACCAAACGACGGACACCCGGATAGCCACCACGGCTGCCTATATTCGCTTCCGCCCCAGCAGTCGGGTCATCAAATTCGTCGAGGGTGTAGTAAGGATTCGGCACTACAGGGATAAACGCCTGCGAAGCCCAGTTGCCGACGATTTGATAAGCATGACCATAGACAGCGAACGACGGAACTTCGAGAAGATTCCGGTCATCGCCACCACTGATAAGCAGGTAGCCTTCAACACCGCTCAGTGTTTCCTGAGACGTCGACTTGATCGTTGCGCACCAGTCGATCCGGACGAAGTCGTTATCGGTGACCGGGATTACCCCGTCCAGCAGATGAACGCTGCGATTGTCATAGAAGTACCAGTGGAGCAGACGCCCTCCAGTTCTGGCCCGCACCGGCAATGAGGCAGGAGCATCGGGAGCCAGGTTAGCCAGGATGGCTGGAGCAGGCTGATAGGGACCCGCGAACTTCTGCTGGGTCAGATTATCAACCGGCTGGTCCTCAGCGCCGTTCGTATAGACCAGACCCAACCGCTCCTTCCAAAAGGTGATCAGACCGACCAGCGTGTTTTTCTGCTGGCTGATATCAGCATTCAAGTTGCAAACCACATACGGCACCAACACGATATCGCCGGGAGTGGAAAGCTGAACCATCGCGTGGCTGCTCAGCGAAGCGGTCGCCAGCAGGGCGCCAGTCAGCGCTGCGGCAACGCCAGTTTTCTTGAATTCACGTACCATTTGAGGCTCCTTAACAAGTAGCAAGGGAATAGCATTATCCAAGCGAAGTCTCAACAACAGCGTTAACTGTACGTTGAAAACTTCCATAAGTCAACCAAGCAACAAAACATGGCAAAAAAACAACAACCTCTTGTCGTTGCCACCACAAACCCCTATTGGGCATAGACTATAAGTGCGGCAAACCTTCTTGTCAACCATGCAACAACCTCTACTAAAAAAACAACAAGCCCATCTGACCACCCACTCCATCCTTGTTGCTTAACCCGCCGGCGACATGAGTGGCATGACCTGTTGCATTTTACGCTTGATTTCCTCGGTCACCTGGCTGGCTTCCTGACTGTCCTGCACCACCCGAGGCGTGATCAGCACAATCAGCTCCGTGCGATCGACCGTTTCGTTGGTGTTGCCAAACAGAGCGCCCAATACTGGAATTTTGTACAGGATGGGAAAGCCGCTTTGCCCTTCGGAGCGGTTATCACGAATCAGACCACCCAACACCAGGGTTTGTCCATCCTTCACGGTGACTTTACTCGTCACGCTGCGCTGCAAAAAAGAGCGCTCCTGAGTGGCGACGGATGCGGTCTGCCGGACTGACACCAGCGGCCCGACATCCACCACTTCCTGCTTGATCTCCATGTTCACCATGCCGCCGGAGTTGACCCTTGGCAAAACCTCCAGCAATACCCCAGTATCCTTATAGCTCACGCCACCGCTGGTTGTAACGTTATTGACAGTGGACGTCCCCGCTGGAATCGGCTGCTGGGTGCCCACCCGGATTTGCGCCTGCTGGTTGTCCACCACCATGACCTGCGGCGAGGACAGCACTTTGATCTTGGAATCACTGGCCAGGGCGTTGAGCAGCGCCTTGACTACCTGGGAACTGTCGGTAATCGCGTAGGAAAACTGCCCGGCCGGGATACTTTTAAGTGCATCCGTCAGCTTGAGGTTGTTGGGCAGACCCAGCGAGCCGCTCCCGGTATATTCGCTGCCGATGGAATTGTTGAAGAACCACTGCACGCCATATTGCAGACTGCCGGTCAGGGTCACTTCGGCGATGGTTGCTTCGATCAGCACCTGCCGGGGCATAGCATCCATCTTCTCCAGCGTACTGACGATCCGCTCGTAGTTCTGGGTGGTCGCCCAGATCAGCAACGAATTGTTCTCGGTATCGGCCACAATACGGACCTCTTCCATGCCGACGCTGGGACCTCCGCTGCCCAGGGCGCTACCCAAGGCGCTGCCCGCACGACTGCCCGAACGGCCACCCGCTGCTGCGGCCGAGCCACCCGCCCCGCCGCTGGCGCCGCCCAGCGTTGATGCGCCGGCGCCGCTGGACAAACCGCTGCCACTGGCGCCCGAACCACTCGACAGGCTGCTGCTGCTGCCACCACCCAGGGACGAACTGGCCGAGCTACCCGACGAGCCGCTGCTGGACGCTTGCCCTGATTTCAACCCCGGCGCCAAATCACCGCCCCGACCCGCGCTGCCGCCGCCACCCAGATTGAACAAACCATTCAGGAGTTCAGCGACGTAATCGGCGCGACTGTTCTGCACCGGATAAACATGCAACCGCTCGCCGCCGACCCCGTCCAGCCGCTCGATCCAGGTCGCGACTTCCTTGAGATACTCTTTCTGCGGGGTAATCACCAGCACGGCGTTCATCTTGCTGAGCGGCACGAACCGGAGCAGGCCAGCAATGGGCGTCCCGGAGCCTTCGCCCAGCAACTGGTTCAATTCGCTGGCGACCGCCTGGCTGTCCACGTTGCGCAAGCGGAACATGCCAATGGACATGCCCTTGAGCCAGTTCACATCGAAGGTGTCAATCGTACTCTGGACGCTGGCCAGTTCCTGCGGAGTGCCCGCCAGAATCAGCAGGTTGCGGGCCACATCGGCCCGAAGAACCCCGCCTTCAGGTAAAAACGGCGCGATGATCGCTTGCATCTCGACCGCGCTGATGTAGTTCAGCGGGACAATCCGCACACCGTAACCCACCCGGCCGCCCCCCAGTCGCGGCGTCAGACCCCCTTGCCGCAGCGCGCCAGCCGCCGGGGTAATCCGGTACAAACTGCCTTCCTGCACCAGAACCGCCTGATTCATCCGCAGCAGAGTTTCCAGAGTGGGCAGCAACTGCTCCCGCGTCAACGGCCGACTGGTCTGCACCGTGACCTCGCCCTGCACCTGCGGGTCCACGGTATAGTTATCCTTGAGGGTGTCGAAAATGACCTTGATGACATCGCGAATATCCGCGCCATCAAAATTGAGAGTCACGCCGCTCGCGCCGCCCGCCGCAGGGGATGCAGGGGCAGGCGCGGGTTGCGAAGCCGCCTTCTGATCAATGAAGTTGCCCGAGCCTGCTACGACTGTTGAAGTCCCGGATGGGGCAGTCGCCGGGTTCGTTCGGGTTTCTCCCGCAACGTCCGCCGATGAAGGCGTCGTGATCAAGCGGGGCGTGCCCACTGCTACCGCGTCCTGGGCATTCGGTCCGGACGGTGCGGTGGCGCAGGCGCTCAACAGCACCGTCAGCCAGATGCCGGACGCGGACGGGAGCAGAAATGTTCTCATGTAAATCTCGCCTTTGGTATATATCATGACTACATGGCCGCCGCCGGCGACGGTTCTTCTGGCGGATTGGCGGGCGGAGCCGGCGCAATGGCAGGATCCACCGGCGCGCCGTTGGCGGGCGGCGCAGCGGCGCTCTGTCCCGGCTGGGCCGCTTCAGAGCGTTTTGCCCGTGGTTTGGCCGGTTTTCGGGGGCGCGTCAAAGGCAGCTCCTGGGTCGCGTCGCCCTTGCGCAACACCACCCGATCCGGGAACACCGTATCCAGCCGCCATTCGCCAATCATCTCCCCTGGACCGACTCGCACCGTCTTGGCGCCTGGTTCCACCAGCCGCACCAGCGCAGCCTGTACTCCCGGCGCGATCATCACCCCAAACAGCATGAATTTCTGCTCCGGCCCAGGCGGCGGGGGCGGCGGTTCCGGCCGTTTATCCTCATCCGGCGGGGGCGGCGGTTCCGGCCGGCGCTCGGCAATGAACAGCGGTCGCGTCGCGACTTCGCTGTAGCGCCCAGGTGGCGGCAGACGAAAGCGCTCCAGCGGCGTCACCGCGGGCAGTTCCGGCGGCGGCGCGGCGCGCACAGCCGGCGGCGGCGGCGGATTTTTGATCTGCCAAAACAGCGCCAGCACCGCCAGCCCGCCGACCACCAGCCACAACAGCAAACCCACCGTTCGGGCCGCCATTTAACCGCCTCCCTTGCGCAGATAGCCCGAAACCTCGAACTGCGCATTCAGCTGCATCCGGGTGTAGTTGGCATAGCGGCCGTTGGGGAGGCGCGGTCGCATCATCCGGGCCGACAATTCCAGATTATCGACGAACAACAGCGGGGTCTGCCCCTCCAGATCGTACAGGACTTTCTGCACACTGCCGGTATCGCCGTTCATGATCGCGCTGACCGTGACCTTCATCGCGCCGCCTTCCTCAACCGGCGGCAGCGCCTGGGTGCTTTGCAGGGCGCCTCCCGCCGCCTCGACCACCGCCTTGATCCGCTGTTGCAACTCGGCTGCCGCCAGCGCCGGGGCCGACTGCGGCAGATATTGGGCGGTGATATTGCGATCCTGCTGAATTTTGGCAATCCGCTGCTGGACAGGCTCGCGGGTGGCGGCGATGCGCTCCAGTTGCGCCAGCCGTTCCTGCTGTTGCTGCAACTGGTCCTGATAATCACGGTAGCGCCCGATCAGCCACTGATCAACCGCCAGATAGAGCGCGCCTCCCACCAGTAACAGCAGCGCCAACGCTGCCAGTCGCTGACCCCAACCCGGCGTCGTGGCAGTGGCCATCACGGTTCCCGTCCAATCTGGGCGCTCAGCGCGAAACGTTCCTTACCGGTTCGGGGATCCGTGGTGACCGGCGAGGCAAAGCCGGCGCCGTTCAACAGCTTGGAAGCTTCCACAATCCCGATCAGCGCCGACGCCTTGCTGGACTGGCCGATGATCTGCACGTTATTTCCCCGGATCTGCAAGCGCTCTACCCAGGTATCGTCCGGCAGACTCACGGTCAACTCCCGCAACAAATCCACCCGCGCGGGAACCGACTGTTTCTTTTGCGTCAGCATCCTTGACGTTTCCAGAGACTGGTCGAGCTGGTCACGCAAGCTGAGCGCCTGGTTCGCCGCTTTCTGGGCCTGGGCCACCTTGGCGGACGTCTCGAGCACCAGCAGGCGCTGCTGTGCGATCGGCAGCGCCACCGCCGCGATGAGCAGCATCAGACTGAGGATCATCACGACCATGCGTAAGCGCTGGTTCCACCGGCCCCGGCGCGGGCGCTGCTCCGGTGGCAGCAGATTGAGGCCGGATCGCCCGTTCGCAACCTCCAGCGCATCGGGTGGCAGGTTTTGCCGCCGCAGTGGAGTCAGCACCGGGTCCACGACGGCGCGCGGCAGAGTGGTGAGTTCGACCTGCAAGCGCCGGGATTGGGGCTGGCGTTCCAGCACCACGGCATCGTAATAAACCTGAGTAGCGGTGAAGGGCGTGAGCCGATCCATTTCGAACCCGGTCACCTGGCGCAGGTTCTTCTCAGCGGCCAGTGGCAGGACGAGCACCCGGACCAACGCCTGATCGGCGGGGAATCGCAGCACCCATTGCCGGGGTTTCTCGGTACGGAACCAGCCCGACGCCTTCTGACCATCGAACGCCAATGGGTCCAGTCGCTCCAACTCCTGGCGCTGCCCGGCCTCCTCGCGCAGCAACAGCCATCCCTCATCCGCAACGGACAGCACCAGCCGCCGCGCCGAACCGGCCAGCCAGCGGCGCACCCGGTCGGGCAACCAGGCCAGCAGCCCGTCCTGCCACCAGCGCCAGATTGCGCTCCAGCTCAGACGCGGATTGAATTTCAAAACCTGCGAAAGTGAAGACACCGACGACAGATGCTCCTGGATGATTCTGTTGTGAAAAATAGCGAAAGAGTGAGATGGCGAATTCACTAACCTTCGGGCGCCTCGCCCGCCTGCTACCTTGCTACCTTCCGACCGCCCCTTCGCGCCAGGCCAGCCACCGTGGTCCTTGCCCCGCCAGCGCCCCGCCCTGCACCGAGAATCCGCCCTGCCCGGCGTCGAAAACGGCTTCTACCGTCACTGCGGTTCCCGCCGCGGTCTCTGCCGCCACCGCGATATGATAAATGCTGGAACGGCCCCCGGAGAAAAAAGACAGGCCGTCCCCTGAGGGCAAGGACGGCGGCAGCGTTTCATCCACGGTGGCGCGGGCGCGCGCTGCAACATAATCGGCGACGGCGCGTTCGTCCAGTCCCAAGGTGCGCAATACCGCAGCGGGCGCCAGCTCCGGATTGACGCTGGCGTCGTAGGAAAACACGGTCGTCACGGGCGCTAGCCGCGCGTACAGCTCCCGCGTCATGCCGAGAACCTGCCCCAACTCCTCGACGCTCTCGAAATTGGCGTCCTTGGGCGCCGCACGACCCGCGGCGCGATAGTCCGCGCTTTCGGCGCCCTGCGGCAAGCGCTGATCGTCCGCATCGCGCCAGTCCTGAATGGCGTCTGCCAGGGTGTCCTGCGCGCGCGGCTCCACGCCTACCCCCGCCAGCAGTCCCTTGAGCAGTTCAGGGCTGGCATTGTTCAGATTGACCAGACCGCTGGCGTCGGTGACGGTCATGCGCAACCGCCCGCCGCCGAATGTCAAATCGTGCGGATCGCCATTGGGCGCCCATTTTTTCTGAGCCTCCGGATCCAGTTGCCACACCAAGGCATAAGCGACGCCGGCCTCAGCCAGCGCGCGCGCTTGCGCCCGCTCGACCGCGCTGGTCGCCAGCCGGGTTTCGATGCGCATCGAATAGGCGAAGCCGCCGGCCATGACCGCCAGCAGGGTAACGATCCACAACACGATCACCAGCACCATGCCGCGCTGCCCAGGGAGCGACCGGTGCGAATCTGCGGTGTTCATTGCGGCGCTCCGGGGGGCAGGGCGACCACCAGATCGGGCCAGGGTTGACGTTGCGCCGTCAGGTTCAGCCGCGCCAGCAGGGGCCGGCGTTTCGTTGGCGTCCAGACGGACTGCCAGCGCGGTTGTGGATCCTCATCGCGTTCAGGGCCGAAGTAGGCCCATTCAGCGGCGGAAACCTCTTCCAGCAACACCCGTTCCTGTTCCTCGCCGGAATCGGGATCGCCAGGCCGATAGGGTCGCCAGTAGATCCATAACTGGCCTTCACGGACCTCAAGCCGCATCCGGTACAACCCACTTTGGCCCCACTGGGCCGGCATCGGCGCGACAAACTCAATACGGTCGGCCTGGCCTGAAAACACGACCATCGCTTCCTGCCGGTCATTGATCTGGAAAACGGTCAGGGACTGGGCCAACTGGCGCCGCAGGAACTCCTCGACCAGACGCTGGCGATTCGTCGCTTCGGCGCGGGCCTCGCCGCTATCCCAGCCGTTCAGCCCCAGCCGCAGACCGCTGTACAGCACCACCAGCACCAGCCCCATCAAGGTAATGGCAACCATCAGCTCCAGCAGGGTAAAACCGGTCTGCCGCTGGCCGGGACGGGACGTTATCGCCTTCATCAGCCTCTCTCCGAGGGTTCAAGCGGAGCCAGGCGCAAGGTTTCCAGCACCACCGACCGGGTTTGCGCCAGACCGCGCCAGAACACCTCGATGCGAATGCGATAGGCCCGCATCCGGGTTTTTTCCGGATCGGGCAAACCTTCGGTCTGGAGGCTGACGACGCTACGCCAGGAAAACCGGTCGTTGATAGGTCCCTCGCGGACGCCCTCGCTGAGCGGCGCTTCGCGACCATAGGCGGCCAGAATGGAATCGGCGTACAAGGTGGCCTGACTGTAGTCATCCGCCAAGCCCGCGTTGCGCAGGCCGGTGGCGAAAACCTGCAACAGCACACCGAGCGAAACGCTGAGAATGGCAAAGGCCACCAACACTTCCAGCAGGGAAAAGCCGCGCTGACGGTGACCGGAAATCACGGACGCACATCCTGATCCACGATTGCGATAGCCCCGGTCAGCCAGTCCACATTCACTCGGTAGGCCACCTTCGGGCCGCTGACGATGAGATGGCCGCCGGTGGAGCTGCCGTCGGGAAAGAAGCGGATATTGCCGGTCGCGCCATCCAGCAATTCAGCCTGGGCGGTGTAGAGCTTGAGGGCCACGCCGTCCGGCAGCTTAACTACCCGCGCATCACCGCTCACGCCAAAGCGATGCTGGGCCAGATCCAGCGTCAACACCGCCTCGTGCTGACGGGTAATCGCCTCGTTGCGGGTCGCCCGAAGACCGGCGGCCAGTTGCCGCGCCGCGCCGCGCAACTCGGTCCCGCCGCTCAAGCCTGACAGCAGCGGCGGAACCAGCGCTACCAGCAGTACGCCGATGACCAGCACCACCAGGATTTCCAGCAGGGTGAAACCGCGCTGCCGGACTCGTTCCGCCATCACCGCATCGATCCGCACCTAGCGCCAGCTCACGACATCCTGATTCTCGCCCTCGCCACCCTCGGCATTGTCCGCCCCCAGCGCATATAGATCGAAAGCACCGCCGCTGTGCTGGCCTGGCGCACGATATTGATAGTCATTACCCCAGGGATCTTTGGGAATGAGGTTCTTGCGCAGATAAGGGCCGCTCCAGCGATTCGCGCCCGGCGGCTGCGTCACCAGCGCCTGCAATCCCTCGGCCGTGGTGGGATAACGACCCATATCCAGCCGAAACGCATCCAGCGCCGTGCTGAAATCCTCGATTTGCAGTTTGGCGGTCTTGGTGTTGGCCCCGCCCAGGTATTTCATCACCTGTGGTCCAACCAGCCCGGCCAGCAGGCCCAGAATCACCAGCACCACCAGCAGTTCGATCAGGGTAAAGCCGCGTGCGCGGCGCAGATCACGGTGTTTCATCAGTTCGGTCTCGCAAAGAAGCATTGGAGAACAGAGTGCGCGGCTGACATAGAGTTTCTTAGCTACTCCTAATCCTCTGTTTCCTGATTAAAAAGCCAGATCGTTCAAGCTGAGAATCGCTACCAGAATCGACATGATAATGCCAGCGACAATCACGCCCAGCCCCAGAATCAGCGCCGGCTCCAGCAGGGTCAGCATCCGCTTGACGGCGGTCTGCACCTCGCCGTCATAGGTATCGGCGACTTGCAGCAACATCTCCTGTAACTGGCCGGTTTCCTCGCCCACCCGGATCATCTGCACCGCCAGCTTGGGAAAGTCGCCGGATTCCAGCAGCGGATCGGCCAAACCACGGCCGGTCTTGACATGCTCGGCGACTTCGCCCAGCGCCGTCGCCAGTACTTGATTGCTCAGAGTCTCCCGAACAATATTGAGCGCATTCAGCAGCGACACGCCATTGCCCAGCAGGGTGCCCAGGGTCCGCGACAGCCGTGCAGTTTCCACCTTGGAGATCAGATCCCCGAACAGCGGCAGGCGCAACAACCAGCGGTCCCAGCGGGCGCGGCTTTCCGGCTGGCTCCACTGCTGGCGCAGCATCGCCACGATCAGCATGATCACGATGGCTCCGACCCACCAGTAGTGGCGAAAGCCGTCGCCGACGGCAATGACAATTTGCGTCGCCAGCGGCAGCGCCTTACCGGCGTCAGCGAACAGCCGTTGAAACTGCGGCACCACGAAGGTCAGCAGGATAATCACCGACAGCGCCGAAACCGTCAGCAGGATGATCGGGTAAATCAGCGCCGAAGTGACCGTTTCCCGCAGCGCCTGCGAACGTTCCAGAAAGTCGGTCAGCCGCTTGAGCACCACTTCCAGCGCCCCGCCAGCTTCTCCGGCGCGGATCATGTTCAGGTAGAAGCGCGAAAACGTCCCCTGCACTTCCAGCGCATCGGCCAGCGTGGAGCCGCCCCGCACCTTTTCCTGCACCCGCTCCAACAGCGTCTTGCTCTGCGCGTCCTCGCTAACGCTGATCAGAATGGTCAACGCCCGGTCCAGGGGCATCCCGGCATGGAGCAGATTGGCCAATTGCTGGGTCAACGTCGTCACCGATTTTCGAGAGAGTGCCCGGCTTTTCCTGAACAAAGGCTGACCGAGTCCGCCCCGCAGCAACCCCCCCCTGGCCTCGCTGACCGCCAGCGGGAGCAGACCCTGATCGCGCAACTGCTCAACCGCCGCCTCCGGGGTCGGCGCCTCGATCTCGTCATGCAGCACCTCGCCGGTGCTGTCCACCGCTTCGTAGCGATAGCGGGGCATCTAGGCCTCCTGCTCGTGCTGGGTCGTCACCCGCAGCACTTCCTCAAGGGCGGTCAAGCCTGCCACTGCCTTGCGCAAGCCGTCTTCATACATCGAATCCATCCCCTCCTTCTGAGCCTCGGCCTGCAACTCGGTCGCGTCGGCGTGCTTGAGCACCATCCGCCGCAGCGGGTCGCTCATCACCAGGAATTCCATGATCGCCGCCCGACCGCGATAACCGGTACCGCCGCACAGCTCGCAGCCGACAGGCTTGTATAAAGTGATGGCGCGGGAATCGCTGAACCGGCTCAGGCGCAGTTCCTCGACCAGTTCCGGCAGGGCCGGATAGGGCTGGCGACAGTGCGTACACAGCAGCCGCACCAGCCGCTGGGCGAGAATGCCGTTGATGGTCGAGGTCAGCAAATAGTCATCCACTCCCATGTCCAGCAGGCGGGTGATGCTGCCGGCGGCGTCGTTGGTGTGCAGGGTAGACAGCACCAGATGGCCGGTCAGCGCTGATTGCACCGCGATACCGGCGGTTTCCACGTCGCGCATTTCGCCGATCATGATCACATCCGGATCCTGGCGAACGATGGCGCGCAGGGCATTGGCGAACGTCAGGTTGATTTGCGGTTTGACCTGGATCTGATTGATGCCTTCCAGTTGATATTCGACCGGGTCTTCGACCGTGAGAATCTTCCGTTCCGGGGTGTTCAAGGTCTGTAAGGCGGTGTAGAGCGTGGTGGTTTTGCCGCTGCCGGTCGGGCCAGTGACCAGCAGAATGCCGTGCGGCAGCTCCAGCACCTCCTGAAAGCGCTTGAGCGTGCGTGCGCCGAAACCGAGCACCTCGAAATCCAGCACCACGCTGGCCTTGTCCAAAATGCGCATGACCACGCTTTCGCCCCACAGGGTCGGCACGGTCGATACGCGCAGATCAATCTCCTTGCCTTGCGCCCGCAACTGAATCCGCCCGTCCTGGGGCAGACGCCGTTCGGCGATATTCAGCTTGGCCATGATCTTGATGCGCGAGATCACCGCCGCTGACAACCGCGAGGGCGGCGATTCCACTTCACGCAGCACCCCGTCCACCCGGTAGCGCACCTTGAGCCGGTTCTCGAACGGCTCGATATGAATATCCGAGGCGCGCGACTCCACCGCACGGGCGATCATCAGATTCACCAGACGGATGACCGGCGCTTCGCTGGCCAGATCCTTCAGATGCTGAATCTGCTCCTCGTCGGTCAGATTGTCCGCCAGTCCGATGGAATCAACGATCTGGCCCATTGCTGAGCGCCCGCTGCCGTACAGCCGCTCGAACGCGACTTCCAATTCGGTGGGAATACCCACGCGCGGGATAATGGCTTTGCCGGTTGCCAGCCGCAGTGCGGCCAGTACATAGTCATCGGTGGGATTAGCCAGCGCGACCGTCAAACCCTGATCATCCTCGAACAGCGGGATGACGCGCGCCTCCTTGAGAAAACGCGGCGATACCCCGCCGTTGGTCGCGGGCATTTCGGGATAGTCGCCGGGCCGGACCAGCGGCAGATCGAGGTGCGCAGCCAGCGCTTCGGCCAGATCGCGTTCCGACACCAGCCCCAGCTTGATCAACAGAGCGTCAAGATTCTCGCCAGTACCCTCACGTACCCGCTGGGCGCGTTGCAGATCGGCGTCGGTCAGTTTGTTTTGCTGGACTAACAGATTTCCCAAATCCATACCCAATCGCACTCTCTCCCCAATCGATTAACCAGTGCAAGCTGGTTGCGGGTCAACTCAACTCATTCCATGACGAATTTTCGGTTCTTCGAGGGTTCTTGTGAAACCAAACCCGTAGGTCGGGCAAAAGCGCGGCGTTGCCCGACAGCAGCTACGGATTGCTACGGATTGCCACATCAATTCCACAAAAAGCATCGAAGAACCAAAAGGGTTCTTCGACGGTTCCTGTGGAGTCGACCGGGCTTGGCGGGGTTCGGTCTGACAGTTCCGGTTGGATATCGGCTCCACGGCTTTTTAGATCAATGGGTTGTCTTCGTAGTCTATCCTTGGCTCGCCTAGCTCCACAAGAATCGTCGAAGAACCCTGAAAAAAGGGGTTAAATCAATAGATTTCTCTATCAGGATGCATCCAGGAGCGCGATCAAGCCCTGGCGCCAGGGACAGGGAACCCGGTTGAAATTTCGTTGTAATCGGGTGCAGTCCAGTACCGAATTGATAGGCCGGGCGGCGGGCAATGGATAATCGGCGGTCGTGATCGGCGTCACAATTTGCACGCGCAACGGTTCGCGAGCGCTGGCCAATTCGACAATCGCGCGGGCAAAACCATGCCAGGTGGTCGCTGGCGCCCCACAATGGTGGTAGACGCCCCAGGCATTCCGCGCATCAATTTCCGCGATGCGCCCCGCCAGTTCCAGCAGGGTATCCGCGATATCGCCGGCGAAAGTCGGGCAACCGTACTGGTCAGCGACGATGCGCAATTCCTCGCGCTCCCGCGCCAGCCGCAGGATGGTTTTGACGAAGTTGTGACCCTGGATGCCAAATACCCAACTGACCCGCAGGATCAGAGAGCGGGACAGCCGTTGTTGCACCGCTTCATCGCCGGCCAGCTTGCTGGCGCCGTACACACCCAGCGGCGTAGTCGGATCCTCTTCGACATAGGGATCGGTTTTGCCGCCGTCGTACACATAGTCGGTGGAAATATGCAGCAGCGGGAGGTTCAGCCGGGCGCAAGCGGCGGCCAGATGAGCGGGACCGTCGCAATTGACCGCAAACGCTAAATCCGGCTCCTGCTCCGCCTTGTCCACTGCGGTGTAGGCGGCGGCATTGATCACGACCTCCGCGCCACTGGCGGCCAGCGCCCGGTCCACGGCGTCGGCATCGGTAATATCCAGTTCCGCCACATCCCAGGCCAGCACGTCATAACCCAGCGCCAGCGCGCGCCGGGTCAGTTCCCAGCCGACCTGACCCTGAGCGCCCGTCACCACGATTCGCATGATTTAGCCCTCGTAAACCGGCAGATTCTCGACCGCCTGCGCCGCCAGCCGGGGATTCGCCTGATCCTTGCCCGACAGCGCCACATCCCGCAGGGGCCAGTCAATGCCGATAGCGGGATCATCCCAGGCAATGCCGCGCTCCGACGACGGATGATAGTAGTCGGTGCATTTGTAGAAGAAATCCGCTTCTTCCGAAACGACGCAGAAGCCGTGGGCGAAGCCGGGCGGAATATAAAGTTGCCGGTGATCGACATCGTCCAGCACGCAGCCATACCAGCGGCCAAAGTGCGGCGAACCCCGGCGGATGTCCACCGCGACGTCGAACACCGCGCCGCGCGTCACCCAGACCAGCTTGCCCTGAGGCTGCACCAATTGATAATGCAGGCCGCGCAACACGCCCCGACGTGAGCGGGAATGGTTGTCCTGGACGAAGCGTTCGGGCATCCCGGTTTCGTGGTAGCGCGCCGCCTGCCAGGTTTCCATGAAAAAGCCACGCGCATCGCCGAACACTTTCGGTTCCAGCAGCAATACGCCGGGCAGGCCCGTTTCAATCACTTTCACGACGCGATCCTCCGATCCAGCAGTTCCAGCAGATAATGTCCATAGCCGCTTTTGGCCAGCGGTTGCGCCAGTCGCGTCAGTTGCTCGTCGTTGATAAAGCCCATCCGCCAGGCCACTTCCTCGGGACAGGCGACTTTCAGACCCTGGCGCTGCTCCACCACCTGCACGAAGTGGGCGGCGGCCAGCAGCGATTCGTGGGTGCCGGTGTCCAGCCAGGCGTAGCCGCGCCCCAGCAGTTCGACGTTGAGTTCATCGCGCTCCAGATAAACCCGGTTCACATCGGTGATCTCCAGCTCGCCGCGCGCCGAGGGACGGATGGTTTTGGCGACATTTACCACATCGTTATCGTAGAAATACAGTCCGGTGACCGCGTAGTTGGACTTCGGTTGCTGCGGCTTTTCCTCGATATCCATCGCCCGGCCTCGGGCGTCGAAGCTGACCACGCCGTAACGCTCCGGGTCGCGGACGTAGTAGCCGAATACCGTTGCACCCCGTTCGCGGGTGGCGGCGCGGCGCAGCACCGCTGACAGGCCCTGACCGTAATAGATATTGTCGCCGAGAATCAGGCAAGCCGGATCGTTGCCGATAAAGTGCTCGCCGATCAGAAACGCTTGCGCCAACCCATCAGGACTCGGTTGCGCTGCGTATTGGAAATTTACGCCCCATTGCCGGCCATCGCCCAGCAGGGTTTGATACGCTTCCTGGTCGCGCGGGGTGGTGATGATCAGAAGATCCCGAATTCCCGCCAGCAGCAGGGTGGCAATGGGGTAATAGATCATCGGCTTGTCGTACACCGGCATGAGCTGCTTGCTGACGGTGAGCGTCAGCGGATGCAGACGGGTGCCGGAACCGCCGGCGAGAATAATGCCTTTGTAGGTCATGGCGTAGGGGCGAATCAGCGGAGGTAGGAACGGCTGGAATTGGAGCAAAGAATCTTACCCGCTTTACCGCAAGCCTGAACAGCCATAATTCGCCCGTCATGGGAAGGAATCTCCCGCAATAGGGCCTAGGTGGGGCGCGGGCGGTTTTTGCTCAGGCTTCATTTTCGAGTGTAGGCTGTGTTGCGCTGATCGCGCTAAGAGAAAAGAGAAGGTGCCTCATGATGGATTTACCCTATGCCTACGGGCCACCGTCCGTTCAAGGCCGGTCGCGCGTTGTTCCCGAAGATTTTCAAGTGCGCGAGAACCTGGATTTTCCGCTGGACGGCGCGGGCGAGCATGTCTGGCTGTGGGTACGCAAGCGGGGCGCGAACACTGACTGGGTGGCGAAACAGTTGGCGGGGCGGGCGGGCGTTGCGGCCGGGGCGGTCAGTTACGCCGGTCTGAAGGATCGCCATGCTGTCACCGAGCAGTGGTTCTCGGTGCATCTGCCGGGCAAGGCCGATCCCGACTGGAGCGCCGATTTGCATCCCGACTTTACGGTGCTGCGGGCGGTGCGCCATTCCCGCAAGCTGCGGCGTGGGGCCTTGCGCGGCAACGCCTTTCGCATCACGGTTCGGGAGATGGACGGCGACCCATCGCAACTGATGGCGCGCTTTACCCAAATTGCCGCTGCCGGCGTACCCAATTACTTTGGCGAACAGCGCTTTGGCCGGGCGGCAGGCAATCTGGAACGAGCCGAAGCGCTGCTACGCGGTGCGGATAAAGTGCGTGACCGGCAGCAGCGGGGACTGTATTTATCCGCCGCCCGTTCGGCGCTGTTCAATGCCGTGCTGGCGCAACGGGTGGCTGATGGGACATGGAATCAGCTCTTGCCGGGCGAGGTGCTGATGCTGGCGGGCAGCCACAGCATTTTCACGGTGGCCGAAGTGGATGAAATTCTCCGCCAGCGGGTTGCTGCTTTCGATGTGCATCCCACTGGCCCGCTATGGGGCGCGGGGGAATTGCGCAGTGGCGGTGTGGTGCGGCAACTGGAGGATGCGGCCGCTGCAACCTGTCCCATTTTCCGCGACGGACTGGCAGCGATGGGACTGGCGCAGGAGCGGCGGGCGCTGCGGCTGATGATTCAGGAGGCCACCCTGGAATTTCCCGCCGACCGCACCGCGATTTTCGGCTTCCAGCTTCCGGCGGGTGCTTACGCCACGACCGTGTTGCGGGAGATCCTGCGGGCAGCGGACGGATGAATCAGGGCGGCGTGCGCAGCCAGAAGGTAACGGGGCCGTCGTTGATCAGGCTGACTTGCATGTGCGCGCCGAACCGGCCGGCGGCGACCGGCGCGTGTTGTTGACGCGCCTGTTCCAGCAGGTAGGCGAACAGCCGTTCCCCCTCGGCGGGCGGCGCGGCGGAGGTAAAGCTGGGCCGCAGACCCTTGCCGGTGTCGGCCGCCAGAGTGAATTGCGGAACCAGCAGCAGTCCGCCGCCGATCTCGCGCACGCTCCGGTTCATTTTGCCCTCGGCGTCGGCAAAGACCCGATAGCCCAGCAGTCGTTCCAGCAACCGGTCGGCCTGGCGTTCATCATCACCGCGCTCCACGCCCACCAGAACCAGCAGCCCCGGCCCTATCGCGCCGACCCGTTCATCGCCGACCTCGACCCGCGCTTCGACGACCCGTTGCAGCAGGCCGATCACGCCAGCCGATCCGCGAAACTCTGGGTAGCGGTGACCAAGGCGTCGACAATGCCGGGTTCGCTGGCGGCATGACCGGCCGGAGTCACGATCCGCAATTCCGCTTCCGGCCAGGCCCGGTGCAAGGCCCAGGCGTTATCCAGCGGGCAGATCACATCATAGCGGCCATGGACGATAACGCCGGGAATGCCGCGCAGCCGGCCCGCATCGCGCAGCAATTGATCCGGTTCCAGAAAGCAGTGATTGACGAAGTAGTGGCACTCGATGCGGGCCAGGCCCAGCGCCCGGCGGGCCTCGCCGAACTGTTCGATCAGCACCGGATTGCTCTCCAGCGTCAGGGTCGCGCCTTCCCATGTCGCCCAAGCCTTGGCCGCCCGCAACCGTTCCAGTTCATTGGCCCCGGTCAACCGCCGATGATAGGCACGGAGCAGATCGCTGCGTTCCGCCGCCGGAATCGGCCCCAGGAAATGTTCCCACAGATCGGGGAACAGGCGGTTGGCACCGCTTTGGTAGAACCAGTAAATATCGGCTTTCCGGCACAGAAAGATGCCGCGCAGGATCAGGCCCAGCACCCGTTCCGGGCAGGTTTCGGCGTAGGCCAGGGCCAGGGTCGAACCCCAGGAACCGCCAAACACCACCCAGCGATCGATGCCCAGATGCTCCCGCAGTTTTTCGATATCCGCCACCAGATGCCCGGTGGTGTTGTCGCGCAATTCGGCGTGGGGCGTGGAATGGCCGCAGCCGCGCTGGTCGAACAGCACCATACGATAGCGCTGGGGATCGAAGAAGCGCCGGTGCAGCGGTTCACAGCCGGCGCCCGGCCCACCGTGCAGGAACAGCACCGGCAGGCCATCGGGAACGCCGCATTCTTCCAAATACAGGGTGTGCTGGGCGTCGACCGCCAGGCGCTGGCTGGCGTAGGGTTTGATATCGGGAAACAGAACGCGCATGGAAGCTCCAATTCGAGGTTGGGGCGGGAGCGGCGGCTCCGCAATCAGTCGGCGCTGATTCTAACCGCAATCGATTCTAGCGGCGCGGCGCTCAGAGGATGTAGTCCACCACTGCATCCAGATCATCGAACACCCGGCCCCCGTGCGGCTCGACCTTGGCTTCATCGCCGTGACGGTATTTGCCGGTGCGCACCAGGATCCCGCGCAGGCCCGCCGCCAGCGCGCCGCACACGTCCATTTCGGCGTCGTCGCCGACCATCACTACGTCCTGTGGCGGCAAATTGAGGCTGTGAACCGCCGCCTGAAAAAAGTCAGTGGAGGGTTTGCCCAGCACGACGGCTTCCAGTTCAGCGGCGTATTGCAGCGCTGCGGCGAAGGCGCCGATGTCCAGATTCCAGCCGTGGTCATCGCGGAAATAGCGATTGGCGCCCATGGTGAGCAGCGGCAACCCGTCCAGCAGCAGGCGGAAGCATTGATTCAGGGCTTCGTAGCTGAACGCGGGTCCGGCATCACCCATCAGCACGGCGCTGGGCCGGGGTCCCCGCAGATCGGCGAATTCGCCCTGGATGTCGGGGTGGACCAGCAGATGCGGGGTCAGTCGGCGGTCGATCAGGTAGTGGCGCGCCGCGACCACCGGGGTAAACAAGTGCTGGAGCGGCGCTTCCAGACCCATGCGCGCCAAGCGATTGACCAGAGTAGCCCGGGTCAAGCGGGTGGTGTTGGTGACGAAGCGGATGGGGATGCCGGCCGCGCGCAGACTCAGCAGGGCTTCGCGGGAGCCGGGCAGGGGATAGCCGCCCAAGTACAACACGCCTTCCAGGTCCAGCAAAACGCCATGGATCATGAAATTCCCACTGGGATTGAATTCGAGGGCAGCGCCGCGAGCCGCTGCGGAGGCGCTCACCAGGCAAGCGCCGTGGTTCCAGTGAGTGAGTATAGAAGGGCGGTGACACAACGGGGGCCGGAAGATCCCCGCCTGCCGGAAGAGCGGATTATGGGTAGGGATTCAGGCGAGCGCGCCCAAGGCCAGGGCGCGGGTGTGGGCGGTGGCGCGGGCGGTAGTGACGGCAACGGCATCGTAATCGGCGCTGAATTCCGGCCAGCCAGCGGCATGGCGTTCGATCAGACCGACCAGCGCGGCGATGTGGCGGGGATCGTCATTGAGGGCGGGGAGATAGCGGTAACGCTCGCCGCCGGCGTCCAGGAAAGTCTGGCGGTTTTCCAGGGCGATTTCTTCCAGGGTCTCCAGACAGTCGGCGGCGAAACCGGGGCAAACCACATCCACGCTTTTGATCCCAGCCCGCGCCCAGTCGGCCAGCAGGACGCTGGTGTAGGGTTGCAGCCATTCGGCGCGGCCAAAGCGGGACTGGAAAGCGACGGCCCAGGCGTCCGTGGGTAATTCGAGCCGTTCAGCGACCAGGCGGGCGGTTTTTTGACACTGGCAATAGTACGGATCGCCGGCCAACAGGTTGCGTTGGGGCAGACCGTGGAAGGAGAACAGCAGCCGTTCGCCGGGTTGTTCAGTGCGTTCGGCGTGGATTTGGGCCGCCAGCGCATCCAGATAACCGGGATCGTCGTGGTAATAGGTGATGAAGCGCAGTTCCGGCAGCCAGCGCCAGGTGCGCAATTCGGTAGCAATGGCGTCGAAGGTGGAAGCAACAGTAGCGGCGGAGTACTGCGGATAGAGCGGCAGCACCAGGAGGCGCTCGACGCCGGCGGCGCGAAGTTCCGCCAGTGCAGCGGCGATGGAGGGGTTGCCGTAGCGCATACCGAGAGCGACATGCACCGGGCCAGGGTAACGGGCGGTCAGTTGCGCCGCGACTGCGGCTTTCTGTCGTTGGCTGATGACCAGCAGCGGCGAACCGTCCGGGGTCCAGATGGCTTGGTATTTGCGTGCCGAGCGGGTCGGACGAACACGAAGAATGACACCGTGCAGAATTAGCCACCAGAGCAGCCGGGGTAATTCCACGACCCGTGAATCCCAGAGAAATTCAGCGAGATAGCGGCGCAGAGCAGCGGGGGTAGGGGCGTCGGGGGTGCCGAGATTGGTCAGCAGGATGCCGGCGCAAGGGGGATGGGAGTGAGGGAAGGGAGACATCGAGGGATGCTGAGTTTGCTTGGCAAGTGGATTTATCATTAATTTTTCTGGGAAAAAACATTAGCGCGTATTTCTATATTTTTAATCTTGTAAGTTCCGGGAGCTGATCCTATATCCAGTCTTAACTTACCATAAAGTTTACCCATAGGTTCTAAATAAAGATAAATTATATTGAACCCTTTAGCTATTTTATGAGAAATCTTTTTATCACGGCTAAATTTTTTATCAAATTCAGTCATATAATAAAGCTCTAATCCACTCTCGACTGGACTTTCAATTTCAATTTTTATGCTAAAAGACTGAGCTGTTTTCGTGTCAAAAAGCGGCAACCACATTTGTGGGTCACGACCAGTAGCATTTAAAATAATCGTATCATTTTCACCTGCTTGATCAGCGATGCTAAGCTGAGTAATCGGTTTTATCTTATTGGAATCGCTGAATCCTGCTATTTTTAATAAAGAAGCTGGCGATTTATTAAATAATGATACTTCTATACCTTTGGGACGCGCGTTAGCACGACAACCAATATCCCGCTCTACGGGCATATAGAAAATTACATCAGGATGGTAATAGTTGATAAGAGACCAATCAAATTTACATCCTCGATGGTGTGTCCAGACTAGACGAGCAGCGTATTTTGAAAAAAGTGTTATAAAATAATGTCTTGTGAATGAGTCGCCAATCACTAAAACTGTAGTTCCAGATTTTTTATATTCAATTACTGAATGGTTATTAAAATTTTCCACCAAACTGCGGAAATCAGTTCTCAGCCCTTCCGGCAAACGAATTTTCGGTGCATTTTCATAAAGGTAACCAGACAACCCAAGCATTCTAGCAAGATCACCAGAGTGACTTATTTTAGTGAATGATATATTCTCCAAATCGATAGCCCAGTCTTTTCTATTTGCTTCTATCACAGATGCATTATAAGCAATTATTGCACCGAGGAAATTCCAGTGAGTATCATGGGGATAGTATAAAGGCTCAGGTTGAAATTTAGCAGCTTCACGCAATACTAGACTGAGATTTACATTTTTTACGGTTCTTTTTTCCAATTCTGATAGCAGAATATCGTACTCCGTTGGGCCATTTTGATTTTTTAACCACATGATTTTTAACCACAAAGGCAGTTCAGCCGAGTAGATTGATTGCTTGTTAGGAGGTATAGCTACAACAAATGTTCGCCCTTCTTGTCTTAGTATCCTGTCAATAATTGATAAAAAATCGGCAAACTGATAAATTTCTTTAAGACGATCTTGATCATAAGCATGAGTGATTTGTTTGAGAGATTGATGATTACGGTCGCTATAGAAAAGCCAACCATTCTTTCCATAAAAAACCTGAGAATTAATTGTTGATTTAAGTGCATAACGAACTAGTGCGTAGGTAAATAAAAATTGGGTGCGTAAACCATAATGATCATTTAAAAATGCATCCGTTTTTTTAGGAAATTCGATTATTTTTTGTAGAGTGATGGGCATTGCAGGAGGTGAAGCTAACAGCCTACCTTCAGTCAAAGATCGTTCTTCAAATTTGGTAAAGAAGTGAGCAATGAATGGAGTACAAAGCAAGCCTAGAGCAAACAAGCACCAATATCTTCGATAGTTGCGGAATAAAGGCATTTTTAAAACCTGAAGTAGAGGAAAGGATTATAAGAACCACTGCCAACAACAAGTAGGGAAAAAATAAATAGGAACAAGATTGTAACAGTATCAGCAACTGGAGCCTTCAGTTGAACCCAACGTGACGCAACTTTGAAAGATTTTCCAAGCGATTCTCGACGATCAGGAGCAAGCGCTAATACAATACCCGCTATTAATGAAATCACTGTAGTGGTATATAAAACCAAGTGCATACCGATGCTTAGTGTGTAGAAATCGTTAAAGCCCAACATGGCCTTAAACATGGATAATGCATGTGAAAAGTCAGATGCACGGAACCATACCCACCCAGTCATAACAGCAAGCAAGGTGTATATTTGAGCTACCCACCAAGGAAACTTGGACAGATAACGGTTGAATCCTGCACGCTCGATGATTAGCAAAGCGCCGTGGTGCAGGCCCCAAATAACGAAAGTCCAACTTGCCCCATGCCAAAGCCCACAAAGAAAGAAGACCAATACCAAATTGAAATAAGTTCGTCCTGAAGATCGCTGATTGCCACCCAAGGGGATATAAAGATAGTCTCTAAACCATGTGGATAAACTGATGTGCCAGCGACGCCAGAACTCGCTGACTGAGCGGGATCGATAAGGTAAGCGGAAATTGCGTGGAAAGGTAAAACCAAAAATGAGTCCCATCCCGATGGCCATGTTCGAGTAGCCAGCAAAATCAAAGTAAATCTGGAGAGTGTAAGCTACGACCCCCAACCACGCTTCCAGTACGCTGGGCATTACCGTAGCAAATGCAGCATCCGCGATATGCGCAACTTCATTAGCGATGAGAGTTTTCTGCGCGAGACCAATAATGAAAATGCGGGTACCCACCGAGGCGCGGCCGAGAGTAGTATGCCTTTGATGTAACTGCTTAGCTACCTTTTCATACCGTACAATCGGTCCTGCAACAAGCTGCGGAAACATCGATATATAAAGAGCCAATGTCAAAGGATTGCGCTCAAACTCAACTTCACGTCGGTAGACATCAATAAGATAAGAAATTGCCTGAAAAGTAAAAAAGGAAATACCAAGAGGTAAAGCTATCTTTGGAATTGGTAATGACCAATCAAATATACTGACGATAATATTGATATTTTCAACTACAAAGTCAGCATATTTAAATATAACCATTATCAAAATATTTAATGTAATTCCTAATACAAGCATCCGAGTTCGGAAATAATTATTGCAAAGTCCAATCAATAAACCAGTAATATAGTTAATTATAATAGAAACCAACATAATAATTACAAACCATGGCTCACCCCAGTAGTAAAAAATCAGAGAAGTTAATAGTAGAAAAATATTACGAACAGGTAATTTAGGCAGCAAAAAATAACCTATAATGCAAATAGGTAAGAAATAAAATAAGAAAGTCACAGAACTAAAAATCATACAAACTGGACTGTTATAAATAAACTGGCTGCGAGGCCGGTTATCCGCCTGACGACAGGTTCAGTTCCAGAAGAACCTTCGAAGAACTCAGAGAAGAGCTTATCATACGCTAAACGGTAGTGTTCTAGACTTGGATGTGCTATATTTTTAACTTTGAATTCACTTGGGTATTTTTAATTCTTTTAAGGAGTTTCAATATGGTTTTAATTCCTGTCCTTTGCCCCGTTTGTGGTCATGATAAAATCTCAAAACGTGGAAAAACAGAGAACGGAAAACAACGCTATTTTTGTCAGCATCCAGAATGCTCTATCAGGACTTTTATTTTAGACTACGATTATAATGGCTATTTACCTGAAGTCAAAAAGAAGATCATTGATATGGCGATGAATGGCAGTGGGATTCGGGATACTGCGCGAGTTTTAGAAATCAGTCCGACCACCGTGATTAATGAGTTAAAAAAAAAGAATCTTGCCTCGAGTCGGTCAATCGAGCCGTGCT